>Ga0209581_1002755_pt1 | contig 16128 bp, 13 predicted proteins | sample Coa_R2_FD_187160 | JGI IMG/M metagenome (GOLD analysis project Ga0209581, IMG submission 187160) | Surface soil microbial communities from Centralia Pennsylvania, which are recovering from an underground coalmine fire - Coalmine... | ecosystem: Environmental > Terrestrial > Soil > Unclassified ...
TCGAGCACGCCCTCGACGATCTCTACCCGGTGATTCAGCAACTCCGAATCGGCGATCTGGAACTTGCTGCGCACCCCTCCGAACCGCAGATCGCGGCATCCGAAAACGAGCCGCTTCACCCTCGCCGCCACCAGGGCTCCGGCGCACATCACGCACGGCTCAAGCGTTACGTAGAGCGTTGTATTGGTAAGGCGGTAATTTTCAGTTTTCTTCGCCGCCTCGCGCAGCGCCAGCAGTTCGGCGTGCGCCGTGGGATCGCGCATCGAAATGGGGGCATTATGCGCCCAAGCGAGCAGTTTCCCCTCCGAAGTCAGCACCGCCCCAACCGGCACTTCGCCTGCGGCCTCCCCTTCGCGAGCCAGCTTGATCGCCTGGCGCATGAAGTACTCGTCGCGCTGCTCGCCGGTAAAATCAGGGCGCTCGTCCATCGTCGCGGGATGCCTGTCGATTTCGAGGTCGCTGAAACGTCGTTCGTCTATAAACTTGATATTACCGATGCTGCGCTACGTACCGTTGATGATCAAGAATGCGCTGCGGAGCCGTCGCCGGACGATCCTCACCATCTGCAGCGTAGCAGCTTCCATGTGCCTGCTGGGAACGATGTTCGCCATCTATCGCGCGCTGTTTCTCAGTGAACCGAGCGCGGCGCAGGCATTGCGGTTGATCACCTACCATCGCGTCTCGCTCACGCAACCCCTGCCGATCGCCTACGGCGATAAGATCCGGCGCGTGCCGGGCGTGCGGGACGCGAGCATCTGGCAGTGGTTCGGCGGCGCCTACAAAGATGCGCGTGATCGCAGAAACTTCTTTGCTCGATTCTCCGTCGAGCCGGAACACTTCATTCGGATCCACACGGAATACCAGTGGCCGGAGGATCAGAAGCAGGCGTTCATCAGAGACCGGACAGGCTGTATCGCCAGCCGCCCGCTGGCGGACAAGTTCGGTTGGAAAATCGGAGAACGGATCACGCTGGTAGGCGATATTTTTCCGGTCACCCTGGAGTTGCGCCTGGTGGGAATTTTTGAGGAACCGGAACAATTTGAAGCGCTGTTGTTCAATCATGAATATATTCGCCAGAGCCTCCCGGCCGGCGATCGCGACATGGTCGGAGCCTTCGTTGTTGAAGCGGAAAACGCCGCCGCCGTTCCCCGCGTCACGCGCGAAATCGACGCCATGTTCGCGAACTCGCCATACCCGACGCGAACTGAATCGCAGCGCGCGTTTGCGCTCAGCTTTCTGTCGTTTCTCGGCAACGTGAAGCTGTATCTGCTCACCATCTGTGGCGCGGTGACCTTCACCATCCTTCTAGTCACCGCCAACACGATGGCCATGTCCGTACGGGAACGCCGGCGCGAGGTCGGAATTCTGAAAACTCTGGGGTACCCGAATGGAGCGATTTTGGGCATGATTCTGGGGGAGTCCGCGATCATCGCCGCCGCCGGCGGAGTGATCGGGCTCATCCTGGCAAGCGGCGCAGCCGCCGTTGTGCGCGCCGGCCCGGCCTTCGTCCAGCAGTTAAAGACATTGTCCATTACCGGACCGGTCGCGCTGTTTTGTATTGCCTTTGCCATGCTGATCGGGATTCTCAGCTCGGTCGCGCCCGCCGCTGGGGCTGCGCGGACGACAATTCTCGAAGCTTTGCGGAGCACGGAGTAGAGAAATGGCGCTTCCGATCTCTTACAACTTCCGGAACCTGATCGTTCGGCGAACGACCACTCTCATGACTGCGCTCGGCATCGGGCTCACCGTCGCAGTGCTTCTTGCCGATCTTGCGCTCGTCAACGGGCTGCGCGACGCCTTCCGCTCCACCGGCGACCCGCTGAACATTCTCGTCCTGCGCAAAGGCGGAACTTCGGAACTGGTCAGCGCCGTAACGCGAGAGGTTTATCAGCAGCTGAAGTTCAAGCCTGGCATCGCCCGCGACCACAAGGGCGATCCGATGGCGTCGCTTGAAATGGTGACGATTGTCAGCTTGCCGAATGGTTTGGATTCGCGAGGCTCAAACATCACGCTGCGCGGAATCCTGCCGCTCGGCTTCGAGCTGCGCGACGTGCGCCTCCAACAGGGCCGCTGGTTTCAGCAGGGACAACGCGAAATCGTGGTCGGCAGGCTCATCGCCGAACGATACAACACCGGAATTGGCAAGCAACTGCGCTTCGGAAAGGGATTATGGACCGTGGTCGGGATCATGGACGGCGGCGGGAGCGCCGTCAACAGCGAAATCTGGGGCGATCTCAATCAGGTCGCAAGCGACTTTAATCGCGAAAACGGCCTCAGCTCCGTGCTGGTCCGGGCTGCGGATCTCGCCACCGTCCCGGCCTTGATCAATTCGATCAACGATGATCAGCGACTCAATATGACTGCGCGGACAGAGAAGGAATACTACGAGACCCAGACCATCTCCGGAGCGCCGATCGAATATCTGGGCATCTTCGTATCAATAATTATGGCCGTCGGCAGCAGCTTTGCGGCGATGAACACGATGTACGCGGCGGTTGCGCGCCGCGCGCGCGAAATCGGAATGCTGCGCGTGCTGGGGTTCTCGAAAAGCACGATTCTTTTCAGCTTCTTCGTCGAATCGCTGCTGCTTGCCGTCATCGGCGCGCTGCTGGGGATCGCGCTCGTCCTGCCGTTGAACAACATCAGCACGTCGATCGGCAGCTTCGTTACGTTCAGCGAAATCTCGTTCAATTTTCATGTCGGGCCGGCTGTCATGGCATGGGGCATCGTGTTCGCGCTGTTGATGGGTGCGCTCGGCGGCCTGTTCCCGGCGCGCTCCGCCGCCCGCAAGGAGATCCTGACAGCGCTGCGCGAAGTTTGACATCGCCCTGAGCGCACGAATATGTAAGCATGGCTATGCTCGACGCCAAAATGGAACCTGAACTGAAGAGCCTGCGCATTGATCGCAGCAAAAAATCGGCCCCTGCGCCCTCCCGTTGGGCTGCGCGGTGGATTATCGCCGGCGTGCTGCTGTTCGTGCTGCTCGGCGTCGGGCGCTACGTCTATGCGAGATTGACGGCGCCCGTCGAGGTTCACGTCTACCGCGTTCGCGCGGCGAGCGCTTCGGAACCCGCCGCCGGCGCCGTGATCCTCAACGCGACCGGCTACATCGTCGCCGCTCATAAGATCGAGCTGGCCTCCAAGGTCGTAGGCAAAGTGGCCTGGATCGGCGTCGAGAAAGGCGACCATGTTCACCAAGGTCAGGTGCTGGTGCGTTTGGAAGATGACGAATATCGGGCGCAAGTGATGCAGGCCCGCGGCAATCTGGAGAACCTTCAGGCGAAGCTCGCCGAGATGCTGAACGGCTCTCGACCCGAAGAAATCGAGCGAGCGCGCGCCGACGTCGAACAGAGCCGCGCCGATCTGGAAAACGCTCGCATTTCGCTCGAGCGCGCCCGGCAGATGTACAAAGATGGCGTTATCGCGCGCCAAGCGTTCGATGACGCCCAGGCGCGCTACGACGCGGCGCTCGCCAAAACCAATTCCTTGCAGCGCACCTATGATTTGGTGAAGCTCGGGCCGCGCCGCGAGCAGATCGATGCGCTGCGCGGCCAGATCGAACAGGCCAAAGGACAGCTCGCCTATGCCGAAACGTTTCTGGCGAACACGGTCATTCGCGCGCCCGTCTCCGGGGCCATTCTTGAGCGAAATGTGGAAAAGGGCGAGTTCGTCACCAATGGTTTCGTCGGCGACCGCGGCGCCAAAGGCTACGTGGTCTCCATGGCCGACCTGAACGATCTCAAGGTCGAGTTGGACATCAACCAAAACGATTTCGCAAAGCTCGGGCCGCGCCAGCCGGCCGTCGTGACGACGGACGCATTCCCCGACCGCAAGTACGATGGCGTCATTGATGAAATCTCGCCAGAAGCCAACCGCCAGAAAGCGACCATTCAGGTGAAAGTAAAAATTCTCAAGCCGGACGAGTATTTGCGTCCTGAAATGAACGCCTCCGTCGCGTTTGTCGCCCGCGAGGGGGCCGCCACCAGAGCCACAGCGCCGCCGGCGCTTTTTGTTCCATCGGCCGCTGTTCGCGACAATTCGGTGTTCATCGTCGCACAGGACCGGGCCGTGCGCCGCTCCATTAAAACAGGGAGCGTTACGGCGCAAGGCGTTCAGGTGCAAGACGGGCTGATCGGCGGCGAAGACGTCATCATCGATCCTCCCGCTGATCTGAAGGACGGTGCGCGCGTGAAAATCGCCGCAATAAGCCCAGGGGGAAGCGGGCTGTAGCCGCTGTCAGAACAACAGGATACCGGACCATGAAGGAAACTATCATCGAGACTCGAGGACTGACCAAAGAATTCACCCGCGACGCGTTTCATGTCATCGCGCTGAAAGACGTCGACATTGAAGTGCATAAGGGCGAGTTTGTCGCTCTCATGGGTCCTTCCGGCTCAGGGAAGTCCACGCTGCTGCACCTGATTGCCGCGATGGACCGTCCCAGCCGGGGCGAAATTCTCGTGCTCGGGCAGGACCTCCGCGCCCTCTCAGACCGGGAAATCGCGCGCTGGCGCAACACCCACATCGGCTTCGTCTTTCAGGCGTTCAATCTGATTCCCGTGCTGACCGCGCTCGAAAATGTCGAACTGCCGTTAAAGCTGACGAATTTAAGCAAAAAAGAGCGCATCGAACATGCCGTTACCGCGCTCAAACTGGTGGGCCTGGGCGATCGTCTGAAGCATTATTCGCGGCAGCTCTCAGGCGGGCAGGAACAGCGCGTCGCGATCGCCCGGGCGATTGTCACGGATCCGGATCTCATTCTCGCCGACGAGCCTACCGGCAACCTGGACGCCGCCTCAGCCCAGGAAGTCCTTACGCTGCTGTCTCGTCTCAACCGCGAATTCGGCAAGACTATTGTCATGGTTACGCACGACCCTCACGCTGCAAAATTCGCCAGCCACGTCCGTTATCTGGAGAAAGGCGAATTGCTGCCGAACGGACAGGTTCCAACGGACTGGTCCGGGACCATCGCGACGGCGGCGCCCAACTGATCACTGGCCGCTATTCGCGGTCATTGGGAGTCTCACGCCTCCGCGCATTGATCGCGATCGCCGCGCCCGCCGCGCCTGCCAGGCCCAGTCCGGCGAGCAGCCAATTCCTGTGCATCGTCGCCCACGTCTGTGGACTGTGCTTGTGCGCCTGATGGTCGAAAATCCCGTGGGCGCCCCAATCGCCCGGCAGAGGGTGGAACAGGTTGTCCGGCCGGTTCGGCTCTACGGGTTGGTCCGTCTGCTGCGAATCATAGCCGCTCGAAGCGAGATAGTGATCCATCACGCCCGGCGCCATCTTCTGCCCTTCGATGGCCGCCACCGTCGGCGCGCCGACCCACACTTCGCGCCGGCGGTGACGCGCCGCCCATACGATGGCATCCGCCGCAACTTCAGGTTGATAAATCGGCGGGACCGGCTGCGGATGCCGGGGCAGCTTTGTGCGGCACCAGCTGAACTGCGGCGTGTTCATCGCCGGCAACTGCACCATCGCGATGTGTATGTTTTTCTTCTCGTGCAGCAGCTCGGTCCGAACTGAGTCGGTGAATCCGGCGATCGCGTGCTTGGCGCCGCAGTAGGGCGCCTGAAGCGGGATCGAACGGTATGCCAGCGCCGATCCAACCTGCACGATCGTTCCACGGTCGCGCGGGTACATGCGTTTCAGCGCCGCCAGAGTCCCATACACCACCCCCAGGTATGTAACCTCGGTGGCCCGTCGGAACTCTTCGGGGGTGATGTCGATAAACCGCGAAAATACGGTGGTCATCGCGTTGTTCACCCATACGTCGACAGGCCCCAGCTCGCGTTCCACCCGCTCAGCCGCGGAATCCACCTCATCGGAATTGGCCACGTCGGCCTGGAGAATAAGCGCCCGGCCTCCCAAGTCCTCAATCTCGCGCCGGGCTGCCTCCAGACCGTCGCGGCCCCGGGCCACCAGGCCCACCCAGGCGCGTTGCTTGCCGAACGCGCGCGCCACGGCGCGTCCGACGCCCGCGGACGCGCCCGTTACAACTACGATTTCACGTTGACCGGAATTCGGCATCGTCCCTCCCTGTGTGTGGATTGCGCGCGCCGAGTCCGTGTTTCGTGAAGACCTCAGTCCTCAAAGATCAACTTCTTGTTCGTACCGCCCAGCCGGATTTCCTGGACGTGATACTTGCCGTCCCCATTCGAATATCGGACTGTCGTCGCTGCGAACTTTTGGTCGCCTGTTTCCACTTTCACCTTCGTCTCCACGACGTTCTTGCCGCTCTTCACGAGGGCTTTTTCGCCCTCCAGCTCAATCTTGTATTCGCCCGGCTTCAGTTCTGTTCCCGCAATCACGGAAGGTTGGAACAGCTTGATCCGATAGCTCGGCGTCGCAGCGCTGGCCATGACCCAAGCAATACTCGTAAAAGCAAGAATCAGCTTCTTCATGTCTGCTCCTAGGATGATTGGCAATCGGCCGCTGGCGAATGCCAGCTGCTCCAATTCAGACGTTCAATAAGCTGATTTGTTCCCAAATATCACAGTAATTACATGGATTTACATCCAGTTAGCGACGATATTGAACGCATAACTTCTGATCTCGGGCTCCGTCCCGAATCCGGCCAGCCAGCGCATGTCGCGCTCACGGCGGAACCACGTGATCTGGCGTTTGGCGTAGCGGCGGGTGTCGCGCTGCATCAAGGCCAGCGCACTCTCGGCAGTCATGCGGCCCTGGACGGCGGCAAGCGCTTCCTTGTAGCCGATCGCCTGAAAGGGCTTGGCGGAAGGAGAGACGCCGGACCGCAACAACTCCCGGACTTCGTCAAGCAGTCCCGCCTCGAGCATCCGCCGGCACCGCTCCTCAATCCGCGCGTATAGCTGTTGGCGCGGTGGATTGAGCCCGAGTTTCAGGAAACGGAATCCTTCGAGCGCATCACGCCCGTTCTCGAACATCTTCGAGATCGGCTTCCGCGCCGTGATGCATACTTCCAGGGCGCGGATCAGCTTGTTGCGATCATTGGCGTGGATGCGCGCCGCCGCCGCAGGATCAAAGCGGCGCAGCGCGCGGTGCAAAAAGCCGCGCCGCCGCTCCTCGCGGCGCGCCAGCTCGCGGCGCAGCGCGTCATCGCGGGCCGGTCCGGGGAAAAGGCCCTCCAGCAGCGCCCGAACGTAAAATCCCGTGCCGCCCGCTATCACCGGCAGCCGGCCGCGCGCCGCGATGTCCACAAGGACGCTCCGCGCCATGCGCGCATATGCGCCTGCGGTGCAATCCTCGCCTGGATCGAGAACGTCAATCAGATGATGTGGAATCCCGCGGCGCTCCGCTTCCGGCAGTTTGGCGGCGCCGGTGTTGAAGCCCCGGTAGAGTTGGATGGAATCGCAATTGACAATTTCACCGCTGAACCGTTCCGCGATATCGAGCGCGAGGACGCTCTTGCCGGCGCCTGTGGGGCCCAGCACCAGGACCAGCGGGCTCACAACGCGCTTTTCAGGCGGAGGCGCTCTCCGGCTGAACAGCGTCCTCCGGCTCGAGGGGCGTTACGGGATCGATAAAGGGCCACGTAAAAAACCCTACAACGTACATCGCCGCCATGACGTACAAAAACAGATTGTAGTCGCGGTTATAGTGCTGGAGGATGTAGCCGCCGATCGCTGGAGCGGCAAAGCCCGCGAGATTGCCCATCATGTTCATCGATCCGGAAACCGTTCCCGCATATTTGCCGCCAATGTCCATGCAGGATCCCCACGCGCCCGGCATGTTCAGATCGTTACAGAAACTGGCCATGCCCATTGCCAGAATCGCCCAAACCGGGTCTTGAAATTGAATCGCCAGGAACAAAAATACGGCGCCGCCCGCGAATCCGGTGCAGCTTAAGAGCTTGCGGCTGAAGGACACGCTTCCGGTCCACCGCGCCAGCTTGGCGGCGATCAGCCCGGCGAAGAGACACCCGAATCCGCCGAACAGCAGCGGCGCCACGGCGTAATAGGCGCTTTGATTTTCGGGAATATGCCGGAATTCCTGCAAATATTTTGTCAAATACGTGATATAGAAGTACCAGGGAAACGAGCAGCAAAAATATTGGATCCACAGCAGCCAGATCGTTTTCGAACGCAGCATCTTTCGCCAGGGAACGTTCCCGTGGCCGCCCCCCATTCCCTGCACGTCCTTGAGCAGCGCCAGCTCAGCGGCGTTCACGCCAGGATGATCCTTGGGGCGGTCCTTGAACCACCACGCAAACAGCGCGCACCACACCAGGCCCAGGCATCCGAAACAGACGAACGCCCAGCGCCAGCTCATGTGTTTTGAGACCCCCGCGCTCTCGATCAGGTTGAACGCATAAAGTACCAGGAGCGGCGTGAATGCGCCGCCCCACCGCGCAAACGTCCATAACAGACCCTGAACTTTCACGCGCTCCTGGGGCCGCAGCCAGGAGCTGAACGCTTTGGTCAAGTTGGGGAACCCGCCGGCCTCTCCCGCCCCGAACAGAAACTGCGCCGTCCACAGCGATCCGAAGCTCCACATCCATCCGATCGCCGCCGTGAAGGTGGACCACCACAGCACGATCCGAATGAGGACGCGCTTCGGGCCCAGCCAGTCGCCCATAAATCCGCCGGGAATTTCAAACAGCGCATACGCCAGGCCAAAGGCGGAGAACACGGCGCCCATCTGTTGCTCGCTCAGCCCCAGCGCCTGCTGCACGCGGGGAGCGGCCTTCGACAGCGCAACCCGATCGATATAAGAAAGGATCGCCAGCGTCAGCGCGAATACGACGACAATGTAGCGCGCGCGGGTCGCTCGCCCAGTTATCGCGTGCGCGGTCGTGGATTCCGGCGCCGGACGGGAGCTGGGCATAACTGCCTGTCCATCTTATCGTGGCTCTGCGTCCGTCTGCTTCAACCCCGCGGCAAGCCAGTCCAGATAGCGGTCCGAACCGTCCACGATCTGAAGGGCCACGACCTCCGGAAGCTCGTAGGAATGCAGACGCTCGATTTCGGCCTCCACCGCGCCCACCAGCGGCCGCCCCGTTTTGATAATCAGCAGCGTCTCGGAAGCCTCCTCAACCGCATCCTTCCATCGATAAATGCTGCGCATACCGGGCAGAATGTTGACGCAAGCCGCCAGGCCCTTTTCCACCAGAGACCGGCCGACCCGGGCGGCTTCCTCCTCGGTTTCACATGTGCTGAATACAACAATTTTATCTGTCATTGTTTTCTCCGCTGGCCAAATCCATGAAACCGGATTATAAACATAAGAAAGGTCCTGATATACAGACATGGGCAACTGGCTTCGCCGGATCGGAATTGTCGCCGCGCTCGTTATCGTTGGAGCTTACGCGATTGTGGCGCTGCGAGGCCCCCGCGGCGTGCCCGCCCTCTTGGAAAAGCGGCGGCAGATTCGCGAGCTCGAAGAGCAAAACGCAAACCTGGAGCGCGAGATTCAGCGTAAGCGCCAGCGGATCGAGCGGCTCAAGACAAGCCCTAGCGAGCAAGAGATGGAGATTCGCAGACAGTTGAAGCTGCTCCGTCCCGGCGAAACCTCGTTCATTCTCCCGGACCCGGCCAAACCCAAATCGGAGCCGCGGCCATAGCAGCGATCACGCCCGCCGGCCAGTTTCCATCCGGTTCGGAGCGAAACCTCAGACCATTGCAGTGTCCAGCCGGCTCCGTTTGCTCTTTCCAAAAAGCGAGCGATCCGTAACCGACTGTACCACTAATAGAAATAATTCTTGACGGTACACTATATATAGGGTCACAATGACCGAGGTTCTCTTCGAGCCTGTCGGAATGTGGCGGAGGGCCTCAGACCGGAAACGGGGCCGCGCCCTGGAGAGTCCGGCGGGTGCGAGTTCTGGAGGACCATTGAAAGGAATCCACGAAAAATGGGACAGCTCAGCGTCGATCTCAGTGCTCGCGTCAAAGACTTGCCGCTGGAGCCAAAGCCGCCGTCGGCGCGGCGAGGCGTGAAATTCCCGCGTTACTTCACCAGCAAACTGGAACCCGGGAAAACGCCCTACGACCAGATCCAATGGGAGTTGCGGACCGCCGCTATCGGAAACGATAAAGGAGCGATCATCTTTGAGCAGCGCGATGTGGAAGTGCCGGCGGACTGGTCGCAAACGGCGACCAACATCGTGGCCAGCAAGTATTTCCACGGCAAAATCGGGTCGCCGGATCGCGAACGCAGCGTGGCGCAACTGGTGCATCGCGTGGTCGACACCATCGCCGACTGGGGCCAGGCGCAAGGCTATTTTCACTCAGTCGAAGACGGAGAAAATTTCCGCAACGAGCTGGCCCATCTCATGCTGACTCAAAAGGCGTGCTTCAATTCGCCGGTCTGGTTCAACGTCGGCGTAAAGGAGGCGCGGGGCTACGGCTGGTATTACGACCTCGAAACGGATGAGGTCCGCAAACTGACCGGGGCTGAGCAGCATCCTCAGTGTTCGGCCTGCTTCATCAACTCAGTTGGCGACACGCTGGAATCCATTCTGGATCTCGCCAAGACCGAAGGCATGCTGTTTAAGTGGGGTTCGGGAACCGGAACCAACCTGTCGACGCTCCGCGAGGAGGACGCCATCCTTTCCGGAGGCGGCCGGGCTTCGGGTCCGCTCAGCTTCATGAAGGGCTTTGACGCCTTTGCGGGCGTCATCAAGAGCGGCGGCAAAACGCGACGCGCCGCTAAGATGGTCATTCTCAACATCGACCACCCGGATATTGAGTCCTTCATCTGGTGCAAAGCCAAGGAGGAAAAAAAGGCCCACGTCCTCATTGATAACGGCTATGATGCGTCGCTCGATGGCGAGGCCTACAGCTCCATCTTTTTCCAGAACGCGAACAACTCTGTCCGCGTCACCGACGACTTCATGCAGGCCGTGCTGGAGGATGGCGAGTGGTGGACGCGCTCGCGGCTCAGCGGCCAGCCGGTCAAACGCTATAAGGCCCGCGACCTGCTCCGGCAGATTGCCGAAGCCACGCATCAATGCGGCGATCCAGGCATGCAGTTTGATACCACCATCAACCGCTGGCACACGTCCAAGGCTTCCGGGCGAATCAACGCCTCTAATCCGTGCAGCGAATACATGTTCCTCGATGACTCGGCCTGCAATCTTTCGTCGCTGAACTTGATGAAGTTTGTCGGACCGGACGGCCAGTTCGATGTCGAAGCCTTCCGTCATGCTGTCGACACGATGATTCTCGCCCAGGAGATTCTGGTGGATAACGCCAGTTACCCGACCGAGAAGATTGCGAGGAACTCCCACGATTTCCGCCCGCTTGGACTGGGCTACGCCAACCTCGGTGCGCTGCTAATGGCTATGGGCATTCCTTACGACAGCGACCAGGGTCGCGACTGGGCGGCGGCCATTACGGCGATCATGTGCGGACAGGCATATTTGACCAGCGCCAGGATCGCCGCGGAAGCGACGGGCCCCTGCCCTGGATATGCGCCGAATGAGCAATCCTTTCTCGAAGTCATCCGCATGCACTGGGAGGCCGTGAGCCGCATCGACAGCCGCCGTGTTCCGACAGCCATGTACAAGGCGGCCGAGGAGTGCTGGCGCAATGCATATGAGATGGGACGGCGCGCCGGATTCCGCAACGCCCAAACCACAGTGATCGCCCCAACCGGAACCATCGGATTCATGATGGACTGCGATACCACCGGCATTGAGCCGGATCTTGCGCTCGTCAAATATAAAAAGCTGGTCGGGGGCGGCGTCATTAAGATCGTCAACAACACCGTTCCCCAGGCGCTGGCAAAGCTCGGTTATACGCCGGAGCAGATGAATCAGATCGTCGAGCATATCGATGCGACCGGGGCCATCGAAGGCGCGCCGGGAATCCGGCCTGAGCATCTGCCCGTGTTCGATTGCAGCTTCCGGCCGCAAAACGGAACGCGCTCCATCCATTACATGGGCCACGTGCGCATGATGGCCGCTGTCCAGCCGTTCATTTCCGGCGCGATCTCAAAAACCATCAACATGCCCGAAGAATCGAGCGTGGAAGATATTATGAACGCCTACATCGAGAGCTGGCGTCTTGGACTTAAAGCTGTGGCCATCTATCGCGATGGTTCAAAGCGCGTTCAGCCGCTCAGCGCGGGAACGAGTAAGGGGGCGAAACAGGCTGCCGCCGCGCCCGCCCCAGCCCCGGTGGAAAAGATCGTCTACCGTCCGGTTCGGCGCAAGTTGCCCGACGAACGGCAGTCCATCACACACAAGTTCTCAATCGGCGGCCACGAAGGTTATATCACCGTTGGACTTTTCGAGGACGGGACGCCCGGCGAACTGTTCATCACCATGGCCAAGGAAGGATCGACCATTTCAGGCCTCATGGACAGCTTCGCTACAGCAGTCAGCTACGCCTTGCAGTACGGCGTGCCGCTGAAGTTTTTTGTGGACAAGTTCAGTCATGTACGTTTCGAGCCCAGCGGCTGGACCGGCAACCCGCACGTACCCTACGCCAAGTCCATCATGGACTATATTTTCCGCTGGCTCGGCGCCAAGTTCCTCGGACCAGAATACGCCCTCAGCGAGGCCGGCAATGCGGCAAAGCTCCGGCCGACCGAGCCGGAGCCGCAGCAGGCCTTGCCGTTTGAGCCCGCCGTCAGCGACGCCCCGCTGTGCTCGGAATGCGGCGGATTGATGACTCGCAACGGCTCATGCTACAAGTGCGAAAACTGCGGAGGTACAAGCGGCTGCAGTTAAGCGCTCTCATGGAGGCCAATCGCATACAGGCGCGTCAATGCGGCGCGCCTGTACCAGCGGTCGACTTTTTGCGCCGAACTTCACGAGCGCCGGCGTTCACCGTCAGCCTTCGCCGCAATGACGTTCGAACCCAATCAGCCGCTTGATGCTAACTGACCAGTCCCACCGCCGCCAGAACATTCTTACTGGCGAATGGGTTCTCGTTTCGCCGCATCGCACCCAGCGCCCCTGGCTCGGCCAGGTGGAACGCCCCCCGCAACCGGAGCTGATCGAGTACGATCCAAGATGCTATCTCTGTCCCGGCAATGAGCGCGCGGGCGGCCTGCGGAATCCGAACTATACATCGACTTTCGTTTTCGATAATGATTTCGCCGCGCTCCGATCGGATATCCCGCCCGTCCGCATCGACGAGCACGGCTTACTGATGGCCGAGTCTGAACGGGGCGTCTGCCGCGTCCTGTGCTTCTCGCCGAACCATGGTCTCACCATTCCTCGAATGAGCGTCGCCGACATCCGCCTTGTGGTCGATCAGTGGGCGGCGCAATACGCCGAGCTCGGCTCGCTCAGCTTCATCCGCTCGGTTCAAATCTTCGAAAACCGCGGCGAGATGATGGGCGCGAGCAACCCTCACCCGCATTGCCAGATCTGGGCGAGCGAGCATGTTCCGAATGAACTTGGCAAAGAGCGCGCGGCGCAGGCTGCATACGGCGCAGAGCGGCGCGCCTGCCTGATGTGCGACTACCTGGCACTTGAGCAGAGCGGCCGCGAGCGGATCGTGCTCGAAAACGACTCGTTTACGGCGCTGGCCCCATTCTGGGCGGTGTGGCCCTTTGAAACCATGCTCATCTCCAAACGGCACATCACGGGAATGGATGAGCTGGACGATCGCGAAAGGACCGGACTCGCTGACATCATGAGACGGTTGACGGTGCGCTACGACAATCTGTTCGAGGTCTCATTCCCGTACACAATGGGCTTTCACCAGCGCCCCACCGATGGACAGCCGCATCCGTATTTCCACTTCCATGCGCACTATTACCCCCCGCTGCTGCGCTCCGCAACGATACGAAAATTCATGGTGGGTTTCGAAATGCTTGCGATGCCGCAGCGCGACATTACGCCCGAGTCAGCAGCGGAGCGGCTCCGCGCAGCGCCGGAAACGCACTATCTCGGCTGAGCCTTACTGTTTGAATTCCGGACTATTGACAGTGGCCGGTTCCTGGCCCCAATTTTGGCGGATGACCTGCGTCTCGTCCGAGTAGAACGTACGGCGGCCGGAGCTGTTATATGCCTCCGGGTTGGCGTTGATCGAGTAACCGGTGGGGGTCTTCTGAACGATAAAGATATATCCCGTGTTCTTGCCGTCGGCCAGCGTCTTCGGGATCAAATCCGCGCCAGCGGGTCCAGGCGCGCCGGACGTCGGCGGCCCAAGCTCGGCCAAGCTGGTGGCGTAGCGTCCAAACTGTGAATAATACTGGATTTGCGCCGTATGGATGGTGTGTATTTGCCGCACCGCCGCCATCTCCTGCGCCGCCATGCGCTGATTGTTCAGCTTGGGAACAGCAATGGCGGCGATAATCAGGATGATCGCGATAACAATCAGCAGCTCGATCAGCGAGAATCCGCGCCGATCCCGCCTTCTTCGGGGAATGGACTGCATAGCCTTAACTGATAGTATGACGCGCCGAACGGCGCGCGCGTTTAGGGAGGAAAAAGTGCGGCGCCGGGAACCATCGCGCTCCCGGCGCCATTTATAAACGCTACCAGATGAGCTTTGCGGCCAATTGCAGATTGCGCCGGTCATAGGTTGAGCCGGTGCACCCGTAGCATGCATTCACCGCATTGCCGACGCCGAGGTCGGCGCTGTTGCCGACCACGTACAGGTTGGCGTGATTGAAAATATTAAACGTCTCAGCGCGGAGCTGGAGGCTGACGCGCTCGGTGATCCGGGTGTCTTTATACAGGCCGACGTCCAGGTTCCACCAGCCGGGCGCCCGAAATGCATCCCGTCCCGACATGGGCGGCCATTTGGCGCCGGGCTGGAAGGACATCGGAATGTGCAGTATCTGGGCGTCCGTGAAGGTCAGATACTGGTATGTATTCGGGGTTGAGGTCGCAATTAGTCCGTTGCCATCGCGCGGAACTGCTCCGCTGAAAATCGCGCGGGGGGTGTTGAGATCGGTCATCTGGACCGAGCTGTCAAAAATGCTGAACGGCTGGCCGGTTCGCGCCACAAAGAGCGGGTTAAGGCTCCAGCCGCCGAGCAGCGTCCGGAACAGCCCGCTTCTGGATGCTGTCGGTATCTTCCATACGCCCGCAACGGTGACGCGATGTCGGATATCAAACTCGGCGTCGCCGCGGTCGAGGTTGGGATGGAATGGATCCATAAGCCCTGTGACGAAGTTGCCATTGTTGATCGTGATATTCGCGTTGCCGTACTGACTGGCAACGCCAGCGGCCTCGAAGAAGGTGGAACTGAGGTTGTCAATTGCGTGCGACCAGGTGTAGTTCACCGACAAATCGACGCCCGAGTTCATAAAATTACTGATACGGAGACGGTTATTCAGGCCGTTGTAGTGTGAGAAGCCCTGGTTGCCGCGATATCCGACGCTGGCGGCCCATGCGGAATTCAGCGGATCGGCGCAATCCGTTGTGCCATCGGGCTGGATTCCCGTGCAAGGGAGTCCCAGAGCGTAGTTGCCGAATCCGCTTTGGTTCGGATAGGCGATGCTGTACAGATTTACGCCTTTGCTGCCGCTGTATTCGATCGCCCAGACCAAGTGGTTCCCGAACTGGTGCTCAAGCGACGCGTTCCACATATGGGCATAAGCGGTTTTAATGTCCGGATCGACAATTCGCGCGCCCACCTTGGGGAGAGGTAAGGAGCCGCTGCTCGCGCCGAGCGGGCCGAAATTGTTGGTCGTGATCGGCCCCGGGGCGGCCAGCACGGCGTAATTCGGCGGGTTCTGAATAATATTAAAGGTCACGTTGCCGAAATTTCGCTCATAACCGATCCCGTATCCCGCCCGGAAGCTGGTTTTGCCATCGCCGAACACATCCCAGGCGAAGCCAACCCGGGGGCCAAAGTTATGCCAGTCCGGGCGCCAGAGTCCCCCGATCGGGCTCTTTGGAGCGATCTGAATTCCGCCCGTGCTGATGTACTTCGCAAGGTTGTCATCCGCAAACCCGACCCCGGGAGCATACCAGTTGGCGTCCAGGTTGGCATTCTTGTTGTGCTGAACGCCAAAGTATTCCCAGCGGAGGCCCAGGTTGATCGTGAAGCGCGGCCGCACTTTCCAGGAGTCCTGCGCATACAGCGCGAACTCGTGGTAACGGTTGCTGCGGCTGAAACTCGGCGAGCGTACAGGCAGCGTGACGTTGCAGTCGGTCGGGTTGACCGCGCACGGAAACTTGCCCTGGGGGTCGACCGCTACGCGAATTTCCGCGAATTGGCCCGAAAGCAGACCGTT
>Ga0209581_1002758_pt1 | contig 16118 bp, 12 predicted proteins | sample Coa_R2_FD_187160 | JGI IMG/M metagenome (GOLD analysis project Ga0209581, IMG submission 187160) | Surface soil microbial communities from Centralia Pennsylvania, which are recovering from an underground coalmine fire - Coalmine... | ecosystem: Environmental > Terrestrial > Soil > Unclassified ...
TGAATGCGCATTCAGTGAAAGCGCGGATTCTACGGGATCGGACGCCGTCGCAGGCTAGAATGCGCGTTCGTTCCGACCGGAGTCCGCCCACTTGACCGCGCAGCTCATCGACGGCAAAGCCATCGCCGCCCAGGTACAGGCGCGCGTGCGCGAAAAAGTGCTGGCGCGCAGCGCGACCGGACGCCGCGCCCCGGCGCTGGCCACGGTGCTGGTCGGCGCCGATCCCGCATCCGAGATCTACGTGCGCAACAAGCGCCGCGCCTGCGAGATGGTCGGCATCCGCTCGCTGCCGCTGCACTTCGAGGCCAGCATCGATGAGGAACAACTGCTGGCGGAAGTCGATCGTCTCAACGCCGACCCGGCGATCGACGGCATCCTGGTGCAGTTGCCCCTGCCGCCGCAGCTCGCCGCCCAGCGCGTGATCGAGCGCATCCATCCCGACAAGGACGTGGACGGCTACCATCCCTACAACCTCGGACGCCTGGCGCAGCGCCTGCCGACCCTGCGGCCGTGCACGCCCTACGGCGTGATCGAGCTGCTCAAATCCACCGGCGTGGATCTGCACGGCCTGCGCGCCACGGTGGTCGGGGCCAGCAACCACGTCGGGCGGCCGATGGCGCTGGAATTGCTGCTCGCCGGTTGCACGACCACCATCTGCCACCGCTTCACCCGCAGCCTGCACGAGGAAGTCGCGCGCGCCGAGGTGCTGGTGGTCGCGGTCGGCAGGCCGGGCTTCATCAAGGGCGAGTGGGTCCGCCCCGGCGCCATCGTCATCGACATCGGCATCAACCGTCTGCCCGACGGCAAGCTGACCGGCGACGTGGAATTCGCGGCCGCTCGCGAACGCGCGTCCTGGATCACGCCGGTGCCCGGCGGCGTCGGTCCCATGACCGTCGCGATGTTGATGGAAAACACGCTGGAAGCGGCCGAGCGCCGCAGCGCGTGATTGGAGCGCCTCAGGCCACCGCGCGCGCCACGCTCTCCATCACCGGCTGTACCCAGCGCTCCACGGTCGGCGCCATGTCCAAGGGCTTGAGCAGCATTTTCACCGACCTCTCGTGCGGCACGTGCGGCGAGGCGATCCGCCGGCAGCGTTTGACCACGCGCCGGTACACGCGCTTGTCGTAGCGCCGACCGGGGTGACGCGCGGCGTACACGTGCTTGAGCGCGATATAAGAATCCTCGTCCTCGATCATTTTCAGCCGATGCCACAGCGCGCCCAGGACCTGTGCGCGCGTGACGCCCTCGCGCTCGCGGTAACGGCGAAAATATTTGTAGAAATGCTTGTAATGACCGATCTCGTCCTCGTAGATGTGGCGCGCGAGGCGTTTGAGCACCGGCTCGTCGGTCACGTGATGCAAGGCGGTGTAGTAAGTCGAGGTGCCCATTTCCACCACGCAGCGCGACACCATTTCCAGGCTGCGTAAGGGCAACAACGCCTCAGGCTTGCAGCGCGCACCGTATTCCTCCAAGAACGCGCGATACACCGCATCCCAGTCGAAGTCCGGCCACGCGCGGCGCACGTACTCGCGCAGCGCCTGCCCGTGCTGTAGCTCCTCCGGCTCCCAGCCGTCGCGCAACCAGCCGGCGACCTCTTCGTCGCCGGCGAAGTGTTGCGTCAGGTTGCGAGTATAGAGATCGGTGGTGATCTCGATCAGCGAAGCCGTGCTGACCATATAGAACAGCTCTTCGCTGTCCGCCACCCGGTCGCGTTCCAGCTCGTGCCAGGGGATGTCGGCCAGCGTCCAGTGGCGTTCCTCGGACATCGTGTTCCTCCATATCGATGGTGCCGCAGGTCTGGCGTTCGACTTTCACCGCCTTAGAAAGCCTCCTTGCGCAAGAGTTTCAGCCGACCCGGCGCCGGCTGGCAAGCGGCGCCAGCACACCGTGAGCGCCGATGGTTCGAACGAGCCGTCTCGCGGCGACCGGCAACGAGCGGTTTACACGCCGTGTCGGACCACACGAATCTTGTCCTTGATTCGCCCGCCAGACCGGCGTATCCAGCGAATCCTGCGGACTGAGCCTTCCCGAACGCATACCCCTTGGACGTCCGCTCGAACGCAGAGGCGATCCAGGAACGACCACGCAACTCGATCGCCATGCACGGCATCATCAAAAACCTGAGGCCGGATGAAATGCGCGTGGTCGCCGCTTACGTGCAGTCGAAATAAGCAGCAACGCCCTCAGGGCGGGGTATAGCCGTCGGAACCACAGGGTCTGCCGCCGCAGACGTCGATGACTTTGCCGTCGGGCTTCAGGAACTCCGATTTCTGGGTGCGCGCCGCCGGCGTGGCCCGCGGGTCGCCGTGCGGGTCGTGATCGCCGGTGGGCGGCACGTCGTCGGTCGGCGGGGGCGCGACTTTGTCCGGTCCGCTGTCCCAGATGACGAAAGCCGACCCCTCATGCCCGCTGGCCTCGTCGCTCATGCACGGAATGCCGGGGAATTCGGCGCGGTCGGGGTTGCGGCCCGGCTCCAGCGAAGGACAGTGTCGCTGCGCGCCGATGGTGCGCGCCTCGTTCTGCGCCGCCCACATGCTGACCTGGAAATCGCCGAACGCCACGTGCATCAGCACCTGGTGCGCCGGCGTGTTCGGCAGCATGCCGGTGGTCATGGCCTCGGCGTAGCCGTCGGCCTCGGCGCGATCCCACAGCATCTGCAGCAGCGAGAAGATGAACTCCTGATCGAGGCTGTCGGGATAGGCCGCGTAGAGAAATTTCGAGTAGGTCGCGAAGTCCGAGCTGCGCTCCAAAAGCAGCGAATAATTCATGCCCGGCACGCCCAGCACGCCGCGGGTGATGTCCTGCGCCACGCTCATCAGCAGGCCGCCCAGGATGCCGCCCTGGCTGTTGCCGTCGTAGTACAACTCGGTGGTGTCGAGCACGCTTTGCGCCGGGCTGCCCATCTGGAAGGCGGCCTGCGCGGCGAAACCCTGCGGGCTGAGCAGCGCGCGGCCCAGCGCGAGGAAGTTGAGCACGCCCTGCTGCGTGGTGTCGAAGAACGAGCGCGCGTTGGACACGTCGAGCAGCGTGATCAGCGCGTTGGGCAGGTCACCCTGCGAGAAGCCCAGCCAGTTGGTGGCGCAGAACACGAAGTCGTGCTCGTTGGCCATGTCCTCGACGTTGCCGGCGGTGACTTCGTCGCGCGAGCCGAACAGGCCGTGGCCGTAGAGCGCGATGCGTGCGGGATGGATGTGGCCATCGGCGCTCTGCACGGCGCGCGGGATGATGCAGGTGAAAGGCGCCGTCAGCGTGCCGCCGGCGAAACGCTGCGGAAGATCGTAGGGACCGGGATTCGGTGCTCCGTAGTAAAAGCGCGTCAGCGGCAGGTCCTGGTCGCCGAGCGTCGCGAACAGACCTTGTAGTGTGGCGACCGGTACCGGCGCGCTCGCCCCCGCGGCGAGCACCTGTTCGATCACGTCGGTGATGGGCGCGAGCGTCGCTTCGCTGTCGGGAATGAACAGGTAGGTCGGCACCGTGACCGTGCCTTCGACCTGCCGCGCGATCTTGGGGTTCTGGTCGCTGGTGTAATCGGTGACCCGGGTGATCTTGAAGTCCGGCACGCCGTTGGCGAACGCGGCAAAGGCGTCGTCGCGGATGTGCAGCATGCGACCGGTGAGGCTGCGCTGCGAAGCGACGGTGAAATCCCAGGCCAGATAAAGATCGGAGCGCCCCACGCCGGCTTTCGCCAACGTGGCGAAGAGCGCCTCCAGGTGCGCGCGGCGGCGGTTGACGAAGTCCAGGCTGCTGGCATGGTTGTCGCGGTAGATGCGGAACGCGGGGCCGGCTTCGATCGTGGCGCCGCTGGCGTCCTTGAGATTGCGCAGGGCGACGATGTAACGGTGGCCGTATTGCAGGTTCTTGGCCACGCGGATGATGAGCGCCTGACGGTCGGGCGAGGACACGTTGTTCATGTCCAGCTCGGCCCAGATCGGCTGGCGCTCCAGAGTGTCGGCGTCGATCAGCAGGATCGGCGAATCGGACTTGAGCGAACGCGGAATGTCGGTGATCGGCGGCGCGCCGGTCTTGGCCAGATCCACGCCGGGCACATGCAGCTCGATCATCGCGCCGGGCGAAAAACCGTCGTTGCGGTTCCATTCCGCCGGGTCGATCGGCTTGTCGAGCACGATGCGGCTTTTCGGCATCGAGGCGCGCTGCAGGTTCACCCGCCGGCCGGTGTCGGAGGTGGAGTCTTCCACCGTGAAATAGTCGTTGGGGAAAGGGAACAGGCAATAGCTCGGATCGAGGAAGTCGCAGCGGTCGGCCGTGCCCGCCGTGCCGGACGGCAACTGGTCGTCGATGCTCGCCTGCTGCGGCGGCACGCTGCCGCTCGTGTCGCTGCCCTGCGGCACGCTGGAACCGCCGCAGGCCGAAAGCGCGCCGCCGACTGCCAGAAAAAGCAAAAGCCGCACCGCGCGCCCGGCGCGCGCCCGCCGTGATCCGTCCATGTTCTCCTCCGAGCCCGTCGCCGAGCGCAGCGTTATTTACAGACGTGTAAGCAAGATAGCACCGGACGAGCTTCAAACAAAGCGCGCCATCAGGCTCCAGTAGCTCGCCGGAAACCAGCGCTGGATCCGGTCGATCAGCCAGGCGTCGGCGCCGATCAGGACGCGGGGCGTGCCGCGCTCGACGCCGCGCACGATGATCTCGGCGGCCCGTTCGGGCGTGGTGCGCGCCAGCCGGTCGAAATGCGCCGCGGCCTTGGCCTGGTCGGTCTCTCCGGAAGGATCGGCGTAGAAGCGCGCGCGGCGCGCGATGTTGGTCTTGATGCCGCCCGGATGGACGCAGATCGCCTTGACGCCGGTCCCTCGCAGCTCGTGGCGCAAGGCTTCGGTGAAGCCGCGCACCGCGAATTTGGCGGCGTTGTAGGCGCCCTGCGTCGGAACGGCGATGATGCCGAACACGCTGGAGAGGTTGACGATGGCGCCTTCGTTCTGGGCGCGCAGCAGCGGCAGGAAGGCTTTGGTGCCGTAAACCACGCCCCAGAAGTCGATCCCCATCAGCCATTCGAAGTCTTCGTAGCTCAGGTTTTCGATCGTCTGCGAAACGGCGACGCCGGCGTTGTTGACGACCACGTGCGCGGTGCCGAAGGTCTGTTTCACGCGCGCGGCGAAGTCATACACCGCCGCGCGGTCGGCCACGTCCAGACGCGCCTGCATCACGTCCGTCTCACGCGGCAGCAGCGCCGCGGTCTCGCAGAGTCCAGCTTCGTCGATGTCGGCCAGCGCCAGCCGGCAGCCGCGCGCGGCGAGGTTCTGCGCCAACGCCCGGCCGATGCCCGAACCGGCGCCGGTCACCACCGCGATCTTGTCCTTGAGCGAATACATCGCTTTCCCCTGCAAGAAAAAGTTGAGAACCCCGCCCGTCGGGGCGGTTCAATCGTCGAACACCACTGCTTCGCGGCGCGCCGCCCAGGCGTCGAACTTGGGCGCGTAACGGTCCTCGATTTGGCTGCGCTTGACCTTGAGCGTGGGCGTGATCAGGCCGTTGTCCACCGTCCAGCTTTCTCGGACCACGGCGAGAAACGCCAGCTTTTCGTGCGGCTCCAGCTCGGCGTTGACGCGCTCCAGGTGGGCGGCGAGCGAGGCGCGCAATTCCTCGCGCCGCGCCGCATCCTCGAACCAGGCCGGATGGGTCGCCGGCATGACGATGGCGAAGGGCTGCGGGAGCCCGGCGCCGCACACGCACACCGCTTCCAGCTGCGGATGGCGGCTGAGGCGGTCCTCGATCGGCGCCGGCGCCACGTACTTGCCCTTGGCGGTTTTGAAGATTTCCTTGAGCCGGCCGGTGATGCGCAACCTGCCGCGCTCGTCGATCTCGCCGATGTCGCCGGTGTGCAACCAGCCTTCGGCATCCAGCGTCTCGCGCGTGAGCTCGGGAGCCTTGTAATAGCCGAGCATGTTGGCGGGGCTCTTGACCAGCACTTCGCCGCCCGCGCCCAGTCGGCATTCCACGCCGGGATACGGACGGCCGACGTAGCCGATCCGGCCCTCGCCCGGCCGCGTGCCGTGGGACAGTGCGAAGTTCTCGGTCATGCCGTAGACCTCGAACAAATCCAGCCCCAGCTTGCGGAACCAGCTCAAAAGCTCGGTGGGCATCGGCGCGGCGCCGCAAGCGGCGTAGCGCACGCGATCCAGACCGATGGCGGCGAGCACCTTGCGGCCGACCCAGCGCCCCAGCACGGGCACGGCGAGCATGCGATCCAGGCGTTGCTTGGGCATCTGCGCATAAATGCCCTGCTGGAACTTGGTCCACAGGCGCGGCACGGTGCCGAAGAACGTCGGCCGCGCGCGCTTGAGATCGCGCACGAAAGTATCCAGCGACTCGGCGAAAAAAACGTGGAACCCGTGATACACCGAATTGGCCTCGACCAGCAGGCGCTCGGCCACGTGCGCCAGAGGCAGATGCGAGAGCACGCGTTCGTCGGCGTCCACGGGCCAGATTTGGGCGGTGGTCTTGGGCGCCAGCGCGAAGGTCCCGAAAGAGTGCATCACGCCCTTGGGCACGCCCGTGGTACCGGACGTGTAGATGATCGTGGCCAGCTCGCCGGCTTCGCGCGGCGCGATCGGCGTCAGCGGCGGCGTGCTCGCGACGATCTGCTCCCAGCGCGCGGCGGCGCCGCACTCCGGGGGCGACAGCGCGCAGGCCAGCAGCAAGACGGCGGGCGGCAAGCCGCTCGCGATCGCCTTCCAGTCGTCGAGCTTGCCCACGAAACAGGCGACCGCTTCGCTGTGTTCCAGGACCTGGCGCACCGTCGCGGCCGAGGCGGTGGGATACAGCGGCACGCTGACGTAGCCCGCCATCCAGATGGCGAAATCCATCAGGATCCAGTGCGCGCAGTTCTTCGAGAGGATCGCCACGCGCGCGCGTTCCGGCCAGCCGCGCTCGGCACCCTGCGCCTTGAGCCAGGCCGCGACGCGGCACGCCTCGTCCACCGCCTGCGCCCAGGTCCACTCCCGGACCGCGCCGGCCTCCAGCGGCTGCGTCAAATACACCGCAGCGGGCCGCGTGCGCGCCCAGTGCTGGACGCGCGCCAGCGGCAGCTCTTCGGCAGCGATCTGCATGTGCTCTCCCCCAGGTGTCTGCGCAGTAAGCGAGATTGTTGTGGCGCCCTGGCCGGCGCGCTCGTAAAGTCTGCGCGAAGCCCTCGCCTTCGTGCAAACCCATGCCGCCGCGCCTGTCGCCTTACGAAACCGAAGAGCACCGATGCCTTTCGCGCCCAGGTGCGCCGCTTCGCGGAGCGCGAATGCGAGCCGTACATCGAAGCCTGGGAAGCGGCCGGCGAGATCCCGCGCGAACTGCACCGCAAGGCGGCCGCAGCCGGCATCCTCGGCATCGGCTTCCCCGAGGCCTACGGCGGCGTGGAAGTCGCGGACCTTTTTTACCTGGTGATCGTGGTCGAGGCGCTGGCACGCACCGGCGCGGGCGGGCTGATCGCGAGCCTGCTGTCCCACGGCATCGCCTGCCCGCCGCTGGTCCACGCCGCTAGCGAGCCGCTGAAGGAGCGCTTCCTGCGGCCGGTGCTGGCGGGCGAGCAGATCGCCGCGCTGGCGATCACCGAACCCTCCGGCGGCTCCGACGTGGCGAACCTGCGGACCCGCGCCGTGCGCGACGGCGGCGACTACCGGGTCAAGGGCACCAAGACCTTCATCACCTCCGGCATGCGTGCGGACTGGTTCACCGTGGCGGTGCGCACCGGCGGGCCGGGCCTGGGCGGCATCTCCTTGCTGGTGATCGAGGCCGACCGCCCCGGCGTGACGCGCACCCGGCTCGACAAGATGGGCTGGCGCTGCTCGGATACCGCCACGATTTATTTCGACGATTGCCGCGTGCCCGTAGCGAACCTCGTCGGCGCCGAGAACCAGGGCTTCATGGCCATCATGCGCAACTTCAACAACGAGCGCCTGATGCTCGCCGCGCAGGCCTGGGCCACGGCGCAGCTGTGCTACGACGAGGCGCTGGCCTATGCGCGCTCGCGCGAGACCTTCGGCAAGCCGCTCATCGCGCGCCAGGTCATCCGCCACAAGCTGGTGGACATGAAGATGCGCATCGACGCGGTCAAGGCGCAGCTCGACCTCCTGTGCTGGCGCGTCGGCCAGAACCAGATGCCGATCGCCGAGCTGTGCCTGCTCAAGAATCTCGCCACCGGTACGCTCGAGTGGGTCGCGGGCGAGGCGGTGCAAATCCTCGGCGGCGCGGGATACCTGCGCGGCGCCAAGGTCGAGCGCGTGTACCGCGAAACGAAAGTGCTGTCCATCGGCGGCGGCGCCACCGAGATCATGAAGGACCTCGCCGCCCGCCAGCTCGGTTACTGAGCGCCGCGGTTGCGGCAAGCGCCTGTGGTCTTGGGCAGGCGCGCTCGGACTTGTATGCTTATCGGCCGGGAGTCGGCGATGCACACGCGGCGCGCTTGGCGCTTGGCCGCGTTTCGACACCCGTCTCAAGAAAAAGGAGAAGTTCGTGCGTGCTTGGACAAAGATCGCGGCCGGTCTCGCCTGCGCCGCTAGCTCATGCCTGCCGGCGCTGGCTCAGGCCGGCGACGGCCCCTATGCCGGCATCGAAGCGGGCCTCAATTTCCAGAGCCGGCAGGACTGGCTGCAGGACGGCGCCGATCTCGGCAACTTTTCGTTCAAGAACGGCTTCGTCGCCGGCCTCGACGGCGGCTACGCTTTCGCCAACGGTTTCCGTCCCGAGCTGGAGTTCGATTACCGGCGCAACGACCTCGACCAGTTCGTGAGCGGATCCTTCGGCAAGGCTGCGGCCGGCGGCTTCGAGAACAATTACAGCCTGCTCGCCAATCTCTGGTACGACTACAAGGCGCCGAGCGGCTTCTTCAGCCTGGTGCAGCCCTATCTGGGCGTCGGCCTCGGCGGCGCGCGCGTGGCCATCCGCCATCCCAGCATCGGCGGCCTCGGCGGCGACAGCGCCTACGACACCCTGTTCGCCTATCAAGGCGGCGCCGGCGTGAGCTTGGCGCTGACGCCGCGGCTGACGCTGTCGGCCGACTGGCGATACCTGGAAACCCAGCGCGGCGCCTTCCAGGTCGGCGCCGGCGATCCCATCGACGCGCGCTACCGCAGCAACGGCGTCCTGCTCGGCCTGCGCTACCGCTTCGGCGCAACGCCGGCCCAGCCCCAGCCGGTGGCGGAAACGACACCCCCACCCGTACCACAGGCTCCAACGTCTCCGCCGCCTCCGGCCAAGCCCGCGTGCCATCCGCCGGCCGGTTTCAAGGTGGACGAGCACTGCCGGATCGTCGAGCAGAAAGTGATCCTGCGTTCGATCAATTTCCAGCTCGACTCGGACCGGCTCACCGCCCCTGCGCGGCAGACGCTGGACGAGGTGGCGCGGGCGCTGAGCGCGCAGCCGGAGCTGAGCGTGGAGATCGACGGCTACACCGACTCCACCGGCTCTGCGGCCTACAACCGGCGGCTGTCGCAGCGGCGCGCGGAGGCGGTGAAAAACTATCTCGTCTCCAAAGGCGTCGAGGCCGAAGCCCTGAGCGCCAAGGGCTACGGCGCGAGCCATCCGGTGGCCAGCAACAAGACCGCCGAAGGACGCGCGCTCAACCGGCGCGTGGAGTTCGTGGTGCTGCGCGCCCCGGCCCACGTCAAGGTCATCGAGCAGGGTTCCACTAAAGCCTCGCAAGCCGCGGCGCAGGAACCCGCCCCGCCGAAGAAATAGCGCTCGAACGGGCGATCCGGGCGCCGGAGTACCCGTTCCGGCGCCTTTTTTATCGCCCGCCACCGAAAACGCTTACTCGGCGGGCACCAGCTCCAGCAACAACTGCCGCCCGCGCACCTGCATGCCGGCTTCGACGGTCAGGGCTTGCACCACACCGTCGAAAGGCGCGGCAAGCTGGAACTCCATCTTCATCGCTTCCAGGACCACGAGCGTCTGCCCCTTGCTCACGCGCTCGCCGGGCTTGACGTGGACCGCCGCGATTTTGCCGTCGCTGTGGGCCAGGATACGGCCGTCGGCGCCTTGCGCCGCGATCTCCGCGGGCGCGTACGTGCGGTCGAGATAGGTCTCGATCGCCGCCTCGGCGTCGAGCCAGAGCACGTCGCCACTGCGCGCATAGCGGGCTTGCGCCGCCGCGCCGTCCACGTGATAACGGAATTCACCGTCGCTCGCGGACAGTAGTTCCAGTTCGAATTTTTCTCCCGCCATCTCCGCTTTGATCTCGCGGCCGCCCAGCGCCAGCAATTCCAGCGCCTCATCCTGGTCGCGCCAGCGCAGCTTGAAATCCGCGGGCGAGTCGTGCGAGCTGTGCCAGCCGATCAGTTCCGCAGGCAAGCCGTGCTCGGCGGCCAGCCGGCGCGCGTCGTCGGCGTAGAGCGCGCAAGCCGCGAGCACGACGTGGCGCGGCGCGGGTTTTGCCGCGGCCAGCCGTTGCTGCGGGAAATAGCGGTCGACGAAGGCGGTGCTGAACTTTCCCGAAGCGAAGGCTTCGTGGGCGAGCACCGCGCGCAGGTAGTCGCGGTTGGAGGTCACGCCCAGCAGCACGGTGTCGTCCAGCGCTTTGAGCAGGCGCCGGCGCGCGGCCTCGCGATCGGCGCCCCAGGCGATGAGCTTGGCTTGCATCGAGTCGTAGTAGGGCCCGATGACCACGCCGTCTTCGAGGTAGGTGTCCACGCGCACGCCCTCGCCCTGCGGCGCGCGCCAGCGCAAGACCGTGCCGGTTTGCGGCAGGTAATTGCGTCGCGGATCCTCGGTGCACAGGCGCACTTCGATCGCGTGGCCGTGGCGGCGCGCCAGGATTTCGTCCTGGTCCAGCGGCAAGGGCTCGCCTTGGGCGACGCGCAACTGCCACTCGACCAGATCCACGCCATACACGCACTCGGTCACCGGATGTTCGACCTGCAGGCGCGTGTTCATTTCCAGGAAATAGAAATGCCCGTCGGGCGCGAGCAGGAATTCCACCGTGCCGGCGCCGACGTAGTGGACCGCCCTGGCCGCCGCGACCGCCGCGGCGCCCATCTTCGCGCGCAGCGCCTCGTCCACCGCCGGACTCGGCGTTTCCTCGACGACCTTCTGGTTGCGGCGCTGAATCGAGCAATCGCGCTCGCCCAGATGCACCACCTTGCCGTGGCGGTCGCCGAACACCTGGATTTCGACGTGGCGCGCCTCGACCACGGCCTTCTCGATCAAGAGCTCGCCGCTGCCGAAGGCATTGGTGGCCTCGGAGCGCGCGGAGCGGAGGTTCTCGGCCAGTTGCGAGGCGTCGTGGACCAGGCGCATGCCGCGCCCGCCGCCGCCCGCCGCAGCCTTGATCATCACCGGCCATCCGATGTTCTGCGCCTGCGCGATCAGCGTTGCGTCGCTTTGGTCCTCGCCCTGGTAACCCGGCACGCAAGGCACGCCGGCGGCGAGCATGCGGCGCTTGGCGGCGCTTTTGTTGCCCATGGCCTCGATCGAATCCGCATCCGGCCCGACGAACACCAGTCCCGCATCGTGCACGGCGCGCGCGAAATCCGCGCGTTCGGAGAGAAAGCCATAACCCGGATGGATGGCTTGCGCGCCAGTCGCCTGCGCGGCCGCGATGATTTTGTCGATGGCCAGGTACGACTCGCGCGCCGGGGGCGGTCCGAGGCGCACCGCCGCGTCCGCCTCGCGCACGTGCCGCGCCTCGCGATCGGCGTCGCTATAGACGGCCACCGTCCGATAACCGAGTTTCTTCGCGCCGCGGATCACGCGGACTGCGATCTCGCCGCGATTGGCGACCAGCACCGTGTCGAAACGTTTGCTCATCGATTCTTGGCCCAGGCCGGGGTGCGCTTCTGCAAAAACGCGGCGATGCCTTCGGGCGCTTCCGCCCCGCGCACCGCCTGCGCGAATTTTTGCGCCGCGTCGTCGAGCACCCAATCCAGGTCCTGACGCGCGACGTTGAGGATGATGTCCTTGGTCAGGGCGTTCGCCTGCGGGGCGCAGCGCATGATCCGTTCGAGCCACGCGGCGAGCTTGGCGTCCAGCTCGGCCGGGTCGGCGAAGATGTCGTGAACGACCCCCAGGCGCTGCGCCTCGCGGCCGTCGAACTGCGCGGCGGTCAGGCACAGCCGGCGCGCCTGGGTCAGGCCGATGCGCTCCACCACGAAGGGCGCGATCTGCGCCGGCGGCAGGCCGCGCGTGGTCTCGGGCAGGCCGAACTTCGCATCCACGTGGGCCAGCGCGAGATCCGAAACACAGGCCAGACCCAAGCCGCCGCCCAGCACGGCGCCTTCGCAGATCGCGATCACCACCGCCGGCGCGCGCTCCACCTTGCGCAGCATGGTGCCGAAAGCGCGCGAGTAGACGACGATCGGATCGGTCTCGCCGGGTCCCGGCGCTTTCAGCCCGCCGGCCTTCATCTCCTTCATGTCGCCGCCGGCGCAGAAATGACCGCCGGCGCCGCGCAACACGATGGCGCGCACGCCGCGGTCGTCGCGCACCGCATCGAACACCGCGCCCAGCTCCTCCAGCAGGCTGCGGCTCATGGCGTTGCGCGCCTCGGGACGATGGAGCGTCACGCGCAGCACGCCGGCATCGAAAGACAGCAGGAGGTCTTTGGTCTGTGGCAGATTCACGGGCGTTTCCCGCTCAAGGAGATTTCTTCCGGCCGACGTATCCCAGGCGCTTGGCAATGATGCCCAGCATCACCTCGTCGGCGCCGCCGCCGATGGAGTGCAGCCGCAAATCGCGATAAAACTGCGCGACCGTGGACTCCCACATGTAACCCTGCCCGCCCCAGAACTGCAGACAGGCGTCGGTGAGCTCGCGGGCCAGACGCGCGGACTTGAGCTTGGCCATCGAGGCCAGCAGCGTCACGTCCTCCCCGGCCACCAGCGCCTCGGTGGCGCGCCACACCAGCGCGCGCGTGGCTTCCACCTCGGTCTTGAGTTCGGACAGACGGAAGTGCACGTACTGGTTGTCGAGGATGGCCTGACCGAAAGCCTGGCGCTGCCGGGTGTAGGTCGCGGTGTCCTCCAGCACGCGCTCCATCGCGCACAGGATGCTGGCCGACAGGAACAAGCGCTCTTCCTGGAACTGCTGCATCTGGTAGACGAAGCCGCGGCCTTCTTCGCCGATCAGGTTGCGAGCCGGTACCCGCACGCCGTCGAAGAAAACGATGGCGGTGTCGCTGGCGCGCTGGCCGAGCTTGTCGAGCTTGGTGCGGCGGTCGATGCCTTTGGCGTCCAGCGGCACGACGATCAGGCTCTTGTTGCCGTGCCGGTTTGCATCATCTTCTGAGGTGTTCGCCAAAAGACAGACCCAGTCGGCCTGAGTGCCGTTGGTGATCCACATCTTCTGGCCGTCGATCACGTAGTCGCCCCCGACGCGGCGCGCTCGGGTTCTGATGCCGGCGACGTCGCTGCCGGCGCCCGGCTCGGACACCCCGATCGCCGCGACCTGCTCGCCCGCGATGGCCGGTTTCAAGTAGTTTTCTTTCAGCTCGTCCGAGCCGTAACGCGTCAACGCCGGCGTGGCCATGTCGGTCTGGACGCCGATCGCCATCGGCAAGGCGCCGCACTTGCAATGACCCAGCGCTTCGGCGAAAGCCACCTGGTAGGAGTAGTCCAGCCCCAATCCGCCGACCTCGGTCGGTTTGTTGATGCCGAGCAGGCCCAGCGCGCCCATCTTCTTCAAGACCTCGTGCGCCGGCCATCGGCCCTCGCGCTCCCACTGCGCCACCTGCGGATTGAGTTCGGTCTCGACGAACTTGCGCGTGGTGTCGTAGAGCTGCCGGTGTTCGTGGCTGAGAAGCATGATGATGGTCTCCGTTCAAAACCGCGCCACGCCGAAGGTATTGGGTCGCACCGTCCGCGCGCGCGCCTCGCGGCAGATCGACAGGCAATAGCCCAGCACGCGGCGCGTGTCGCGCGGATCGATCAACCCGTCGTCGAACAGACGCGCGGTCGCGGCGAAGGCGTTGGACTCGCGGTCGAACTGCTTGATGATGTTCTGCTCGATCGCGGCGAGCTGCTTTTCCTCGGCCTCGCCGATGCTGCGGCCTTCCTTGAGCCACTTCTCGCGCGTGATGAGGCTCATGACTTTGGCCGCCTGCTCGCCGCCCATCACCGAAGTGCGCGAATTAGGCCAGGCGAAGATGAAATCCGGTCCGAAGCCGCGCCCGCACATGCCGTAGTTGCCCGCGCCGAAGGAGCCGCCGATGACGATCGTCAGCTGCGGCACCGTGGCGTTGGCCACCGCCTGGATCATTTTGCTGCCGTGCTTGACGATGCCCCCCTGCTCGGACTCGCTGCCCACCATGTAGCCGGTGGTGTTCATCAGGTACACGATGGGCAGGTCGGCCTGGCAGCAGAGCTGGATGAACTGCCCGGCCTTGGTCGCGCCGCGCGTGGTGATGGGGCCGTTGTTGCCGATGATGCCCACCGCGTGGCCGTGGATCGCGGCGCGGCCACAGATGGTTTGCTGGTCGTATTCGTACTTGAAGTCGAGGAACTCGCTGCCGTCCACGATGCGCGCGATCACTTCGCGGCAGTCGTAGGGCTTGCGATAGTCCACCGGTACCACGCCGCACAGCTCGTCGATGTCGTACAGCGGCGCGCGCACTTCGCGCAGCGCGAGCTTCGGCCGCTGCCGGTTCCAGTCGAGGCTTCTGACGATCTCCCGCGCCAGGCGAATGCCGTCGGCGTCATCCTCGGCCAGAAACTCGCTGGTGCCGGCGATCTGGCAGTGCATCTCTGCGCCACCCAGATCCTCGTCGGTGGCGATCTCGCCAGTGGCCGCGCGCAGCAGCGGCGGCCCGGCCAGAAAAACCTTGGCGCGCTGGCGCACCATCACCACGTAATCCGACAAACCGGGCATGTAGGCGCCGCCGGCCGTGCTCGAACCGTGGACCACCGTGATCTGCGGAATGCCCGCCGCCGACAAACGCGCCTGGTTAGCGAAAGTCTTGCCGCCGGGAATGAACACCTCGGCCTGGTAGAGCAGGTTGGCTCCGCCCGACTCGATCATCGACACGCAGGGCAGCTTCTGTTGGAGCGCGATCTCCTGGATGCGCAGCGTCTTCTGCACGCCCCAGGGCGTCATGGTGCCGCCCTTGATGGCGAAGTTGCTGGCCGTGACCATGCAGCGCACGCCGGCCACGTAGCCGATGCCCATGATGGTGTTGCCGCCGGCGAGCGCGCCGTCCTTGTCGTCGTGATGCTTGTAACCGGCGAGCGTGGCCAGCTCCAGCCAGGGCGAGCCGCGATCGAGCATCAAGTGGACGCGCTCGCGCGGCAGCATCTGACCGCGCTGGTGAAAGCGCTCGCGCTTGCTTTCCTCCTCGGCGCGGCCTTTGGCTTCGATCGCGCGGAACTCGGCGATCAGACGCAACATGTCTGCGCGGTTCTGCTTGAACTGGGCGCTGGCCGTGGAAATTTTGGACTCGATGGCGGGCATGGCACGCGCACTTCCAGACGGGCGACGGAGCGAGGATGCTAATCCACTCCGGAAAAGAAGTGAAGTATCATTCATTCCTTGAAACGTCGCTCATTCGATCGATGGCGTACCGGCGATCCGCGTTGATGGAAAAACGGCTGGCGAACAATCGCCGCCGGATCCTGGCCGCGACCCGCCAGCGCGTCGCCGCAGGAGGGTTGCGCGCGGCACAGATCGCCGCCGTGGCCGAGACCGCCGGCGTCTCCACCGGCATGATCTACCGCTACTTCCGCTCCAAATCCGAGCTGCTGGTCGAGGCTTTGCGCGAGGCCGTGCAACGCGAGATCGAGCTGCTCCAGGAAATCCGCCGCGGCCCCGGCAGCGCGCGGCAACGGCTTTACGCGGCGGTCGCGTGTTTCACGCGCCGCGCGCTCACCGGCCCCAACCTCGCCTATGCCTTCATCGCCGAACCGGCCGAGGCCGAGGTGGACGCCGCGCGCATCCAGGCGCGCCGGAAGTTGAGCGCCGTGTTCAAGGCGATCTTGAGAGAAGGCATCGCCAGCGGCGAATTCCCGGCGCAGGACGTGGAGGCGAGCGCCTCGTGCATCGTCGGCGCTTATACCGAAGCCTTGATCGGCCCCTTGCGACACGCGCGCCAGCGCATCAAGGATCCGGAACGGCGCATCGCGGCCATCGCCGAGTTCTGCGTGCGCGCGGTGAGTCGGCCTCCGCGCAGCCGCTCGGTCGCGCGAGCGTAG
>Ga0209581_1002770_pt1 | contig 16067 bp, 12 predicted proteins | sample Coa_R2_FD_187160 | JGI IMG/M metagenome (GOLD analysis project Ga0209581, IMG submission 187160) | Surface soil microbial communities from Centralia Pennsylvania, which are recovering from an underground coalmine fire - Coalmine... | ecosystem: Environmental > Terrestrial > Soil > Unclassified ...
GCTGCACGCAGCGCTGTCGGTGGACTCCGCCTACGGCGTGCCGATGGTGGATATCCTTGGGCCTGCTCAAGAACAGATGTCGCGCTACCTGGCGGATGAGTTTGCACGTTTCTCCACGGAACGCATTGTTACGGTTGGCGAACCGGCAAATGCAATCGCGGCGTTTGCGCGCGACAGGATGGCCGACCTGGTCATGATGCCGACGCACGGCTACGGGCCGTTTCGAAAACTTCTTCTCGGTTCTGTGACGGCAAAGGCGCTCAATATCGTCCACTGCCCGGTATGGACCAGCGCCCATACAGACGCCGCCGCGCGGCGCGACAATATGTCATTTCGCCATGTGCTCGCCGCAGTTGACTTGGGATCACAAAGCCCGGGCGTGGTGAAATGGGCCGGTTGTTTTGCCGCACACGCTGGCGCGGCGTTAACGGTTGTTCACGCTCTTCCATTTGCCAAAGATCCGCCGTATATGTACGTCGACCAAGCGTACAAGCACGACCGGCTCAATGAAGCGCGCCAACAGGTTGCGCACCTGCTGAGCGCAACCGGATTTCCCACCGCCGCCATCAAAGTGATCGCCGATGACGTGCACAGAGCCATCGCCGCCGCTGCGCAGGACGTCAACGCCGACCTGCTCTGCATTGGCCGAAGCTCTTCTCACGCGCTGGGGCGCCTCAGGGCTACCGGATATCGGCTCATACGAGAGTCGGCTGCCCCTGTGGTAAGCGTATGAGGCCGCTGGCTTGCACTGGGTTTCCGGAAGGCCCGCAATGGGATTCGAATTCAAAAGCATCTTATTTCCAGTCGATTTTTCGCCGCACTGCCAAACCGTCTGGCCTGCGGTCCGCTCGATGTCGCAGCGGTTCAATGCACAGGTCGCCATCCTCCATGTTGTTCCCGTGGTCGAGCCCTTCTATGCCGGCGTAGAGCCCTACTACCTCATCCCGCTTGATGTTGAGTCGATGCAACGCGAGGCCCGTCAACGCCTTCTTTCCGCGTTCGGCGCAGACGGCATTCGCATCAAGGCGCATGTCGAATCCGGCGATCCCGCAATCTGTATCAGCGACTTTGCCGCTGCTAATCAAATCGACCTCATCATGATGCCCAGCCGCGGTTGCGGGAAGTTCCGGAGCCTGGTGATCGGATCCACCGCGACGAAAGTGCTGCACGATGTGCACTGCCCCGTGTGGGTATCGGAAAGCGCAACGCTCAGCGAAGGGGCGGCCGAGGCGCGTTACGGCAGCGTCATAGCAGCTGTCGACCTTTCGTCCGAAGCGCCTAAAATTATCCGTCATGCGCTGGACTTCGCCAAAAGTTTCAATTCCGCACTGCGCCTTGTGCACGCCATGCCGGCCGAGACAGACATGGCGGCGCCGTTTAGCACTTATGTCCACTCTCTTGAGGAGGACGCGCGCGAACACCTGGGGCGGCTGCTGCAACAACTCGGCCTCACAGCGCCAGTGAGCGTCGGAACAGGGCGCGTGTCCGAGGTCGTGCGCCGTGCGGCCATGGACCACAAGGCGGATTTGGTCGTAATTGGCAGAGGAAGAATGACTAAGACGCTCGGACGGCTTCGCACAAACGCGTATGCGATCATTCGCGATGCGCCGTGCCCGGTGTTAACGTTCTGAGAACGTTAGTCGTGGCGAATTCGCTCCGAGTATGCGCTCTCAGAGGCCGAGGTGTTCACACGCTGAGAACAGGGCAAGGCGACTCGCGGATGATGGCATATACATTCGTGCGGAGTCTGCCCCAGTTTTCCGTCAACCGCCCCCGCCCGATGACAATCAAGTCGGACTGGGTTTCACACGCGAATTGTCGAATTGCGCTTGCCGGACTTCCGTATCCGACGCACAACGGCGCGCTGACGCCTGCCGCATCCATTACGCGCATCGCCTGAATTCTGGCCTGCTCCTCGGCTGCTTCGCGCTCGACAACATGAACAACACGCCACTTTGCTGTAAACCGCTCGGCCAGCTGCTGCGCTGTGCGTAATACCTCGACCGCGTGCGGTCCGAAATCGATGGCGCAGAGTATGCGCTCGCTGAACACGTTTGAGCGAGGTTCTGTCATTGACGCGCTGTGTACGGCGGTCCAGACCGGCATCGGCGCATCATGGAGGACCTTGGCGGTGACAGAGCCGATGAGCAGCCGTCGAAACGTTCCGAGACCGTGCGTTGGCATCATGATGAGGTTTGCCTGGCGTTCAGTAGCGTACTGAACGATCTTGGCCGCTGGCTCGCCCTGCAAATGCGTAATGACTTCAACCTTGGCGGAGTTTTCAACGATGTCGTTGGAGAGGACCTGCCGCGCAAACGCATAGAGCGCTTTTCGCTCGCTCGACAGTAGCATTTGCATTTCGGAATCGGAAAGGAAAGGAAGCATGTCGCCAGCCCAGGCGGGGAACAGACTGAGCACATGCAAAAGCGAGACGCGCGCACCGAAGCTCCGGGCGGCAAGTTCGACGTAGGGCGCCGTCCGCCGGCATGCTTCGGAGTAGTCCAGAGGAAAAACGATATGTTTGACGTGCATTTGTTCGATTCTCACGCCGATTCGCCCGGCAACCTGACAGCCGTTCTGAGCGCTCGTACGCGCTGGGATTCGGGTTGCGAACCTCGCGTGCAGGGCGCGCCTATGTCAACCGCCGCAATTCCTGAGCGAAAAGGCGCAGCCGCGCGAGCGTTCAGCAACAGGAGCGCGCCGCGACGCGACTCTTCGGCGCAACGGATCGCGATCGGCGGAGAGAAACCTCGCGCTGCAGCATTTGTCAGTCCTCGAGATACCAGGGCGTATTGACCACAACGATACGGCGATCGCCGCCGAGAGCCAGCCGCGCGGTGAGGATTTCACCGAGCTGATTGTGCAGGACGTAGTGATACCAGTGTTCTTCCACGAGTTGGGATATCACGACGGCGATCTGCCTGCCGGGGTTCTCCCGCTCCAGCTTGAACACGTAATCGAGAATCGGGGTGAGAACAAAGCGGTATGGAGATTCGAGAATCACCAGACGGGGCGGATCGAGGCCGGCGAGCCTGGCCGGGGTTTCAACGCAGCGCGGCCACAGCTGCTTGAGTCCATCGCGCTCCTCGCCGGTAGAGATGTGCACCGCGTGGACATCGAGCGCGATCGTCAGAGCGAAGCGCAGAGCCTTCTGCGTGACTCGATTCCAGCTATGGACAGGCACCACAGCAATCGGAGGCCGCAGCGAGTCCAGATCGAGCGGGGCGTGTGTTGCGATCTGATTGCTGATTCGATCATAATGACGCCGGACGGCGATCATCATTGTCAGAATTCCGGGTACCAGCGCTGCTGTGACCCAGGCGCCTTGGATGAACTTTGTGACCAGGATGATGATCGTGGTTGCCGCGGTCGCGGTCGCGCCAAAGCCGTTCACAATCATGCTCGCGCGCGCACGCCGGCCGGTTTTGCGCTTCCAATGCGCGACCATTCCGATCTGGGATAGGGTAAACGCGCTGAAGGCGCCGACTGCAAACAAAGGAATAAGACGGTCTGTCACGCCGCCAAAGATAATCAGCAGGATAGCGGTCAGCGCGGCAAGCGCCCACACTCCCTGCGAATACACCAGACGCCGGCCGCGCGATGCGAACGAATGGGGAAGATAGCTGTCGCGCGCCATAGCGCGGCACAGGCGCGGGAAATCTGCGAAGGCGGTGTTGGCCGACAGCGCAAGCACGCTGAGGATGGAGGCTATGCTGATGTAGTACAACCAGCCGCGGCCTGCAACGGCCGCGAGAATCTGTGAAAGCACGCTCTGATATCCAGACTGGCCGGGCTCCGTCGCGCCGATGCCATAGGCGCGGCACAGGTAAGCGATCCCGGCCAACAGAATACTGAGCGCGCCGATGATGATCGTCAGCGTGGCCCGCGCGTTTTTAACAACCGGATCGCGAAATGCCCGTACGCCGTTGCTGACCGCCTCGACGCCGGTCATCGCCGTGCAGCCACTGGCAAACGCGCGCAGGACCACCCACGTTCCGGCCGCCGCTGTCGCTGCGTGCGGCCGCGGAAGCCGAACCACAGGATGCGGATGGCCGCCGGCCGCGATGCTTTTGGCGAGGCCGACGGCAATAGCAGCCAACAGACACGCTAAAAAGACATAGGTCGGCGCCATAAACGCCAGTCCGGTGTCGCGTACGCCGCGAAGATTGACGATCGTGAGCGCGGCAAGAATCGTCAGGCACAGCGTAAGCGTGTACGGCTCGAGAGCCGGTGCGGCGGAAACCAGCGCGCCGACGCCGGCGGAGATGCCGACAGCCGCGGTCAACACGTAGTCGATCATCAGCGCGGCGCCGGCGAACAAGCCGACTCTTGAGCCGAGATTGCGCGTCGCGACAGTATAAGAGCCGCCGCCGGTGGGATACGCTTCGATCGTTTGCCAGTAGGAGAAGTAGACGATGGCGAGCAGAATGATAATGCTGATGCTGATGGGGACGATATAGGGAATGCCGGCAGCGCCGAGCGGCAGCAAGATCGTCAGCGCGGCTTCAGGTCCATAAGCGGCGGAGCTGAGCGCATCGAGCCCAAAAATGGGAACTCCCGATGCGGGTCCGATTTTCTCGGCGCGCTCTTCGCTCGACGGCAGGGGTTTTCCAAAAACAAGGTCGGCAAGGCGCATCCGGAATCAGCCCGCCGGCGACTCTTCATCGAAACAAACAGCGACTTTGCCGCACTTTCCTGAGGACATTAACGCATACGCCTCGCCGACGCGGTCGAGCGTGAAGCGGTGGGTGATGAGATCGGCCGGATGGAGATTCCAGCGGACCAACCGCTCGACAAGCTCTTCCATCAGCCACGTGGAGGTCACCCACGAGCCGTAGACCGTCTTCTGATCGTGAATGATGTCTGGCGAGGGGTTGAACTCAACGCGGCCGCCTTCGCCCAGAAACACAATGCGTCCCCATTTTCGAGCGGCGCGGATGGCTGTAGCGCGCGCGGCGTCATTCGCCGAGCAATCGACGGCGCGCTCGACGCCATGTCCGCCGGTGAGCTTTCGAACTTCGGTTGCGTTGTCGGGACCGGCGCGCAGGACTTCATCGCAAAGACCAAGACCGCGCGCTAGCGCCAGACGCTCATCCACTACATCGATCCCGATAATCGGCCGAGCGCCAAGCTTACGGCAAAGAGCAGCCGTCGCCAGGCCGACCGGACCCAGGCCAGTGATCAGTACGGCGTGGTCGCCGCTCACGCCGATTTTGTGAAGACCCTCATAGGCCGTGCCAAACCCGCAGGCCACTTGGGCGCCATCGGCATAGCTTAACTCATCCGGCAGCCAGATGAGGTCCTTTTCTTCCGCAAGGAGGTAATCGGCCATGCCGCCGTCGCGCTGCCATCCATATGCACGCCGGTACTTTTCGCTGGTGCAGGAGATCATATACCCCCGGCGGCAATCGTTGCACAGGCCACAGCCGGATATGTGATAAACGATTACGCGGTCGCCTACGCTGAAGCGGCGGCAGCCCGGTCCAGTCCTGACAATTTGCCCGCACGGCTCATGACCGGCGATCACGCCCTGGTAGCCTTCCGGGCCTTTGCCTAAGTGCTCATGGTAGATGGCGCGGATATCGGATCCGCATATGGTGGACGCCTTCATCCGAATCAGCACTTCTCCGTGGCCCGGCTCGGGGACAGGAACTTCGCGCAGAACAGCGGTGCTGTTGCCTGGCAAATAGGCGCCGGTCATTGTGCGATTTCTCCATTCAGATCCCACAGGTCTTCCCAACTCTGGTTGTCTTTCCAAAGAAACACCTGCCCTTTGATAAGACGGCAATTCTTGTCGATGGCGGCTATCGCTCGCATATCTTCATCGGTGAGCGGCGCGGAGACAGTGGCTTGCAGATTGGCGACGTAGTGAGCGCGCTTTGTCGAGAGGGGAATGGGCGTCTGACCTCGCTGTACGGCCCACTTCACGCACACAACTGCGGGATGCACGCCAAGCCGGTCGGCGATGCCAATAATGACGGGGTCCTGAATCGGCGAGGTGTCCTGGGGAGTCCGGTCCCGCGAGGGCCGATTCGGCGAGCCGATGGGACAGTATCCTACGGGCTCGATACCGTGAGCGCGGACGAACTCAAACAGATCAGGCTGCTGAAAATGTGGGTGCAGCTCCATCTCGTTGACCGCCGGTCGGATGCGAGCGTCGCGGAGCAGCAGTTTCAGCTTGGGAATCGTCATGTTTGATGTACCAATGTGCCGGACGAGCCCGAGGTCGACCAGTCTCTCCATCTGGCGCCACGTCTTCATGAAATTCTCGTGAATATACGGCTTTGCGTTGGGGCTGCGAGAGTCTGCGCTGCAGCCAGGCGGGTGGTGGTTCGGAAACGGCCAGTGGACGAGATACATGTCCAGATAATCCAGTTGAAGATCAGCGAGCGATTTGCGGCAGGCGGGGACGACGTCCTCTTCAGCATGCTGATCGTTCCAAAGCTTTGAAACGATCCACAGCTCTTCGCGGCGCAGACCGCTGCGAAACAATTCCTGGAGCGCGGCGCCGATGGCATCTTCATTTCCATATACCGCCGCGCAATCGATATGGCGGTAGCCTGCCGAGACCGCGCCTTTGACCGCCTGGGCAATTTCGTGTGCTGGGATGTAGTCGGAGCCGAACGTGCCGATCCCGATGGCGGGCATCTCGGCGCCGGTGTACAGCCTCCGTTTCGGCACAAGAGCGGGGTCGACTGCTTGTGTCAGCGTCATCCTTTTCAAGGATATTGCAGGCGCGGGGAATTACGCGTGCATCCTGCACTGGCGTGGCCGGCGCACCCAGTGCGCCTCGGCATTGCTCCGGCAGGCGAGACTTATAATGATGGAAGAATTTAAACCGCTTGCCTTGTACCATCCCGGTATCAGGACCGCAAACGCGGAGGCGCGGTAGGGGGTGATCGTATGCACAGGATTTTTCGCATGGCTCTGGCGGTCGGGGTTGCTGTAACCGCTGTCATTGCACAGGAGACGCGTGGAACAATTGTGGGACGCGTCACGGATCCAAGCGGCGCGCTGATTCCCAATGCGGACGTCCAGGTCGCGAACAAGGCGATGGGCACAACCGTCGCTCTCAAGACCAATGCCGATGGCATCTATACCGCGCCCCTATTGCTTCCGGGAATGTACAGGATTACGGTAACCGCTCCGGGCTTCAAGACATTCGTGCGCGATAACGTCGAGCTGCGAGTTGCAGACAGGATCGAGGTGAACGCAACGCTCGAAGTGGGGGCGCCAGAGCAGAGCATTACGATCACCGAAACCGTGCCGCTGCTTGGGACGGAAACCGCGTCGATGGGCAATGTCATCACATCGCAGCAGATTATGGACCTGCCCCTGTCCTATGGCAACCCGTTCGCGCTGATCGGAATCTCAAGCGGGACAGGATTTGTGGGAAATCCGCGGCTTGATCGTCCGTTCGAGCCGTCTCACATCGCCAACTTCACAATGAACGGAACGCGCGGCGACCGCAGCGATATTACGCTGGATGGATCACCGGCTACCGCAACGGCGAATCCTGGCGAGGTGATCGCGTCATACGTGCCGCCGACCGACATTCTGGCGGAGTTTAAAGTTCAGACCGCCACGTTTGATGCGGCGGTCGGCAACACAGAAGGCGGCGTCACGAACCTGAGCATCAAATCCGGAACGAACGAACTGCACGGAACTGCGTATTACACCAACACGCGCAAGGAATTTTGGGCGAACGATTTCTTCAATAACCGTTTGGGCAACCCTCGACCGGATTTCCGGTTCGATCGGTGGGGCGGCTCAATCGGCGGACCGGTGTGGATTCCCAAGCTTTACAACGGCAAAAACAAGACATTTTTCGAGTTCGGCTACGAGGGCATTCATGACTCCCGGCCGCGATATGACGCGAGCACGCCGCAGGTTCCCACGCCGGCCATGAAAAACGGCGATTTTTCAGCCCTGCTGCAGGCTGGCGGTCCATCCTTTCAGATCTACAACCCGTTCACGCGGAGAGCTGTGGCGGGCGGACGCTTTCAGGAGGACCCGTTCCCGGGCAACGTCATTCCGTCCAGCCTCTTCAATCCGGTCGGGCAGGCGATTCTGACCAAGTACTACCCTGCCCCGACATCGCCCGGAAATCCGGACGGAACGAATAATCTGCTGGAACCCGACCTTGCCGAGCGCGCGAAGTATTACAACTACACCATTCGCATTGATCACAATATCGGCGACAAGCAGCGTCTTTACGGCAGATACAGCACCTACATCCGCAACAGCGATTACAACGACTACTTCCACACGCCGGCTTCGGGAATCACGTTTCTGTTCGATTCCTATAACGGTGTTCTGGATGACACGATCATTCTTTCGCCGACCATGGTGCTCGATGTGCGGTACGGATACAACCGCTTCATCCGGGGCAGCGACGGAAATCCTGCGGCGCGCGGATTTGACCTGACGCAGATCGGCATGCCGTCGGTGTATAACACGCTCATCCCGGCGTCGATTCGCAGGTTCCCACGCATCGATCTTTCGGGCTATATCGGCACCGGCTTCACGGGTGAATACCGCCCCGTCGATACGCATTCGTTCTCGGCGGCGGCTACGAAAACCGCAGGCGCACACTCCGTGCGGTTCGGAATGGACTGGCGCGCCTATCGTGAAAACGACGGTTTCTTCAGCAACGACCAGACAGGCCGGTTCACGTTCGATGCCGCGTACACCGGCGGCCCGCTGGATAATTCGCCCCGCCCCAGCACTCCGCTCGGATTGTCTGCGGCGGCGCTCCTGCTCGGAGTGCCAACGGCGGGCAGTGGAAGCTACGTATCACGAACCGCCGACTATGCGGAGCAGTCGATGACGTATGGATTCTACGTGCAGGATGACTGGAAAGCGACGCAAAAGCTGACGCTGAATCTCGGCTTGCGATACGAGTTTGAGACTCCGCTCACCGAACGCTACCATCGCAGCGTCCAGAACTTCTATCCCAATATCGCCCAGCCGTTTGCGGCTGCGGTGCTCGCCAACTATGCGGCCAATCCCGCCGCGCCGGGTGTTCCGATTCGCGTAAATGGCGGCCTGGTGTACTCGACAGGGGGCGGGTTGTACAACACGCCGAAGCTGGGCTTCATGCCGCGCTTCGGCTTCGCCTATCAGATTTCAAAAGACACCGTTTTGCGCGGCGGATTTGGCATGTACAACGGCTTCCTGGGCGAGCGGCGCGGGGACGTCATCCAGACTGGGTTCAGCCGGAGCACTTTCTTCAATCCATTCGCGGCGGACAACGCGACCATTGTCAATACGCTTTCGAATCCCTTCCCGGAAGGAATTCTCGAACCGCTGGGCGCTGCGCAGGGCGCGCAGACCGCAATCGGGCAGAACATCGCGTTTTTCAATCAGAACCCGAAGCCGCCGACCAATTACCGCTGGCAGCTCGGCATTCAGCACCAGTTCCGCGGATCCCTGCTGGTTGAAGCCGCCTATGTCGGCAACAAGACCGTTCGGGCTGAGATCACGCGGAACATCAACGGACTGCCGGATCAATACCTGAGCAGGTCTCCGGTCCGGGACAACGAAACCAACGCGTACCTGACAGCCTCCGTTCCGAATCCGTTCTTCGGAGTGGACATGCCGGAAGGCACGCCTTCCAGTTTTCTCGCCCGGACCATCGCGCGGCAGCAGCTGTTACGGCCCTACCCGCAATTCGGCGCAATCAATACCACGACGAATGAAGGCTATGCGTGGTATCACGGCCTGCAACTGCGAGCCGAAAAACGCTTTTCGCACGGACTTTCACTGGCGGGCAACTACACGTACTCGAAGTTCATGCAGGCGACGGAACTATTGAACGCGATGGATCCGAAGCCCACCCGCATGATTTCTGACCAGGACGCGCCACACCGCATCGCGATGTCGACGATTTACCAGCTTCCGTTCGGGCGTGGTCGGCGAATATTTTCGCATCTGGGGCCGGTCTTGGATCGCATCGTCGGCGGATGGGAAGCCACCGGCATCTGGACCTTCCAGAGCGGGCTGCCGCTGGCCTTCGGCAGCTATTCGACCACGGCGCTGACCAACAGCAACGATTTCTTCTTTGCAAACGCGGCGCTGGCCGAATTGCCTGTGGATCAGCGCAGTCCGGACCGGTGGTTCAACCCCGCGGCGTTCGTGACCGCCGCTTCGGCGCAGCCGGTGTCGCATCTGCGCGTGAATCCGTACCGCTTCCCGTGGCTGCGCGGCCCGCGGACGAACAATGTGGACCTGTCGGTGATCAAGGACACGCGGATCACCGAGAAGAAAACGTTGCGCTTCAGCGTGCAGGCCCTGAATGCGTTCAACCACCCGCTATTCGCCGCGCCCAATACCACGGCATTCACGAATACGAGCCAGTTCGGAGTTGTGACCAGCTCGATTCAGGGAAATTATCCCCGGCGGCTGCAGATGGAATTAAAGTTCATCTTTTAAACCGCGAATCACAGCAGAATATCGTGTCGATCCCGCGCCCGCTCGTTCGACGTGTCAGCAGAAGGGAGATAACGATATAACCGATGCGATTCATGGTGATGTTGAGAGCGACTAAGGAATCGGAGGCGGGCGTCATGCCGGACAAGAAGCTGCTGGAGGCCATGGGCAAGTACAACGAAGAACTGGCGAAAGCCGGAGTGCTCCTGGCGGCTGATGGATTGCAGCCAAGTTCCAAAGGCGCGCGCGTCCAATTTTTGGGAGACAAGCGGACCGTCATCGACGGACCGTTTGCCGAGACCAAGGAGCTGATCGCCGGCTTTTGGATGTTCCAGGTGAAGTCGAAGGAGGAGGCGATCGAATGGGTGAAGCGCTGCCCGAATCCCTTCCCTGAGGGCGAGTCCGAAATTGAAATTCGGCAGGTGTTCGAGCCCTCTGACTTCAGCGACGCTCTCACTTAACAGCATCTTGTTTGACTTCAGGGTCAGACGCCCCGGAGGCCGGCGACGCGCCTCCGGGCGAACTATATAATGAGGAGATCGAACCGGGAGAAGGAACAGTCAACTTGGATGAACACCGCCTCTTTTCAATGCCGTTCGCGAAAGTGTATCCGGCATACGTCCAGAAGGCTCAGCGGAAAGGCCGGACGCAACAGGAGGTGGATCAGATTATTTGCTGGCTCACCGGCTACGACCAAGCCGGATTGCGGCGGCAGATTCAACGGCAAAGCGATTTCAAGACGTTTTTTGCCCAAGCCCCAGCTCTGCATCCGAACCGTACGCTGATCAAAGGCATGGTGTGCGGCATCAGGGTGGAAAACATCGCAGATCCGCTGATCCGAGAGATACGCTATCTGGACAAGCTGATTGATGAACTGGCGAAGGGGAGGCCGATGGAGAAGATTCTGCGCCAAGAAGCCAGCGCGGCCTCAAGACGGACCATTGCGGCGCCGGCGGAGATCCAACGATACAACGATGAGCTGGAGCCGATCTATAGAGACATCTGCGACCGTCTGGCTGATGAAATCTCCCGCAGTCTCCCCGCGGCGGAAAGCAGGATCTGGCACTCCCATCCGGTGTGGTTCCTGGATGGCAATCCCATCGTCGGCTACAGCAAGCAGAAGGCGGGCGTGCGGTTGATGTTCTGGAGTGGCGCCGACTTCAACGAGCCTGGGTTGAACGTGCTCGGCAAGAAGTTCAAGGACGCCTCCATCTTTTATGACAACGCCGCAGGGATCAACGCCGCCGATCTGCGCAGATGGCTGAAGAAATCGGAAGCGATCCAGTGGGATTACAAGAACATCGTGCGTCGCAAGGGCAGACTGGAACGCTTGAAGTAGCGCCGCGGCAAATTCGTGTTCGCCCAAAGCTCGTTTGAAACAGATTTCGCCTGAAATAAGCGAATCAGCGCAGCGAGCGGTCCGCTGGACGCTCTTGCTGCTCTCAGCCGCGCCGATGCGAGTTCCTACTGTACTGGTGAAACGGAATTGAAACCGGGTGCACAATCCATCAATGCCCGGGACAACGCGCGTGCGAACATTGCTGCCGGCCAAACTGCCGGATGATTGAGAATAACCTATGAAGAAACGACTTTCCTTAGTGATATGCCCCCTCGCGGCTTATGTTGCTTCGGCGTGTCCTGTCTGGGCATGGGGCGATATGGGGCATCGTGTCATTGCGCGCATTGCCGCTTCACGGCTCAGCCCTCAAGCGCTGGCCAGAATCGCAACCATCCTGGATGTAGAGAGCGACCCGGCCGCTGTCAGCGATGCCATGGCTGATGCGTCCACGTGGGCGGATCACGTTGGCCGGCCGCGCTTCCCGGCGACCGCTGAGTGGCACTTCATTGACATGAGCCTCCGTGATGGCGAGAATGACGCGCCCCCGCCGTTCGCAGACTCGAACGCCGCTCCGGCAAAGATTATACAGCTGGCGCGGGCTCTGCAAGCCGGCGCGCCGGATGTGGTGGATGCGCCAAACAGCAATCTTCTGTTTCTTATTCACCTGGTGGGCGATATTCATCAGCCGCTGCATACTGCAACTAATCAGGACCGCGGAGGCAACTGTCTTCAGGTCCGCTTCGCCCAATCTGACGGACGAATCAGCCAACTCATGAAGTTTCATCACGCGTGGGACACGGGACTTGTTGAAGACAACCTAGGCACGGGCGACCGGCCCATAGCGCTACACCTGGTCCGGGACTTTGAGAACCTTTCAGAGAAAGGTCAGCGTTCGATCCTCCTCGAGGATCCAGCGGCTGCCCCGTGGGATCATGCCGTCCGCTCCTGGACGATGGAGAGTCACAAGATCGCGCTCAATCCGGTTTACGCGGAGCTCAATCCGCCGGCGCCGGTGCTATCTTTGAAGATCGTAAACAGTTCGTGTTCGAACGCAGCGTCGTTCACCCGCACGCAACGAATGCTGGATACGCCCTATGTGCGGCGGGCGGCAAGCGTTATTGATCAACAACTGCTTGCGGCGGGGATCCGGCTGGGCGCGCTGCTGAACGCAATCTACAAATAACCGCCGCCGGTCCTGTGGCCGTTGTGTTGTTGCCGACCTGGCGGGCGGCCGCGCCGCTGCAATTTCTGTTGATTCTTATGCAGTTGTTTCAGGCGCGGCTTGGATGCACCTGCTCCCCGCATTTCGAATAATTCCAGGCGACTTCCTCGTCAAGCGCCTAGCTTCGAGGGACAGAGGGCCAATTCCAGGGCTGCGATACAATCAGGTTGTAACGCTCCGAAGTGTATGGATCTCGATCAGCTTCACACTTTTCTCGAGATCGTCAGGCTCAAGAGCTTTTCGAAAGCGGCGCAGACCTGCTTTCGGACCCAGCCGGCCATCAGCGCCCAGGTCCGGCAGCTCGAGCAGGAACTCAACACAACGCTGTTTGAGCGTCTCGGAACTCGCATCGCGCTGACGCCGGCAGGTAAGATTTTCGCCGAGTATGCCGAGCAGATTTTGGAATTGCGCCGGCGCGCGCAGGATTCCATCAGTGAACTCGAGCGGACGCCTCGCGGCGAACTGGTAATTGCGGCCAACGAAGCTACCTGCATTTACGTTTTGCCGACGGTGTTTTCGGAATATAAGAAGCAATTTCCGCAGGTGCAGCTGCTGGTAGACCGTTCCTACGGGTCTCGGGTCGTGCAGGCCGTAATGGACAACCAGGCCGATTTCGGCATTACGCAACTTCCGGTGGAAGAGAAGAAGCTACAGGTGGCCCGCATTCACGTTGATGAGATCAAGGTTCTCGCGCCGGCCCGGCATCCAATCGCCTCGCTCGCCCAAGTGACCTGCCGCGACCTGATCGGACATCCGCTGCTTCTGCCCAAGTCCGGGATTACGCGAACGCGTCTGAATGCATGGCTGGAGCCGGTCGAAGATGAGATATCGATTTCGATGGAGCTTGATTCCACCGAAATGATCAAAAGATTTGTCATGGCCGGACTGGGAATTTCGTTTTTGGCGGCGTCTCACTGCCAGGAAGAGGTCTCTGCCGGCAAATTGGCGGCAATCTCGATTGGACCTGAGCCGATGATCCGGCGTCTCGGACTGATCTACAGGAAGGACAAAGCGCTCTCGAAGGCTGCATTAGGCTTTATCCAGGTAACGCTTGAGCACGCTGGCAATGGAGACGTTTCCGTGCCGACTGTGAAAGCGGCTCGCACGTGAATCCGTATGAACCGCCTGACCGTAAAGACATCGACGATCTTTATCGCGGTAGGGGAGAAGACAGAGGTTTATCGTTCGGTTCAGGACATCCCGCCGCACCTCAGGCGCAAGCTCGAAGAATCTACGAACGGAATCAATGCAGCAACGATCCTTATCGCCGACCGCAGAGGAAGGGAGGAAATCGTGCGGGCGCTCCAGGGAATGCCGTCGACGCTGCGCGGCCGCGTCGCCGCCAGGCTTCGACGCCAGTCGCGCGGCGTCGCCAAACGCGGCATGGATTGGAAGTCATGGCTCGAGATTTTGTTGCCTGGGCTCGTCGGCCTGCTCATCTGGGTGGCGTTCAACTACCGTTAGAAATCTTGTAACTACAGTCAGGAATCTTGCTGATCCGAGCTCTTCTTGGCGCGCAGCGCGTCTTCGTAGACTTCGGTAAAGAAATCGCGCGACGAGGGCGAGGAGCCGATATGCAGCGTGCCGCTGCCCGGGTTCTCCTCAACAAATCCGAGGTATCCGTGCCAACCCATGTCGGCGAGAACGAAATCGAGCGCCTCTCGTTCGCTGAGCGGCAGGTTTCGATAGTTGATGTCAAACACCTGGCCCGTGCAGTGCTGCACGGCTTCTGGCGGAGTCTTCTTCGCAACAGCGTTCTGGAAGACGCTGAGCGGCTGCACCAAAGAGGTAACGTCCAACGGAACGTACTTGCCATCCCTGGACTTCATGGCGTCGTATAACCTGTGCGTTTCGTAGGCGATGTACGTCAGGGTCCCGATTGCGGCCGGCGTGGCTTGCAGATAGTAATCCCGGTTCAACAGGTCCGCGGCGCCGATCTGATCCTTGCGCAAGCGGAATCCGAAGAATGATGGATCATCGAACACGCGCGCCAGGCGTTTGCCCTCTTCGCGCTTCAAATCGTCGCAGTTCTGGAATTGAAGATCCTGGGCCTTCAACCAGATTGAGAGGCGGTGCGGGGCCCGCTCCAGTGGATTCGGCTCATAGCGATAGTCGGCGAAAAGCTTTTTGAAAGCAGCGGGGTCCTTCTTATAGAGCTGGAGCAACTGCTCAGCGCGTATCACGCGGAAGTAATATGTAGGCGAGTAATCCCGGGCCATCTCGCGCTGCACGGCTTCATACAGTTCACGGTTGTTGGCAGGGCTGCCGGCGAAGAAAAGTTTGGCCACGGTATACGGCGGTTTGACGCCCTTGGCGTGCTCGAGCAGCGACTTCATGGAGTTGACGCAGCCTTCGCCGCAGTGATAGGCAAAAATGGCCCAGTCGAGACCACCATAGCGCTGTTGCAGCCGTGAGATATACATGGCAGCCGCCGGAATGGCGCGCGCGGGCTGCAGGCGCTCATCCCGAACCAGTACTGAATAGCGCGTCCGGTGGCGGACCGTACGGTTGATGGTATGACCTCGTTTGGTGCGAACGCGCTTTCGCGACGTGGTTACCCGGTAGCGCGTAGCATAAACTTGGCGAAGCCCCATGGTCCGCGCCGTACCTGTTGCAATCTGCATTACGCCCTTGGGTCCGGTGGGGCTTTGAGCCGAACTTTCGCCCCAGCTTTCGAGATAAGCGATTGCGGCGATGAGAGAAGCACGAATGCCGCTGCGGCGCTCGGCCTCGCGAAAGATGGCCTGCATCCGCGGGCTGGTGACGCGCTCGGCGCCGGCCAGCGCGCGGGGATCGCGCATGATGCCGAAGGTCTGAGCCTCAATCATCAGCTCGGTGCGCTTTTCGATCAACTCATCGGAGAGATCCTTGCGATCGAGCCCGATGCCGGCGAGCCGGTGCGCTGGGGTGAAGTAGTCCGGCTCGCCTGAGGAAAGCGGCCACCAGGACTGCTCAGGCAGAAACGCCCATCCCGCGGCAAGCACAGCTGATAGCAGGCTTATGCGCAACATCTACTTACCGTAATGATAGACGATCAATGTAAGAACCAGGGTGCAGGTGTGCACACCTATTGAG
>Ga0209581_1002773_pt1 | contig 16060 bp, 13 predicted proteins | sample Coa_R2_FD_187160 | JGI IMG/M metagenome (GOLD analysis project Ga0209581, IMG submission 187160) | Surface soil microbial communities from Centralia Pennsylvania, which are recovering from an underground coalmine fire - Coalmine... | ecosystem: Environmental > Terrestrial > Soil > Unclassified ...
AAATGATTTCCTGGTCTTTGCAAACTTCCATGCAGCTGCTGAATTCGCGCAAGTCGGCGCGCTTGAAGATCACGCCTTGCGGTGCGCGTGATGGGTCATCCAGTGAAACAACAGTGACGTTGGCGCCTTGCTGCTGCAGCATTTCAACCAGTGGCCGGCCGATCAGGCCCGTGCCGCCGGTGACGAGTACGTTTTTATTTTTGTAGAAGGTTGTCATTATCATCTCTTCAATTGTGACATCAATATTATTTATTGCATCAATAGCAAGCTTTTACTCTGGACCCTGCGGACAACCCAGATCAAGTCCGGGGTGACGCCTGGCTCCCTCTCTTCCCATGTTTTTAATGGGAGGAGAGGGAGCAAGGACTTTAACTGTTCGCCACTTCCTTCAATTTCAAACCGGCAGCATCACGCAGCATGTCTGCCTTGTCGGTCTTTTCCCAGCTTACGTTCAAATCTTCGCGGCCGAAATGTCCGTACGCGGCGGTCTGCCGATAAATCGGTTTTAACAAATCCAGCATTTTGATAATGCCGTACGGGCGTAAATCAAAATGTTTGCGTATCAGTGTGATAATGGTTTCATCGTCCACTCTGCCGGTGCCAAACGTATCGACATAAATGGAAATAGGCTCAGCCACGCCGATTGCGTAGGAAATCTGGATTTCGCAGCGGTCGGCAATGCCGGCAGCGACAATATTCTTCGCGACATAGCGGCAGGCGTAAGCAGCGGAACGGTCAACCTTGGAGGGATCTTTGCCTGAGAAGCAGCCGCCGCCATGGCGTGCCATGCCGCCATAGGTATCCACAATGATTTTTCTGCCGGTCAATCCGCAATCACCCAGCGGTCCGCCAATCACAAAGCGTCCGGTTGGATTGACATAATATTTTGTATCCTTGCTCAGCCATTCCTGCGGGAAGGTTGGCTTGATCAATTCTTCAGTGACTGCTTCCACCAGATCGTCGTGAAGAATGTCGGGATCGTGCTGGGTGGACAAGACGACGGTTTTCACGCCGACCGGTTTGCCATTCACATAATGAAAAGTGACCTGGCTTTTTGCATCCGGCCGCATCCAGGGGAAAATCCTGGTTTTACGTAATTCTGCCTGTCGCTGCATGAGCCGGTGCGCATAGTAGATGGGTGCAGGCATGAGAACATCGGTTTCATTCGTGGCATAACCAAACATGATTCCCTGGTCGCCGGCGCCTTGTTCTTCCGGAGCCTGTCTATCCACGCCCTGGGCGATATCAGGGGATTGCTTGCCAATGGCAGACATGACAGCGCAAGACTGCCAGTCGAAACCCATATCGGAACTGTCGTAACCAATATCGCGAATGACGCTGCGGGTCAGGTGTTCAACGTCAACCCAGGCAGAAGTGGTGACTTCACCGCCCACCATGACCATGCCGGTTTTGACATAGGTTTCACAGGCGACACGTGCCCTGGGGTCCTGTTCCAGCATGGCGTCCAGCACAGCATCGGAAATTTGATCGCAAATTTTATCGGGGTGGCCTTCGGACACCGATTCAGATGTGAACAGGAATTCTTTTGTCATGGTTGCATTTCCTTAGTCTTAATTAGGTTAAACATAATTCGTTAGTGTTTCTGGCAATTCTCACTTGTCATGCCAGCGAAAGCTGGCACCGCCTCCTCTCCCCAACCCTCTCCTCCACTAGAAGCGTGGAAGGAGAGGGGGCTTGAAGCTACGCTGTCTCAGCTACCTTGTTTCCAACATGTTCTTTCCACCACGCCAGGGTTTTTTTAATCCCTTCATCCAGGCTGGTTTTGGGTTCCCATCCCAGTTCATTCCTGGCAAGCGCGCAGTCCAGAAACAGGCTGGTTTTAATCGTTGGCTGTGACAAGTCATGCTCGATCTTTAGCTGTTTCCCGGAGTGAGCCACAATTTTCTGCACCAGCTCCTTGATCGCAACGGCCTTGCCCAATCCGCAATTATACAAGCGGTATTTCGCTGTCTGTTTTTCCATTGCCAGGGCAACAAAATCGACGAGATCATCCGCATATAAAAGATCTCTTTCTTCCTCGCCTGTGCCCCAGACGGTTATTTTGTCTTTCGCAGTCATCACCTTGGTGACGGTTGCACCAAACACGTGGCTGCGTTCCAGGTCATACTTGTCATGCGCGCCGTAAATATTGGAATGGCGGATAGCGGTGAATCGGGTATCAGAAATACCGGCGTAAAACTCACACATTTTTTCAATATACAGCTTCGTGTTGCCCACGCCAAAATAACGCGGGTGCAATGGCTTGTTGGCATCAAAATCCGTTTCTTTCAGGGCTGTTTCGCTCGACTGATACATCACCGTGCAGCTGAAAAAGATAACATGTTTGACCTTGTGCTCGAATGCCGCGCGGAACAGATAGGAATTCATGACGGCATTGTCAGTCACATGAATGAATGGCCGCGTCACAATATCTTTTGAACCCGACGTCGTTGCGGCTGCCTGGATAATGATATCCACGCCTCTGATCACGCGCTCGATATCTTCCGGTTTGCGCAAATCAGCCTGATGCCAGATAACATTCGGACAATGATATTGCGGGCGGTTAAAACGGACAGCGTGAACTTCGAGATCGCCGCGCTTGCTTAACTGTTCAGTCAGGTTGCGACCGATGAAGCCGGTCGCACCGCAAATTAATACTTTCGTTTTCATCATTATATATCCTGAAAGTTTACCCCGTATGCTGTTAGACGGCGGCGGTTATTTTGGAACGGCCATGCACGAATTCTGCGATGAAAGAATCAATTGTCTGAACAACATATTCGCGCGCGTGTTGATCAACAGCATGATGGCATGCAAAAGCAAAACCTTTCTTCATTACTGTATCAGCGCTGGACAGGTCGCCTGCAATGCGATGTTCATACATTTTGAAAGCAGGATGACGTGCCATGTTGCCTGCAATGACTGGCCGGGTTTCAATATGACGCTGCTGCATGTAAGTGGTGATGTCTTTTACACTGAACGGTGCGTTGTCTTTCAGAATGACCGGGAAACCGAACCAGACATGTTTGCCTTTCGGTGTTTCTTTCTGGAAATGGAAAAACTCGCTATGTTTGGCTAAATGCTTGAGATAGAAATCAGCTGTTTCCCGGCGATTGTCAATCAGCTTGTCAAGTTTGGGTAGCTGGATTTGTCCCATAGCTGCATTGACTTCAGTTGGGCGCAGGTTGTAGCCGACATTGATAAAGATGAAGCGGGGGTCAATGTCAGGATACATGTTCACATATTTCTGGTGTTCATCAGCCTCGCGTGACCAGCCGTGAGCACGTAAAATCCGCATCGTTTCGGTGAAATCAAAATCGTTGGTGACGGAAATCCCGCCTTCCATCGTGCTGATATGATGTGAAAAGAAGAAACTGAAATTGCCAACCAGGCCGAAACTGCCGACCGATTTGCCGTCATAAGTGGCGCCCATGGCTTCACAGCAATCTTCAATGACGAACAGGTTGTGTTTTTTGGCCAGTGCCATGATAGCATCCATATTGCATGGGTTGCCATAAACATGCACAAGTTTGATCGCTCGTGTTTTGGGGCCTATTGCTTTTTCCAGTTTATCAAGATCGAGATTGAAATCGTTAATGTCGCAATCGACAATCACGGGAACCAGATTATGCTGAATCAGCGGCCATATTGTCGTTGACCAGGAAAGCGCGGGCACGATAACTTCATCACCCGGTTTGAGATAATCCCGTGTAAAAGGATTCGCGAGTGCTGCAACAGCCAGCAAATTTGCGGATGATCCGGAATTCGACATGACGCTGTGTTTTGTGCCGGTGTACTGTGCGTACTGATTTTCGAACGCGCGGACTTTTTTACCCATAGTGGTGAAAGTGGATAACATGGTGTCCACTGCAGCAAATATTTCGTCGCCGCTGGTGGTTGGTTCATGCAGACGTACCACTGGATTATTGGTTTGAAATGAAAAATCAAAATAGGTATCGCAATATTCTTTAATGTTGTCGTGAATCTTGTTCAATAATTCCTGCTTTTTATCCATGTTATTTCTCCGGTGGTTTTATTCAACAGTGGCTATTTGGGTTAGCCGCTGACGGTTTAGTGGTGAGGATTCTTCAAACTGTTTATTGCGCAAATGCATGTAGTCGCGGCGTGTCATGGCCATCTGGCTGTATTGCGATGGATCATAGAAAATAATTTGTGAACCGCTGGTTTCAAAATCAAACGGAACCAGCAATAAATCTTCCAGCGCCGCGCATAATTTCAGTTTGTCTTCCGGTTTCACAAAAAACAGCATGAATCCGCCGCCGCCAGCACCTAGCAGCTTGCCGCCAATCGCGCCTGCGTCGCGGGCTTTGGCGTAAATATCATCGATGAATGAAGGAGCAATCTTGTTGCTCAACTGTTTTTTCAGCATCCAGGCTTCGTGCAGCAATTCACCAAAGAGAGTGATGTCTTGTCTCGTGCAAAGAATGCGCTCTGCCTTGTCTACCATGCTGCGCATGGTGTGTAATTCGTGGCTTTTTTCCGGAATCGACTTGATCTTGTCGCCGGCAATGTCGGACGCGGTGCGGGACACACCGGTAAAGAATAATAACAGATGATCATGCAGCTCGCGGATGCGTCCATGTGGCAGCACCAGCGGCGTTACTTCAAAATTACCGTCCGGCTGAATCACAATTTTGTTGAGGCCGCCGAAAGCGGTGGCAATCTGGTCTTGCACGCCGACATTTTCTTTCAGAATGTCGCGTTCAATGTGGATGGCTTCGCAGGCGAGTTCGCGTTTGCTTGAAATCATGCCGCGCAGCGCATACATGGCGTGCAGCAGGCCGACGGTAAAGGCTGAGCTTGAACCCAGGCCCGAACGCGCTGGCAAGTCGCCCTGATGACTGATTTCAATGCCCTGATTGATTTGCAGATATTCCAGAACGGCCTTGACGGCGGGATGCTGAATATCAGCATGCTGCAATACTTCTTCCACTTTTGACCAGACAATGCGTGATTTATGTTCGAAGAAGGGTGCCAGATAACGGCAATGAAGATAACAATAATGATTGATGGTGGTTGATAAGACGGCAGCGCCGTGTTTTTGATACCAGGTATGGTAATCGGTCCCGCCGCCGACAAATGAAATCCTGTAGGGTGTGCGGCTGATAATCATCCTTATGTTTCTCCTTATACATTGTCATCTCCATGCGCATGGAGATCCATTTCTAAATTGACAGTTAAAATACAAAGACTACTGCTTTGTCTTGTCCCGGGCGTGATAGGCTTCGAGCGCTGTTGCTACATCGCCGAAATATTTTATACGTCCACCCTCCAATAACAAGGCTTTATTGCAAAACTCCTGAATAAGTTCGTCTGAATGCGTGGCCATGACAACGATACTGGATTGATTTAACAGGGAAACCATTTTTTTTCTGGCTTTTTCCATAAAGTCCGCGTCGCCTGCGCCAAACACTTCATCAATCAGTAAAATATCGGGATTGATGCTGGTGGAGATGGCGAACGCCAGTCTGACCATCATGCCGGATGAGTATGTCCGCAACGGCATGGCAAGATAATCGCCCAATCCGCTCAGTTCAATTATTTCCTGGGTTTTTTCCTTGATCTGCTGTCGTGACAGACCCAATACGGTGCCGCGCGTAATGATATTTTCATAGCCGGTCAATTCGGCTTCTATTCCATGCATGATATCGAGCAGCGGCGACACATTGCCGTCAATCCGGATATCGCCATTGCTGGGTTCGTAAATCCGCGAAAGCAGGCGCAGGAAAGTGCTTTTTCCCGAACCGTTATGGCCAATCAAGCCGATACGGTCACCATCTTTCATGGACAGGGTGATGTCTTTCAATGCGTTCACAATCACATGCTGATTGGCGTCTTCAACCACGGAACCGCCGGTCGCCACGCGCAAAAAACGCTTTTTGAATGAGCGGGCATTGATGTTGTACACCGGAAATTCGACAGATACTTTTCTCAGATCAATTCTTGCCATGGTTTATAACCAGTAAATAATTCGGGAACGGTAACGGGTAAACAGTTTCATGCAGACCAGGCCGCCTGCCACAGCCATACCCGCGGTAACGCCGATATTGAGCAGGGTAGGAGCTGTGCCTAACAGCGGCGCCCTGATTAATTCAACGTAAGAATAGGCTGGATTGAGATAAACAAAAATACGGTCTTTTTCCGGTAGTATCATCGGGTTCCACATGATAGGCGTGGCAAAGAACACGACCTGGATCAGGCTTTTGATGATCTGGGAAATATCACGGTAACGGGCGCCAATCATGGCGAGTATGAGACCGAAGATAAGTGCATTGAGGTAAAGAAAAATGAGACCAGGAACAAACAGCAGGGTGTACCAGTTGATTTTCGCACCCTCATGAAAAATAACGTAAATCGGCACGATAACCAGGAGATTATGGAAAAAGATAATCATGTTGCGCGCGATAATACGGTGTACATAGAGGCTGTAGGGTAGTTTGATCTGTTTTAGCAGCCCGTCTGAAGTGATGAAAGTATCAGTGAGTTCCGTGATGGCCGACGAGATCAGGGCCCAGGTGAGCATGCCGCCGACGAGGTAAGGATAATACTGCTGCAAATCCATATGGAAAAGATGGCCATATAGAAATCCCATGGTGTAGACGGTGATTGCCATGCTGATTGTGATCCAGAATGGCCCCAGTACCGAGCGGCGGTAACGTAATTTGATATCCTGATACGCAAGTGTCAGCCAGATACGCCAGTTTTTCATTCCATCTGTGATGTCCCGCCAGGCCAATTGTATCTGGCTGGTTTTGGGATAAACGATTTCGCTGGCATCATCTCTGGATAGAGATAATTCAGTGGGCGTGTTCACCGCTGCTTCTTTTATGGACATATTATTATTGATACGAATTGAATTTGAGTTAGCGCGAGAGAATAGCATGACAGGTATTTTGAGACAACTTTTGAGCGGATGTATTGTCACGGGTTAGCGTGAATATTCCCTCCTCTCCCCAACCCTCTCCTCCCGCAAGCGGGAGGAGAGGGTGCAGTGGAAGCACGCTCTCTCTTTCTTTTGCGGGAGGAGAGGGGGCAAGGAAAGTATGTCGTCTGTTTTCAGTGGGAGGAAAGGGTGAGGTAAACCTGCTCCCTCTCCCCCGGTTCAAGCCGGAGGAGAGGGTTGGGGAGAGGAGGAGAATCAGGTTCTATCTGCCGCTCACCTTTTGTGCCACATAAGTCATGAATGTCTTTTTAAACTGCTCAGGCGTGAAGCGGGCCGCATTGTGTACGCAATTTTCAACAGTGAGGCGAGCCTGGTGCTGCTCAAATGTACCGATTGCCTCACTTATCGCGTCTGTGGTTTGCTCTGGAAAAAATACGCCGGTCGGTCGATCTGCATCCAGTCCGCGCACAGTCTCAAGTGCGCCGCCTTTGCCATAGGCAATGACGGGTGTACCGCATGCCTGCACTTCAAGCGGAATCAGCCCAAAATCTTCCTCGGCAGCAAAAATGAGCGCCCGGGCACGCTGCATGTGGGATATCAGGGTTTCGTCAGACTGATACCCGAGCATGGTTACATTGTTCCCTGCTTTGGCCTTGATTTTGTTAAAATCAGGGCCGTCGCCGATCACAATGAGTTTCTTGTCAGGCATGTGCTGGAAACTTTCGACAATCAGGTCGATACGTTTATATGGCACCAGGCGGGAAGCGGCCAGGTAAAAATCTTCTTTATTACCTTGGGGCGAGAATTGGGCAATTTCAACCGGCGGATAAATGACCTCTGCCTTGCGGCGATAGGTTTTTTCGATCCGGCGGGCAATAAAATTGGAGTTGGCTATAAAATGATCAACGCCATTGGCGCTGCGCAAATCCCACATGCGCAGCTTATGCAGGAAGTAACGCGCGAACCAGCCGCGGAATTTCTGGTCCAGCCCGCTTTCCCGCAAATACTGGTGCTGCAAATCCCAGGCATAGCGCATGGGCGAATGCACATAACTGATATGGACCTGGTCAGGCCCGGTAATGACTCCTTTTGCGACTGCATGCGAACTGGAAATGATCAGGTCATAGGCTGAAACATCCAGTTGCTCGATCGCCAATGGCATCAATGGCAGATAGCCCCGATAACGGGTTTTGGCGAAGGGCAGCTGCTGGATAAAAGTCGTTTTAATGGGCTTGTTTTGCAGGAAATCGCGTTTATCGGGATCAACAAAATCAACCACGGCAAATAAATCAGCGTCTGGATAGCATTGCAGCAGATGTCCCAGGAATTTTTCGGCGCCGCCCACGGCAACCAGCCAGTCACAAACAATAGCGGTTTTCATAGATAAATTAGCACTATTCAAATAAAATACAGCCTAACAGTAATGTCACGCCAGCGGAAGCTTGATACTCGTCATGCTGCGGTTAATCGCTTAGTCATGCCAGAGTGACAGAAATTTTTGTAGGATATCACACCCACTATGCTGCCTAAAGGTTTGTTAAAAGAGTACTCACGCGCCATATCCATGATGACACGCGTCATGGATATGCTGACAGTATTTGCTGCCGGCTGGCTGGCGTACATCATCCGGTTTGGCCATTGGCAAATGTCATCTTCTTATGTGGGAGCTATTGCCATTTCCCTGCTAGTGACACCGATGGTGTTTTCCTTCTTTAACATCTATGCATCGGTGCGCGGCGAGGGATTTCTCAAGCACATCATGAATCTGGTTCAGTCAGTCTGCATGATGGGTTTCATGCTCGCAGGCCTCGCATTTTTTACCAAGTCAGGTGACACGTTTTCGCGAACCTGGTTTGCGGGGTGGATGACACTGGCGGTGTTGCTCCTGATTCTGTGCCGCTGCAGCCTGCTGCTGCTTTTGCGCTTCATGCGTTCCCGCGGCCTTAATGAACGCCGGGTGGTGATCATGGGAGCGGGGGAGCTGGGCACTAAATTTGCCGACACTGTACAGCAGGCATTGTGGACTGGTTTTCGCATCGTCACTTTTATGGATGACAAGGCAGCAGACAAGCCGGCTGCTATCCATCACATACCTGTGATACAGACGCCCACAAATTTGAGCGAATATCTGTCCCGGTCTGACATTGATGAAATCTGGCTGGCACTGCCGCTGCGCGCGGAAGCACGCGTAAAGGAAATCCTGTTTGAATTGCGGCATCACACGATTACCACCCGGTTCGTACTGGATATTTTCGGGCTGGATTTATTAAACCATTCCATTACCGACGTGGCGGGATTCCCGGTATTGAATATCCGTTCCACGCCCATGACTGGCATTAACCGCCTGGTGAAAGCAATTGAAGACCGTCTTCTGGCTGCCGTCATCCTGATCTTGATCAGCCCGCTGCTGTTGATGATTGCGCTGGGAGTCAAGCTCAGTTCCAGGGGTCCGGTGTTTTTCAAGCAGCAGCGGCTGGGCTGGGATGGACGCATTATCAAGGTTTATAAATTTCGTACCATGTATGAACATGAGGAAGAGAACGGCCGGGTGACGCAGGCAACGATTGACGACAAGCGTGTCACGTCGTTTGGCAGGTTTTTGCGAAGAACCAGCCTGGATGAGTTACCGCAATTCATCAATGTGCTGCAAGGACGCATGTCCATTGTGGGGCCGCGTCCGCATGCGCTTGCCCACAATGAAATGTACAAGGATTCCATTCACACTTACATGCAGCGTCATCGCGTCAAGCCCGGCATTACGGGGTGGGCGCAAGTGAACGGCTGGCGCGGTGAAACAGATACGCTTGCGAAAATGCAGAAGCGTGTCGAGTACGATTTGTATTATATAAATAACTGGTCGCTGGGATTTGACCTGAAAATCATTTTCCTCACCTTTTTCCGTGGATTCTTCAGCCGCAATGCATACTGATTCCAAATCAATTCTGGTCGTCGGCGGCGCCGGATATATCGGCTCGCATATGGTGCTGAGTTTGAAGCGTGCAGGATACCATCCCGTCGTGCTGGATAATTTAAGCAAAGGCCACCGTGATGCAGTCATTGACGCTGAACTCATTGTGGGTGATATGGCGGACGCCCGCTTGCTTGACGAAATATTTTCCCGATATCAGTTTCTGGCTGTGATGCACTTTGCTTCGTTCATAGAAGTGGGTGAATCAGTGAAATTTCCTGCCAGGTATTATCAAAACAATGTTGCCGCAACGCTTAATCTCCTGGATATCATGATTAAAAACGGCGTGAAGCATTTTATCTTTTCCTCGACGGCGGCTGTCTATGGCGAGCCCAAATCAGCAGCTATTACAGAGACGCATTCTCTTGCGCCAATCAATCCCTATGGCCGCAGCAAATGGATGGTAGAAGAAATGATAAAGGATTTCGCCGTGAGTGATGGATTGAATTACGCTATCCTGCGCTATTTCAATGCGGCAGGCGCGGATCCTGAAGGACGGTTATGCGAACGCCATGAACCGGAATCACACTTGATTCCCATTGTGCTGCAGGCGGCGGCTGGCAAGCGTCAGGGAGTGACAATTTATGGCGATCGCTATCCAACTGCGGATGGTACCTGTGTCCGTGACTATATTCATATCGTTGATTTATGCCATGCGCATTTACTTGCGCTGCGCGCGCTGACCGAAGGCAAAAAAAGCATGATATACAATCTGGGGACTGGACATGGTTATTCCGTCTTGCAGGTTGTCGACGTTGCGCGCCGTGTCACGGGAAAGGATATCAAGGCAGCGATGGGTGAGCCGCGTGCTGGCGACAGCGCGGTATTGGTCGCGGATGCCGCGCTTGCGAAACAGGAATTGAATTGGGTACCCAGTTATCCTGACCTTGAAACGATTATCCGGCACGCCTGGCAGGCGATGTTCAAGCATTCCTGATATATCTTTGTCAATACACTGTATTGTCTCGCAATTGTATAGCTTGTGTATTTCCTTGATGAATTAAATCTGATTGGTTAACTTCATCTGACTATGCAGTATCTTCATGCTGCATGGTTAACCTGAGGCCAGGGATGGTATCCTCAGCAGACGAAGCTGCATCCTGCGATCAGGCGGCACATCCTCGTGTCGCACGGTCTGTCCGGATACTGCCGCCGGCCTCGGTCGTTCAGTCACGCAATGTTATAACTATCACAAATGCAAATCATATCTATCGTATTGAACATTCACTGATGTTTTTCAAAATTTGGTTATTCATTGTCAATCGAGTCTATTTGAAGGTGGTAATTCTGTAAAAGTTGAACATGTCCAATTTTGTTTATTAGTATTGCTAGGCTTTGTTGAACACTTCCACTTGCGTGTCATCCCGGCGCACGCCGGGATGACACGCAAGTGGAAGTGTTCAACAAGACAGTATCGCTATGATTTTCTAAATGAGAGTATGACTGCGCGTCTGGAAGATTGAGGTCAGTGGTGGTATCCGAACAGACCGTGCGGCACATGAATGTGCCGCACGATTGCAGGATGCAGTATCGTCTGTGAGGATACTATCCTGAACTCGAACCAACGATGAAGCATGAAAGTCAGAATTGCTTCATCGTAAACAGCGCTGCTCGTAATGACGAGAGTGCAAAAGACCTCTCACAATGACGTCGGCGAATGTGGAGTGTCAGGCGAGAACAGTCAGCTATTTAAGTTTATCTTAATAATTGCGTGTTATAAAAAATTGATACTTTGGATTTATTGCATTTTTTGCTTATTAAATGAACAAAAGGGAGTGATACCATGCGGCAACGGAATTTGCAGTTCGAAGATATAAGCAAAAAATGCGGCTTCTTTTTGATGTCTGTCAAACCTGAAAAAAATCTCAACCTGATACCCGATGATTTGAAAATTGCCTATGTGATCTATGACGGCGATTTATATTTTATCGACAAGGAAGCGGAAAAAAAATGTGTATATATCAAGCTTGATGGCAAGCGAAAAATCGAGCTGAAATCTGCACTCCAGCTGAATAGTGTGCCGGCTTTCAGCAAGGATGAAAAATGCCGCCCGCATTCGGAAGGGTTGACTCCGGAACAGTTGGAAAATATAGCCATGATCACGGGACATTATCCCACCTGGCTACACAAGATCGTTTTAATAAACAAGAAAGCCACGGAATTAAAAAAACAGTGCTGGGATTATGAAGAAAAATTTCGTGCGCTGGAATTACGCATAGCCAGGCTGGAACTCCTCTGTCCAAAAAAATTTACTGCTTCGGATTTGGAAAATCTGTATCCCAGGCAATATAAAAAAACACACGTCAGACCGACTGATTATAGAGATGTGAAACTCGAAGAGCTTAAACAGCGAATCGCCGTTTTGGGATTGACGGAAAATAAACAGGCACTTAAAGAGCACAGCGGGGAATTGAATGAGATAGCCTCGCAATATGCCACAGATGCGGAGCTGTATCTGAAAACCGTCAAGCAATACCAGGAACTTGACACGCTGTTAAGTGATTATAGTAAAAATGAATTAACACAAGAAAATTTCCGTGAAAAAGTGCGTGCTGATATCAATCAGCTGCCTTTGGAATTGCGTCTTGGCGCCATCTCTATCATGCCCGGAGCAACATCGCTGGGCGCATTAATGGATTTACTGGCTTTTTTGAAAAGACAGTATGAACGCGAAATGCATAGAGTTTATTCCGAGGCGACAGGCAAAAAGCTGAGAAAGGAAACGTTCGAAGAAATTTTCCAGGAACTCTTCGGTGAACCCGCAAAAGAATATTTTAAAAAAATCGCCAAACGACCAACCACGGAAATGGCGAATATCGGCACTGAAATTGAAAAAATCATTACTGACTTTTGGGTAAAAGTAAAAACGCCGGTCAAGGAGCAGACCAAAGCGGATGAATGCAGTGTTTTATTGCGAACAATCATATATCTTTCTTGCACGCTGGAAACATTCCGGTTTACCGACAAGGTACAGAGGCTGGATATAGCATCAGCGGTCAGCGGTAAAATCGGGAGTCTTTTTGGGGGTGAAGATATCGCCGGAGAGTTTCTGAATGTCCTGACGGTAACACAAGTGCAGAATTCATTTGCCATGATGCCTTTTGCATCCGGTGCGGTCACTCCGCTTGTGAACATGCAGCGACTCTGGCTGGAGGTGGCCATCTGGTTAAATGGACTGCATCAGCGTTCATACGATCAGATATCACCGTTTTTCAAGGAAAATGGCAGCGTTCGTTCTGAAGTCATGCTGCATTGCGGCGACGATGATGATAGAAAATTTTTCGAGCACAAGACCATGGTGAAATGGCTGCTCGCGCAATACCATGAAAGTCATTATCAGTCCTTGCTGTTATTGCTGCCGCCCGAAATATGCAATGAATTGCTGCCGCTGCTGCCGCAGCAATTTGCGGAGAAATACAGAAAAAAATATTCACTTGATCAACCGCTTCAGTCACAGAACGTTAATCCGGAAAAAGCGCACAGGGAAGAAGATAGTCGGGTGTCTGCTTCGCTGTCATCCGATGGCATTCTTGCGGAACAGCGCGACGTTTCCTGGAATCAGGACAAAGCAGAAAAGGAAATCGACAAAGACAAGAAACCAGTCGTGAGCCTGGTTTGCACTCAACACAATTTATTTAAGCCTGCGGAAATCAAATTGCCTGCGAAACCATTTTTGTCTTTTGAAGACCTGGATAAAATCAAGGACAAGCCAGATCTGGAAAAATTTGCCAAGTTCAATTCAATATTGCTGAAATCAGAATTAACGGAAGATCAAAATCATGATATCGAGCAGCTCAGGGTGCCGATTATCCGTATATTAAAAAATTACAAGGACTCCAGGTTTACCAAATGGCTGGTTCCGACATGGTTCTGGCCGAGGGCGCATATCACTGAAGTGAAAAATGCCTATGATGACATATCCGAGTCAGTGTCGCCGCGGGATTATATTACCAATTTATACAAGGTATGGTCGGTTGCCTATCCTGATGAAAGCACTGATATTGGTCCTAAAGCCGGCGAGTTGTTGACAAGCTGTTTCAATCTCTTGCATTCCACCTTGCAGCCAACGAATGCAAACATTAAATCAATGCAATGATGAACTGACAAGTCATTAACAAATAACGGGATAGACCGCATCTTCAGGGTAGTGTCCGGTGAAAATAAAAATTTACCGGATTTTTCTTGCCTCTTAATATTTCGTTTCCGAAGCGAGATTATAATGAGTAAATAATTTTAATTATCGGAGTGCTGCACTATGACACGGAATGAAGCATTACTCGCTGAATTAAACAAGTTACTCGACGACATCCGCAGCATATTAAAAGCAAAAAAACAAAAACTTTATGAAAATGAATTGGATGAGTTAACCATCATCGTTCAGCATTCACTCAGGCTATCTCAGCGCAGCTGCTTTTTTGAAAAAGCAGCAGTGATAAAAGGCATCATGAAAATAATCAATAAAATAAACCGTGAAATCACGAGCATCGAACTCGAAATGCACGGGGTCGCGAATTATTCTGATTATGAACGCAAGCGTGTTGAGAATTTTGCCTTTAAACAGGTGATTAAGGATGAGTTGGAAAAAATGCTGGGTCTGGTTGTTTGTGCGCGTCCGGAAATCAGGGACAAGGAATTGTCATCAATTATCAAGATGATGAGCAGCAGGTAATACACCGCTTCTGCTTCCGTATCCTAAACTTTTACTTCCTGTGCCGCCGGCAAATGCCAGAATTGCTCATGAAATCTGGGAATGGAAAAATGCCTGATGACGTGCTGATACGCTTGCTCGCCGCGCCGGACGAGTTCATCGCTTGATAAATCATGAATTTTTTGCATGGCTGCGGCGAGACCGGCAGTGTCTTTGGGCTCAACCAGCATGCCGGTTCCGGAAATCACCTCAGGGATGCCATGCACCCGGGTAGCGATGACGGGCAGCTTCGCAATCATGGCTTCAAGCAAGACTCTGCCAAATGCTTCCTGAATGGAAGATAAAACAAAACAATCAAATGCTTTCATGTAACGAAAGCCGCCGGATAAATAGCCGGTCAGGATAATGTCATTATCCAAGCCATGACTGGCGATTTGCTGCTTGAGTTTCTGTTCAAGGTCGCCAGAACCAATAATGATTAGCTTTGCGCGGGGACAATAGGGTTTGATTAACGAAAATGCATGTATCAGGCTTTCCTGGTCCTTATTGCGGGCAAGGCGCGCAACGTTGCCAAATACAAACGCGTCGGGCGCGAGGCCGAGCTTTTCGCGAGCGTCATCACGTGCCAGCAGCTGCGGCTCGGTTAATTCCACATCTATCATATTGTAAAGAGTGATGATTCTTTCTTTTGGCACGCACCATAAATTCTTGCGCATGTCATCCCTGACCGCGTTAGAGACTCCGGCGAACACCATGTTTTTGGGCGCCAGCAACGCAATGAGCAATTGACGGTTAATTGACGCCATGGTGCGCAATTCATGCATGACGGAAACTAGCAAGGGGATTTTGTAAAACCTGGCTACCCACATCATGATGTATGTTGGCTTGTAGCGATGACAGATCACGATCTGGAATTTTTTCTCGCGAGTCAAGTCCAATAATTTTTTGATCGCGCGAATTTTCAGCGAGCGAATGCTTTTTTTTGGCACATTCAAAAAAATGATGTTTTCAGCCAGAGTGCGGTTTTTGATTTCCGTGTTCGGTTCACCGGTAAGATAGGCGACGGTGACCTCATATTTTTCCGGGTCAAACAAACGGGTATATTGATTATATATATCAACAAACTGCGTGACATAATCATGGCCAATAATAAGAACATTTTTACGCATTCGCGCCCCGTCGTGCTATTTAAGTCCGTCATTTATATCAAGTTACCTGATGCAGAACAAGCTGCTTCAATCAGCACACAGGGATAGAACGAGTAAGCGGATCCGGGCTGGTTTGATGGGACGGATTCTTGGAGGGGTATTTTTTTCTTTTCCTGGCGGAAAAAAGCAGTAAATCATTTGATTGGTAGTCCAGCTTGGTGCTGGTGTATTTTAATACCAGCTCAAGCAGCAGGTCATGTGTGAACTTGTTGTAATGCTTGCTGGATTCATACTCTTTCAGCTTCCGCTCGGTGCTATATTTTTTTTTCATCATTCGCGCCAAAGTGTCATGGCCAAGGCTCGTCACCAGTTCGCGGCGATCGTTTTCGGTT
>Ga0209581_1002776_pt1 | contig 16041 bp, 14 predicted proteins | sample Coa_R2_FD_187160 | JGI IMG/M metagenome (GOLD analysis project Ga0209581, IMG submission 187160) | Surface soil microbial communities from Centralia Pennsylvania, which are recovering from an underground coalmine fire - Coalmine... | ecosystem: Environmental > Terrestrial > Soil > Unclassified ...
ACCGCGTGGTGCGCTCGGAGAACGCCGCCGAGGCGTTGCGCCATTTGCAGCAGGGCATCCACTTCGATCTGTTGTTCTCGGACATCGTCATGCCGGGGCCGATGAACGGGCTGGCGCTGGCGCAGGCCTGCCGCGACAATTTCCCCGATATTCCGGTGCTTCTGACCAGCGGCTACAGCGACGCGGCGCAGCTCGCCGACGGCCGCTTCGACATCCTGCGCAAGCCGTTCGAGCTTGCCGCGCTCGAGCGCGCCATCGAAACGGTGATCGGGGAGCGGCGGGGCAAGCGCCGCGCCCGCGCCTAGCGGGCGACGATCTTCTGCAGCTGATCCATCGTGTAGGTCTGGCCGTTGATCGACAAGAGCGGCGGCGTCTGCGTCAGGTCGACGGAGTCGACCGGCGCCTGCACCTGCGTCGAGATCGCGGTCGACTGGCCGCTGGCGTCGACCGCGGTCGCGGTCAGGGTATAGGTGCCGGGAGGCCACAGCCGGCCGTCATTGCCATGACCGTCCCAGGTGAAATTTTGCGCGCCGGAGCCGACCGCATAGGTGCCGGTATAGGCGGTCTGGCCGGTCGAATCGGCGATCGTGATGGTGGCGGTGGCGGGCTTGGTGGCATTGAGCGTCCAGGTCGCCCCCGAGGTGTCCAGCCGGGCATTGGCGCCGTTTACCACGACGGTGGCGCCGACCAGCGACAGCGCCTCGGTCGATTGCGCCGCCTTCTGCAGCGACACCAGCGCGCTCAATGAATCGTTGGTCTTCATCTGCTGCTCGACCTGGCTGAACTCGACCAGCTGCTGGGTGAACTGGTTGGTGTCGAGCGGCGACAGCGGATCCTGGTTTTTCAGCTGCGTCGTCAGGAGCTGAAGGAATTCGGTGAAGTTGCTGGCGATCTCGGGGCTGTTGGCATTGCTCGCCGCGGCGGCCGAACTGCTGCTGGCGGGGATGGAGCTGATGGCGGTCATGGAGCTGCCCTAGACGCGGATGTCGAGGCCGCTGCCGGTCCCGGCGAGGCGGCCATAGTTGATGGGCGGGGGGTCGATCGGGGCATCGTCTTCGACGACGAGCTGCGCGGCGTTGCCGGCCGGCGCATTCTGCTCGCGGCCGGCCGACTGATCGCGCAGCGAGAATTGCAGGCCCTGGTCGGAGGTCTTCAGGCCGGCATCCTCGAAAGCGCGTTGCAGGCCGGAGGCGTCGCGCTGCAGAAGATCGAGCGTGTCCTTGCGGTCGGCGATGACGTGCGAGGTGATGCTGCCGTCGCGGGCGACGTCGAGCCGTACTTCGATGCGGCCGAGTTCGGGCGGATCGAGGCGGATCTCGAAACGGTTCTTGCCGGCGAGCGCCTTGCCGGCGATCTCGAGCGGAACGCCGGCGAGGGGCACCGCCGGCGGGGTGAATTGCGGAGCCTGCGGTGCGGCCGGCGCGGCGGACTGTTGGGCGTCCGGCGCCGGCGCATTGAAGGCGAGCGGCTGCGCCACGTCGCCGCCCGGCTTTGCCGGCGCGGCGGGCGCTGCGGCTGCGGCGGCCGCGGGCTGGGCATCGTTTGCGGCGTGCTCGGCGCCGGCATGCGCCGGCAGCGAAGCCGGCTTGTCGGCAGCATCGCCCGTGGGCTTGCCGTCGGCCTGGGCCGGGACGTCGGGCTTGGCCGCGGCTTTCGCGGCCTCGTCACCGGCAGCGGCCTGCGGCTGCGTCTGGGCGGCAAGCAGCGCGGGCTTGGCTGCGGGGTCGGATTTGCCCGCGCCGGCGCCGGGTGTCGCCGTTTTGGCGGCGGCGGTCGCGGCGTGCGCGAGCGCGGCAGTTACCGCCGGGATTGCGGCAGACGCGGCCGGAGCGCCGCTGGTGCCGGGCACCGCGTCGGCCTGCGCCGCGGCCTGGATGGGCAAAGCGGGTGTTGCGGCGCTCGCATCGGGCTGGACCGCCGCGATGTCCAACGCGGTCGCGACGTCGGTGCCGCCGTCCGTCTTGACGTCGGGCTTGGCGTCGGCTTTGGCGTCGGTTTTGGCGTCGCCGCCGGGTTTTTCTCCGGCGGCTTTGGCGCCGGCCCCGGCAGTTGCGGCCTTGCCGGGCTTGTCGGATTTGGCGGCCTTGCCGCTATTGGGCTTGCTGGCATTGGCCGCTTTGGCTTCGCCCGCAGGCTTGGCCTCGCCGGCGCGCGCGGGCGCATCGGGCTTGCCGGACGCCGCAGGCTTGGGCGGGGCCGCGCTGTCGTCGGGTGCGGGCGGCGGCGGAGCGGCCTGCGTGCTGTCGTCGAGCAGGCTTTCGAACGGCGAGGGCTGCGCGCGGTCGGCCGCCGGCGGCGGCAGCGGTTTCGCGACGGGTTTCAGGGCGGGCGGATTTACGTCCGACGCAATACTTGGCACTGGCACCTCCGGATATCCGTGCATCCGAGTTGCAATCGGCAGGCCAGCCGGTGCCGCGAATGATTGGCGTTGAAAATCAATGAATTACATGTAAGGCCGGGCCGCCGCCCGGCAGCGGCTGCGGCGCCGGGGCGGCAAATTTTGCCGGTTCCGGCGCTTTCATGCCGCGGCCTTGATCGCCACCTATAGCTCGACCGGCACCTATAGTAAGAAGGGCCATGCTCAACAGCCTCGACCTTCCCGGCCGTCCCGAAGCCACCCGTGTCGTCGTCGCCATGTCCGGCGGCGTCGACTCCTCGGTGACCGCCGCGCTGCTCAAGGCCGAGGGCTATGACGTCATCGGCGTCACGCTGCAGCTTTACGATCACGGCGCGGCGACGCATCGCAAGGGCGCCTGCTGCGCCGGCCAGGACATCTACGACGCGCGCAGCGTGGCTGAGCGCATCGGCATCCCGCATTACGTGCTCGACTACGAAAGCCGCTTCAAGCAGGCGGTGATCGACCGCTTCGCCGAGAGCTACATTCACGGCGAGACGCCGGTGCCCTGCGTCGAGTGCAACATGGCGATCAAGTTCCACGACCTGCTGATCACCGCGCGCGAGCTCGGCGCCGAGGTGCTGGCGACCGGCCATTACGTCGCCTCGCGGCGGCTGCCCACCGGCGGCCGCGGCCTCTATCGGGCGCGCGAGGAAGAGCGCGACCAGAGCTATTTCCTGTTCGGCACCACGCGCGAGCAACTGCAAGTTCTGCGCTTCCCGCTCGGCGAACGCAGCAAAGCCGAGACGCGGGAGCTCGCGAGGCAATTTGGCCTGGCGGTGGCCGACAAGCACGACAGCCAGGACATCTGCTTCGTGCCGTCGGGGCACTATGCCGACGTCATCGAGCGCCTCAAGCCCGGCGCCGCGCATCCCGGCGACATCGTCGATCTCGACGGCAAGGTGCTGGGCGCCCATTCCGGCATCATTAATTTCACCGTCGGCCAGCGCCGCGGCCTGGGGCTCGCGACCGGCGCGCCGCTTTACGTGGTGCGGCTCGACGCCGAACAGCGCCGCGTCGTGGTCGGACCGCGCGAGGCCCTGCGCATGGGCCGCATCGCCTTGCGCGACGTCAACTGGATCGGCGACGGCGCGCTGGACGAGGCGCTCGCCGACGACCGCCGCGAGGTCTTCGTCAAGGTGCGCTCGACGCGGCCGCCGCAGGCCGGCTGGCTGCGCGCGGTGAACGGCGGCTACGAGGTCGAACTGGCGGACGGCGAGGATGGCGTGTCGCCCGGCCAGGCTTGCGTGTTCTACGACGCCGGCGTTGGCCAGGCGCGCGTGCTGGGTGGCGGCTTCATCAAGAGCGCGGCGGCGGCCAATATGCCGCTGCGCGCCGAAGCGAAGGCTTCCGCCGCCGCGACCGGATAAGCTCCGCGATGGGGGGCGATATCGACCAGGACAGCGTCGAACGCGCCTATGCGCGCTGGGCGCCGGTCTATGATCTCGTGTTCGGGGCGGTGTTCGAGCGCGGGCGCAAGGAGGCGATCGCGGCGGCGGAAGCCTTCTGCGGCCCGCAGGGCGGCCGCATTCTCGAGGTCGGCGTCGGCACCGGCATCTCGCTGCCGGACTATGCCCGCGTCAACAGGCTCGTCGGCATCGATCTTTCCGAGCCGATGCTGCGGCGGGCGCGCCAGCGCGTGATCGCGCAGAAGCTTGCCAATGTCGAAGCGCTGGCGGTGATGGATGCAACGCGCATGGCGCTGCCCGACAAGTCGTTCGACGTGGTGGTGGCGCAATACGTCATCACCGCGGTGCCGAACCCGGAGGCGACGCTCGATGAGTTCGCGCGCGTGATCCGCCCGGGCGGCGAGATCGTGCTGGTCAACCACATTGGCGCCGAGCGCGGCCCGCGCCGGCTGTTCGAGCAATGCTTCGCGCCGGTCGCGCGCCGGCTCGGCTGGCGCCCCGAGTTTCCGTTCAAGCGGCTGTCGGACTGGGCGGCGCGCAGCGGCGTGCGGCTGCTGGAGCGCCGTCCGATGCCGCCGCTCGGCCATTTTGCGCTGATCCGCTTCGCCCGCGCCTGAGGCGGGGAACCGGCGGTTCCGTTCGGCCGTTATCGCCGGCGCAACGAGGAACGCGCCGATGAAACGCGACATCCTCATTCTTGGCGTGGCCTGGGCGCTGGCGGTGCCGGCTTTTGCCCAAGCGCCGCCGCAGACCAAGCCGCCGGCTGCGCCCAGGGCCGAGCAAAACAGCCCCCGACACCTGCGCCAACGCGACCACAGGGCAGGGCGGCGATATCGAGAAGCGCCCGGCACATCCCGCCGCCGGGCTCGCCGGGCGGCAATCCGCGCCTGCAACCGAAATGACGGCTGCCGGGTCGCCTGCTTCATGGCCGCCGGGCGGCTTGCTTGACAGTTTTTGCCGCGGCTCCCTATATCCGCCCATCCCCGGCCCGAGCGCCGGGTTCGGTGGCGGGGTAGCTCAGCTGGTTAGAGCAGCGGAATCATAATCCGGAGGTCGGGGGTTCGAGTCCCTCCCCCGCTACCAAATACCAAGACCTTTCATGGTTGTGCGATCCCCCGCGGGGTCGACGGATCAGGCCGACTTCAAGGCTTGCGCCAGCATGCCGGCGTCGGCCTTGTGCGCAGGGTCGGCGGCTTCGCTGTCGAAAAAGGCGCGCAGCGGCGCGATGCATTCCGCTATCGAGGCGCCTTGCGCCAGAGGTTTCATCACCACGTCGAATACGCCGCGCGCGATCAGCGAGTTGAAGATCTGGTGCGAGTTGCCCCTGACGCCGACCGCGTAGAGCGAGCGCGGGCCCGTCTTGAGAATGCGCGTCGCGTGCCATGCGTCGAGCGCCATGCCTTTGGCATAGAAACAGATGAGGCTCAGCGGCGGCTTGCTGTTGGCGATCAACGGCCCCAGGTCGATCAGCAGCGAGGGGCACAATTTGCGGAAACGCTCGATGAGCCCCTGGCCTCGCCGGTCGCGATGATAGTGCTCCTCGGCGAACGTGGTGAAGGGAGCGAAGGTGACGCTGCCGTGGGCGCCGAGATACACGGCGTGCTTGATGGCCGCGAAACCGGCGGCTGAACAGCCGACGGTAATGACCTGCTTTGCGCCCAGGGCGCTCAAGGTGTCGCGAAGGATGGCGCTGAGAGTTCGCTCATCGCCGCCGATTTGGCGGATGCCAAAAGCGTAGTTCATGTCCCTGTCGTCGTAGAGATAGATGCAATTGGCGCCGAGCCGGGACAGGTGCGCACGAGCGGCTGTGACGCCCATCGGGTCGATGATGCTCGTGAAAAAGATGAAAGCCACGGGTGAGCCGGCGCACCGTTCGACAAACATGCCGGTGCGGTACAGCTCCTTCAGAAACGGAATTTGATCGCGGAACTTGCAGCCTGCGGCAAAGTGGCTTTGCAGGGCCTGTTCGTAAGATGCTGCCTGCGGCACTCCCAACGACGACAGAAATTCGTCGATCTGCCGGAGCTCGGCGCCCTTTCGCAGCAGGATGTCGAATGCTCTGACCGCCGTGAGATCCATTGCAGCTGCTTTCAGCGCAGATAGCACGTCATCCAGGCTACCACGGCACCGTCAACCGCTGAAGCAAGGCATTTGCTTCCACCTTGGGGAGTTTTTGCGGAGGATTTTCTCCGGTCGGCTTTCTCAGGCGGCCGGTGCCCCGCCCGGAACCGCGCCGGCTGGCTGCCGCCGCAGGGGTTTGCGCCATGACCGGGTCAAATAAGCGAACCGCCCGTTGACATGGATCAAGGCGCCTAAAGCGCGAAGTCACGACCATTGCAAAACCAAAAAACCTCAGCACCCAAGGGGGCAGTGATGTTCCGCAAAGTACTGTTGCTCGCCGCTGCCGCGCTCGTGATCGGAAATGCGCCGATCGATGCGCATGCGGCGCAAGCGCCTCGGACCAAAGCAACTACGCAATACGTCGCGTTTGACGGCTTGTTGCCATCGCTGTTCGAATTTTCAGCCGCTACCAAGAAGCAACAGCAGACCGCCACGAAGAAGAGTGGCGGTACGCAGAAGGTGAGCCGCGGCGCCAGCGGCGCGAAAAAAGTCAGCCGCAGCGGCGGCGGCGGAAAAAAGGTCAGCCGCGGTAGCGGCGGCGGCACGAAGAAGGTCAGTCGCAGCGGCGGCGGCACCAAGAAGACGGGCCACGTTGCCGGAACCAAGAAGACCGGCGCGGGCGCCAAAAAGGTGGGCCAGGGGGCCGGCGGCAAGAAAGTAAGCCACGGCGCCGGCAGCAAGGGTGCCAAGAAGGTCACCGGCGGTCCGGGTGCGAAGAAGATCACCTCAGGTCCCGGCGGCAAGAAAATCACGTCAGGTCCCGGCGCCAAGAAGATCAGCACCGGTCCGGGCGCCAAGAAGATCAGCGGCGGCCCCGGCGGCAAGAAGATCGCCTCGGGTCCGGGCGGCATGGCCAACAAGAAGATCGGCCTCGCCAACAAGAACGTCAACAAGAACGTCAACAAGAACGTCAACGTCAATAAGAACGTCAACATCAACAAGAACGTGAATATCAACAAGAACGTCAACATCAACAAGAACGTCAACGTCAACGTCGACATCAACCGCGATGTCAACCGCGTCTGGATCGGCGACCGCTGGGAAACCTTCGCCGCCATCGGCACGCTGGCGGCGATCGCGATCGGCGGCGAATATTTCGACCCCGACGGCTATGTGCCGATCGCCAGACCGTATTGCGGCGGCGTCAGCGTCAACGGCTGCAGGCTGAGCTGGCAGTCGGTGCCGCTCGAGGACGGCGGCGAAGACGTGCAATGCGTGCAATACTGTCCGCGGCGGGTCGCCACCATCGGTTCGGCCGCTCCGGTGCGCGCCGAGGCGATCGCACTGGAGGCTCCGGCGCAGGAGCGCGGCGAGTGCGAGCTCGTCATTTACTCCGAGCCGAATCTGAAGGGCAGCTCGGCGCCGACCAATGAAGACCAGCCGGAGCTTTCCCAAGTCGGCTGGAAAGGCGAAATCTCCTCGATCGAGGTCAAGTCGGGCACCTGGGACTTCTACGTCGACGAAAACTACGCCGGCGCCACGATGCGGCTCGGTCCGGGCACCTACAACCAGCTCGGCAAGGAGTGGGACAAGAACTTGGGCTCGTTCCAGTGCGCGAACCCGTCGTGATACAGTGACGACGGCGGGCTGCGGTGCGTTCGGCATCGCAGCCCGCAACGCCTTTCCGGGATGCTGCCGACGAGAGAGAGCCTTGCGATGCGCGCTTTTTTGATACCTGCGATAGCGGCTGTCCTTACCGCGGCCGTGCCGGCGGGCTTGCACGCCGACGTCAAGAACGTGCCTTACCCCGAAGTCAAAGTGAAATTGGGCACACGCTACCAGCCCGACGCCGCGTTTGAGAAAATGCGGACGGCCTTGGTCGACGCCACGGCCAAGAAAGATACGACGGCGCTGTTGCGTCTCGTCGGCCCGACCTTCGTATGGACCCTGAATGACGAGCTGGCGGACAAATTCGATTTTGGCCGCGATGCCGTTCACAATTTCAAGGTGGTTTTCGGGTTCCGCGACTACGGCAAGGATGTCGACGGTGGCGTTGAAGACGGGCCTTTTTGGGACGCCCTGGCGTCGTTCGCCGCCGACAAAATCTACTACCAGGCAACCGACGACGGAAATTTGATCTGCGGGCCGATGGCGGCGGAGATCGTGGATGATGAGAAATTCGAACAAGCCGGCAAGAAAATAGAAGCGGAGGATGACGGCGGCGCGGACTGGTATTTCACGATCGGCGACGTCGCCGTCACCAAGTCCCCCGGCGACACAGGACCGCCGGTCGCCAGGCTGGGTACGGTGGCGCTGCCGGTGCTGGGCACGTCTGCCCAATCGCAGGATGCGCAGCCCACGCACCTTCAGGTGCTGCTCCCGTCCGGCAAGACCGGCTGGATTCCCGCCTCGGCGGCGCGCCCCTTCAACAGCAATCGGCTGTGCTACGCCAAGACGGCCAATGGCGACTGGAAGGTCGTGTTGTTCAGCGAGAGCGAATAGCGACCGTCCGGCACGTCACGGCGGCGCGCTGCTTTGCTCGCGCCAGCGGCGGATGCCGTCCCATATGTCCTGCGCGCTCTCGGCGAACCAGAATAATTCGATGTCCTCGGGGTCGATGACGCCTTCGTCGACCATGGCGTCGAAATTGATGACCTTTCGCCAGTAATCCTCGCCGACCAGCACCACGGGGATCGGCTTGATCTTGCGCGTCTGGATCAGGGTCAAAATCTCGAACAGCTCGTCGAAAGTGCCGTAGCCGCCGGGAAAGGCGACGAGCGCCCGTGTGCGCTCGAGCAAATGCAGCTTGCGCAGCGAGAAGTAGTGGAATCGGAAACAAAGCTCGGCGGTGATGTAGGGATTGGGATACTGCTCGTGCGGCAGGTCGATGTTCAGGCCTACGGATTTCGCGCCGGCATCGAAGGCGCCGCGATTGGCGGCCTCCATGATGCCGGGGCCGCCGCCGGTCATGATCACCGTATGCGATTCGGGATGATTGTTTGCCACGCTGACAAGGCGGCCGAACTCGCGGGCGACGTCGTAGTAGCGGCTTTTTGCCAGAATTCGCTCGGCGATCGCGAGCTGCCGCCGCAGCGTCTTGTCGTGCGGCGCCGCGGCCGACTTGTCCCGCAGCTGCGCCACCTTCCGCCGCGCCGCCGCCGGCTCGCAGATGCGCGTGCTGCCGAAGACGACGATGGCGTTGCGGATGCCGTGCTCGCCGAGCATCAGCTCCGGCTTGTGGTACTCGAGCAGCAGGCGCTCGCCGCGAAGTTCGTTGCGGGCCAGGAATTCGGCGTCGTTCTCGGCGAGCCGGTAGCTGGCGCTGTTCAGGATCGCCTGCACGCGGGCGAAGGCCTGCGGGTCCTCTTCGGCGGGCTTGGCGGCCTGCCACGGCAGCGGCGCCTGGCGGCGATGGGGATGGGCGGGCTTCGGGATGGCGGGTTTTGCTCCGCCGTTGCCGTCTCTGCTTTCGGTCATTCGTTTCCCCGTTTGGCAACCGGCCTCGCCGTCTAGAGGCAGGGCCGGATATAGGGCTTGTTGATGTCCCACAGCTCGTCGAGAATCTTCACCGCGGCGCTTGCCGAATTCACCACCGGGTCGATCAGCAGCGCCTGCAGCGCGATGTCCTTGGACGCGCGCACCGCCGCCTCGATCGCGAGCTGCTGCACCTGCACCTGAATGGTGAGCAGCTTGGCGATGGCATCGGGCAGGGGGCCGAGCGACACCGGGTGGACGCCCGCGGCGTCGACCGTCACCGGCACCTCGACCGCAGCGTCGGCCGGCAGATTGGGAATGGCGGCGCGGTTATAGACGATGCCGGATTCGAGCACGCGCTTTTTGTCGTGAATGATGCCGCCGATGGCGGCGGCGCCGCGCTCGCCCGACGGCGTCAGCCAGTCCGCCGGAATCGGACCGCCCGCCAGCACCCGCTCGCGCTCGGCGGCGAATTCGGCGCGGCCGCGCTCGTCAGCGGCGAAATCATAGCCGTGCTCGCCGCCCTCCCAGCCATAGGCGAGGTATTCGCCGAGATGGTCGTCGCTGCACGTCATCCAGTAGCCGAAGGCGCGGAACAATTGCCGCGTCAGCGGCAGGAACGAGGCGTCGTAGGTCTTCTCCTTCTGGCGCAGGCGCGGATAGAGGTCTTCGCCGGTCTTGCGGTCGCGGATCTGCATGAGGCATTGCGAGTGATTGAGGCCGGCGCCCCAGACTTCGACCTGCTCGTAGGGCAGGCCCATGATGTCGGCGACCGCGCCCTGGCCCATGAAGATGCCGTGGCAGAGGCCGAGCGCCTGGATCTGGCTGTATTTGCCGAGCGCGTGGATGATGCGGTTTTCCGGGTTGGAAAAGTTGAGGAACAGCGCGTTGGGGCAACGCTGGCGCATATCGCGCACAATGTCGAACACCAGCGGCAACGTGCGCAGCGTGAACATCAGCCCGCCGGGGCCGCCGTTTTCGCCGAGCGTATGGCGGATGCCGTATTTGCGCGGCACCTCCCAGTCGAGCTTCCATAGCCGGTTGCGGTCGATGGCCGTGGCGTTGACGACGAAGTCCGCGCCGTCGAGCGCGGCGCGGCGGTCGGTGGTGTGCTCGATGGTGAGGCCGGCTGCGGTCTTCGCGTTCAGGAGCTTGGCGAGCTCGGCCGTCTTGGACAGCGCCGTCCGGTCGAGGCCGACCAAGGTCAGCGTCGAGCCGCGCAATTCGCCGCTGCTGAAGATGTCGCGCAGCATGTTGAGGCCGAACGACATGCTGCTGGCGCCGATGAAAACGATCTTTGCCGGCTGGCTCATTGCCTTCGCCTATGATGCCGCGACCGCCGCATGAAGCGCCTCGGCCTCGCCATTGACGGCGGCCATCGCGTCCGTCAGCGCCCGGTAGACATCGTCATTGATCGTAACGGTGCCGAAGTTCGAATTCTCGCCGTCGAAGCGGCCCTCCGCCGGCTGATCGGCGTGTTCGAACCAGTGATAGCCGACGATCGCCGGATACCGCAGCGCGGCGGTGACGTAGGCGCGGAAACAGGCGGCGCGCTCGTCCTGGGTTGCGACTTTCGGTCCGGCGCCGATGGTGTTGGGCAGGCCGGAATCGGCGGCACGGAACGAAAATTCCCCGATCAGACATGGCTTGCCGGTCGCGGCGTAGGCCTCGATGGCCTTGCTCGGATCGAGCTCGTAGCAATTGAACGAGACGACATCGGCGTGCCGGCCGGCTGCGGCGATCGCGCCCGGCTGCGGCACCAGCGCGAAACGGCAACCGAGCACCAGATGATTCGGGTCGGCGGCGCGGATGGCTGCGGTGGTCAGTGCGAAGTAGCGCTCGGCGATCGATGCGGTGAAACTCGAAGGCTCGGCGGCGAGCGCGGCGCGGCGGCCCGGACTTGACTCCGGGTAATTGAGAAACAGCGCGTGCAGCTCCTCGGTCCCGCGCCAATCCGGTCCCCAGCGCAACTCGTTGTCGATGAACCAGCCGACGATCTTGCCGTCGTCACGGTGCGGCGCGCACATCTCGCGTGCGCGGCGGCCGACATGGGCTTCGAACTGCGGGTCGAACACGTCCGGGAAGGCCTGTTTGCGCGGCCAGGCAAACGACATGCCGAGATCGAGGTTGGGGGTGACGGCGAGCGCGGCGCCGCCCGCGTCTGCCACGCTCACATCGGACCATGAGCCGAGCGTGTTGAAGCCCCAGCCCGCAAGCCGGCCGTTGACCGCTTTGCGCCAGGCCCCGACGCTGCCGTATTTGCGCAGCGCGTTCTCCGCATAGGGCGAGCGCTCGGTGTCGCGGATCTTGTCCTGCTCGAACGAAACGGTGTCGACACCCTTCGACAGGAAGCGCCCGCCGTCGGGATCGATCAGCCAGTGCACGCCGCCGCGCCGGCCGGTGCGGAAAAATCCGCCCGGCCGGAATTGGCCGTCGGCAATGCCGCCCCACCTTGTCCGTGACACTTGGGTCCGCATCAGCATAGGCTAAACAATTGCCGCAGCCGCGGCACAATATATTGATGTGTCTCAACCAAGCGACCCGCGGCCGGGGCCTCTTTTGGGTCGAGGCCAAGAGGCGGAGAAGCCCGTGGTTTCAGGCGATAAGGCCTTTCCCCCGATTGCGGCGCTGCGGCGCGACTTTCTCTGGGGCGTCTCGACGTCGGCCTTCCAGATCGAGGGCGCCGCCGATGAAGACGGGCGCGGCAAATCGGTCTGGGACACCTATGGCGAGCGCGGTGACATCGCCAATCACGATACCGGCGAGGTCGCCTGCGACCACTACCACCGCTACCGCGAAGACGTCGCGCTGATGCAGCGCCTCGGCCTGCAGGCCTATCGTTTTTCCGTCGCCTGGCCGCGCCTGCTGCCCGAAGGGCGAGGCGGGGCGAACGAGAAGGGCCTTGCCTTCTACGACCGGCTGATCGACGCCTTGCTCGCCGCGAACATCGAGCCGTGGCTCTGCCTCTACCACTGGGACCTGCCGCAGGCGCTCGACGATCGCGGCGGCTGGACCACGCGCGACATCGTCTCCTGGTTCGCCGACTATGTCACGCTGGTGGCCGGACGCTACGGCGATCGCGTCAAGCGCTTCGCCACCTTCAACGAGCCGTCGATCTTCACGCTGTTCGGCTCCGGCATGGGCGGCGGCAAACGCGACCGAACCGGCGTCGATACGCTTCACCGCGCCATCCACCATGTCAATCTGGCGCACGGCGCGGCCGTCGATATCCTGCGCGAGCGCGTGCCGGGTGCGCTGATCGGCTGCATTCACAACGTGCAGCCGGCGCTGCCGTCGTCGGCCGCCGATCAGCAGGCCGCTGCGACCTGCGACGCCTACTGGAACAAGGCCTATCCCGATCCGCAGTGCCTCGGCGTCTATCCCGCGCAAATGCAGGCGGCGATCGAGCCGCACATGCAGCCAGGCGATCTCGCGCGCATCAAGCGGCCGCTCGACTGGTTCGGGCTCAATCACTACAGCCCGGTCTACATCAAGGCGGACGCCGGCGGGCGCCTCGGCTTTGGCTTCGGCGACAAGCCGCCCGGCACGCCGGTGACGGCGATCGACTGGCCGATCATGCCGGCGGCGTTTCGCGACACGCTGCTGCTGCTGACGGGGCGCTACAAGCTGCCGGTCTACGTGCTCGAAAACGGCCTCGGCAATCACGACAGCCTCGACGCCAACGGCGCCGTGTTCGACAACGACCGCATTGCTTACCTGCGCGGCTATATCGCCGCGGCAAACGACGCGGTTGCGGCCGGCGCCGACGTCCGCGGCTATTTCGTCTGGTCGCTGCTCGACAATTTCGAGTGGGACCAGGGCTACAGCGTGCGCTTCGGTGTCGTCTATGTCGACTATCCGACGCAGCGGCGCATTCCCAAGGCGTCGTTCGACTGGTATCGCGGCCTGATCGCCGCGGCGCGGAGCCGCGCATGAGCCGACGCACGCTCCTGTCCGATGTCGGCGGCACCAATGTCCGTTTTGCCGTGCTCGCCGACGGCGCCATCGGCCCGATCGAGCATCTGGCTGTGGCGCGCTACCGACGTTTTCGCGACGCGCTTGCCGCCTATCTCGGCGGCCGGACGGAGAAAATCGGCCGGGCGATCTTCGCCGTGGCCGGCGCGGTCGAAGACGGGCGTTGCGTGATGACCAACAGCCCCTGGGTGGTCGACGCCGCCGAGTTGCGCGCCGACTTCGGCTTTGCCGACGTGCGTCTGCTCAACGATTTCGAGGCGGTGGCGTGGTCGCTGCCGCATCTCGGCGCCGGCGACCTGCGCAAGATCGGCGGCGGCGAGCCCAAGCCGAACGCGCTGAAGCTCGCGCTCGGTCCCGGCACCGGCCTCGGCGTCGCCGCCTACATGCCGGCGCAGGGCGGGCTCGTCCTCGGCAGCGAGGGTGGGCACGCCAGCCTGCCCGGCGGTTCGGAGCGCGAGGATGCCGTGATCTCGGTGCTGCGCCGCAAGTTCGGCCACGTCTCCATCGAGCGCGTGCTGTCGGGGCCGGGCCTGATCAACCTCTACCAGGCCATCGCAACGCTCGACGGCGTTGTCGTGCCCGAGCGCAGCTCCCATGACATCCGTGAGGCGGCGATTGCCGGCACGTGTCCCGTCTGCCGCGCGGCGCTCGATCTGTTCTGTGCCTGGCTCGGCGAGGTCACCGGCAATTTCGCGCTCAGCCTCGGCGCCCAGGGCGGCGTCTATATCGGCGGCGGCTTCGTGCCCAAGATGCGCGACGAGCTCCTGCACTCACAATTCCGCGCGCGTTTCGACAGCAAGGGCCGCATGAGCGGATACGTCAAGGTCATTCCGGTTTACCTGATCGGCCATGACGACCCGGCCTTCATCGGCCTCGCCGCGCTCGCGGGCAGGGTCTAGACCTTGGCCGGGGAGCGCTGCTCGGCCGCCTCGCACTCGTCGAGCGCGAGCAACAGCGTCGCCACGCGATGCACCGAGGCGCGCCAATCGGCCACCCGCTGGTAGTTGTCGACCACCCAATTGAACGAGGCCTGCACCACGACAAACGCCGCCGCGGCCTGCGTCAGCTCGCCCAGCGTCATGGCGCCGGTGAGGTATTTCGGCACGCACAGGAACCAGCCGACCACCGGCGCGAACAGCGTGTTGCCGTGCGACACGAACGTGGTCCGCACCAGCTGCCAGAGAAACTCCCGCCACCACAGCAGCACGCTGTGCAGCTTGAGCTGCAGGTTGTGCCGCTTGTCGCCGTCGTTCGACTTGGCGTCGTTCTGGAAGGCGTCGGCGGCGGCGCGGAATTCCGCCTCGCTCTGGTTCATGCGCTCGATCACCCCGGTGAGGTGGTGACCGAACAGCAGCATCGAACCGGAGACGAGGCCCGAGTAGATGATGACGCCGAATACCAGGTAGCCGGGAATCGTCATCGACACGCCGAGCGCGGTGACGGTGATGCTGCCGCCGATGCTCCACAGCACGCCGAAGAAGGTGATCGACGTGATGATCGAGGAGAAAAACGCCAGCGACAGGTCGATCGGCGCATCGGTCGAGACCCTGATGTCGACGACGATGCGGTACTCGGGGTTCTCGGAGCCCTTCACCATGTGATGGTTCAGGCGGCGAAAGCGGTCGTTCTCGAGCCACTTCTCCAACACGTGCCGGGTCAGGGCCTCGCGCCAGTTGCGCTGCGCCGTCATGCGGCCCCAGACCGAGGTCGCGGCCAACACGATGCTTGACGCCGCGAGCGGCAGGAAAAGCTTTGCCTGGATCCAGAGCGCATGGGCGTCCTTGCGCTCGAGCGCGTCAAAGAAGTCGCGGTTCCAGATGTTGAGCAGCACCTGCACCAGCAGCTGCATGAGAACAACGGCGATCAGGAAGACGATGAGTCCCACCACCCACGCTTTCCTGGTGCGCCAGAAAAGCGATGCGGAGCGCCAAAACCGCGCGAACAACTGGTGGTCGCCGACCAGGGCGAGGTTATGCAGCAAACGCATTCGGCGGCATCCGGATCCTGATCGAACATACTATGCGGGCGGTGCGCCGATACAAAGGTCGCCGCTTTACGGCACAACCATGACGGGGCAGGGCGCGAGCGCCGTTACCTTCTGCGACACGCTGCCGAGCAGCAGCCCCGACAGGCGGCCCCGCCCGCGCCGGCCGACCACGAGAATGTCGGCCTTTTCGCGCCGCGCCGCGTCATTGATCGCCTCGGCGGCCTCGCCCCAGGCGGTCATTTCGCGTACCGAGGGCGCGCCGATCCGCAGTGCGCGCTTGCGGGCCTTGGCGAGCACGGTCCGCGCCGCGGTTTCCAGCGTCTTGGACAGGTCGCCGGACTTGCCGGCCAGCGCGCGGAGCTCGGCGCCGGTAATGCTGCCGCCGACGGTCAGGATCACCAGCTCGCAGCGGCCGTCTTTGGCCAGACGGGCCGCGGCATCGACGGCACGCTCGGCATCCGGTGAGCCGTCGCTGGCGACGAGGATACGCTTCATGGCATGCCGAGGGTATTGGATCGAATGACGCTTGCCAATCGACCGGCGCCCGCATCAAAAAGCGGAAAGCTGACGGACCACGTTCGACGCGTTACTCTGCCCGCCACGAAACGCGCCAGGCATTTCAGAGGAGTTTGAAAATCATGGCCAGACGCCCTTCCAAATCGGCCCGCCGCCTGCGCTCGCAACTGTGGTTCGACAACCCCGAAAATCCGGGCATGACGGCGCTTTATCTCGAGCGCTAC
>Ga0209581_1002777_pt1 | contig 16038 bp, 14 predicted proteins | sample Coa_R2_FD_187160 | JGI IMG/M metagenome (GOLD analysis project Ga0209581, IMG submission 187160) | Surface soil microbial communities from Centralia Pennsylvania, which are recovering from an underground coalmine fire - Coalmine... | ecosystem: Environmental > Terrestrial > Soil > Unclassified ...
TGATCTCGCGCGGCCGCATCGTCGTCGAGAACGGCGCGCTGCAGGCGGCGCGCGGCAGCGGCGCCTTCCTGCCCTGCGCCCTGTCCGAGATGGCCAGGCCCCTCGCCCGCCCCGAACCCGAACTCGCGTTTGTGGCGGCAAAGGGCAACCCGCTGGCGTAGAGCGACCCGATAGATACACCGCTACAGCAATTCTTAGCCGCATTGTCATAGTAATTCGATTATTCCAGAGACGGTGAACGAATGCCATATGGTCAATGGGATGCACCGAAGCTGCCGGTCTATGGATGTCTCACTGGTATTACAATTCGCGAGGCAAGTATCGACCTGCTGCCAGGTATCAGACTCAAGCGAGTCTACGTCGATACCTTCGGCGTAACCATGATGGCGTTTGCACCTCCGAAACCACCGGATTTGGCCCATCCAAGACCATGGGCGGCGGTTCACGGTGGGTTCAATTTCGAGAGTCGGGTCGAAGTAGAACTCACTGACTTAAACGCATGCGAGGGGTTGACCCCATCCGTGGGAATTTGGCTCGTTGCGGCGCTCCTGCGGCTCCGCGTAACCACACCGATCCGGCTTGCGGTATTGGGAAATATCCCGTTCGACAAAATGGGCGCACATTGGAAAGAAGCTAAAGCTGTCGCGCTGGAGAGTGCACCGCATCAGATTGGGATCTTCACTGCGCCAACCGCCGAATTGACTGATATAGAGGTCTCTTGGCTCCGCCACGTTCTGCCGACGGCCGCACGGCTATATAGAAATGAGCGCTTCTTCCGCGCGTTCTCTGTATTCGATCAGGCTCAATGGACGCCAACACCGGAGATTGGAACGGTGCTTGTTTGGACGGCCATTGAAATTCTGTTCGACCTTGCCAGTGAGCGGGAAAAGACAAGGGCAATCTGCAAAGCTTTGTCTGATTACGTTGGAGCTGACGAGAGTGACCGTGACCGGGCCTATGGGGTAATCCGAGACCTATATTATCGGCGTGGTCAGACAGTGCATGCTGGTCGTAACATTGAGGCGCAGCACGTCGCCCAATCCTTTCGATTCGCAAGCGTGGCATTCCAACGCGTTTTGGATGAGGGAATGCTGCCACCGCCCAGGATAGAAACATTTCACTAATCACCGACCATTGTAGAATACCAATAAAACTGATTCCATTCGTACAAGACTGAAATTACAGGCAACAGCATTACAATAACAGCCTTAATATTTTCGAGGTACGCTGATAATGCCCTTATGACCTTACACGGCGCGGAGTGCGGTGGCAGGATATCCACAGAACGGAGTTCCGCAGTGTGGAGAGGGCAGAAATGTCGACGCAGGCCACCCGCGAACCGCCGTGCGACAACCTGTAGTTGATTTGAGAGTTTCTGCGTGTTTTACGCCGGACGGACCTGAAGAGGGCCTGCATTTGCAGGCAAGGTGGAGCGCCGTCCGCTAGTTCCGTTCACGCGGGGGTTGAACGCAAATGGCTGCCGGGTCGATCGCATCGTTGCGGGGCGCTCCGCGCCGCGGCACTCTCCGCGAGCGGAAATTCCCTCGGCGGCGGGCTTTCCCCGGCTCCCGTCCGCCAGTTACCCTCACTGCCGCTTAGGAGGCCGCCAATGCCCCGCACGCTTCGCGCCGCCGTCGCCCAGCTCGGCCCGATCCACCTCGCCGACAGCCGCGCCGCCGTGGTCAAGCGGCTCTGCGCCCTGTTGCGCGAGGCGCACGGCCAGGGCGCCCGCTTCGTCGTCTTTCCCGAGCTGGCGCTGACCACCTTCTTTCCGCGCTACTGGATGACCGACCAGGCCGAGATCGACCGCTATTTCGAGAGCCAGATGCCGAGCCCGGAGACGCAGCCGCTGTTCGAATTGGCGCGCGAGTGCGGCATCGGCTTCTACCTCGGCTATGCCGAGCTGACCGAGGAGGCCGGCGCGCCGCGCCATTACAACACCGCGATCCTGGTCGGGCCGGACGGGCGCATCGTCGGCCGCTACCGCAAAATCCACCTGCCCGGCCATGCCGAGCACCTGCCCAACGCGCCGTTCCAGCACCTCGAAAAGCGCTATTTCGACGTCGGCAACGAGGGCTTCCGGGTGTGGCGCCTGTTCGACGCGGTGGTCGGCATGTGCATCTGCAACGACCGGCGCTGGCCCGAGACCTACCGCGTCATGGCGCTGCAAGGGGTCGAGATCGTCGCCCTCGGCTACAACACCCCGAGCGAGAACATCCACCATCCCGAGCCCGTGCACCTGCGCATGTTCCACCACCTCTTGTCGTTGCAGGCCAACGCCTACCAGAACGCGACCTGGGTGCTGGCGGCGGCGAAATGCGGCGCCGAGGACGGGTTCGGCATGATCGGCGGCTCGGCCATCGTCGCGCCCACCGGCGAGATCGCCGCCCGCGCCTTGACCGAGGACGACGAACTGATCGGCTTCACCCTCGACCTCGAACTCGGCGACTATCTTCGCCGCACCGTGTTCAACTTCGCCAAGCACCGGCGGATCGAGCATTACGGGCTGATCACCAGCCGCACCGGGGCGGCGACGGAAGTGTAGCGCCTGCGTCGCGGCCTTGCGCCCGGCGCAAATCGCCGAGGCTATTCCCGCCCGTAATGGTCGTCGAAGCGGACGATGTCGTCCTCGCCGAGATAGCTGCCGGACTGCACCTCGATGACGTGCAGCGGGATTTTGCCGGGGTTTTCCAGCCGGTGCTTGGTGCCGAGCGGGATGTAGGTCGATTGGTCCTCGGTCAGCAGCAATTCCTCGTCGCCGCGGACGATCCGCGCGGTGCCCTGGACGACGACCCAGTGCTCGGCGCGGTGGCGGTGCATCTGCAGCGACAGTTTCCCGCCCGGCTTGACCACGATGTGCTTCACCTGGACCCGGTGGCCGCGGTGGATGCCGCGGTAGGTGCCCCACGGGCGGTGCACGGTGGACAGGCTGTCGGCCTCGTCGCGCTGCTCGCGGTTAAGCCGGGCGACCAGCTTGCGCACCTCCTGGGTGCGGTTGCGCGGCGCCACCATGACCGCGTCGTCGGTGGCGACGACGACCAGGTCGTTGACCCCGATCGCCGCCACCAGCCCGGCTTCGGAGCGCAGGTAGCAGTTGCGGATCTCCTCGGCGACGACGTTGCCGGCGACCGAGTTGCCCTGGCCGTCCTTGTCGCTGATCTGCCACAGCGCGTCCCACGAGCCGAGGTCGCTCCAGCCCATATCGACCGGCACCATCGCGGCGCACCGGGTGTGCTCCATCACCGCATAGTCGATCGAATCCGCCGGGCACGCCGCGAATTCGTCCTTGCCGAGGCGGATGAAATCGGCGTCCGCCTGCGCCGCGGCGACCGCCTTGCGGCAGGCGGCGACCATGTCCGGGCGCAGCCGCTCGAGCTCGGCGAGGTAGAGCGCGGCGGGAAACAGGAAGATGCCGCTGTTCCAGAAATGCCCGCCGCCGGCGACGTAGCGCTCGGCATGCGCCTCGTCGGGCTTCTCGACGAAGCCGGCAATTTCGAAGGCGCCCGGACAGCCCGGCAGGGCCGCCCCTTTGGCGATGTAGCCGTAGCCGGTCTCGGCGCGTTCCGGGGTGATGCCGAAGCTGACCAGAAATCCCGCCGCGGCGGCGCCGCGGGCCTGCCGGATCGCGGCATGGAAGGCTTCCGCATCGGCGATCGTGTGGTCCGACGGCATCACCAGCATCAGCGCGTCCGGGGCCTCGGCGGCGAGGCGCAGCGCGGCGACCGCCGCCGCCGGCGCAGTGTTGCGCCCGGCCGGTTCGAGCACGATCGCCGCCGGCGCCACCGCCGCCTCGCGCAATTGCTCGGCGATGATGAAGCGGTGCTCCTCGTTGGCCACGAGCAGCGGTGCGGCGAACCCGGCGCGGCCGGCGATGCGCAGCGCGGTCTCCTGCAGCAGGCTGCGGTGCCCGACCAGGCTGAGGAGCTGCTTCGGATACAGCGTGCGCGACAGCGGCCACAGCCGTGTGCCGGCCCCGCCCGACAGGATCACCGGGTGGATCATCCGCGCCTCCCTGTTCCGCGCCGCCGTTCAGGCGTTGCCGCGCGCCTCGCGCCACAGGCCGAGCTTTTCCTGCACCGGCCGATCGGAAAAGCTGAACAACACCGCCTCGCCGCGGGCGTGGTGGCTGTGCGGCATCCAGCTCGGCACCACGAAGATGTCCCGCGGCTCCCAGCGCAGGACGGTGTCGCCGACCCGCGTCTCGCCCTCGCCCTCGACCGCGACGAACACGGTGCCGTCGGTCGAGCGGTACGGGAGCCCTGCGAACCCTGCCGGCAAGAGCTGGATGAAGGTGCCGATCGTCGGCATCGCCGACTCGCCGCTCGCCGGGTTGACATAGCGCAGCTTGTGGCCGTGATACGGGTCGGGATCGCCGTTGCGGGCGAGCGTCGCCAGAGCCTCGCGGGTGCGCGCGTAGGGATAGTTGAACACCGGCGAGGTCTTGACCTGCGGCTTCCAATCGACCGGCAGCAGGTTGTGGCCGAACCGGGCAAGGCTGTCGCCCTCGGGCCGGGCGATGGCCTGAACGTCGGCGGCCGCGGTCTCGGCGAAGCTGGCATTCAGCAGGTTGACGAGCTGCACGTCGAGCCCGTCGAGCCAGACCATCGGCTCGTCGCTGTCGTTGCCGTGATCGTGCCAGGTCCACGACGGGGTGATGACGAAATCGCCCGGCTGCATCAGGGTCCGCTCGCCGTCGACCGCGGTATAGGCGCCGTGCCCCTCGATGATGAAGCGCAAGGCCGACTGGGTGTGGCGGTGGGCCGGCGCCACCTCGCCCGGCAGGATCAATTGCAGCCCGGCAAACAGCGACCCGGTGATCGACGCCTCGCCGTTGAGCCCCGGGTTCATCAGCATCAGCACCCGCCGCGTCGCCTCCTGAGCGGTGATCAACGTGCCGGCCTGCATCAGGAACGGCCGCACCTCGCGGTAGCGCCAGATCGCCGGCAGGCAGGCGGGACGCGGCTCGGGCGTGACCAGGTTGTGGAGCTGCTCCCACAGCGGCGACAGGTTGGCCGGCGCGATGCGGTCGTAGAACGCCTGCCGCTCCGGGGTGCGGGCGGGGGCGGCTTCGCCGGCCATCGCCTACTCGGCGGCCTCGCGGCGCCGCTCGCCGAGGGTAAAGCCGATCTTGGCGAGGTCGGCGATGAGCGCGGCGGACTGCGCCTCGTCGAGCCGGGTCATCGGCGGCCGCACCGCGGCCCAATCCGGGTCGTGGTGGAAATGCGCGACGATGCGCTTCAGCGCGGGAACCATCGGATAGGCCTGGATGGTCTTGCGCACCAGGGTGATTTCGGCCTGGAGGCTGTCGGCCTGGGGCGTGCGCCAGTTCTCGTAGACCTTGCGGATGCCCGGGACGTTGACGTTGCCCGAGGCGGTGATGCAGCCGACCGCGCCGTGGCGCAGCCCGTCGAGCAGGAACACCTCCGAGCCGGGGAACACGGCGAACCCCGATCCGGCATAGGCGTCGAGCAGCGCCTTGGTGTTGTTCCAGTCGCCGGAGCTGTCCTTCAGCCCGACCACGATGCCGGGATAGGCCGCGATCAGCCGCCCGACCAGCTCGACCGAGAACGGGATCATGGTCTGCGGCGGGATGTGATAGAGGTACATCCGCAGCGCCGGCGAACCGACCCGGTCGATCGCCGCGGCGATAAAGTCGTAGACGCCGTCCTCGGTCATCCCCTTGTAGTAGAACGGCGGCAGCATCAGCACGCCGCCGCAGCCATGCCCGACCGCGTGGCGGATCAGGGCCGCCGCCTCGGTGATCGAGCAGGCGCCGGTGCCCGGCATCAGTTTCCCGGCCGGGATGCCGGCGGCGACGAGGCGGTCGAGCAGCGCCATGCGCTCGGCCCCCGACATTGAGTTGGCCTCGCTGGTGGTCCCGAAGATCGCCAGCCCGTCGGCGCCCTGGTCGAGCAGCCAGCGGCAGAACGCGATGAAGCGTCCGGCGTCGGGCTCGCCCGCAGCGGTGAACGGGGTCAGGACCGGGACCAGGACCCCGGCGAACGGCTGCGTCGGCATGCGCTGCTCCTCAAACGGTCTGCAGGATTTTGTCCTTGGTGATGTCGGGCGCCATGATCTGGTGCCAGTCGGCGTCGCGCGCCAGCACCTCCTCGCCGGCCCGCAGGGTGTAATAGCTGGTGCCGGTGCCGTGCGGTGCACCCCCCGCCTCGACCGTCTTGACCGCCTGGCGCAGCAGGCGGCGGGCCTGGATGATCGCCTTGTCGGCGGGGCCGAGATGCTCCTTGCTGCGATCGACGATGCGCCCCATCGACTCCTGCAGGGCGCGGTCCTGCTGGTTGATCCCGTCGATGCCGGTATAGCTCTCGGTGCGCTGCACCTCGCGGTCGAGCCCGTAATTGTTCGAGCGGTTGTAGAACGACCGGAAGGTCTTGCCGTCGACGTGCAGCGGACCGTTGCCGAGCCCCTTTTCGAGCCGGTCCTCGTCGGTCAGCGGCGCGTCGGTCAGGCTGTAGGCCCAGTTGTAGACCATGCAGTTCTCGTCATCCATCGGCACCCAGATGTGCCCGGCGTCGAGCGGCAGGCCGCTCTCCGAGCGCGACGGCCGGATCTGGTGGAACGGCAGGATGAAATGATAGGTGCGGACATGGATGTCGCTGTCGCCGAGCGGGCGGACGCCGGCATACATGTAGCCGTAATCGGTGATGTCGACGACCAGGGTCGGCGCCTTGCCGCGGACGAACGGGTTGGACGGCTTGATGCCGCCGCGCGTCGAGTTGTCGGTCAGCAGGCGGTGCAGGATCGGCGCATGCGAGGTGTCGATGCCGCCCTCCAGCGCCTGGAGCCAGTTGCACTCCTCGATCACCTTGGTGACGTGGCGGTGCGTTTCCGGCACCTGGGTCCAGGCGAATTTCGGCGGCGGCGGCATCTTGTCGGCCGGTCCCATATAGGCCCAGACGATGCCGCCGAGCTCCACCGTCGGATAGGCGGTGATGTGGACCTTGTGCTTGAACTGCATCTCTTCCGGCTCGTTGAGCTGGTCGAGGCAGGTGCCGTCGACGTCGAATTTCCAGCCGTGATAGACGCAGCGCAGGCCGCATTCCTCGTTGCGCCCGAAGAACAGCGACACGCGGCGGTGCGGGCAGTATTCGTCGAGCAGGCCGACGCGGCCGTTGGTGTCGCGGAAGGCGACGAGGTCCTCGCCGAGCAGGCGCACCCGCACCGGCGGGCAGTCGGGTTCGGCGATCTCCTGCGACAGCAGCGCCGGAATCCAGTATCGCCGCATCGTGTTGCCCATCGGGGTGCCGGGTCCGACCCGGGTGACCAGTTCGTTTTCTTCCGGTGACAGCATTGCCGATCCTCCTGGCGCAATCCGACCGCCCTGCCAGGCGCGTGCCGCCGAGAATAGCCGATTTGCTCGCGAACGGGAGGGGTTTCCGACAACGCTTCCGACGCCGGGGGAGCCCGCCGCCGGCCCCGCTGCGGTTACGCCTTGATCGTGATGTCCTCGAACGGCGCGGAGTAGGGAAACCCGTCGATCTTGCCGAACGAGGATTCGCCGACCCGCTTGCCGATCCCGTTGATGAAGGCAAGCTGCCAGATCGGCGCATAGATCGCCTTTTCGTGCACGAGCTGCTGCATGCGCGCGAGGATCGCGCCGCGCTTGTTGCGGTCCACTTCGACCGCCTGCTGTCCGTACAGCTCGTCGATGTCGGGATAGCTGCCGTAGACATAGGCGCCGCCCTTGACGACAAAGGCGGCGAGCCGGGTGGCGGCATTGCCGAAGGCGCCGCTGGCGCCGCGCAGGATGCCCTTGTCGTATTTCTTGCCGGCATAGGCGGCGATAAACCCGGCGCGTTCGATCGGCTGCAGTTTCGCGCGGATGCCGACCTGCTGGAAATTGTCGATGACCACCTCGCCGATATTGCTGTACGACGCATCGAGGTGCAGCAGCCCGGCGTCGAAGCCGTTGGGGTAGCCCGCCTCGGCCAGCAGCTTCTTTGCCTGCTCGGGATCGTAGACCGCCGGCGGCGGCTTCCAGAAATAGTCGAAGCTGTCCGGGATGATGCTGTTGGTGGTGCGGCAGCCGCCGAGGAACAGAGCCTGGCTCATCCCTTCGCGGTCGAGCGCGAGGTTCGCCGCGCGGCGCACGCGCACGTCGTGCCACGGCGATTTCGGGTCCCACTGCTCGGGGAAATAGATCCAATTCGAGGCCTGGGTGACGACCGATTTGACCGTCAAGCCCGGGATGTGCTGCAGCTCTTGCGCCAGCTCGCCGCGGATCGAATAGGCGATGTCCACCTCGCCCCGCTTCAGCGCGGCCAGCCGCGTCGATTCGTCGGGAACCACCCGCATGACGATGTGCTTGACGCTCGGAACCTTGCGCCAATAGCCGTCGAAGGCTTCCAGCACCAGTTCGACGCCCGGGTTGAACGAGACGAACTTGTACGGTCCCGCCCCGATCGGCGCCGCCCTGAACCCCTCGTCGCCGACCTTCTCGACATATTTCTTCGGCACGATCCAGCCGGCGCCGCTGGCGCTCGAATAGAACGTCAGGAAATCCGGCCAGGGCGCCTTGAGCTTGAAGACGACATGGCGCGGGTCGGGCGTCTCGATCGCGGCAACGCGCTCGTGCATCAGCTTGTAGGAGGCGCCGCGGTAGCGCTCGAACGAGAACTTGACGTCCTCGGCGGTGACCGGCTCGCCGTTATGGAACTTCGCGCCCTGGCGCAGCACGAATTCGTAGGCCAGATTGTCTTCGGAGATCGACCACGATTCGGCGAGGCACGGGGCGTGCAGCGTCCCCGGCATCGGCTTCACCAGCGCGTCGTGGAGCGCGTAAAGCACCATGAACGGGGTGACGATGCCCTGGGTGTCGGCGGGATCGAACCAGGTCGGCGCCAGCGACACATGGATCGCCCAGGTCAGCCGGTCTTCGGGCCCGGCGGCAAGAGCGGTTCCCGGCAAGGCCGAAACCGCGCTCAGCGCGGCGGCGGCGAGCAGATCGCGGCGGGTAGGCTGTGCGGTCATGCGTACCCTCCCTAGCAATCGTCATTTTTCTGTAAGCCTAGCCCAGCGATCGCCGCGCGAGCAAGGCGGCACCGCCGGCGCTAGGATCGAGGCCTCGACCACAGGGGAACGCGATGCCAAGCGAGACGACGAAAACGAGAGCGCAGGCGGCACGACGGCGGACCCGGCGCTGCCAGGTCTGCGAGGGGAACTATCCGACCCACGAGGTACTGCCGGGGAGCCTCGTGCGCGACCGGATTGCCGAGCTGATCGCCGCGCGCCTGCCTTCCTGGGAGCCGGGCGGCTATATCTGCCGCACCTGCCTCAACCGCTTCCGCGCCGAGTATGTGCGCGGCGAGATGGAGAAGGACCGCGGCGCGCTGTCGGCGCTCGAGGAAGAGGTGATGGCGAGCCTCCACGACGGCGAGCTCGTCGCCGACAACCTCAACCAGCAATTCGACCGTTCGCTGACGCTCGGCGAGCGCATCTCCGACCGGGTCGCCGAGTTCGGTGGGAGCTGGCGCTTCATCATCAGCTTTTTCGCCTTCATCGTGATCTGGATGATCGTCAACAGCGTGGTGCTGATCACCCGGCCGTTCGACCCCTACCCCTACATCCTGCTGAACCTTGCCCTGTCGCTGCTCGCCGCGGTGCAGGCGCCGATCATCCTGATGAGCCAGAACCGCCAGGAAGCGCGCGACCGGCTGCGCGCCGAAAACGACTACAAGGTCAACCTGAAGGCCGAGCTGGAGGTGCGGGCGGTCGGCGAAAAGCTCGACCAGCTGATCCATCACCAATGGGCCCACCTGCTCGAGGTGCAGCAGATCCAGATGGAGATGATCGAGGAGGTGATCGGCCGGCGCCGGGCCGAAGAATAGGCGCTAGCCGGCAGGCGGTTCCTCCAGGCCCTCGAGCGCGAGGAATTCCGCGGCTCCGATCAGGTTCAGCAGGTCCCGCCGGCGCGCCAGGTAGACCGCGAACTTTGCGGCGAAACTGTCGGCCATCCGCCATTCGAGCTCGATATCGAAGCGGTCGCCCGCCGGGCGAAAGGCCGAGCGGCCCGGCTGCCTATAGACCACCCCGCAGCCGAAATCGGTATCGACCGTGTAGTAGCTCACCCCTGTGCGCGGCAGCACGAAATCGAGGAACGCGGCATAGGCGACGCCGCACCACGCCCCTTGCCGCCATTCCGGCGACGCCGCTTCGCAGTCCTGCGGATCGCAATCGTGCACCACCATGATTCCGTCGTCGCCGAGCAAATGCCAGGCGCCGAACAGGTCGGTGCTGGTGCTGGCATAGCTATGCCAGCCGTCGACCAGAATGATGTCGTAGCGCATGCGCCCCAGCGCTGCGGCGAGCAGGCGCAGCAGCGGCCCGGCGTGATCGCGGGGGGTGCGGAAGGTGAGCGGCAGGCCGTCTTCGTAATCCGGCGGACAGCGGTACATCAGGCGGTCGCACACGGCGAAGACCGTGCGGTCGATGTCGGCGAAACAAGTGCCGGTCGTCGGGGTGCACAGCTCGAGGTAGCGCCGCAGCCCGTGCTTGCGGCCGAGCGCGTTGACGATCCCGGCCTTGGTCAGCATTCCGGCGATGCGCCTCGGCCGCTAGGCTTCGCCCTCGGCCTTCAGCATGCGGGCCGCCCGGCGCAGCGCCGCCACCGTGTCCTCCAGTTCGGCCTCGCCATGCGTGCAGGAGATGACGCCGCCGGGATGGCCGTTGAAATCGACCCCGTGCAGCATCATCGCCAGCCGCAATTTGTGGACGGTGTCGGCGTTCCGGGCACCTTTCAGGTGCTTTGCGGGCAGGGCCAGCGGATCGAACCGGGTCGGGGTGATGTCGATCCCTTCGGGATTGGTGAAAATCTCGATCGACGAAAAGGTGCCGTAGGCGGCCCACTTCAGCCCCTCTTCCTCGAATGCCTCGTTGAGGCGCCGGCGCAGCGCCGCGCCGTAGGCGTTGGCGCGCGCGCAGGCATCGGTTTCGGCGACGATCTTCAGCGTCGCGATGCCGGCGGCGGCGGAGAGCGGATTGGCGTTGAAGGTCCCGGGATGATTGATCTTTTCCTTCCCGGAATCCCTCGTGGCCGCGAAGTCCAGGAGGTCGAGAATGTCCTTGCGGCCGGCGACGGCGCCGCCCGGCAGCCCGCCGGCGAGGATTTTGGCCAGGGTGGTCAGGTCCGGCCGGATGCCGTATTCCGCCTGCGCCCCGCCGGGCGAGACGCGGAAGCCGTTGACCACCTCGTCGAAAATCAGCAGCACGCCGTGCTCGGCGGTCAGCCGCCGCAATGCGTGCAGAAAGGCCGGGTCGATCGGCAGCCGTCCGCCATTGGCGCCGGTCGGCTCGATGATCGCGGCGGCGATGTCCCGATGCCGGTCGAGCAGACGGGCGAGCCCGGCTTCATCGTTCTGGTCGCACAACAGCACGTTGCCGGCGACGGCGTCGAGCACGCCGGTCGTCGGCGTGCCGTCGAAATGGCTGGCATGGCCCGAGGTCATGTGATCGTGCCAGCCGTGGAAATGATGGTTGAAGCGGACGATCTTGGGTTTGCCGGTGAAGGCGCGGGCAAGCCGCACCGCCATCAGCGTCGCCTCGGTCCCCGAGCTGGTGAAGCGGACCCGCTCGGCCGAGGGGATCAGCCGCATGACCAGCGCCGCCCAGGCGATTTCCAGTTCGTGGCTGGCGCCGTAATGGGTGCCGCGGTCGAGCTGGGCATGCACCGCCGCCATCACCTCGGGATGGCAATGGCCGAGCAGCAGCGCGCCGTGACCGCCGAAATAATCGACGTAGCAACGCCCGTCGACGTCCCATTTGCGCGGACCCTGGGCCCGGGCGATGTAAAGGCCATAGGGCTCGATGTAGCGGGAATCGTGGGTAATGCCGCTGGGAAACAGGGCTGCAGCCTCGGCGGCGCGGGCAGCGGAGCCCGGCGTCGCTGCGCGGTAGGCGGCGACAATCGGCGAATTGGTCGGCAACGTGTCGGGCATCGCGTCGGCTCCGGCGCGGCGGCGCTCCGCCTCTTGTAAGCCGGCTGCTCGCCGCTTCCAAGCGGGTTACGCTAGCATCGCGGCAAAGGAGGCGGCGATGACCAACCCTTACGCCAACGAACTGCAGGCCCGCTTCGGTTTCGAGCCCGATCTCGGCGGCGAGGTGCCCGATCACCCCTGGCTGCGGCGTGTGCTGCTGCGCCGGACCCACCGCCGCTACGATCCGCGGCCGGTACCCGATTCCCTGGTGCGGCTGCTGCTCGCGGCGGCATTCTCGGCCTCGTCGAAATCGGATTTTCAGCAAGCCTCGGCGATCTGGCTGCAAGACCGCGCCCGCCGCGACCGCCTTGCCGCCCTGTTCCCCGACATGCCGTGGATTGGCACCGCGCCGGTGTTTCTGGTCTTCCTCGGCGACGCGCGGCGGCTGGAGCGCATCGGCCGCGGCCGCGTGCGCAACGGCGGGCTCGAAGGCTTCTTCAACGCCGCGGTCGATGCGGCGCTGGCGTTGCAGACCTTTACCCTTGCGGCCGAGACGCTGGGGCTCGGATGCTGCCCGATCAGCGTGCTGCGTAATCGCATTGCGGCGGTGGCCGAGCTTCTCCGCCTGCCGGACAAGGTGTTTCCGGTCGCCGGGCTGTGCGTCGGCTATCCCGCCCAGGAAGGATACGTCAGCATGCGCCTGCCGCCCGAGGCAGTGGTGCATCGCGACGTCTTCGACGACAGCGGGCTTGCCGCGGCGGTCGACGCCTACGACCGGCGCCGCGACGCCCGCCACTCGCTGCGCGATCGCCAGCGCGATCCCGCCCGTTTCGGCACCGCCGAGTTCTACGGCTGGTCGGAAGACAAGGCGCGCCAGGCGGCCGACCCGGAAGGGGTCGGCTTTGCCGCCTGGCTCAAGGCGAACGGCTTCACGCTCGACGAGGCGGAATGAGAAAGGCCGCCCCCGCGGGGGCGGCCTTTCCGATCGATTACCTGCGGCCGATCTCAGCCGCACCACCGCCCGGTCAGGCGCGGATCTCCGCAAGAGCAGGGATCCTGGTCACGGCAGCGGTCGGCCGCAGTTGATCGTTAGACACAGGATCACCTCCTTTCAGTTGTTGCGCCAAGGCTCTCAATGTACGAGCGGCGAAGCGCGGCGACAAGAAAACTTCGCTGCGCCGCAATATTGGCGGAACCGGCCCTATACGGCGCCAGCTTTGGCCGATTTCGGATTCGCCGCGGCGTTGTGACAATGCGCCGCAGGACGGGACCGGGGACGAATCGCCTCCGGCGCGAGCGAGATGCGCGTATTGCCCGGCCGCCGCTTCGTGGCATGATCGGCCGCCAACCAGACAAGCGGCGGAACGATGGCGACATTGACGGTCAACGGGATCGAGCTGGACGTTCTGCGCCGCGGCAGCGGCGGCCGCACCCTGGTGCTGCTGCACGGCATGGAAAGCGTGCCCCCGGGCGCGCCCTATCTCGACCTGCTCGCGCGCCACACCGCGATCGTCGCGCCGTCCTCGCCCGGTTTCGGCCGCTCGCCGCGGCCCGACGATTTCGACACGGTCTACGACCTCGTCCACCTCTACCTCGCGCTGATCGACGATCTGCCGGGGGACAAGGTCACCCTGATGGGCCTGTCGTTCGGCGGCTGGCTTGCCGCCGAGGTTGCCGTCGCGTCCTGCCACCGGCTCGACAGGCTGATCCTCGTCGACCCGTTCGGCATCAAGCTCGGCGACCGCGAGAGCCGCGACATCCTCGACGTGTTCAACACCAACCCGGCCGAGGTCAGGAAGCGGCATTGGCACGACCCGGCGAAGGCGCCGGATTTCGAGCGGATGAGCGACGACGAGCTGATCGTCCACGCGCGCGACTGGGAGGCGCTGTGCCTCTACGGCTGGCATCCGTACATGTACAACCCGCAACTGAAGCATTGGCTCGGCCGTATCCGCGTGCCGACCCTGGTGCTGTGGGGCGCGAGCGACGGCATCGTCACCCCGGAATACGGCCGCGCCTATGCCGGGCTGATCCCCGGCGCCCGCTTCGAAACGATCGCCGAGGCCGGTCACGCGCCGGAGCTGGAACAGCCGGAGCGGTTTGTCGAACGGGTCGCCGCCTTTCTCGCAAGCTGATCGGGGAGCAACGCCATGCGGTGGAGCGACGAGCGCATCCTGACCACCCATACCGGCAGCCTGCCGCGGCCGCCGGCGTTGACCCGGCTCTATGTCCGCCGCGCCCGCGGCGAGCCCGTCGACGCCGCCGAGATCGCCCGCCTCGGCAAGGAGGCGGTGGCGCAGATCGTCGCCAAGCAGATCGAGGCGGGGGTCGATATCGGCAACAACGGCGAGCAGCAGCGCGAGGCGTTCTTTCTCTACGTGCGTCACCGAATGAGCGGGTTCGGCGGCTCGTGGAAGCGCTGGCCGCGCGGCGATGTCGAGCGCTATCCGATCCTCAAGGAGCAGATGGCCCGCATGCTGGCGGCGCGCGAGGCGGTCGGCAACTACGAGCCGCCGCGCGCGATCGGCGAGGTCAAATACGCCGACGACAGCGAATTGCAGGCGGAGCTCGCCGATTTCCGCGCCGTGCTCGACGCGCATCCGCAGGGATTTGTCGAGCCGTTCTACACCGCTCCGTCGCCGGGCATCATCGTCGGCGCGATGAAGAACGAGTATTACGACAGCGAGGACGCCTATCTCGCCGCGGTCGCCGCCGCGCTCAAGGTCGAGTACGAGGCGATCGTCAAGGCCGGCTACCTGCTGCAGCTCGACTGCCCCGACCTCGCGCTCGAACGGCACCTCAGCTACAACGACCGGCCCTTGGCCGAGTTTCTCGGCTTTGTCGAGCGCGTCGTCGCGGCGATCAACGTTGCCATCGCCGACGTGCCGCGCGACCGCGTGCGGCTGCACGTGTGCTGGGGCAATTACGAAGGCCCGCACGACCGCGACGTGCCGCTCGAGGACATCCTGCCGATCCTGCAGAAGGCCAAGGTCGGCGGCTTTGTCCTGCCCTTCGGCAATCCGCGGCACCAGCACGAATACCGCGTGCTCGCCAAATACCCTCTCGCCGACGACCAGATCATCGTCGCCGGCGTCATCGACGATCTGACCGGGTTCGTCGAGCACCCCGAGGTGGTCGCCGACCGGCTCGAAAACGTCGCCCGCGTGGTCGGCGACCCGCGCCGGGTCATGGCCGGCACCGATTGCGGCTTCGACACCTCGGCCGGGATGGGCCGCGTCACCGAGGATGTGATGTGGGCCAAGTTCCGCGCGATGGCCGAGGGCGCGCGGATCGCGAGCGCGCGGCTGGGAATGGGGCGGTGATCGATTTCTGGTTCTCGATCGGCAGCACCTACACCTATCTGAGCGTGATGCGGCTTGGCCAAATCGAGCGCGAGAGCGGCATCGTCTTTCGCTGGCGCCCGTTCTCGGTGCGCCAGATCATGATCGAGATGGACAACATCCCGTTCCGCACCAAGCCGATCAAGGCGGCCTATATGTGGCGCGACATCGAGCGCCGCGCGGCGATGTACGGGCTGCCGGCGCATGTCCCGGCGCCCTATCCGCTGGCGCAATGGGACGTCGCCAACCGGGTCGCGGTGCTCGGCGCGGCGGAGGGCTGGGTCGCGGATTATACCCGCGCAACCTATCGGCGCTGGTTCGAGGACGGGCTCGAACCAGGCGGCGAGCCCAACCTTTCCGACAGCCTCCGGGAGATCGGCGAGAACCCGGCGCGGGTCATCGCCGCGGCCGCCGGGGCGCAGGTCGGCGACGCCTACGAGGCCGCGACCGCCACCGCCCGGGCGCTCAGGATCTTCGGCTCGCCGACGTTTGCCGTCGGCAGCGAATTGTTCTGGGGCGACGACCGCCTCGACGACGCGATCGCCTGGCACCGCCACGGCAGCCTGGCGCCGCGCTAGGCGGCGGCCCGGCCGAGCAGGAAATAGGACGGCACCTCGCCGAGCCCCTTCAGCGCGATCCGCCCGCGCGGCTCGACCGCCCAGCCCGGCCCGAGCGCGCGGCGGGTCGCCTCGGAGATGTGGATGCGTCCGGGTTCGCCGGCGGTCTCCAGCCGGGCGGCGGTGTTGACCGTGTCGCCCCACACGTCG
>Ga0209581_1002781_pt1 | contig 16016 bp, 16 predicted proteins | sample Coa_R2_FD_187160 | JGI IMG/M metagenome (GOLD analysis project Ga0209581, IMG submission 187160) | Surface soil microbial communities from Centralia Pennsylvania, which are recovering from an underground coalmine fire - Coalmine... | ecosystem: Environmental > Terrestrial > Soil > Unclassified ...
CTTACCGTCGATCTGCCGGATGTCGATAAGGTCGATTTATCCGAGCAGGGCGATGAGGAATACTGCGAGAACTGCGGCCGTCCGATGGTCCTCAAGAAGGGGCGCTTCGGGACGTTCTACGCCTGCACCGGCTATCCCGATTGCAAAACGACCAAGCCCATCGGCGGACAGCAGAAGAAGGCCGACGTGCCGCTCGACGAGAAGTGCCCGCAGTGCGGCAGCAACTTGGTGCTCAAGAGCGGCCGCTTCGGCGAGTTCACCGCGTGCAGCAATTATCCTACCTGCAAGTTCGTCAAGCAGAAGACCATCGGGGTGAAGTGCCCGGAGTGCTCTGAGGGCGAAGTGGTGGAGCGCCGTTCCCGCAAGGGCAAGACGTTTTACGGCTGCAACCGCTGGCCCGAATGCAATTTCGTCGCCTGGGGCAAGCCGATCGCCGAGAAGTGCCCGGAGTGCGGCAGCCCGTACATGATCGAGAAGTGGCTCAAGGCCGGTCCGGTGTGGCAGTGCCCGAACAACGAATGCAAACACAAGCAGCCGGCGCCGCAGCCGGTGAGCGCATAAGGGGCGGCGCGAGATCCCCTTCCGTTCACACGGCTATCACACGGAGCTTCGGATCCAGCCGTCTCAGATCGAGTGGGTCGCTGGTAATCACCGCATATCGCCCGACCTGAGCGCAGATAACGACGTGCGCATCGGCGATGTCCGAAGTGCCAGTCTGTGCGAGCATCGCTCCGACGGCCTGTGCATGAGAACCGTCCAACGGGACCACCTCCGTCTGATCGAACTGGATCATACGCCAAACGCGTACCTGCCTGGCCGGGTTCCGGATGACCTGCGCGAGAGCCGTGGCGGGAACCAGGATGCGAGCATCTTCTTCGAGCGCGGCATTGAGGGTGAGAAGGACCCGGCGATCATTCCGCTCGAGCGCAATCAGGCCGCCGGCGTCGAAAACGATCCCGTTCACGCAACCTTCCGGGGTTTGGTCCGGCGTTTTCCTGGCGAGAGCATCTTCCTGGCCCACGCGCGTTCCCGCGGCTTGGGCGGGCCACCGGTGGCATCCAGCCCTTCCGCGATCATGGAGCGAAACGCCGCGGCGTTCTCCAGGGACTTCTGGACAGCTTGCTGAATGAAACCGGAGATGCTCGGGGAGTCTTCCGCCGCGACGCGTTTCCGGATCTCTTCAAGCTGATGCTCCGGCAGGGTGATGGTGATCTTGATGGTCGCCATACCATCCACCATACCACTGGCCGCCAGCGGCTCGGCCCGGTGCGTGCGGCGGCTTACGCCTTCAGCCTCGGCCGCTCTTTCCGCACGAAATCCGTATCCTGGCGCGGCTCGCCGTCGCACTCGATTGCCAGCGTCGTGACCGGAGTGTCCGGCGCCTGCTCCGGCAACCCGGTAAAGCGGACGCGGAATTTCTCCTGCTCGAATTTGACCTCTTTGCCTGTAGCGAGCAGGCGCGCGGACTTCACCTGGTTCCTCAATCCGGCCAGGGCCACGGTCGAGCCGGGCCAGAAGTGCACGTGCATGTAGAGCGTGTTGCCTGTTCGCGTGAAGCTGGCGTAGTTGGAGCGATGCGGCTGGCAAGGGTCGGTCTGGTAGATGGCCTGGCCATTGCGGTCCATCCACTTGCCGACCGCGGTCAGGATGCGCACGGATTCCTCGGGTACCGAGCCGTCCGGCTTCGGGCCGATGTTGAGCAGGTAGTTGCCGGTATCGTGCGCGCAGGTGATGAGGTTGCGCACGATGGTCTTGGGAGTCTTCCAATTGTCGTCGGCGCGCTGGTAGCCCCAACTGTCGTTCATCGTCATGCAGGATTCCCAAGCGCGTTTTTCCGCCTGGATGCGCTGCTCGGGCGTCGCGAAATCGCCTTCCAGCTTGTTGCGGTTATTCACGATGATGTCCGGCTGGAGTTTGAACACCATCTCGTTCATCTTCTCCGACTCCCAGCCCTTCGCATCGAGCGGCCAGGCGACGTCGTACCACAGCACGTCGATCTTCCCGTAGTTGGTCATCAGCTCGCGGATCAGCCCGTGTGTGTATTCCACGAAGCGGCGGCGGGCGGCCTCGTCGGTGGCGCAGCGCGCGCCATCGGGATGGTGCCAGTCCATCAGGGAATAGTAAAAGCCCACGCGGAGGCCTTCGGCGCGCGCGGCTTCAACGTACTCGCGGACCAGGTCTCGGCCGGGGCCTTGCTTGGGCGCGCAATAGTCGGTCAGCTTCGTATCGAAATTGCAGAAGCCCTCGTGATGCTTGGTCGTCATCACCATGTACTTCTGTCCGGCCTGGCGCGCCAGCCGCGCCCATTCCCGGGCAGCGTTCGGCTTGGGCTTGAACTGTTTGGCGAGCTGCTCGTATTCGGCGACGGGGATGCCCTCGTTTTCCATCACCCATTCGTGGCGCCCGAGCACGCTGTAAAGGCCCCAGTGGATGAACATGCCGAAGCGCGCCTGGTGCCACCATTGCATGCGCCGGGCCCGGTCTTCTTCGGTGCCGGCCGCCGCAGCGGATCGGGCGAACGGGGCCGCGGCCGCGGCGGCGCCCAGGACTTGGAGATAATCGCGTCGCGTCATCATTTGCTCCAGACCGCGAGCATAGCAGGTTTTAGCGTTAAAGTGCAGTTCCGATCGTATGCGGCGGGCGCAAGCGCCGGCCGCGCTACTTCGCGTACCAGTCGCGCTGGCGCACCTCGATACCAGTGCCCGCGAGCGCCTTGGCAAAGATCGCGGTATCCGAGCCGCGGTAGTGGTACGGATAAACGATGGCCGGATGGAACGCACGGACGGCCTCGGCCGCGGCTTCGGGCGTCATGGTGTACGGCAGATTCATGCAGACGAACGCCACGTCGATGTTCCGCAGCGCCTTCATTTCCGGGATGCCTTCGGTGTCGCCCGAGAAGTAAAAGCGCTTGCCGCCGTAGGTAACGATGTAGCCGTTACCGCGGCCCTTTTCGTGGTAGATCGTGCCGTTGGCCGCCGGCTTCAGGTTGTACATCGGGATGGCCTCGACCGTGAAATCGCCGATCGTCTTCGTCTCGCCGTTCGAGATCACGGTGGCGCTCGTGACCGTCGCGGCCACGGCCTTAGGCGCAAGGATCACGGTCCCGGGCTTCTTGAGTTTGTCGACGATCGCCGGCGCCATATGGTCGCCATGGATATCGGTGATGAGGATGTAATCGGCCTGGGGCAGGCCGTCGTAGGAGCCCTGCGCAGGGTCGACATAATGATTTTGCCGGCGGCCTGAATCATGAGGCTGGCGTGCTGGATGGGCGTGAGCTCCAGTTTGCCCTTCGGGGTGCTGAATTCCTCCGGCGACGCGGCGAACAGGGCGCTGGCGAAAACAAGACACGACAGGAGACGCATAGCGCCGTCATCCTAACACAGGAGTCAGGCGATCGGATTGACCCAGCGGAGGGATTCGAAGCGGGCGAAGTCGCGGTCCGTGGAAGCGAGCGTGGCGTTGTGCTCGATGGCGAAGGCGGCCAGGACGGCGTCGCTTACCTTGGGACCGGCGATGTTGTAGCGGGTGAGGAGTTCTTGGAGTATTTGCAGGTGCCGCGGGCCGTGGTCAATCAGAACCACAGTATCGATGGCCAGAAATTCATTCAGCATGGCGAACGCTTGATCTGGAGCCGCCGGGTTCGGCCACATCCGCGCGGTTGTGCTGACCCGTAGAAACCCCCACGCGACTGGAATTGGTACACCGAGCAGTTCACCCCGCCCGAGGACCGTGCCGAACCAGGCGAGCGCTGCTGCGTGATGCGGTGTTTCAGCGTGATACGCGTAGATCAGCAGGTTGATATCGATGAGGATCACAGGCGGAGGGGACCTTCGATCTGCTCCAGCAACTCGGCACTACAGTCGAGGTTCACCGCGGGATTTGGGGGACCGCTATGGAACGGCGTAATATTTGCACGCTGCCGGCCAGCAGGAGTTGTCAGCCCCGAGCGCAGCAACCCCTCAATGGTCTTGTCCAGGGACTGCCCCTTAACCTCGCTCTCCTGCTTCAATCGCGCGAGCAACTCCTCTTCCAGCGTGACAGTGATCTGGATGCTCATCCAGCCTCTATTATCGCAACTTCACACCTTCCGCAGCTTCGTGACCCGCCCCACCTCGACCCACTCCACCACGAAAATATTCCCCGCGTGGTCGAAGCAGGCGCCGTGCGGACAGACGAACTTACCGGGCTGGAAGTGTTCGCGCGTCAGCTTGCGCGTCTCTCTCCAGTTGCTCGCGGAATCGTCGCCGAGGTGCTCGATGACGCGGTTCTGCCGGTCCATCAGCGTCACGCGCGCGCCCAGATCGGGCACCACAACATCGCCGTTCCGGAAATAGTGGAAATGGCACGGCAGGTTGGTGCCCTCGATGAAATCGATGTGCTGGCCGGCAAGCGTGAACCGCTGGATGCGGTTATTGGTGCGGTCGGCCACGGTCAGGATCGGCTCGACGCCGCGCGTATCGACAGCGATGCCGTGCGGGCAATCGACGCGGCCCGGCTCCTTGCCTTTGCCGCCGAAGGTACGCAGATACTCGCCTTTGGCGTTGTATTGCAGGATGTAGCTCGATCCGTAGCCGTCGCCGACGAACAGGTCGCCGTTGGGCGCGACGGCGAGATTCGTCGGGCTCCATTTGGGACGCTTGCCGTCGGGCCCTGGCTTGTAAGCCTCAGATTGCTCGGGATAGCCGAGGCTGTAGACGGTTTCGCCGTCGAGCGTTGCTTTCACGATCACGCCGCGCTGTGTGTCGCAGAGGTAGAGGAACTCGGTCGAGCCCTCTTTGCGGATGTGAAGCCCGTGCGCGCCGCCCTTGAACTCCTTGCCCCAGGACTTCACGAACTTGCCTTTTTCGTCGAAAACCACCATCGAGTCGGAGCTTTCGCTCGCGGCATTGACGGTGTGGTGGATATAGATGCGGCCCTGCGAGTCTTCGACCACGCCGTGGGTGTTGCCGTACCGGATGCTCGCGGGCAGCTCGCCCCAATCGTGGTGGACTTCGTAGGTGTGATCGCCGGAGCCGAGAATCGGGAGCCGCGTGCCGGATTTATCGTCCGCGCCGAGTATGGCGGGCGCGCCCAGGGCGGCCGCCGTCTTGAGGAAAGTCCTCCGCTGCATGGAATGGAATTTTATCAAAGGCAGGGCGCCGCAGCGCCGGCAGTCCTGATCCTTGATAACATGGCCCATCATGACCAGACGATCGGCGTTACAACTGACGGCGGGATTGGCGCTGGCGGCACAGGCACGGCCGGCCGCCGCGGCGCCGGCGGCGGGACGGCTGAAGCAGTCGGCGGCTCGCTGGTGCTACAGCAAAGTTCCTCTGGAAGACTTCTGCCGCCAGGCCGCGGAGATGGGGCTGAGCGGCGTGGACCTGGTGGAGCCGAACGAATGGCCCACGATCCGCAAGTACGGCCTCGTCCCCACCGTCACTCAGGGCAAATCCCGCATCCCGGATGGCTGGAACCGCAAGGAGAGCCATGACCGCCTGCTGGCCGAGATTCAGGACCGCATCGCCGGCGCGGCGGACGCCAAGGTGCCGAACGTGATCACGTTTTCCGGCAATCGCGCCGGAATGGCGGATGATGCCGGGAAGGAGAATTGCATCGCCGGATTGCGCCGCGTCGCCAAAATCGCCGAGGACCGCGGCGTGACGGTGCTGCTCGAGCTGCTCAACAGCAAGGTCGACCACAAAGATTACATGTGCGACCACACCGCGTGGGGCGTGGACGTCATCAAGGGCGTGGACTCGCCGCGCGTGAAGCTGCTCTACGACATCTACCACATGCAGATCATGGAGGGCGACATCATCCGCACCATCCGGCAGAACATCCAGTACATCGGCCATTTCCACACCGGCGGAGTTCCGGGCCGGCACGAATTGGACGACACGCAGGAGCTGAACTGGCGCACCGTTGCCACGGCCATCGCGGATCTCGGCTTCCAGGGCTTCATCGCGCACGAGTTCGTTCCCACGCGCGACCCGATGACCTCGCTGAAAGCCGCCGTCGAGCTGTGCACGGTGTAAGGATGCTCGGTGCCATCGAAGCGGGCGGCACGAAGTTCGTCTGCGCGGTAGGAACGGGTCCCGAAGATCTGGAGACCATTCAGATCCCGACCGGGGAACCGCGGGAGACGGTGGCCGCGGCCATCGAGTTCTTCCGCTTCCGCCGCGATCTGCGAGCCGTGGGGATTGCGTCGTTCGGGCCTGTGGATCTCGAGCCCGGTTCGTCCACTTACGGCCACATCACGTCCACTCCGAAGACGGGCTGGCGCGATTTCGACCTGGTCGGCTCTTTCCGCCGCGAGCTCGCTCTGCCGGTGGGATTCGATACCGATGTTAACGGCGCGGCGCTGGGCGAAGCACGCTGGGGCGCGGCGCAGGGGCTCTCGGATTTTCTGTACCTGACCGTCGGGACCGGCATCGGCGGCGGCGCGATGGTCAACGGCCGCCTGGTGCACGGCCTGATTCATCCGGAGATGGGCCACATCCGCGTGCCGCACGACCGGGCGGCCGATCCTTACCCCGGCTGCTGCCCGTTTCACGGCGATTGCCTGGAGGGTTTGGCCTCCGGGCCGGCGGTCCGCGGGCGATGGGGCCGGTATGCCAGCGAGCTGCCGCCGGACCACCCCGGCCTGGCGCTTGAAGCCCGTTACCTCGCGTTGGGACTGGCCACATGGGTGTGCACGCTCTCGCCGCGAAGGATCGTCCTCGGAGGCGGTGTCATGGAGCAGCAGCGGTTGCTGCCGCTCATCCGCTGCGAGCTGGCCGCGCTGCTGAACGGTTACATCCAGGCGCCCTGCATCACCGCAGGGGCGGAGCAGTATGTAGTACCCGCGAGGCTCGGCCCCCGCGCCGGCGTACTGGGAGCCTTGGTACTCGCGGAGTTCGCTGCATCACAATCCGCAGGAGCAGTTCGCGGCGGCCAGACGTTAAAATAGCAAACCGCACGCGAACCACACGCGCAGGGGCACGCTACGGGACTCCGGTCGATTCTGCGATATTTCGGCAAGGGCGAAGACAAGGTCGCCCTGGTATTTGCTGCCGGTCCGGCGGCCAGCCATCGCGCGGTCCGGCATCTCCGGGCCGGCGCGCCCGATGTGCCGGTGTGGCTGTTCACTTCGTCCGAGCCCTATGAAGAGACCCGCCGCGCCTGCGAGCGCGTGTTCGTCAATTCGAGCGAATGGGCGCTTCTCAAGGCCGCGCAGGGTCAGGCATGGCCGCGCTGGGTGGCGATCAGCGTGGGGCATTGGGGCCGCGGCGGCGGCTGGGTTCTGAAACTGGCGCCGTTCCTGGTTCCGCCGGGGCGCGCGCTGGTGCAAAACTCCTTCGGCGATTTCTTCCCAGGCAAGCCGCTGCCCATCCTGCGCCATCTTTCGCGGGTGCTGCGCGATGCGGCCACCTCCAACTGGCACGCCGCCGGCGACCGGGTGCGCGGCATCGGCTGGAAAATCGCCAACGTGCCGCTGGTCTGCGTGGCGCCCATACTCGGCCGGCTCGGGTACCCGCACTGCCGCTGGTTCGGGAATCTGCACGGATCCGAGCGGCTGCGCGTCGAGCTGCCATCGAATGCCGCGGCGGGCTACACGGTAGCGGTATGTCCTTCCGCCGGCGCGCAGTGGAACGGAGAGGAATTGGAGGAACTGGCGCGGTCTTCGGACGCGCGCTGGATCGCCTGGGGTAAAGACGCGGAGATCGCGGATATGCTGCCGCTTTTCGACGATCCCCGCACCTTCGCCGTCTCGCGGCAGCGCTACTTCCGCGGATGGAAGCCGATGGCCGTTCCCGTCGCGCCGTTCCGCACCTTGCAGCCGGGCGAAGCGAGCCAGGTGCTCGCGCCGCTCGGCGACACCATCGTGGTAGACCGTGCCAAACTGCTGGCGCTCGGTATTCCGGACGCGGGGCTGGCCGAGACGGGTTGGCTCGTGCTGTTCTGGAAGGCCGCGGCGGCGGGCTGGCGCTCGTACAGCGTGGGGCAATCCGCCCGAATTTCCGAGCATCCCGATTTTCCGATCCAGGAATCCGCGTTCGTGCTGCACGTGGCGACGGATCGCGGGCTGCGCCGGCTCGGCCCGCGCGAGCCGGAACTCGGGCGCGGCGCGGTGGCGCAGCCGATCCTGCCGTTTGCATCCTCATCGATGCGCGCCCGGCCGGATTACCCGGACAAGCTGCGCATCCTGCTGGTCTCGCCGTTTCTTCCCTATCCGCTCTCGCACGGCGGCGCCGTGCGCATCTGGAATCTCTGCCGCGCGCTGGCGGACCGCGTGGAATTTGCGCTGGTCGCGGTGCGCGAAAAGGACGAATCCGTCGATTACGGAAAGCTGCGCGAGGTTTTCCGCCATGTCTGGGCCGTCGATATCGACGAGCCCGCGGCGCCAGCGTACGAATTGCCCGTTCAGGTTCGCGGCCATCAATCGCCAGCTCTGCGCGCGCTCATCGCCGATGTCGCGCGCCAGTGGCGGCCGGACCTGCTGCAAGTCGAATACACCCACATGGCCCATTTCCGCGATGCCGCGCCGGCAGTTCCCGCGCTGCTCGTGGAACACGACCTGACGTTCAGCCTCTACCGCCAGCTGGCGGAAACCCGGCGGGATGCCGCTTCCCACGCCGAGTACGAGCGCTGGCTCGCGTACGAGCAGCGGTGGCTGCGCGCTTACGATGCCGTGTGGACGGTCTCGGAGCAGGACCGCGCGGCTGCGGCCTGGCATTCCGGCCGGTCCGAGGACGACACGTTCGTCGTGCCCAACGGCGTGGACACCGGCCGGTTCACGCCGGGCGATACCGCCGGCGCAGCGGAGATCCTGTTCATCGGTTCTTTCCGCCACCTGCCGAACGTCCTCGGCTTCGAAAAGCTGGAGCGCGAAGTGATGCCGCGCGTGTGGGCGCGATTGCCCGAAGCGCGCCTTCGTGTCGTCGCCGGGCCGCGCCACGAGCAGTACTGGAAACGCCGGCCGCTCGACAGGCGCATCGTGCTCGATGGCTTCGTGGAAGATGTCCGTCCGCTCTACCGCGAGGCGGCTGTGGTGGTGGTACCGCTTGAAGTCTCGGCTGGAACGAATATCAAGGTGCTGGAGGCGCTCGCCTGCGGCAAACCGGTGGTCACGACGCCGGCGGGCTGCGCGGGGCTGGACCTGCAGGACGGCTACGACGCGCTGATCCGTGCCGATTGGGAAGGCTTCGCAGCGGCGGTCTGCGATGCGCTGGCCTCACCCGGCCTCAGCCGCGCTTTGGGCGCGCGGGCGCGCATGACGGCCGAAGATCGTTTCAGTTGGAAAACGATTGCGGAGGCGGCGTACGCGAGCTACGAAGCCATACTGCGTGTGCGCGGGCACAGGCCTGCGATGGAAGCAGTCACACCACACCCGCGTGGCGCTTGAAGAGCTGGTGCATATTCTGCGAGAACGCCGAGCGCGCCAGCACCATATCGCAACCGGCCTCCTGCGCCTGCTGTTTGAGATCGGCCTGAATATGCGAGAGATAGCCGAGCAGCCGCACGCCCTTGGTGTCCGACGATGCCTTGAGACGGCGGATCAGTTCCAACGGCTCGACGGCATCGAAGTTTAAATCCAGCACCATCATCGACGGGCGGGTCTTGGCCTGGTCCAGCGCCTGGTCGAATTCTTTGACGAACTCGAGCGCCAGGCCGGCACGCTTGGCGGCCTCCGTCAGCTTGACGGAGAAGAAAAGATCATTTACAACCGCGATCACTCGCTTCGGTTCCTGGTTTGGCATGGAGCTAGGAGGCTAAGACGGTTCGATTCTATCATGAAAGCGATGGACTCCCATTCCTTCGCGCGGCCGGAGGAGGCGCGGCTGCGGCATCTCGATCTGGACCTCGCCGCCGATTTCGAACGCCAGATTCTAACAGGGTCGGCCACGCTGCACTATGAGCGGATCTCCGGCAACGAATTGTGGCTCGATACGCGCGGCTTGACGATCCACGACATCGAAAACGCGGACGGCTTCGAACTGGGCCCTGCGCACCCGCATCTCGGCCGGCCGCTCGCGATCCGCTTGCGCGGCGAGAGGCCGGTCCGCATCCATTATTCGACATCGCCCGCGGCCACGGGCCTGCAATGGCTCTCGCCCCGGCAGACGGCCGGTGGCCGCAGGCCGTTCCTTTACACGCAATCGCAAGCCATTCACGCCAGGAGCTGGATTCCGCTGCAGGATAGCCCCGGAGTCCGCATCACCCACACGGGGCGCATCGCCGCACCCGCGGGACTGTGCTCGGTCATGAGCGCCGTGGCGCAGCCGGATGGCTCCTGGCGCATGGACCGGCCGGTGCCGCCGTACCTGATCGCGCTGGCGGTCGGCGACTTCGCGCGCCGCGAGATCGGGCCGCGCTCGGCGGTGTACGCGGAGCCGGCGCTGCTCGATCGCGCCGCGCGTGAGTTCGAAGATACCGAGGCGATGATCCGCGCGGTCGAGGAACTTTACGGTCCCTACCGCTGGGGCCGCTACGACCTGCTGATTCTGCCGCCGAGCTTCCCTTTCGGCGGCATGGAAAATCCGTGCCTCACCTTCGCCACCCCCACCGTCATCGCGGGGGACAAGAGCCTGGTATCGCTCGTGGCCCACGAGTTGGCGCATTCGTGGTCGGGCAACCTGGTCACCAACGCCACGTGGCGCGATTTCTGGCTCAATGAAGGCTTCACCGTGTATGTGGAGCGGCGGATCATCGAGAGGCTCTACGGAGCCGATCGCGCCGAGATGGAAGCGGTGCTCGGGCGGCGCGAGCTGGAGCGCGAAATGGCCGCGCTCGCGCCGCGCGATACCGTGCTGCACATCGATCTCGACGGCCGCGATCCCGATGACGGCATGACGCTCGTGCCCTACGAAAAAGGCGCACTGCTGCTCCGGACCATTGAGCACGAAGCCGGCCGCGAGCGGTTCGACGCCTTCCTGCGCGGCTACTTCGAGCGCTTCGCGTTTCGCAGCATTACCACAGCCGAATTCCTCAAACACCTGCGGCGCGAGCTGCCGACGCAAGCGCCGCTCGAAGAATGGATCGAGGGCACGGGCATCCCGCCCGGCGCCGCGGAGCCGCATTCCGCCGCTCTGGCGAGCATCGAACGCGAAGGCGCTCGCGATACCGGCCGCTGGAGCACGCAGGAGTGGCTGCACTTCCTTCGCACGCGGAGCAAGCCGGACCTCGCGCGTCTCGACCGCGAATTCCGGTTCACCGGATCGAACAACGCCGAAATCCTCTGCCAGTGGCTGCAAATGGCGGTGGAAGCCGGTTACGAGCCGGCGTTCGGCAGGCTGGAGGACTTCCTCTGCTCCGTCGGGCGGCGCAAATTCATCAAGCCGCTGTACGCCGCGCTGATGAAAACGCCCGAAGGCGCGGACCGCGCTCGCCGCATTTACGAACGCGCGCGGCCGGGATACCACCCGATTGCACAGGCGGCTATCGATGCCATCGTCGGACATGCTGGTGCTCCATCCTGACGGCCTGTACTGCCCGGCCGGCGATTTTTATATCGATCCGTGGGGCGGGGTAGGGCGGGCCTTAATCACGCACGCGCACGCGGATCGCGCCGTGCCGGGTTCGCGCGCCTATCTGACGGCGGCCGCGGGCGAAGCGCTCCTGCGCGAGCGGGCCGGCGCGGAGGCTGCGGTTCAGGGCGCCCCATACGGCGAGCGGCTGACGATCGGCGGCGTGACGGTTTCGCTGCATCCGGCGGGGCACATCCTCGGCTCGGCGCAGGTGCGGATTGAGCGCGCGGGCGAGGTGTGGGTCGTCTCCGGCGATTACAAACTGGCGGCCGATCCCACCTGCGCGCCATTCGAGCTGCTGCGCTGCGATACGTTCATCACCGGAGCCGCATTCGGGCTGCCGATCTTCCGCTGGCCTCGCGCGGAAGATGCCATGGCGGATATCGCGAACTGGTGGCGCGCGAATGAGGATTCGGGAAAGCTCAGCGTGTTGTACGTGCACCCGGTGGGGATGGCGCAGCGCGTGCTGGCCTCGCTCGACCCCGCGATCGGGCCGATCGGGCTGCATGAAGAAGTCGAACGCTACTGCGCGTTGTACCGCGCCGCAGGCGTGGACTTGCCGGCGGGTGCAGAGGCGCGCGCGACCCTGATTCTCGCACCCCCCGGCTGGAAGCCGGCATCGGGCCGGCTTTCGACCGCCATGGCCGCGGGCTGGATGCGCATCCGCGGCCCGCGGCGCAGGCTCTCGCTCGACCGCGGCTTCGTGCTCTCGAACCACGCAGACTGGCCTGACCTGCTGCGTGTCATCGAAGAAACCGGCGCCGAATCCGTGTGGATCACGCACGGCTACCGCGGGCCGATGGTGCGGTGGCTCTCCGAGCATGGCTGCGCGGCCCGCGCCATCGAGGCGCGCTTTGAGGCGGAGGAATCGTGAAAGCCTTCGCCGAGCTCTACGCCGCGCTGGACGAAACCACCAAGACCAACGAAAAGATCGCCGCGCTCGAACGCTACTTCCGCGCGGCGGCACCCGAGGATGCGGCCTGGGCCGTCAGCTTTCTCATCGGACGGCGTCCCAAGCGCCTGCTCGAATCGCGCAAGCTGGCGCAGTGGGCCATCGAAGAGGCCGGCGTGCCGGACTGGCTTTTCGCCGAGTGCTACCACGCGGTCGGAGACTTCGCCGAACTGATCGCGCTGCTGCTCCCGCCGGCCGCGCATTCGAGCGATCAACCGCTGCACTGGTGGGTCGAGCAGCGCCTGCTCCCGATGCGCGACGCTGACGACCAAACCCGCCGCGCCTGGCTCGTCTCCGCGTGGCGCGACATGGACGAGCGCCAGCGTTTCGCCTGGAATAAACTCATCACCGGCGAATTCCGCGTGGGCGTGTCGCAGAGCCTGGTTATGCGCTCGCTCGCCGAAACCAGCGGCCTCCCGGCCGAGACCGTTGCCCACCGGCTGATGGGCGAGTGGCAGCCGACGGCCGAGTTCTGGTCGCGGCTCATCGCGCCCGAAACGCGCGAAGCCGATGTCAGCCGCCCCTATCCCTTCTGCCTCGCCTACCCGCTCGAAGGCGCGCCCGAGGACCTCGGCGACCCACGCGAATGGCAGATCGAATGGAAGTGGGACGGCATCCGCGCGCAGTTGATCCGCCGCGGCGGCCAAACGTTCCTCTGGTCGCGCGGCGAGGAGCTCATCACAGACCGCTTCCCGGAAATCGCCGCCGCCGGCGCGCGCCTCGCGGAGGGAACCGTGCTCGATGGCGAGGTCATGCCGTGGAAGGACGGCGCGCCGCTCTCGTTCGGCGCGATGCAGCGGCGCATCGGCCGCAAGACGCTCGGCGCGAAGATCCTGGCGGAGGTGCCGGCGGTCCTGGTGGCCTTCGATCTGCTGGAATGGGGCGGCGAGGATGCGCGCGAGCGCCCCATCGAATGGCGGCGCGCGCAGCTCGAAGCGGCGGTGGAGGGCATCGAGGGGCTCGTGCTCTCGCCGCTCGTGCGCGGCGCGGATTGGGACGAGCTGCGAACGCTGCGGCAGGAATCGCGGGAGCGCAAAGTCGAAGGCTTCATGCTGAAGCGGCTGGGCTCGCCGTATCGTGTGGGCCGGCGCCGCGGCGACTGGTGGAAATGGAAGATCGATCCGTACTCGGTCGATTGCGTCCTGATCTATGCGCAGCCGGGCCACGGACGCCGCGCCAGCCTGTTTACGGATTACACGTTCGGCGTCTGGGAGAACGGCGAGCTGGTTCCGTTCGCCAAAGCCTATTCCGGGCTGAGCGATGAGGAGATCCGCGAGGTGGACGCGTTCGTCCGCCGCAACACCGTCGAGCGCTTCGGGCCCGTCCACGCTGTCAGGCCGGAGCTCGTCTTCGAACTCGCGTTCGAGGGCATCCGCAAATCCCCGCGCCACCGCTCCGGCATCGCTGTCCGCTTCCCCCGCATGGCCCGCTGGCGGCGCGATAAGAAGCCGGAGGACGCGGACACGATCGAGACCATCCGCGCGCTGCTATAGCAATCCACCGCCACGACCGCCGACACGCCGCGGAAAACGAAAGGGAGGACAGGTTCTCGGCGTCTCTGTGTCTCGGCGGTCGGTTCCACTTCTTTCGGAACTAATGCGCCAATTCTTCGTCTATCCGGAAAGCATGCAACGCCGGATGTGACAATGGTGAAAACGTGATGCCCAAAGTTCTCATTGCCGGCGGCGGACTCGCCGGACTCTCCGCCGCGGCTGCGCTCGGCGGCGCGGGATTCGAGGTCGATGTCTTCGAAGCCCGGCCGTTTCCAGGCGGCCGCGCCGCGTCCTATGCCGCTCCGGCTCAGGAGGGAGCGGAAACCGAAATCATCGATAACTGCCAACACGTCCTGCTGCGCTGCTGCACCAACCTGCTGGATTTTTACACCCGACTCGGCGTGCGCGACCGCATCCGCTTCTATCGCGAGTTCTATTTTCTCGAACCCGGCGGGCGCCTTTCGATCCTGCGCCGTGGGCGTTTGCCGGCGCCGCTGCATTTCTCAGGCTCATTCCTGCGCATGCGCTGCCTGGACCGGCACGATAAGCTCGCGATCGCCCGCGCCCTCTGGGCTCTCCGCCGCGAGCGCACGCGCCGCAAGGACCTCGACCGCATCAGCATGCTCGACTGGCTCAACCAGAAGCGCCAGACGCCGCGCGCCATCGACCGCTTCTGGCGGCAGGTGCTGGTGAGCGCCATCAACGAAGATCTGGACCGCATGGCCGCGATTCACGGCTTCCAGGTCTTCTGGCAGGGCTTCCTGGCGCGCGCCGATGCGTACGAAATGGGCGTCCCCGCCGTGCCGCTCGGCCAACTCTACGACGCCAGGGTCTGGGAGCGACTGCCGAATGTGCGGCTGCATTTCCGCAGCCCGGTGGAGCGCATCGCCGCGGACGGGTTCCAGGTGGCGGGCGAACTGCGGCGCGGCGACTTCCGCATCTGCGCGCTGCCGTTCGAGCGGCTGGCGGATCTCGGAATGCCTGCGCCGAAGCTGGAGCACTCGCCCATTACCGGCGTGCACCTCTGGTTCGACCGCGAAATCACCAATCTCCCGCACGCCACCCTGCTCGACCGCACCATCCAGTGGATGTTCAACAAGGACCGCGGCCGGTATCTGCAGCTCGTGGTCAGCGCCTCGCGCGATCTGACCGCGCTCGGGCGCGGCGAAATCATCGACATGGCGATCGGCGACCTGCGGCTCTATTTTCCAAGGGTCAAGGATGCCCGGCTGCTCAAGGCGCATGTCGTCAAGGAGCAGCGCGCGACGTTTTCCGCCGCTCCGGAGACCGAGTGCCTGCGCCCCGCAACCGAAGCCGGACTGCCGCAGGCCTTTCTCGCCGGCGATTGGACGCGCACCGGATGGCCTGCCACCATGGAAGGCGCGGTCCGCAGCGGCTACCTCGCCGCGGAGGCCGTGGCGCGGGCAGCCGGTTGCCCCGAACGGTTCCTGATTCCGGAACCGGCATAGGAAAGACGTACTTCCGTAGCAACCGGCGGAACCAGGAGCTAGGCCACCGAAACGCCGCGGACCGGGCGCTTAAGGGTTCCAGTACGGTTCGGCACTTGGCTCACGGCTACGCCCCGGTCGCGGAGGATTGCGGACGGTCATTCAGCGCGACCTTCGCAAATTCCTCCAACACCCTGGCATACGCCTGCATCGCGATCCGCTCTTTGCGGGCGGCCTCATGCAGGGCGAAGGCGCCGTCCGGGTGGTCCAACATCCCAAGGAATTGCTCTCTGATTCGTGAGCAGTTATTGGAAGCCGCCAGGTAAACATCCCGCGCGGCTCGTACTCTCGTGAGCAGCTCTAGTTCCAGACGCTCGCGCTCGTCCTGTGGCAGGAACGTCACGCCCATATCAATCTCGATGTCCAGGAGTCTGCCTTAGACTAGCACCAGTGGGGACCACTTTCAGCCGCCGCGCAGTGCCGTCTGTATCCCTGCGAACCGGCACGCCGGCGAAGCTGGTTTTAGACAGGTACCCTCCATCCGTACCGCCCGTCCGCGGCTCGATCCAGGCTCGGATTGCACCCTTCCAGGTTTGTCGCTTTCCACTCGGCCTGGAGTTATACTAATGACAGA
>Ga0209581_1002796_pt1 | contig 15942 bp, 10 predicted proteins | sample Coa_R2_FD_187160 | JGI IMG/M metagenome (GOLD analysis project Ga0209581, IMG submission 187160) | Surface soil microbial communities from Centralia Pennsylvania, which are recovering from an underground coalmine fire - Coalmine... | ecosystem: Environmental > Terrestrial > Soil > Unclassified ...
GGTGGTACGCGGCGGGCGGCTTCTGCGGGGTTCTTGCGTTTGCGCTTGCCGCAGTAGTGGCCGCAGCAACCAGGTAGCACCGATCTGCCGGTAGCGCCGGGAGCCGGGCGTTTAATCGTGCTCGCTCGACCCGATGATCTCGCAGACCCGCGGGTAGACCTCGCTCGCCCAGCGCCGGCCGCTGAACACGCCGTAATGGCCGACGCCGGTCTGCAGGTGGTGGCGCTTCTTGGCGGGCGCGAGGCCGCTGCATAATTCCTGGGCGGCGAGGGTCTGGCCGACGGCGCAGATGTCGTCGCGCTCGCCTTCGACGGTCAGCAGCGCGGTGCGGCGGATGCGGCCGGGATCGACCTTCCGGCCGCGCCACACCAGGGTGCCGCGCGCCAGCTCGTGGCGCTGGAACACGCGCTCGACCGTCTCCAGGTAGAATTCCGCCGGCAGGTCCATCACCGCGAAATACTCGTCGTAGAAGGCGTGGTGCGCCGCAAGCCCCGCCTCGTCGCCGTCGACCAGCGCGGCGAAATAGCGGCCGAAGGCGCGCAGGTGGCGGCCCGAGTTCATCGCCATGAACGCGGCGAGCTGGACAAAGCCGGGATAGACGCGGCGCAGCGCCCCGGCGTGGCACAGCGGCACGCGGCTGATCAGGTTGGCCTCGAACCATTCGATCGGCCGCTCGACCGCCAATTCGTCGACCCGGGTCGGGTTGACCCGCGTGTCGATCGGTCCGGCCATCAGCGTCATGCTCGGCGGCTGCGCCGGGTGGTCCTCGGCGGCCATCAGCGCCACCGCGGCGAGCACCGCCACGGCCGGCTGGCATACCCCGAGCACATGCGTCCCGGGGCCGAGAAACTCGATGAAGTCGATCAGGTGGGCGATGAACTCGTCGAAGCCGAACCGTCCGGCGGCGAGCGGCACGTCGCGTGCATTGGCCCAATCGGTCACGTAAATGTCGTGATCGGGCAGCATCGTGCGCACGGTGTGACGCAGGAGGGTGGCGAAATGGCCCGACATCGGCGCCACCAGCAGGACGCGGGGCTGCGCCGCCGCCGCCTCCTTGGCGAAATGCACGAGGCGGCAGAACGGGGTGGTGCGCACCGCCGTCTCGGCGACCGCGACGCTCTTGCCGGCGACCGTGGTCTCGTCGATGCCGAAGGGCGGGCGGCGGTGCGTCAGCCGGGTCTCGGCCAGCAGCGTCCAGGCGGCCGCCATATTGCGCTGCACCAGAAACGGGTCGAACCCGGACCACGGCCGTCCGGCGATGCGCGCCATCGCTTCGGCCAAGGCTCGGATCGGCAACATCGCATCGGCGTATGCCTGATAAGCCTGATAGAGCATCGCGCGAAGGTACACGATGTTGCGCCGCAAAACAGCCGGATTGCACGGGAGGGTCATCATGGCTGAAGCGACTCTCGTCATCAGCAGCAAGAACTATTCGTCGTGGTCGCTGCGCGGCTGGCTGCTTGCCAAATGGGCCGGCCTCGACTTCGCCGAGCGCACCGTCTCGCCCGACGATCCGGCGGTCCGTGCCGAGCTGCTGCTGCGCGCCTCGTCGATCCTGGTGCCGTGCCTGATCCATGACGGCATGTCGATCTGGGACACGCTGGCGATCGGCGAATACCTGCACGAGATCCGCCCCGAGGCCGCTCTGCTGCCGGCGGCGCGGGCGGCGCGGGCGCATTGCCGCGCCGTCTGCGGCGAGATGCATGCCGGCTTTGCCGCGCTGCGCTCGGCGCTGCCGATGAATCTGCGCCGGCGCAAGCCGGGGTTCCGCGTGTGGTCGGCGGCGCGGGCCGATATCGACCGTATCCTGGCGATCTGGCGCGAGTGCTTGGCCGCCTCGGGCGGGCCGTTCCTGTTCGGCGCCGGCCCCAACATGGCCGACGCGATGTACGCGCCGGTGTGCACCCGGTTCCGCACCTACGAGGTCGCGCTCGACCCGGTCTCGGCCGCCTATTGCGAGCGCATCCTGGCGCTGCCGGCGATGCAGGAGTGGTGCGCCGCGGCCCGCGCCGAGCCCGAGGCGGTGCCCGAGCTCGACATGGAGTTCTAGCCCGCCCGCCCCCTTAGAACCTGACCGCGAATTTGCCGATCAGCACGTTTTCGTTGCCGCTCGCATTGTTCAGCACGACGCGGTGGCCGTAGACGTATTCGGCGCCGACATCGACAAAGCCGACCGGGCTCCAGATCAGGTTGACGTGGCTGCTGTAAAGCTCCTTGTTCGCCGCCCGGGCCTCGCTCGCCCCGACCACCGCAAAGGGAATGTCGTGGCGGTTGTAGCCGAACGAGATCGTCGAGCGCAGCCGCGGGCTCCAGTGGTGGGTGTAGCCGATCTGGGCGCCGAGTTCGCGGGTCGGCTTGACGAGGATCGTCGCCGCGTTGGCGGGGCTCGTCGTCGCCGCCCGGAAGTTGGTCGCCAGGGCGAAGTTGGTGTTGTTGTTGAGATAGCGGCCGATGGCATCGCCCGCCGTCAGGTGCCACTGGATCGTATCCCTCGCCCAGCCGAACCAGCCGGGCTTGACGGCGCCGCTGAACTGGCCGCCATAGCCGACGAACTGGCGCGACAGGAAGCGGCCGTCCTGCACGTCGAGGCCGGGCCGCACCACCAGGGCAAAGTCGAGATGGCCCCAGGGCTGCGGGATGAACCACGCCGCGGTCAGGTCGGGAGCGGTCGCCTTGGCCGGGTTGACGTTGAGTTGGGCGCCGACGGTACAGGTCGCGCCGGGAGCGCCGGTGACCGTGCACGAGTTGATTCCCGGCGACACCGCGGCGCTGCTGACCCCGCTGTCGTTGGCCACCAGGCCCAACGGCGTCATGATGTCGGTCTCCGGCGTCTCGGCCGAGAACGACAGCGCGCTGTTCCACCACGGAACGGCGATCGTGTAGCGCACCTGCGGGATGCGCACGACGCCGGGCGAGCCGGCGTTGCCGCCGAAATCGAGGGTCTCGGAATCGGCGTCGGAATCGCGGAAATTGGAGTTGGCCTGGCCGGCGAGGAATCCGCCCAGCGTGCCGTAGGCATAGCGCAGACGCGGGTGGAGGTTGTCGGCCACCGAGGTCGGATTGGCGCCGCCCGGCGCATAGTTGGTCGAGCCGGCCCAGTCGAACTCCATGAAGGTGCGCGCCTGGCCCCACGGCGTCGGCGTGCGGGTCTCGACGCTGAGCTTCGATTCGCGCGGGCTCTGCTGGAAGATGCCGTTGCCGCGCGCGCCGGCGCCGCCGCTGCCGAGCGGCAGCGAGTTCAACTGGCCGTTGTTGCCGACGGTCGTCGATTGCGGACTCTGATTGGGATTGCCGCCCGACAGCCAGTAGTCGACGATTTCGGTGATCTGGCCGCCGATGCGGATCGAGGTGTCGGTGCCCGGGATCAGGAACGAGCGCGCGAAGCTGCCGCCGGTCGCCCCGGCGGTCGCCGCCGGATTGGCCGGGCCGCCGCCATAGGGGCCGCCCGGTGCCGGCGGTACCTGCGCGAGCTGGTCGAGCCGCTCCTGCAGCAGCCGGTTGTTGGCCTGCAGAACCGCCGCTTCGTCCGCGCGGGCCTGGCCGGTTCCCGCGAGGGCCGAGACGAGCAAGCCAAGTCCCGGCACGATTATCCTGAATTTCGCGCTTGTCGTCGCCATCGCTGATCCCCCTGTTCCGGTTTTTTTGACGCGCCTGTCCTTTGCCTGGCTGCAAAACAGCCAAGTACAACGAGACTTCTGATACGTCTCGCTCCGACGCTGACACCAGGATTACTACGGAGGGTTCAAGCGGGTCTTTTAAGAATCAAAAATTCATAGCACACAAGTCTTTCATTCTCGGCGAATCATTTCACTCATGAAGACCGTTTATCGCATTGTCAATAACGTTCCATCCGGTTGCTATGATAAGATAAAACATATACCGTATTAGCCTTCGATAACGTATTTCCACAATCGACTGCTCAGGACCGGCGGTTCGAGGTTCGCCGCGCGGTAAAAAAACATCGCAAAGAAATAGCCTTAACGCGACGGACGCGACGGGCACGCGACGGACGCGGCGGCGGCGCAGCGCCTTCGCGGCCTCTGCGTTACAAGATGTCTTGGGCGCTAGTCTAATGCGCCGCGTCCCAGCTCCGGGCCCAGCCGGTTTCGACGACCAGCGGCACCGACAGCTCGCAGCGCGGCGCGCAGGCGCCTTCCATCACCGTTTTGGCGAGGCTGGCGGTCTGTTCGACCTCGTCCTCCGGCACCTCGAACAGCAGTTCGTCGTGCACCTGCAGCAGCATCTTCGCCCGCAGCCCGGCCTGTTCCAGCGCCTCCGGCAGCCGCCCCATCGCCCGCTTGATGATGTCGGCGGCCGAGCCCTGCAGCGGCGCGTTGATCGCCTGGCGCTCGGCGCCGGCACGGCGCATCGGGTTGGCGTCGCGGATGCCGGGGATGAAGCATTTGCGGCCGAAGATCGTCTCGACATAGCCCGCCGCGCGGCATTCCGCCTTGATCCGCTCCATATAGGCGCGGATGCCGGGAAAGCGCTCGAAATACTTGCGGATGTATTCCGACGCCTCGGCCTGGCTCACGCCGATCTGGTTGCCGAGCCCGAACGCGCTGATGCCGTAAAGGATGCCGAAATTGATCGCCTTGGCGCGCCGCCGGGTCAGCGGATCCATTTCGGCGAGCGGCACCCCGAACACCTCGCTGGCGGTGGCGGCGTGGATGTCGTAGCCGGCGAGAAACGCCTCCTTCAGCGCCGGGATGTCGGCGACATGCGCGGCCAGGCGCAATTCGATCTGGCTGTAGTCGGCCGACAGCAGCAGGTGCCCCGGCTCGGCGACAAAGGCGGCGCGGATCTTGCGGCCTTCCTCGGTGCGGATCGGGATGTTCTGCAGGTTGGGCTCGTTCGAGCTCAGCCGCCCGGTCGAGGTCGCGGCGAGGGCGAAGGTGGTGTGGACGCGGCCGGTCTCCCGGTCGATCTCTCCGCCCAGCGCGTCGGCATAGGTCGATTTGAGCTTGGTCAGCTGCCGCCATTCCAGCACCCGCCCGGGCACCGGATGCAGCGGCACGAGCTGTTCGAGGATCGAGGCGTCGGTGCCGTAGGCGCCGGTCTTGCCCTTGCGCCCGCCCGGCAGGCCGAGCTTCTCGAACAGCACGTCGCCGAGCTGCTTGGTCGAGCCGATGTTGAATTCGTGGCCGACATCGCGATAGATCGCCGCCTCGAGCTCGGCGATGCGCCGGGTGAAGTCGGCCGACATGGCGGCCAGCGCGGCGCGGTCGACCTTGATGCCGTGGTCCTCCATCATCGCCACCGCCGGCACCAGCGGCCGTTCGACCGTCTCGTAGAACGCGGTCATCTTCTCGCGCAGCAGCCGCGCCTTGAGCAGCGCATGCGCGCGCAGCGCCGCATCGGCGCGCTCGGCGGCAAAGCCGCACGCCGCCGCCGCCTCGACCTCGGCGAAGGCGATCGTGCTCTTGCCGGTGCCGAGCAGGTCCTTCGCCGCGGTCAGCGAGTGTTCGAAGGTGCGCTGGGTCAGCGCCTCGATGTGGTGCTCGACCTGGCCGCCGTCGAGCACGTAGGACATCAGCATTGTGCAGTCGTACGGGGCAAGGCGGATGCCGTGGCGCCGCAGCAGGTGCGCCGCGCCCTTGGCGTCGGCCAGGATTTTGAGCACGCCGGGCGCCTCGGCGAGGCGCTTCAGCCGGGCGATCGCGGCGTCGAAGGGCAGGGCGTTGGAGCGCTCGGGGGCGAGGTCGAGACAACCCTCTCCGCCCGCCCCGCCGCGATGCGCCAGCGGCACGTAGCCGGCCCGGCCCGGCGCCAGGGCGATGGCGAACCCGGCGAGCGACGGCCGCCGGCCCGGCTCGGCGCTCGCCGCCGGCCACAGCGCCGCGACCCCCGCGGTCTCGGCCTGCTCCACCCACGCGTCGAGCGCCTCCAGCGTGTCGATCAGCGCGTACTCGCGCGGCGCCGAAAACGGCGGAATCTCCGGCAGCACCGGCTCGTCGGGCGAGGCCGCCTCGGCGCTGTCGGCGGCCCGCTGCGCGCTGCCCAGGCGCTGCGTCATCCGCGCCGCCAGGTTGCGGAACTCCATCTCTTTGAGCCACGGCAGCAATTTGTCGGGGTCGAGCGGCTTGACCTTGAGGTCGGCGAGCGGGCAGGGCAGCGGCGCATGGTCGTCGAGCTTGACCAGCTCCTTCGACAGCCGCGCCATCTCGGCGTGCTCGATCAGGCTCTCGCGCCGCTTCGGTTGGCGGATCTCGGCGGCGTGTTCGAGCAGGGTTTCGAGGTCGCCGTAAGTGTTGATCAGCTCGGCCGCGGTCTTCACCCCGATGCCGGGAACGCCGGGCACGTTGTCCACCGAATCGCCGCACAGCGCCTGGACCTCGATCACCTTGTCGGGGCCGACGCCGAAGCGCTCGCGCACCTCGGCCTCGCCGATCGGGCGGTTCTTGATCGGGTCGAGCATCGTCACCCGGTCGTTGACGAGCTGCATCAGGTCCTTGTCGGACGAGACGATGGTGACGACGGCGCCGGCCTCGACCGCCTCGCGGGCATAGGCGGCGATCAGGTCGTCGGCCTCGAAATCGGCGAGCTCGATGCGGCACACGTTGAACGCGTCGGTCGCCGCCCGCACCAGCGCGAATTGCGGGATCAGGTCGGCCGGCGGGTCGGGCCGCTGCGCCTTGTAGCCGTCGTAGAGGCGGTTGCGGAACGAGGTGCCCGAATGGTCGAAAATCACCGCGATGTGGTCGGCGTCGGTCTCCGACAGGAGCTTGGCCAGCATGTTGGAAAAGCCGAGCACGGCGCCGGTCGGGGTGCCGTCCGAGCGAGTGAGCGGCGGCAGCGCGTGATAGGCGCGGAAGATGAAGCCCGAGCCGTCGACCAGATAGACGTGGCGCGGCGCGGCCGGGGCGGCGCCGCCGAGCGCCGCGGTGGGGGCGGTCATGTCGTCCAAGCGCGGCTCCTTCGGCTAGGCCGGCGATTGCCGCGGCGGCGGGCTCTCGTCCTCGCGCGCCGCGCCGGGGCCGCGGGCGGACGGCGTCGCCGTCCCGGCGTGGCCGGCGGCGGCGGCGCCCGGCTCCGCCGCCCGCGGATTGACGAACAGGCGCGAGCAATACGGGCATTCGGCGCGGCCCGCCGGCGCCAGGTTGAGGAACACTCTGGGGTGGCCGAGCGGTCCGCCGTCGCCGTTGCAGGCGACGATCGTGCTGTCGGTCTCGATGGTCTCAAACGGCGGCATCACGGTTCGGGAATCTGTCGCAGGGCGGTCGGGTTGACCGCGCGCCGAGGCCGATGATACGCGTTGCTGCGGTGCAATCCAATGACCCGGTATCCGGCTCCCGGTAGCCGCCGGCGGATGCCGGCCAGTGCGTTTGCGGCGGGTTTCGGCGCGGTGGCGGCGCTGGTTCTCTCGCTCGCCGCGGGCTGCGCCCCGACCACCGACGAGGATGCGCTGGTCGCCGGCATCGGCACGCCGCGGGCGGCGCCGGCCGCCAGCCCCGAGCCGGGGTTCAGCCGCGGCCGCTTCACCGCCGCCGACGGGGTGGTGCTGCCGCTGCGCGTGTGGCTGCCGCCGGGGCTGATCCCGGACGATATCCGGGCGGTGATCCTCGCCCTGCACGGCTTCAACGACTACAGCAACGCCTTCGCCCTGCCGGCGCCGATCTGGGCCAGGTACGGCATCGCCACCTACGCCTACGACCAGCGCGGCTTCGGCCGCGCCCCGGAGCGCGGCCGCTGGCCGGGCCGCGCCCCGCTCGCCGCCGATGTCGCCACCGCCAGCCGGGTGCTGCGCCGGATGTATCCGGACAAGCCGATCTACCTGCTCGGCGAAAGCATGGGCGGCGCGGTGGCGATCGTCGCCGCGACCGGCGAGGCCGGGGTGCGCCGCCCCGATATCGACGGGCTGATCCTGGTGGCGCCGGCGGTGTGGGGCCGGGAGACGATGGACCTGGTGCCGCGGCTGGCCCTGTGGGCGGCGGTCCGCATCGCGCCGCGCCTCACCCTGACGGGGCGGGGGCTCAACATCCTCGCCTCCGACAATCTGCCGATGCTGCGCGCCCTGGCGCGCGACCCGCTGGTGATCAAGGCGACCCGGGTCGATGCGATCTACGGCCTCGTCGACCTGATGGATGCGGCGCTGGCCGCGGCGCCGCGGCTCGATGCGCCGCTGCTGCTGCAATACGGCGCGCATGACGAGATCATCCCGGCCGAGGCGATGCGCGCCTTTGTCGGCGGGCTGCCGCGGCAACCGCGCCACCCGCGGCGCCTCGCCTATTACCCGGCGGGCTACCACATGCTGCTGCGCGACCTCGACCGCGCCGTCACCGCCGGCGACGTGGCGAGCTGGGTGCTCGACCGCGGCGCGCCGCTGCCCTCGCGCGAGGACGCCGCCGAGAACGCCCGGCCGTGGCCGCCGCCGAAGCGGCGCGGCTGACCCTTGCAGCCGCCCCCGCAAGCGCGCTATCACAGCCGCGGCGCGGACCCGTAGCTCAGCTGGATAGAGCGCTGCCCTCCGAAGGCAGAGGTCGTACGTTCGAATCGTATCGGGTCCGCCAGCCTTTTTTCTGCGAAGTGACGGCTCGGCTCGGCGCTGCCCGCGTTATTTGCGGCGGTGACGCTATGTGCGTTTGTTGGTGCAATTGGCGCCGTTTTCGCGGGGTGTCAAAGTGCCAAACGGTACATCAACCTGAAAGCAAACATGCGTCTCGTATCGGTTTCCAAAAACATCTTGATAAATTACAATTGCAGATAAATAAAGATTTCCTCCGGAGCCGTTGAATGTCTCCCATGTTTCCAAGCTAAATCCTTGCCACTCTCGAATCAAATTTGTAGATTTTTGTGACCCAATGATATAATCTAGCGCATATATGTTGTCTTTCATGTTTGAAAACGAAAATTTATCAAGTTTTGGGAAAGCTACTGCATGACTTTCTTTTTCGATAATTGCTGGGGTTGCCCCGTAATTCGTAAATTTAAAGAGCGCCAGAAATTGACGTTGGACCGGTACGCCCGGCAAGCCCATCTGTTCAGCGGTGGGATTGAATGTCATTGCTACAGACTCAAACAGCAGGTAGGGCCGACTAGCCCGGGCCGTCTGGACCGCCGCGGATCGCATCTCATCCAATTGGGCGCGCATGGCATGCCACTGGAGAAGAGCAGCGAAAAAAGAACATACACCAACTAAAACCAATGCCCATGTCACCCGAACGAGACGTCGAGTGGCCTCGACAGACGAAGATTCGTGGGACTCCGTGTGATGAGTTTGGGCCCGTCAATGTCGCGCATGGAGGCGAAGTTGTTTTACGGGAATGACAAATCGTTGGAGCTTGTTGAAGCGACGACTTTGCTGTGATTGACTTACCTGATCATCATTCATAAGCTTGTTCATACCTGTATCCGCGCTAGGTTTGTCCAAATTTATTCATTATCGGTCGATTATTTCATTGACATTAGCGCAAATGTATCTACAACGGTAAGAAAAATCAATCTAACGAACATGTTGTAGCACGTTACCTAAGCGACATGGGTCGAGCACCTACCCGCGAACCGCACTTTGCTAACCGATGATTCACCCGCCGATGGCATCTTCGAGGGCCATGAAAGGCCTCTTGTGGGTGCCGATTTTCGCGGCGGCCGTGGCGGTGGGCTATGTGGTCGATGCCGGCCGCACCTCCTGCGGCCGGTATGTGGACAGCGCCGGCCAAAGCGTGCCGCGCCCTTGCGGCAACTGGCTCAGCTTGGAGCCGCCGGCGGGGGCTACGGCGCGATGCCGCGACGGGTCGTGGAGCTGGTCGCAGCATCCGGACAGGTCGTGGACCTGTTCCGGACATTGGGGCGTCGCGTATCGCCTGTAGCGCCGGCCCGCCCTGTCCCGGGAACAAATCGGCGGGCCGGGCCGTTCATCGTTCCGTAGCGGTGTGGCTCGCGGAACGATGGGGGAAGCCGAGAGACCGGAAGCCAGCTCGGCATCGTTCCGCCGGTTGAGCCTGATTGCCGCCGTGTCGCTGGTGTGGTCGCTGGCGCCGTCGGCGCTGGCCGATCTGCGCTACGAGACCAGGATCGCCGGGGTCGAGGATTCCGATCTCGCCGACCTGCTCGACAAGGTGTCCAGCCTCAAAACCCTGGAGGACCGCCGGCCCGCTTCCGTCGAGATGCTGCGCCGCCGCGCCGACGACGACCTGCCGCGGCTGACCGAGGCGGCGCACAGCCTCGGCTATTGGGACGCGCATTTCTCCTACACCCTCGACACCGCGGGCGACACCGCCAAGGTCACCGTCGCCGCCGCGCCGGGGCCGCTCTATCGCGTCGCCTCGATCGCCCTCACCGACGCCGCCGGCCGGCCGCTCGCGGTGCCGCTCGATCCCGACACGCCGCCGCCGCTGAAGCCCGGCGATGCGGCGCGCTCGGCCGCCGTCGTCGCCGAGGAGACCGCCCTGCTCGCCGCGCTCGGCCATACCGGCCATCCTTTCGCCAAGGCGGCCGAGCGGCGCGTCGTCGTCGATCACGCGGCGCATACCATGGCGATTACCTACCGGCTCGATCCCGGCCCGGCGATGCGCTTCGACGGCGCCGCGATCGCCGGGCTGAAGCGCCTCGATCCCGGCTATGTCGAGCGCCGGGTCAAATGGCGGCCGGGCGAGGTCTTCGACAACCGCAAGGTCGACGAGACGCGCGACGCGCTGACCGCGAGCGGGCTGTTCAGCACCGTCAAGATCGCCCCGGCGGCCGACCCGGCCGATCCCGGCCGGGTGCGCATGACCATCGACGCCACCGAGCGGGCGCCGCGCACGATCGGCGCCGGGCTCGGCTACAACACCAGCGAAGGGGCGGGGGCGCGGGTGTTCTGGGAAAACCGCAACCTGTTCGGCAATGCCGAGTATCTGCGCCTGTCGCTGGCCGCGGGGCAGCAGCAGAACGCGCTGTCGGCCAATTTCCGCCGCCCCGATTTCCTCGCCGTCGACCAGGACCTGCTGGCCTCGGCGCGGATCGCCGACGAGACGCCGGTCGCCTATCACAGCCGCCGCGCCGAGCTCGGCCTCGGCCTCGAGCGCCGCTTCGGCCGCGATCTGACCGCCAGCGCCGGGCTCGCCGTCGAAAAGGCCAACGTCATCGCCCAGGCGATCAGCGGTTCGCTGACCGCGAGCCAGCGCACCCAGCACTACGCGCTGGTCGGGGTGCCGCTCGGCGTCAAGCTCGACGAGAGCGACAACCTGTTGAACCCGACGCGCGGCTATCGCATCCAGGGCAGCGTGGTGCCCTATACCAGCTTTTCCGGCCCGTCCCTGACCTTCGTCTCGGGCCGCGTCACCGGCAGCGTCTACCGTCGCCTCGGCGCCACCGACCGCTACGTGCTGGCGGCGTCGGCCGCGCTCGCCTCGATCGCCGGGGCCTCGCTCGCCGCGCTGCCGGCCGACAAGCGGCTCTATGCCGGCGGCGGCGGCTCGGTGCGCGCCTACGGCTACCAGATGGCCGGCCCGCTCGACCTCAACAACAACCCGATCGGCGGCCGGTCGAGCGCCGAGCTGAGCCTCGAATTGCGCATCAAGATCACCGATACGATCGGCGTCGTTCCCTTTGTCGATGCCGGCAGCGTCTACCCGTCGAGCCTGCCGCAATTCGGCCATCGCCTGCTGTGGGGGCCGGGGCTCGGGCTGCGCTACTACACCCCGTTCGGCCCGGTGCGGCTCGACGTGGCGACCCCGGCGGTGCGCCGGCGCGGCGATTCGGCGGTGCAGCTCTACATCAGCCTCGGGCAGGCCTTCTGATGGCCCGGCTCGGCCGCTGGCTGCGCCGGATCGCCGTCGTCCTGGCGGCGCTGGCGCTGCTCGTCGGCGCCGCCTTCGCCGTGCTGCAGACCTCGGCGGGGCGGCGCTGGGCCGCCGACGCCGCCGCCCATCTCGCCAGCCGCCCGGGATACCGGATTTCGATCGCCGGGCTGGCCGGGACGATCCCGTTCGACATGCGGGCCGAGCGCATCGAGGCGGCGGACGCCGCCGGCACCTGGCTGGTGATCCGGGACCCGCATTTCGCGATGTCCGTTGCCGACCTGTTCGGCGGGCTGGTCCATATCCGCGCGCTGACCGCGGCGGCGATCGAGGTCGCCCGCCTGCCCGAAACCGGCAGCACCGGCTTCAGCCTGCCGAGCCTGCCGCGCCTGCCGCTCGCCGTCGCGGTGGACCGGCTCGAGGTCGGGCGCCTGGCGCTGGCCGCGCCGGTGCTCGGCGAGCCGGTGGCGGCGACGCTCTCCGGCAACGCCGCGCTGCGCGGCGGGGTGGGGCGGGCGGCGCTCGATCTCCACCGCATCGACGGCCAGCCGGGAACTCTCGCGCTGCAGGCCGAGCTGAGCGGCGCCGAGCCGGTGCTCGGCATCCGGCTCGACGCCGACGAGCCGACCGGCGTGGTGCTCGACCGCGTGCTCGGGCGCAGCGATCATCCGCCGCTCCGCCTGTCGTTCGCCGGGGAGGGCCCGCTGTCGCAGTGGCGCGGCCGGCTGACCGCGGCGGCCGGGTCGCTGGCCCGGCTCGACGCGGCGGTGACGCTGGCCGGCGGCCGCGATCTCGCGGTCACCCTCGACGGCACGGCGCAAGCCGTGCCGCTGTTGCCGCCGGCGCTGGCGCCGCTGGTCGGCGACCGGGTGCCGCTGCATCTGCGCACGGTGTTCGCCGAGAACGGGCGCGTCACCCTCGATCGGTTGTCGCTCCGCCTCGCCGCCGGCACGATCGCCGGCGAGGCCTCGTTCGGCGGCCCCGAGCGCCGCCTCGCCGGTCGGCTGCAGGCGGATTTCCCGCATCTCTCGGCCGCCGCCGCCAGCGTCGGCCGGCCGCTCGAAGGGTCGGCGCGCATCGTCGCCACCCTGTCGGGCAGCGAGGCGCAGCCGGAGCTGGGGATCGACGCCGTCGCCGATGCGGTGCGGGTCGAGAACGGCAGCGCGCGGCATGTCGAAACCCACGTCTCGGTCGCCGCGACCGGCGACGTCGCCGCGCACGGCCGCATCGAGGGCGTCGCCTTCCCGCCCGGGCTGGCGGTGCCGGAGGCGCTCGGCCGCGACCTCGCCTGGTCGCTCGCCGCCCATCTCGGCTCGGGCGGCGAGGTCGCGGTGAGCCGCCTCGCGGTCCACGGGATCGGCCTCGATCTCGAAGGGTCGGGCCGGTTCGCGCCGGGGCCGCAGATCGGCGACGGGCACCTCCATCTCGCGGTCGCCGACCTCCGTCCGCTGACCCCGCTCTTTGGGGTCGCCGTCGAGGGCACGGCGGCGCTCGATGCGACCCAGACCGGCCCGACCGCGCTGCGCTTCGAGCTGAGCGCGCCGGTCGCGGTCGAGGGAGTCAAGCTGAGCCTCGACGGCCACGGCAGCTTCGACCCGGCGACGCGGCGGCTCGACGCGACGCTCGACGCCGCCGCCGCGAGCCTGGAGCCGCTCGCCGCCGGCCGCCTGACCGCGCGGCTCACCGCCGCCGGCACGCTCGACCGTCCGGAGGTCGCGGCCGAGCTCGACGCCGCCGGGTTGCGCGCCGGCGCCGCCGGGCTCGATGCGCTCCACGCCGAGGCGCGGCTGCCCGACCTGACCGCGCGCAAGGGCACGGTCGCGGCCCGCTTCCGCCGCGGCGCGCTCGACGGCAGGCTGAGCCTCGAAGCCGATGCCGGCAACCCCGCCGAGCTGGCGATCCCGCGGCTGCATCTCGAGGCCGCCGACGGGACGGTCGACGGCCGGCTCGTCATCGACCTCGCCACCCGGCTCGTCCGCGGCACGCTGAGCGCCCGGCTGCCCACCCTCGCGCGCTGGTCGGCGCTGACCGGCCTGCCGCTCGCCGGCAGCGTCGAGCTCAAGGCCAGCCTGGAGCCGAAAGACGGGCAGGCGGTCGATCTCGACGCCCGCGGCGACCGCCTGTCGCTCGGGCGGCTCGCCATCGGCCGCGCCGAGGCCGCGGCCCACCTGACCGACGCGTTCGGCGCCGCCGTCGGCAAGGCCCGGCTTCGCCTCGCCGCGGTCGCCCTCGGACCGGGCCGGTTCGATACCGCGACCCTGTCGGTGGCCAGCACCAGGCCGGGCCGCTTCGCCGTCACCGCCGACGCGAGGGGCCGGTTCGGCGACCCGGTCAGCCTCGCCGCCCGCGGCGAGGTCGAGCCCGGGGCGATGGAATTCCGCCTCGCCAGCCTCGACGCGGCGCTCGGCTCCGGCCGGATCGCGGGCAGCGCGACGCTGCGCGGGCGCGCGCTGTCGGCCCGGCTGACCGCCCACAACCTGCCGGTGGCGGCGGCCGCGCGGCTGGCCGGCTATGACGGCGCGGGCGGCACGCTGAGCCTCGACGCCGCCGTCTCCGGCACCACCGCCGCGCCGCGCGGACATTTCACCCTGGCCGGCCGCGGGCTGACCGTCGCGCAGGGCGGCCAGCGGCTTCCCGCGCTCGGCATCGACGCGACCGGCGACTGGAACGGCCGCGACCTGCGCCTCGACGGCAAGCTCGGCGGCCTCAAGGGCGAGGCGCTGGCGTTCCACGGCTCGCTGCCGGTGGTGCTGACTTCGGCGCCGCTGTCGCTCCGCCTGCCGCCCTCCGGCCATGTCGCGATGCGGCTCACCGGCGGCGGCGAGCTCGGCAGCATCGCCGATCTGCTGCCGCTCGGCGAGGACCGGCTGAGCGGCCGGTTCACCCTCGACGCCGGGGTCGACGGCACGCTGGCGGCGCCGACCGCGAGCGGCCGCCTGGCGATCGCCGGCGGCCGCTACGAAAGCTTCGCCACCGGCGCGGTGCTGACCAATCTCAAGATCGAGGCGGTCGGCGACCGCAGCCGCTTCGTCCTGCGCTCGCTGAGCGCCGACGACGGCGCCGGCGGCAGCATCGCCGCGCACGGCGACGTCAGCCTCGCCGGCACCCGGACGGTCGAGTTCGCCGCCACGCTGAAGGGTTTCCGCATCGCCGCGCTCGACGAGGCGGTGGTCACCGCCAGCGGCACGGTCGGCGTCGCCGGCAGCCTCGCCGGCCCGAAGGTGACGGGCAACCTCACCGTCGATCGCGCCGACTGCACGATCCCCGACAGCCTGCCGCCGACGGTCACCAAGATCGCGGTGATCAACGTCAATCTGCCGCCGGGTGCCGCCCGGCGGGCAAAGCCGCCGCCGCATGCCGCGGTCTTCGCCGCGCCGCTCGACATCCGCATCGACATGCCGGGGAGGATTTTCGTGCGCGGCCACGGTCTCGACAGCGAATGGGCCGGCCGCCTCAAGGTCACCGGCACCACCGCCGCGCCCGCGCTCGCCGGCTCGATCCACAGCGTGCGCGGCACCTTCGACATTCTCGGCAAGACCTTCCAGGTGACGCACGGGGTCATCGTCTTTCCCGGCGGCACCGACTTCAACCCGCGCCTCGACATCACCGCCGAGGTGGCGGCGGCGGACATCACCGCCCAGGCGATGGTCGGCGGCACCGCCTCGGCGCCGACGGTGACGCTGAGCTCGACCCCGGTGGTGCCGCAGGACGAGATCCTGTCGCGCGTGCTGTTTGGCCGCGGCCTCGGGCAGATCACCGCCGGCGAGGGGCTGCAGGTCGCCCAGGCGGCGGCGACCCTCGCCGGCGGCGGCCCCGGCATCCTCGACAAATTGCGCTCCGGGCTCGGGCTCGACCGGCTCAGCTTCGGCGGCGCCGCGCAAGGTCCGGCCAGCAGCAACCTCAACCCCGCCGCCGGCGGCAGCGCCACCGGCGGACCCGCGCTGAGCGGCGGCAAATACATCGCCAACGGCGTCTATGTCGGGGCGACGCAGGGAACGACGCCCGGCTCCACCAAGGTCACCGTCGAGATCGAGGTCTATCCCCACGTCACCGTCGAGACCGACCGCAGCCAGTCGGGCGGCACCGGGATCGGGCTCAACTACAAGTACGACTATTAAGATTGCCCGTCGGCCGCGCAGAACTCGCATCTCGGACGAGAACGGGGCCATTGCGAGAAGCGGAGCGGCGCGGCAATCGCGGACGGTGCCGCTGCGCAGCGGGG
>Ga0209581_1002800_pt1 | contig 15930 bp, 15 predicted proteins | sample Coa_R2_FD_187160 | JGI IMG/M metagenome (GOLD analysis project Ga0209581, IMG submission 187160) | Surface soil microbial communities from Centralia Pennsylvania, which are recovering from an underground coalmine fire - Coalmine... | ecosystem: Environmental > Terrestrial > Soil > Unclassified ...
CATAGGGGGCACTGTCAACAAAGAAGGCGCGTTGCTTATCAAAGCCGAAAAGGTTGGAAACGACACAATGCTTTCTCAGATAGTCAAATTGGTAGAGGATGCAATGGGAAGAAAGCCCCCAATGCAAAGAATGGTGGACAAGGTCTCAGGATACTTTGCATTCTTTGTGATGATTGCAGCGCTGACAACATTTCTTTCATGGTATGCCCTTACTGGTCAAGGTGTTCATCATTTCGCAGCTTCCTTGATACCTGCAGTGGCAATACTTGTAGTGGCATGTCCCTGTGCTTTAGGATTGGCTACACCAACTGCAGTCATGGTAGGAATGGGCAAGGGGGCACAAAATGGAGTAATATTCAAAGGGGGAGATGCACTTGAAATTCTCAGCAAGACAAAGGTGTTCGTCTTTGACAAGACCGGAACACTCACGCAAGGAAAGCCACAAGTCACAGATATCATATCTATAGAACAGATTGCTGTTTCTGCAGAAGGCAAGGACTTGAGTGGCACAAATGAAAAAGTACTTCAAATAGCTGCAACAGCAGAAAAGAACTCTGAACATCCTCTTGCAAAGGCAGTAGTACAAAAAGCAAAAGAACTAAATCTCAATCTTGGCGAGCCCTCGGAATTTTTTGCAGTTCCAGGCAAGGGAATAAGCGCAGTCTATGATGGACACAACATGCTTGTAGGAAATCTTGAGTTTATGAAGGAAGAGGGGATCAATACTACATCTTCAGAAGATCTAATTTCAAGACTACAACAGGAAGGCAAGACTGTGTCACTAGTAGCACAAGACAAAGTTCTGATGGGCATTCTGGCCCTGCTTGACACACCAAAGCCAAGCTCAAGAGATGCATTGAGATCGCTTAAGAAAATGGGAATGACGATTGTCATGTTGACAGGAGATAACAAGAAAACAGCTGCAACCATTGCAAAGAGTCTTGGAATAGACCAGGTGTTTGCAAACGTACTCCCAGCAGAAAAGGTGGATGTCATCAAAAAACTGCAAAATGGAGGAAAGATTATTGCAATGGTTGGCGACGGTATCAACGATGCAGCTGCCTTGACTCAGGCTGACATTGGAATAGCAGTAGGCTCTGGAAGCGATGTAGCAATAGAGGCAGGCAAGATTGTACTTATCAGGGACGACCTTACAGATGTTGTTTCTGCAATTGAGATAAGTAAAAAGACTGTGAGCAAAATAAGACAAAATCTCTTCTATGCATTTGCATACAATGTTGCGCTGATTCCAGTTGCAGGTTTGGGGTTGCTCTATCCAGCTATAGCTGGACTTGCTATGGCTGTAAGCTCTGTGTCAGTGACAAGTAGTTCATTATTACTCAAGAGATGGTCTCCTCCAAGTAAGACCAAAAAATAATTTTTTACAAATGTAAATATCTGTATTAAAATATGTCCAACCAAAGCAAAGAATACAATTTAATATAATCAAAATAATTTTTGAGCAATTGGAAAAACAGACTGCTGTTCAACGTTCTCATAAGGTACTCATTATTTTAGGAGCTATAACAATGATGATCTCGTTTCTTGCGTACTGGAATAATCACTCACTCATAATTACACCTGGCGCCATGCCTGCATTGCAAAGACTTGCCATAGTGGCATATATTATCATGTTACTAGCTTTTGGTTCCATCGGATGGGGCTTGTACAGATTTTACAAAAAAAAGATTAAAGATCCTTATGATTCTACTCCTTCCATAATTTCAAATGTAATCAACAGTAGGAAATCAAAAAAGATTTTTATCATCAGCGCCATTGGATACGGGCTGTTCTTTGCATTTGGTTCTGGAATAATACTTTACAAGCCAGAACTTAATTTCACGGATTATGGTCTACCGGTACCATTAGCAGAGATATCCCCATGCTGTGGACTTCCTGGACAGATGCCAATGATCCTCGTCACGCTTACGGAACATCTTGGGTTTCAATTGGTTCCACTCAACCTGTTGTTGTTGGTCATAGTCTCCTTCTTGGTTGGGCTAAACTTTACACTGATGGCAAAGGCATTTTCGATTGCAAAAAAGAGCAAGGGACTTGGAATCTTTGGAGCAGCTACTGGATGTTTCGTTGGATGTCCAACATGTGCGGGGACGATATTCTTTTTATTAACAAATCTTGGAATCACAGCTACTGGCACCGCTGCTGCCATATTTTTGACAACGTACCAACTTCAGATTCAAAGTATTTTCATGGCAATATCCATTCCAGCACTTTTGGCGACACCATACATCATGGCAAAAGCAATCAGAAAATCTTCCCAAGAATCATGCTCGATAAATTAGATGGATGTTATTCTCCCTCTTTGAATTGATAGTATGGTGGAATCACTGAAGGTGGATTTCCGTAAACTATTGCAATCTCATCATGTTCGCCTATCTTGGTTTGGTTCAAACTCGTATTTACGTTCTGTCCATTGACAAATATCTTTGGTATGGCTCCAGCGATTGGAAAGTTAGCTGAAGCCTTCCAGATCCCAAAGAACTGTCCTATGGTAAATTCTCTTGATTTTGGTGATTCTATATGTAACACTCCGCTTGTGTCATGTGTGTGCATCCAGTATAGGCACGTGTTGTCTACAATTCCAATTTGTGCAGGCACTATCATCAGATTTCCATTTACATAAAAATCAAGATGAGCGTGATTGTGTAGTGCCACAAATTCCTTTGTGTTGCATTCTATTCCATCAATTATTGCAGCGGCACTGCTTGATTTTGAATCAAGATCATAACTGATGTATGCTAATGCTCCAACTACGCCTGCAACAATTCCTACCGCAATCAGTTTGTTTCTATATTTGTTAGGAGTCTGTCCGAGTTTGTCTTTTCGTTCTCGTCTCTGTTCTTTTTCTTTAACCATTTTCCTAGCAACAACCGCCGCCTCTTTCGTGGTCTTCTTTCTCTTTTGTCATCTGAACATCTGCATATTTCTGTGCGTGCTCGTCAGAACAAAAGTATTTTCCAAATCTCTTGAAAGGTGTTTCCTTCTGTACATCCATGCCACAAACCGGACAGTGTTTTTGCAAACCGAACATGATATCCAGTAAGATTTGTGATATATTAATTCAATAGTTTACAATTGTAAAATTTTTTCTTTCTTACAAAGTATTCAAAGTATAAATTGCCATAAATAATTAAAAAATTCACATTAGGTGAAAAAAGATTTCAGAAAGACCACGCAAACTAACAATTGAAATTACAAAAGGCACTGTTATCCTTTTCGCTGTATTTCTTGTTGCAGGATATTTTATCGGTGTAGTGTTTCCTCCAAGTAATTTCACCGGATCTGCAACAACATCCAATGTTGTAATTTCGCCCCAACAACTACAGCAGGCACAACAACCATTGCAACCACAAACAATAAAATTTCAGATACCGCCACTTGCTCCATCAAGGGGTGCAGACTCGGCACAGATCAATATTGTAGAGTTTGGCGACTTTCAGTGTCCATTCTGTGAGAAATTCTTTCAGGAAACAGAACCGCAGCTAATGAAAGATTATATCAACACTGGAAAGGTCAAGTTTTATTTTGAGGGAATTGAATTTGTTGGTCCTGATTCTCTTACACTAGGGCAAGGATCGTGGTGTGCAAATGAACAGGGAAAATACTATGAGTATCACGATCAGATCTATTCAAACCAAGGAAGAGAGAATAGTGGTTGGGGAACTCCAGACAAAGTCAAGGTGCTTGCATCTGGAATATCAGGACTTGATACTAAAAAGTTCAATTCTTGTCTTGATAGCAAAAAATACGAATCCCAGGTACAAGAACTAACGTTGTTTGCACAAAAAGCTGGCGTGACTGGGACTCCTACTAATTTCATAGGCAACTACCAGAAAGGGTACATTCCTGTTGTTGGAGCACAGCCCTATGATGTGTACAAGCAAATCATAGACAAGATGAGTTAACAATGCTAGTGATGAAAAGCGCATTTCAGAGAGTGTTCAAAAATCCACGATATGTTATACTGTCAATTCTGATCTCATTTTTCATGTTTTTTGTTTTCATCTTGGCAAATAACTTTTCAACGTTTGTAACAGTTCTGAGTCTTGGACCGTCGCCAAAATTGCTTGTAGATGTGATAACAAACGGATCTGCAAACATACTGTATGCAGCAGGCCCTGCATTGTTTGCGTCCATAATTGTAGTGTGTATACTCTCTGGCATTACCATATCCATGATAGTCTGCCAGCTTCAAGTCACAAGATCCTTTGGGGGAAAGAAAAATCTTGCAAGCGTTGGAGGAATACTTGGAGGTGGATTTGCATCGGCCTGTTCTGCCTGCTCTGCCACACTTGCATCCATCATGGGAGCAGCAGGAGGTCTTGCAATATTTCCATTGAAAGGACTTGAGTTTAGCTTGCCAAGTATAGGCATTCTTGTTGTCTCGATGTATTTCATTTCCAAGGGCTTGACAGAATCAGGAAAGTGCAAGATATGAAGCTGGAAATACCTACAAAATATTTTATGATAGGAGGATCATTAGCAGCTGTAACCATAATCTTTGTTCTCTTTCTCAATTTTTATGAGCCATCTGTTTCTAAATCTGTGTCGCAAAGTACGGATGGTACAATTCTACAAATTTACAACTCTATTCCAACACAAACTGGCAAACGAATATTTTTAGCTCAGAGCAAGAACTTGACAAAATCAGTCGATCCTGAACTTGTTGATCTTGACAGCCAGATTATCTCATGCAGTCCTAATGTGGATGGTCTGCTTACATCATCTCCAAGCATAGGGGGAAGCTGCACAGGGCCAGGTGTGCATCTTAACAGCACAAGCGGAAAGTATCTGAGTGGCCAGTGCTGCGGGGTTCTTCAAAATACTACCAAGTATCATGAGCATCTGGAAAAACTCAAACAGTATTCGAACATACCTGACGTTCCGCTAAACCCGTACAAGACTCCGGTATATATTGCAAAGAAATGGATTGATTATGACAAAAAAACCATGCTTAGCATATCAGAGCAAGCAGTATATGATAAAGCTATGAAAATGCCAGGAGAAGGACCTTGTTGCTGTCACTGTTGGCACTATTATGTCAATGAGAGCATTGCAAAGAAAATGATTCATGAATATGGATACAACGCACAGCAGGTATCTGATTTCTGGGGTGTATCAGATATCTGTGGTGTGTGAAATGCAATAAAGATATTAGAAGAGTCATCTTGTTTTTCCAGTTACCCCATGTCAAGTATACATTATTTCTATCAACAGCCAGTCCAAATTTTGTAGTAGTGTTATTGGGTTTTATTCCAAGAGTAGCGCTGTAAGATCGATTACCTTGCCAAAACTTGTTCTGACATCAGTTTGTTTTCAAAAATGCATTGTTTGAACTGGTTTGTGGATTTGTATTACACCAAATGGTATAGACATTGTTTTCTAATGCAACAAGCCGTGAGATACTTGGACTCCTAACCATAATATCACCATATTGTCCTGTAAGACTCAACTACAATGTGATTGTTTTGACTCCTAAGATTTAGGCATTAATCTTAATTCGCGGTACCGTCAAATCATCCTCTGGGAGATTAAATCCTCTAGTTCTAGCATTTATTCTAGGATACTGATCGTAAATTTTTCCTCTAATAACACGTCCACCTGACTTTGGCCTGATGCCACCCCATTGTTTAAAGAATATTTTCACATTTTGCTTCTTGCATTGTTTTATTATTTCAAGTATCCATTCCTCATTTACAGGCCTAAAGTTGTAACCACTTTCACCGCCTATGATTGCCCAGTCAATTCCCTTGAGATTGACTTTTCCAACTGAACCAACAAGAGGCTCGAAACTTATGAAGCGTACATCACACTTGACTTTTCTTAGTTCATCTATTCGCCAAGCATTATCTTGATTTTCTACACTAACACCCATCCAGATGTGATTGGGTATTTTGAATCCATAGTAATTATTGAACAATTCAGAGAATTTGGCCATTTTTTCTGGTCGTTTAGTAAGAACTTGGTATGTGTGCCAGTAAGCTTTGAGCATAGTGTGAAAACATCCTGCAACAAATTCCATCTGACTTTTTTCATGAAACAAGTCAGACATGCTATTTACAAAGATTTTTTTTGACTTCTTCCATTGCAGTGGAAGTTCTAAATCATCATAATGCGCTGTAAATTCAAATTCTTTTTTGTATTTTTTTATACCCATTGCTTTAAGGCGTTTTGAAAGTGTGGCAGCATAGCAATTTTTACAACCTGCCGATATCTTGGTGCAACCAGTAGTTGGATTCCATGTGGCCTCTGTCCATTCTATGGATGAATTGTTAGCCATTTTTGTTAATTTCTGGCTTGTAAAGTTTCTATTTAAGTTAAATTGTTAAACGGTGAATAAATCAAACTTAATCTTTGTCATGATGACATTACTCATATGATGCAGGAAAATATACTGAATTTTTAATACATACAAGATTCTCAATGAGGTGAGAAATTGCCCAAAAAAAGAAAAGAAGATTATGATTGGATGAAGGAGAGATTACAAATTTTACTCGATATAGGCAAAAAGGTACCAAATGAAGATCCTACTAATGATTACGGTAGTTATACTGCAATGAAACTAATTTCAGTAAACTATTACTCGGCTGTATTTTCAGGAGTTGCAAGACATCCAAATAGAAAATTAGAAGGATTTGATGGTGCAGTATACATAGATCTATTTGCTGGAGCGGGTTTGGTAAAACTATCTGATACTGGGGACTATGTCGGGGGTTCAACGTTATGCGCGTTGTCCAACAGCAAGGGTTTTGACTTTTGTGTAGCTATAGAAAAAAGTAAAGAAAGAGCAAGTGTTCTAGAAAAAAGATTATCAGCCATATCACCCGATGGACAATTTAGAGTAATTAATGACGATTGTAATGAATGCATAGATCAAGCCATTTCAGTCATTAAGGGAAAATACCAAAAACCAATCGTTCTTGCTTTTGTTGATCCAGAAGGAATGGAAATAAGATGGGATACTCTGAAGAAACTCAGTGATGCATTCTTTAGTTGTGATTTTATGATTAATGTTTCTTCTTCTGGTTCATTACGAGTGGCAGGAAAATTAAAAAAAGGAATGGATGAAGTAAAAGAAACTTTTTCAGATTATTGGGGAGAAGATGCAGAAGTGGTACTAAGTGAGTTTGCAGAAGGCAAGACACCTGAAACTAAATATGGAGAAAAGATTGGTACATTGGGAAGACGGGTTGGAGACATAATTCCTATCCGTGATAATGGAAATAACGTTGTGTATTATTTACTGGGATATACTAGAATGACAACAGGAGGTTCACAATATGCATCCGCATTTAAAACTCTTAACGATCGATTCAGAAATATGGATAGGGCCTCAGTGACAAATATTTTAAATCATATTAATGCACGTGGAACTGGTCCTCTATTCTAGGTCATTTATTTGTCTCTAGTGCTTTTGAACCATAACAATTGCATGTCATATGGGTATATTCCAAACCCATGATTTTCCACATTTCATCTGTCTCTTTACACATGGAAATCTTTGTTTTATGAAATCCATGAGATTGTAATTTATCATAGAAAAATTGATAGATCTCCTTTCTCTGATTGAATGATATTTTTTTACCCCAACCGGAATCTTCGCTAAAATAATTTGCCCAAGACATGTCTATTTTGGCATCATTTGCATATTTTATGGTCTTCCAAAGACCGCGAGGAGTCCCTAAAATTATCCTGTTTGGAGTTAGTGCCGTAAATATTTTATCAATTACTTCCTTGTAGTGTTTTTTCCATTCAAATATTGGAAAGATAGGATCTATTCTAATTCGAGTATCATAACCTATTTCACTTACCATTTTAGCAGCTTGGATACGTTCTTCTGGAAGAACTGCAGCTTTTTCCCATCTCTTTGCAACTTCGGTAGCATTAATACTCCAAGCACAGATAGTTTGCTTTCTTAGTTTTTTTGTTAGAAAGTCAATGTTACGAGTTCCCATTTTACTCAGTAATGCGACTTTGTGTTTGTTTTGTTCTTCAAATTTATCAACAATTTTTTCCATCAGAGATGGATACATTATGGAATCAGAAAGTTCACCCGTATTGAAAATAGAAGGTTCCTTAATGTTGGCAAAGGCTTCGTCCAATGCTTTAATGACGTGCTCTGTTTTTAGAGGACTTGGCTTCATTTTTCCTCTCATAGTGCCACGCAAATAGCAATAATTGCAATCCAAAGGACACCCATATGCCCACCTTACTTCCCAGAATCTTCCACATGCAATGTCTGCAGGAGTTTTATGGAACAAGCTCACAATTCCTTTTCCATATGATATGACATCCTTGATTATTCCGGTTTTAGGAATTTCAGGATGTTTGATGATTGAGACTTGATTTAATGTCATGTATTTCTCGATCTTTTCTGCATGTTCACTTGCCTTTGTTCTAATATTGTCTCTTATAGTGAACCAAGCTTTGTATGCTGCCTTACGTTGTCGTGTTTTAGCTTTAATTTTCTTATTTTCTTTAACCATTAACCTATACTCATAAGAACTTCAACTAACTTAAAGCATATTTTGAGTATAGATCAGAGTAATAGCTTAGGGGTCATTGAGACCCAGCGTGTGTTTCCTAGATAAAACATGATTTCACGGATAAAAGTATGAGATAGTTTGCGATCATCTAGAATTCTGAATAGCCTTCAAAATATCATCAGTATACAATTGCAATTTTTTTATTTGATTTGTAGTGAGATTTCTAGAATGTGCTATAGCATGTCTGATAGGCTGTAGCTCCCTTAGTTTTGAAGAAATTAATTCCTTATCACGAAATACCTTTTCAAAAGCATCCTTCCAGTTGTCTTTTCTAGCAATTATTTTAGAATAATCGCTAAAGTCTACAAAGGAAATTAGCGGATTATCTTGTATTTGCCAAGGCCAAGGGTGCGTATTCTTATTCTTTCTATCTTCTGCATTTAGTCTGACATCTTCCGGTATTCTTTCCTTCCACCAATTATTGGTAATTGTTGTTAGACGAGAAGAGATTAAATTTCTCAGTCCATCCTCCAATTTTTTTAGATCATCATAATAGACTGCTTTGTTTTCTTTTTCTTTTAACAAAGCAATCTCACTATTGTAGATTAATGGTTCTTCTCTGATTTTAGATATGATTCCAATGCACTTTTGCACTTGAGGTCTTAGTTTGGATGTAGATTCTATGGAGGCTAATTTCTTTAATAATAAATGACTATTACCTTCGGGTTTCATCCTGTCTTTTTTAATAGATATGTTACTAAGATAGTCTCTGATTTGATTCAAAACTATACGAAAAGAAGTTTCTTGCTCACGAATGATGTTGTCTAGTTGTTGCTTGTCTTGCATCTTTATCTTTCCTAGTATCCATTTCTCTCCTAATTTTCCGGCAAAACTAGATTCAAAAAAATCACTAGCGATTGCATTTACTCCTTTTCCCAGCATGGTTTTACCTAAGATTTCATTAGGATCTGATTTTTTCTTAACTTGGTCCAGGTTTACAAGAATAGATCTTAGATTCATAATATGATAATCTAATTTTCCTTTAATTTCATAACTCATGTGATTCATACCCAATTACATAAAACAACTAATAAAACTAAGGATCAGATAAGAAAATCTACTGGTATTCTTGTAGCCTTCTATCAAAAACCTAACTCTTTCAAATCTACTCTTTTTGCAAAAGGTTTATCATTTCGAATTTATTATTTTGAATTATAAAATTGAAAACATCCACTAAAAACTTGATTTTTGGCATGGATTTGGACCCGTTCGGAACTGCAAACCGGCAACCGCATTTCGTTTTGGGTTCAATTTTGTTTAAAGAAAAGCGTTAAAAATTAGTATGAATACATGGCATTAGTTGAATTTTATTCATTGGGTTTCCAAATATGACCGACAAGCCCACCCCCGGTATACACCGTTGTAGACTCGTAACAGGTGTATTACGAGCCACTTTACATTATCCAAGTCAGAAACATGACAATAACTGAGAATCCCATTACTCCTACAGTTATCCAACCTACAATGTTAGATATTCTACCATTAGTTCGTGTCTCAAGAATTTTTTTATCATTACCAATTCGCATAATGGCCACAAGAAGTGGGACTGCAATAATTCCATTTATCACTGCTGCATATATCAGAGCTTTAATTGGATCAATATCAGCAAAATTTACCCAGAGTCCTACTACTGTAGATGCTGCAATAATCAGGTAAAACCCTTTTGCCTGCTTGAATTTTTTACTGAGGCCTTCTTTCCATCCAAACTCTTCTGATAATGCATATGCCGAAGAGCCAGCAAGTACAGGTATTGCCAGCAATCCAGTACCAATTATTCCTAGTGCAAAGATGGTTTTTGACAACTCTCCTGCATGCGGAAATGTTTTCACAAGAGGTTCTAGTGCTTGAGCAGCTTCATCAGCAGTAGATATATCAGTCAGACCATGGACATGCAGAGTTCCTGCCGTAGTGATAATGATAAACCACATGATTGCTTGTGAAAATCCCATCCCTACTGCGACATCTTTTCTCATCAACGTGATTTCCTTTTTTTGTGTAATTGGTTTTCCTTCTCCAATTTCTTTTATCTTATTTTTTGCAACATCTTCTTCTGCCTCTTCAGAGGTTTGCCAGAAAAACAGATATGGTGATATCGTAGTGCCAAAGATTGCAACAAAGAGCATTACAAAGGCAGGAGTAAATTCAAAGTGAGGAATTACACTTGAAACCAATATTTCATTCCAGTTTCCTCCAACTACAAATGCAGTAATCACATAAGCAAGCAGACTCAAAGTTAGATACTTGAGTATTGTTACGTATTTTCTATATGGAATGAAAATTTCTGCACAAATTACAAGTGCAGTAAAGAGAATAGTTACAATAACTATTGGCAACTGGGGCAAGACAAGTTTTACAGACGCAGACATTGCACCAATATCGGCACCAATGTTAATAGTATTTGCAACAAGAAGTAAGCTAATGATTGGATAGACAGTCTTTTTTGAGTATCTTTTTTTCATTATGCCTGCAAGTCCGTTTCCAGTAACAAGTCCTATACGAGCACACATCTCTTGAATTGCAATCATCAGAGGTAGTTGAAATAATGCAAGCCACAAAGTTCCAAAACCAAATTGTGCGCCTGCTTGAGAATAAGTTGCAATTCCAGATGGATCATCATCTGATGCACCTGTTATCAGTCCAGGCCCCAGACTTTTGAAAAAAGATTTGAATCCATCAAACAAAGATATCCACCATGAATACTATGATCAAATTAAGACAATTATTCTAGAAACAGAGGTGATAATTAGATGATCATTGTATCTCTGATCATTTTGCGCCTAAAAGCGATACTGTTTCAGGATCAGTATCAATTACAATTGCAGTACCCGAGTCTTCTGCAGGATTTAAGGAATATACTGCATGTGGTTTGAACATTACTAATTCAGGCTGGTCGGTATGAGAAATTCTTTCAAATACTTTTGAGCAGGTCTTGCCAGTAGCAGATCTTGATATCACATCTACCATGCGTGCCTTTTCTTTTTCATTTTTTACAAAACTTACTTTACCTTTCATTTGGTATCCTTTCAGGTTCTCCTTGTCAAAAACTGCAATTGATATCCATGGAACATTTATGAAATTATAATGAGACTTGTGTTTGAAGAAATCAAGCCAGTAAATCGCATCTTCAGTAAAGTGAAATGCAGTTCGTGGAGACAGGTTACACATTCCATTGATATCAATGGAACCAACCACAATAAATTTCTGCGTAGACATCATGTCACGCACTTGATTTGGAATTACAACCATACGATAACTTCGCTAGCCATTTAATTAAAGATAAACCCAATTATCTCTTATGATAATACAGATCATAGCCTAAAATGATTATCAGTATTGATAATTGTGCTGAGGTTAAAATGACAATATGCACATTGGCTAGTAATGAAATTAATTATTTTATCACTAGTTCTAATATCTGTACTAGCAGGCAGTACAGCATATGCTGATTCTTCATCAATCACAATAAAGGGATCAGGGGTTACATTACAAAACGGAGACTTGCCAAAAATGTATGTATCAAGCCTCAGAATTACACTACATAACCAAACAACAATTGACAGCGGTTATGTAATAATTAGTGCAGAGCAATCCATAGTTGCAAAGATGATTCCAGACAAGTGGCAATTTAATTACAATAATGATGGTTCGTTTCATGCTACAGGGCCTGCAGTATCAAGACAGAACATATCATATGATTTAGCAGTAGATGGAAACAGATTGTTCTCATCAAAAGCAGGCTCCTTGTGGAAGATAAGTGCCGAGATGATTGGCAATGGCAAAAATTATCTCTTAGAGTATCTTGTAAGCGGAAAAGATCCACTTGCAAATATAGGATCCTCCTTGACTGCAAGTGTCACCATTCCAAATGGTAACTCAGCACAATCAAGTGTGGGCTTCTTTGTTCCACTCAACTCGGAAATTTTACGAGGAACCACAGTAACATGGCAAAACCAAGATAACATTGGACATACAATTCAGAGCATAAATGACCAGGGAACAATAATTCCAATGTTTAACAGTCCTGTTCTAAAGACTGGTGAGACATTTAGCTATAAATTTGACAGTCCTGGAGTGTACCACTACTATTGTTCCATACACCCATGGAGAATAGGAGTAGTAACAGTATCATAGACAAAAAACATTACAGTGTAACAGAACTATTTCTAATAATCGTGTTCACTAAATTCTGAACCAAGCGCAATACTTGCTATTGTAGTGTTTGGAGTGGTTTTGCATTGCATTGCAAGATTAGGCAAGAACTGGTGAAAGATTTGTTTTAGAAGATACTCTGTAAAAAGAGACCACTTGATTCCAAGATTATGCTGTATTATAAAATGATGAATTCCACCTTCAATTCTATGATCTGATGTCATGCCAGATGCACGCATATAGTCTTCTAGTGCTTCAATTGCGCGTTTTAGGTCATAGTTTCCTTTCATAAACATGACCCAGTCTTTAATCAAAGGAATCATCACATCAATGATTTTGTTGATTTCATCACCTTTCATCTCGTTGCCAAGTATTTTGAGAATTTCTTTTGGTACCGGAATTATTCCTATTTTATCTGCAAACCTGTCCCATTTGACATATTTTTCCAAGATTTGTTTTACAAGTACATTTTGTGAGACTTCCTTTTGCATCGCTTCTGTTTCTAATTCATTTACAATGAATTCAGGTAGTCTGTAGCTAATACTTCGTGTTTGTTCATGTTTTGTGGGATGTCTCTGCCGTTTAACAGTCATATTTTTTGTGTATGATATGCAGATAATAAGGTTATACAGAACTGCATTTGAAGTTCACATAGCAAAAAGGCTACAAACCGGACAAACCTGATTCACTAGGTATGAAAAAATATTTTTTATGGCAATGAAATCAAGAGTTGTTTATCTTCTGCAACATATTTGATGTTCACGCGTACCTTGTCTTCCATGTCTTTTTGCTCTATGCCATTCTTTTCCAGTGTGATTTTCCAATCTCCAGTGATAGGCTGTAAGGAAGTTATCGTGAATCTCTGGAGAGGACTGTGAATATCTGAATAATACACAGTATAGTTTGCGCCATCAAGGGTAACAACAGAATATCTTTCACTTGCAGTCAATGTGGACTCGTTGACAAGGCATGTAGAAGATTCACCAATTACACACACTCCACTAGGTGAAACAACATGGAATAATGTTCCATTACTGGTTACAAATGATGAATAGAGAGATCTTGGGTTTGCTATTACATTTCCTTGCTTGTCAACAAATGATTGTATTGGTTGCATATTTGCCAATTGTGTTATTTTCTTGTACACGTATGAATTGACTTCTGCCTTGTCTGATACAAATGTTTGACCATAAAATGTTGCAACCGCTTGGACAGAGTGTTCAGTAGTGTTATCACTATCTGGAACATTCCAGTCCAATTCCATTACAGATGTTCCTTTATCAAACAAGTGGTCAACAAATTGAGATACTTGTTTACCATCAACAATTAGTGATACGGTTCCATACAGGATGCCAGTGGAATTATTTGTAAAGTACACCTGAGGGCTTTGCGTCAAACCTGCAGGCACGTTTTGCGGAATCACAAATCCAATGGTACCAGATGCAGCATATGGAGTAGATACACCAATAGAATACTGTTCAGACTCTACCTCAAATCCTTCAATGTTTTTGGCATAAACCCAATAAGTTATTGCAGGTGATACCAGATAGTTGTGCGGTAGAGTTGCAGATACAAGATATGTGTTAGATACAGAGATAGGGGCAACTGTTGCTATTACTTTGTCATATCCAATTGTAGTATTTTCTCCAATTTTTACAACTCGGATCTCAGCATGATCAAGTGGAACTGGGCTGTAAACTAGCCCGGATATGGTTACATTTTGGTTTGTTACATATTGGTTGTCTGTTTCTGCTGCAGGTATCCTAGTGCCATTATCTATCTGTAGTTTTATGTCAAATATCTTTGGAGCATCAGGACTGCTTTGTCCAATTATAGGAATTGGTGCAAAGGTAACTGTTTGTTTGCATTTTGTCACATCTACCTTGGCAGTTACATAACCAGTTCCAGTTGCTGGAGTGATCAACATGTTGAATGTTTTGATGCCAGGTTTTAGCGGAGCGTCGTATGATAGTACGTATTTTTGTGTGAGATCATGTAATCCTGCATATGGTTGGTGTTCTGAAATCTGGGCGGTAACTACACCGCTAGGTGTTGCAAACTCTACAGTCGGAGTAGTAGAGTCAGGCGATCCTACAGTGAATTGGACCTTTTGTTGATCACATATGTCGTATGTTACATCATAAAGTGTAACACCTGTTGGTAACATTCCGGCAGCACTGGTTATTCCAGATGCAACAGGAGTAGCAGCTCCGGTTCCATAACCTCCACCGGAAGCAGATGGAATTTGTGGAGATGGAGGTGTTGGAGGAATGGAACTCAAAGTCCATGTTACAAAGCCTGTAAAGTGTTTGGTCCACACTACAAGATTATTACCTACGTTTATCTTGCAGATTCCACCAGATGGAAGAGTGTTTGCTACACTCTGGTTATCACTTGTGCAGGTCTGAGTAACTTCTGTCACAGATGTTGGAGAAGAGAAGAATCCAACATGTGTTCCATTTTCACCAATAAAGGAAATTCGGGTTGCATTATTGAATGTCAATGGAAGTGATGAACCAACTCCAATCACTGTCTTTGCAGTACCTACTTGACCTTGTGGTACAGGCAATACTAGAGATGAAGATGTTTGAACTGTTGGCAATTGCAATATGCCATCCCATGCAGAATTAGAGATATCTGTGACTGCAGGAATTGTAAGTACAACCTCAATGTGGCCATCACCATTAGTATCCTTTGTAATGTTAAGTGTATGTAAGATATGTACAGTTCCTGATGAAACAATTGAAGCATAGCTTAGTGTAGATGATGTTGCAGAAAATGGAATTGTAATTGATGAAAGTGCAGCATTGCTACTGGCTACTATTAGGTTTGGCTTGCTTGGATCAACATTAACAGTTGTTTGGTTATTTGGTACAAGGTATTGATTAGAACTAATTTTTAGTAGGCTTGCAGTATCTGTCATTCCCAAGGCATCAAGATTAATGATTTGTGAAGAAGTAGATGTGGATATGCTGTCTGACAATCCCATTATTTCATTAAACGATTTAAGTGTAGATTTTTGGGCAAGTATAGCATCAGTGATAATCTCAGATTCTGTCAGTGATTGGAATTTAGAAGATGAAGTGGTTAATGAGTCTACTATTGAAACAGAGTCAGACATGGATTGAGTCTTGATAGAAGATGTAGACATGGAATCAGTTACGAGTATGGAATCAGATAGTGATTTAGTCTTGATAGAAGATGTAGACATGGA
>Ga0209581_1002805_pt1 | contig 15918 bp, 5 predicted proteins | sample Coa_R2_FD_187160 | JGI IMG/M metagenome (GOLD analysis project Ga0209581, IMG submission 187160) | Surface soil microbial communities from Centralia Pennsylvania, which are recovering from an underground coalmine fire - Coalmine... | ecosystem: Environmental > Terrestrial > Soil > Unclassified ...
GAAGCCCTCAGGAAGTTTGAAAGTCAGATGATCAGTCATTTGGATCAGTTTTTTCCCGAGCGCTGCCGTGAGCTTGGTGAGGAAAAAATTCGGGAGATGATTCAGTATGGAGTCAAGCACGCAGCAACTTATCGAATCGTTTCCCATCGCCATGTATGCCGCTTTATTGACCTTCTTGTGTTGCTGAGTCACGATTTCGAGACTCAATTGAGTCTCAAGGAATTTCAAGCTGTTTTGAATGACCTGGAGCTTCAGCAGCGCCCCGATGTGAAATTGGAGCGTCTGGGTGAGTTGGTTCAGAAACGTGGGAGAATTGGAGGCCCTGGCGCAGGCTCGGAAGGTGATGAAGCGGGTCTTCTGGCCGCTGCAAGGGCGGATGCAGATCAACGGTTCGGAGAGGATCCTCTCGATTCTGTTGTTGCATCTTGTTCCGCGGGCGAGGTGTCTTCCCCAGCCCCGGGAGGATGAAGTTAGGCTTTAGAGGTGCTGCCCCGGTATCTCACGGCAGGAAAGAGTGTGTCTGTGGTCCTATGCGGCGTGAAGGTTCGGCTTTCAAATAGGTCTTGAGGAGAAACAAAGTTCGGTGCAGGTGAATCTTGAAATTCAAAGCGGCAGCCTGGCTGGAAAGAGGCTTGTAATTAAGGAAGGGGAAACGGTGACGGTGGGGCGAACCGAGAACGCGGACTTTGCCATTCCGGAGGACACTTTCCTTTCTCGTGTGCACTTCGCCGTGGGATGCAGCGGCACGGTTTGCCGTGTCATTGACCGGAAGAGTGCCAACGGGACATTTGTGAATGGTAGCAAGATCACTGAAGTTACCATCCAGGATGGCGATGAGATTGTGGCTGGCAAGACCAGGTTTCGGGTATCCATCGTCAATGCATCTGCCATCCAACCTTCCATTGTACAAGCTGAGACTCCTCATGCCACTCCCGCCGCACCACCATCAAGCCAAGCGACACAGGATCGGGTTCATGAAGAGCACTCCCCGGTGGAACTTCAAACACCGGTCAAGAGCGGCCCAGAACCGGAAATCGCGACAGGGGGACTTGGCGCGGGATTTGAATCCACAACCGCTCAGATCGGAAGCTGGTTCTTTGGAATCGTTCCCCCGGGGTGGAGCGTGGTGGAGGGTGTTGGCCTCCGGCGCCTGGAACGAGGCGCTTTCCTTAGCGAAGTAACGGTGAGCGATGAAACGCTCGCTCCCGGCCAAACGTTCAGCCAGTACGTGGAATCTCAAATCGAGATGATCCGCCTGCTTATCTCGAAGCCTGAGATCCTGCCTACCGAACCTCTGTCCATTTCCGGCACCGAAGAAACAAAAGTCTTCTTGGTACGCTACAGGACGGATGACGGCCGGCATTTCATTCAACGGCAGTTTTATGTGCGACACGATCAGAAGGCTGGTTCATTGGCGTGGACCACAACTGAAAACGACCTTCCTCGCGTCCAACCTTTTTTGGACCAAATACTCCGCGGCGTAACCTTCACCAGCTAACCGCCAGAATACCCGCTTCCGAAAGCGCCTTAGGGTCATGGTTAGAATCTCATCTCATCATTGTGGTACAGGAATGGCGGCGATAGCGACCGGGTTTGGAGTGTTTCCTGTGATTTTGAGCGGTGAGCTTGAATCTTCGCTAGGTGTTCCCCCTTTATCGTCGTCAATCACGTCCACCTCGCCCCCTACGGGGAGCTTGGAGACAAAAAATACGCGATAGCCATTAAAGGCTGGATCTGCTGAATTGAGCGGCGGAATCACAACCGCTGAGGGGCTGCTGGTGCCAGACGATCCCTGGGGGTTCGGTAAGTAGAAGGGCGAGTTTTTGATTTCAGCGGGCGTGCTCTGAGTATTGTCAATCACGGCAAACTGATCCGTCCCCTTGAGGGCGACATAAACGCGAGCGCCGTCAGGCGTGATGGCGAGAGCCACAGGCTGCGAGCCTGGGCCCGTTGAGATTGAGGCAACCTTCGTCCTATCCGCCGTATTGAGGACCAGGACATTGTCACTCCCACTGCAAGCAAAATAGACCCGAGAGCCATCGGGGGTGATTGCCACGCCCTGGGGAGAAGTGCAATTAACTCCCGTGGGGAAGCTGAAAGGTGAGCTAGCGATTTGCGCATTCGTGCTGGTGTCGATCACGGCAAATTGACCTGTACCCGCCAGAGTGACGTAAACCTGCTTTCCATCGGGCGTCACAGCCATGCTGAGGGCTTGCAGGGAAATTGAGGCGATGCCGGTTTTGTTATCGGTGCTGATCACCGCCACGGCAGGACTAAACGGACCGCCGCCATCGCATGCAAAATATATTTCGTTACTCGGATAAGGTATTCCCGCGACGGCAACCGGGGAGACACAGGAAGCACCTGAGGGAAAGCTGAAAGGCGATCCCGCGATCGCCTGGTTGGTGATCGTATCAATAACAGCAAACTGATTCGTGGTCGTCAGCGCGACATATAAGTAATGGCCATCCGGCGTGACAGCGATGCCATTTGGACTGGAGCTGAGCCCGGAAGCTGAAATTGTCGTCCCCGGATTGGTGGGGGTACCGCCGGGTGCCCCAGTATCGATCGATTCGATCTGATTCAGCCCCACATCAGCCACATAAGCATAGGGGTTGAACACATTCACCACATAGTTTGCGGGTGGATTGGGCGTTAAAGCACCTGCGGTGGGCGTACTGGGATTGCCTGCGTCCATGGCGCAGACCTGAAAGGTGAAATCGCTATCCTTCACGCTGGCTGAAGAAGAGCCTGCGGGTGCGCTAAGCATGCCGCTCGCTGGCGCAAGCAAGATGTCTGTCGGAAGTTTACCTGTTGGAGCCAAGCTGCCTGAACATGCCCCTTGAGTACCGCCCGGCGCCACCCAAGTGTAGCCCCCCAAGCCGCCTGTGGCAAAGAGCATCTGTTGGTAAGGATAATCCAGCAACGCATTTGCCAGCCGCGTGGTTGTGATCTTCAGCTCTGGTTGAATCAAGAGCGATCCCGCGAAGGTTTTGCTGTTCGAAGGAGTTGATGTGTTGGCATTGTCGCTGACGGTTATCTGCGGGCTGAATGAGCCTGCAGTCCCCACAGCCTTCGCCGAACATGTGTAGGTATCAACAGGTGTGCCGCTAGTTGCGCAACTGAATCCAGACGGGAAGGGACTTGTAGTGGAGAAGTTATAAGGTGGGCCAAGCCCATCGGAGGCAGTGAAAGTAAGCGGCTCGCATGGATCAGTCCCGCCCGTACCGCAATTGCTTCCCACGCCATAGGCTCGGCCGTTGACGCCGTCCTGGAATGAAGCTGGGGTGGCCGCGATCGAGATTTCAGGGTTTACCGTGAGGCTGGCTGACCCGCTACTACGCGATCCGAGGGGGATTGAAGCATTGGCAGTATCTGACGCAGTAATCACCGGGCTGAAACTACCCGACCCGGTCACCGACGAACTCGAGCACTGATAGGTTCCTGTCAGACCGCTGGAGGAAGTTAGAGAGCAATTGAAGCCTCCGGGAAATCCAGACATTGAAGGCGTGGGGCTATAACCGCCAAGCCCGCCCGTGACGGTGTACTGAATGGGCTGGCATGGGCTGGTTCCATTCGTGCCACAATTGTTTCCAGTCCCGTAAGAACGGCCCGCGACGGCTGTGGCCAGCGAGCCTGGGCCTGAAATATTCAGACCCGGATTAATGGTCAGCGTTGCGGGCTGGCTGCTGGCAGAGCCGGCGGGGGTTGAAGTATTGGCGATATCCGAGGCCGTAAGGCTGATCGTCACTGGACTTGTGCCACTGGCCACGGAAGAAGCTGAGCAGGAATAGGTACCTGAACCAGCGCCCTGCGAAAGCGAACAGCCAAAGCCTTGGGGAAAGCCATTGAGGGTCGGTGTCGAGGAATAGCTTCCAGTGCCGTATTGGATGGTGTAAACAATCGGCTGACATGGGCTGGTTCCATTCGTGCCACAATTGTTTCCAGTCCCGTAAGAACGGCCCGCGACGGCTGTGGCCAGCGAGCCTGGGCCTGAAATATTCAGACCCGGATTAACGGTCAGCGTTGCGGGCTGGCTGCTGGCAGAGCTGGCGGGAGTTGAAGCATTGGCAGTATCTGACGCAGTAATCACGGGGCTGAAACTACCCGACTCGGTCACCGACGAACTCGAGCACTGATAGGTTCCTGTCAGACCGCTGGAGGAAGTTAGAGAGCAACTGAGGCCTCCAGGGAATCCAGACATTATAGGCGTGGTGCTATAACCGCTAAGCCCGCCCGTGACCGTGTACTGAATGGGCTGACAATTCTTGCCGGAACAACCTGTGCCAGAACCATACGCTCGGTTTTCGACCGCTGGTGCCAACGGGCTCGGGGTCGGTCCTGAAATATTCAGAGCCGGATTAATGGTCAGCGTTGCGGACGGGCTGGTGGCAGTGCCTGCAGGCGTCGAAGCATTGGCGGTATCGGACGCGGTAATCGTCAGGCTTGGCGAGCCCGATCCGGTCACATCCGAACTCGAGCACTGATAAGTTCCTGTCAGACCGCTGGAGGATGTCAGAGAACAGCTAAAACCATTTGACATCGAAGGCGTGGGGCTATAACCGCCAAGCCCGCCCGTGACGGTGTACTGAATGGGCTGGCATGGGCTAGTTCCGTTCGTACCACAATTGTTTCCAGTCCCGTAAGAACGGCCCGCGACGGCTGTGGCCAGCGAGCCCGGGCCTGAAATATTCAGAGCCGGATTAATGGTCAGCGTTGCGGACGGGCTGGTAGCAGTGCCTGCAGGCGTCGAAGCATTGGCGGTATCGGACGCGGTAATCGTCAGGCTTGAGGAGCCCGATCCGGTCACACCCGAACTCGACGAGCACTGATAGGTTCCTGTCAGGCCACTTGAGGAAGTCAGAGAACAGCTAAAACCATTTGACATCGAAAGCGTGGTGCTGTAACCGCCAAGCCCGCCCGTGACCGTGTACTGAATGGGCTGGCAAGGGCTGGCGCCGTTCGTCCCACAGTTGTTCCCAACCCCATAAGTTCGCCCGCTGACGGCTGGAACCAGGGGAGTAGCTGGTCCGGTCAATTCGAGTGCCGGCTCAATGGTTAGAGTTTTGTTCAGCACGTACTCCGTGTTTGATTGCTGGGCACTGGGCGTTGTGGCACTTGCGGTGTCATTCAGCGTGAAAGAAAACGAATACGCCCCGGACGAGGCCGAAACCGTCCCCTTACCTGTCGTCGAGCAGGTAATCGCGGTGGAAGAATTGGAGCATACGATGCCCACCGGAACACCATTGGGGAGGGGAAGGGAAGTCGCTGGGGGCAAAGTATAGACGTAAGGCGGATTGCCGCCCGAGGCATCATAAATCAGCGGCTTGAGACCCTGCGATGGGTCGCCATATGCGCGCCCCTGGACACCCGGAGGCGGTGGGTCTACCAAACTTGAGTCCGGCGTCAGGGCCAACGGCTTGTTTACAGTAATCGTGTTTGCAAAACTTGAGGACCCGGCAGGCGCTTCTGCTGAACCGCTATCGCTGACCGTAAACTGAAATCCATAGGGGCCCGGCTCAGCTGTAAGCACCCCAGTGCCACTGGAGCATGTAACCTGAACAGGGAGAAGAGGCGGTTGTGGCTGCGGAGGCGGGGGAGCGGTGCAGGCGATCGGAGTGGGTACGCCGCCATTTGGGGTCTGGGGGCCGGGCGAGAGCGGTTTAGCCACAGTGGGTGGAAGGCTGAAGGTATAGGGAGGCACACCACCTGTGATGGTGTAAGTGAGGGGAGTGAACCCTGCGGCTGCATTTCCATAGCTCCTGTTCTGAACTGCGGGCGGAGGCTGGTTACCGGCTGAGTTGGGTGTGATCGTGAGCTGAGGATTCACTACAAGGGTGCGTGTCTGGGTAGCAGTTGTTCCGGAAGAGACGCCGTCGGGTGTGGTGGCATTTGCTGTGTCATCCACCGTCACCGGAACGGGGCCGTAAGGAACGGAGCTGGGGGTGGCTGTGATCTGGCTCGCCGAGCATGCATAGGTATTCACGGCTGATCCCGTTCCCTGCGTGCAGGCGAATCCCTGCGGAAACGCCGCAGCAGGCGTCGTCGACGTGCCGGGTGTTGAGAAATAATATCCGCCCAGTCCGCCCGTGGCCGTGTAGAGAATCGGGGAGAAGGGTTGGATGCCATAGCCACGGTTCTGGATCGCCACAGGTAAGGGGTCTGGAAGATTCACGGCAAGCGCGAGAGGGGCATCCACGCGGATAATATGGCTCGTGTGGCCATTGACGTCTGTGGAAGTTAAACCACCAGGTGTGGCCGGGTTGCCGGGATCGCTTACCGTGACGGTAAAGCTTGTCGAGCCTGGTGGGCTGCCAACGGGCTGTCCATTGCTGCTGCAAGTCAAGGTTGCAGTCGGAGCCGGGGGCTGAGGGTTGGGTGTGGGTGTCGCACAAGTGACGCCGGCGGGAAGCATTCCTCCCACCGTGATACTCAGGCCCGTGGTGGTTGAAAGACCATTCGTTGCGGTTACTACCAGAGAGCTTCTGGCTGGAGCGCCGTAGGTTCGATTCTCCACCGCGTCGGGCGCCTGTCCGGGCTGGCCTGCGGGAGAATCAAAATTCAGACTGAAGGCGAGAGGGGGGTTGACGACCCAGGTCAAGGTTTTCGTCACGGTGTTTTGCGGCACAACGATCTGAGCGGGCGAGGCAGGGTCAGTAATCGGACTATCGGTCGCGTTGATGGTCACCGAATAGGTTCCGCTGGCTGTCACAGGCGAGGTGCTCGTGAGCAGGCATCGACTCCGGTTGCCAGGGTCCACAAGAACTGAAAGTCCTGGGTTTACCGGTGCCACCGCCAGCGAGCAGTTCGTCAGAGGCCCGTTGCCGGCCTCTCCGCTCTGTCCCGAATTGCTCGATGGGACAACAGCCGGCAGGCTGGTTTGGGCAGGTTGGGAGAGCGGTGCGACGCCAAATGTCCGGCCCGCAACGCCATCCGCCAGCGACGCCTGGGTAATCGCAAATTCGTTGCGTACGGTGAGCGTATTGGTAAAGGTTTCTGTGCCGGAGGGTACTACGGGGAAGGGTTGATTCGTCGCATAGAGAGGAGAATCGGTAACCCTCAACGAAAAGGTGTAGATTCCCGGCAGCAAGTTTCCTGCCGGCGCCTTCATGGTCACGAGCATATTGACGCCGGTTGTATCCGGCGCACAGGTGGCGGCGCCGCCCGCCGCTGTGAATGCCGCGGGTAGGTCTGAAATCGAGCAGGCGGTTATGGGACCGTTCCCAGCCTGGGAGGACCCCATTTGACTGATGCCATGATTATTTACCAAATCAGTTGTCACTAAAAATGTGCGCGTGTAACTGCGACCCATGATGCCATCCGGCATCGAGTAGGGGTGGACGGTGAAAGGATTTCGGATGGTCAGGGAGTATAACCGACGATCCGTACGCTGGGGTGTGCTGGAGTCGCCGGCCTGGAGTGTGAACGTGAATTGGCCAGCCTGAGTAATGGGTTCGCCATTGCTGCTGAGGATGCATTCGGAACCGCGGGGAGATGGCGCGGCAAATCCAGGCGGTAAAGACCCTGAAATGATGATACAGCTTGTGATAACTCCGCTTCCTCCGGAGGTATTGATCGTTGCAATATAGGAGAGTCCTTTAACGCCGTCCACTAATTGCGGGGTCGTGATGGAAAGAAAGCCCGGTCCTCCCGGCTGCGTGGCACTGGGCAGTTCGGTAGTCCCCATGCCGCAACTCATCATTCCAACCGCTGCCGACAGCAGGAGTGAAATCGTCGCCCATTGCCAAAACGTCAGTCCGCCGAGTAACGATTGCTGTCTTGTCACCGCAACAGGCGGCCCGGAACCTTCCATTCTCCCCCTCGCAAAGAGATATACTGGCGATTAACTCTAAAGAGAGTATTAGTTTGTCAGGAAACAAATTTATGTATATTATGCACATCTGTCAATACGAACGGAGCGTGAATCCGATCCGAAAAGAGGGGGAATGCTGGGGTACTCACGTTGGTTGGTTTTTTTAAGCTTGCTTTGCGGATTAGTGGCGCTGATGAGCCATCCGCTGAAGGCGCAAACCATCAGCGGCACTCTGATCGGAACTGTCACAGATCAGCAGGGGGGAATCTTATCGGGTGTCGGCATCACGGCCACGAACACCCGCACCGGTCTTAGCTACGAAGGCGTCACTGATTCGCAACGGGGATTTTATATGGTTCCCGAAGTTCCGCCAGGCTTCTATCGGGTGCGGGCTGAATTCAGCGGCTTCCAAACAGAAGAGCACTTTCCCGTGCGGATCGACGTTAATCGAGTCACGCGCGAAGATTTTGTCCTGAAAGTTCCCCCCACGAAAACTGTTGTGGTGGTGCATTCCAATGCGCCGTTGACGGAAACCAACTCTCCGAGCCTCACTACCTATTTTGACGACCGACAAATTCAAGCCCTGCCGCTTTTGACGCGCGACGTGGATGATCTTGCGCTGCTGGCCCCCGGCGTGGCTAGCGTCACCACTTTCAGTTTTGCGAGCACGTTGGTGCCTTTTTCAGTAAACGGCTCACGCGGACGCGACAACAATTTCATCATCGACAGCGTCAATAACAACGAACCGCTCTTCGGCGGGGCCGCGACGCAATTCACGAACCCCGATATCTTCTCCGAATATGAAATCCTCACGGGCCAGCCGAAGGCTGAGTTTGGCCGCAACACAGGCGCGACGGTAAATGTGATAACCAAAAGCGGCTCAAGCCAGATTCACGGTTCAGCCTTCTGGTTTGGACAGGACAACATCTTCAACGCTCTGACTCAGGTGGAAAAGGCCGCGCTGCTCACCTCGCCTCCGCCCTACTATGAAAACAAGATTGGCGGCACGCTGGGCGGGCCTTTCAGAAAGCGCAAGGCATTTTACTTCATTTCCTACCAATGGGATCGTGCCTACGCCAATCTCTCCAACGTTTTTCCCGTGGTCAGCACACTGCCGACGCCTGCGGGCCTCGCCGCATTGCAGGCTATCTCGCCAAAGACGCCAGCACTCAACGCGCTGTTGACTGACCCTTCGGTGACGACCATTCCCTTGCAGAATGGACATTGCTTCGCTTCCGTTCCTCCCCCACCTCCCCCCTCCCCTATTGAACCGCCTGCGCCCAGCACCATGAATCCCTGCTTTAAGACGGGGTCCAGCGCGGTTCCTGATCCCTTCGGGATCAATTACGGCACCTATCTAGCCCCCAACGGAAATGCTTTTAACGTCCAGGATCATCAGGCCTCCCTGCGGATCGATGATGAACTCAATTACTCCAACCAACTCTACGGCCGATATCTCATCGACGATCTGCGCACTCCTCAGTCCGTGCTCGATCCGGCAGGGGAAGTCGCCTTCAGCGATCTCGGCCTGATGCCGGATGCACAAACGCTCCTGCGCCAGCGCACCCAGAGCTTCCTGCTGGACGAACGCTATAGCCGCCCCAACGCACTGAACGAATTGCGTTTCACCTTCAGCCGCATCGCCCAAGCGCAGGGAGCCTTTGGCCTGCCGGAATCCGAACGCGAGGCACGGGCGGCGGCCACGGTCGCCGATAATTTCGGCGGATTTGGAGCTTATTCCGGCAATTTTCCTTCCGCAGGCGTGCAATTCACCCTGGGACAGGATACGAGTCCGACCGTAGCCCACAGCAACATCTTTCAGGCTCAGGATAATTATTCGTACCTGCGCGGGCGTCACAGCTTGAAGTGGGGAGCGGATTTCGTACGCACTGAGACCAACATCCTCAATGTGCCTTCTGATCTGGGCCATTACTTTTTCGGAAGCGCAGGATTTCTGGGGGGGCTCAAGTCATTCATTCAAGAACCAACCTCAGGCCTCACCAATGCGCTCGGCGTCTTTCAGGCTTTTCCGGACGTTCAATCAAACTCTTCCGGCGAGATCGTCGGCCAGGGTCCTGACGAATTGCCGCTGCGGGAGTTCGACAGCGCATACTTTGTGCAGGACGATTTCCGCTTTCGGCCAAGCTTCACACTGAGCGCCGGCGTGCGCTACGAGCGTTTCGGTCAGCCCATCAACGGCATTCATCAGCTGAACACCGCTGCGCCCATCGTTAAGCCCGATAACCTGGATTTCAGCCCCCATCTGGGATTTGCCTGGGCTCCTGGAATCGGGAGAAAAACCGTCCTTCGCGGCGGGGCCACGTTGCTTTACAACGCCATGCCGCTGAACATTCCATTACTCATCTGGCAGAGCGGGCCGATTTCGCCCCTGATTTCCACGATCACCGCGGCGGGTGCACAGCTCGACGGCATCAAGACAGCGGTACCCACAAGCGGCGTGTATCCCAATCCTCCGCTGACTCTCAATGACCTGAACGTGAAAGTCCGCGGATGCAGTGCCTTTCTGGACCGCATCACCCCGGGGTCAATTCCCTTGCTGGACTGCGCTTCCCAGAATACGGTGGCGAGCAACCTGGTGGCCCCGCGCATTCAGAGCTATTCGCTTGGCCTTCAGCGCGAACTGGGGGCGAATGCCATGCTCGAGATCGACTACGTTGGGAATCGGGGAACGAAACTCTACCAGCGCGTGGATGAGAACCCGTTTTCAGGCTGGAATCAGAACTGCCTGGCAACATCGGGCTTGAACTTCAATTGCCTGGGGCATCGGCTGAACGACGCTCGGGGCGACATCACGGCGGTCACGAACGGAGGAGTTTCCAGATTCAACGCCCTCGAAGCGCGCCTCACTTCAAGAACCCTTCATTCTCCCTTGGGTGCAGTGAGCCTGACGGCTTCCTACACGTGGAGCCATATGATCGATGACGCCAGCGAGATCTTTGGCCCCGGGATTCGCTTCATCGAAGGGGACTTCGTCGGTTCGCTCCTGTCGCCTGAAACTCAGACTACCGTGGAGGCGATTACGCCGTTCCCTCAGAATTCGAGCGACTTGAAAGCTGAGATGGGGAATTCGTCCTTTGACCGGCGGCATCGGCTGTCGGTGGGTGAGGATTGGACGTTTCCGTCGCCGAAAAACCGGGCAGCAGCCTTTCTTATAGGTGGCTGGCATCTGAGCGGTGTGGCTACTTATCAAAGCGGGCAGCCCTTTTCCGTGCTCAATGGGGTCCCCCTTGGCCCGTGTGGAGATGCAAATGGCGATGGGATCCTTACCAACGACCGGCCTGATATCGGCAATCCTCGCGCGCCCATCTCGAGCGTCGCTCTGATCGATGACACGGCGTGCCTTTCGACGGACCCGGCCAAACAGACTCAATATCCCGGTCATCCCTCCTCCACGGGTTACATCGATCTTTCAGGGAATCCAATTAACCCGCAGAATGCGCACTTCGTTCAGGTTCCGCTGGGAACACCAGGCGGCAACGCTGGCCGCAATATTCTTTTCGGGCCTCGCATTGTGGATTTCGATTTTGCGATCCTGAAAGATTTTCATTGGGGAGAAAGCCGCACCATCGAATTGCGATGGGAAGTCTACGATGTGTTCAATCGCTCCAACCCTGGCTTCCTGCTGGGGAACGTCTTTGCTTCTGAAGCTCAGCCGACTCCAGGTTTTGCCTTTTCACCCAGAGCCACCGCCGCCGGCATCACAGGAGTGATCCCCGAAAATGCCATCGATGCGCTGAACGCTCAGAACCGACATGATTTTCTCACCCAGAACTATATGAACACCGGCAATCGAACCATGCAATTCGGCATTCACATCATTTTTTGACACAGGTCGGAAGGCTGGGTGCTGCAACACAACATCCTTTGCGCAAGTAATCCTGGGAAACACTATCAAGAGCGATGGAGGTTGGGTGATATACTTTTCAAGGCGAGCATAAAAGCGCGAGCCGATCCTCTAAGGTTTCATAACGGAACATGAGTTTCCGGGCAAGCAACCTAATATTCCTTCTTATTTTTTTGACCGCTTCAGTTTTCTCAATTTCACTCCGTGCTCGCCAGAGTCCCAGTGCCGAATCAAAACTGCAAACACTATACACCCGGGCGCAGCAGGCGCAGAGCCGTCACGACTATGAAGAAGCAGCGCGGGATTATGCCGGCATCCTAAAACTCCAGCCTCATCTGCCTGAAATCCGCACCAACCTTGGCATCATGGATCATCTCCTTGGACGGTATAGCGAGGCGGTGGGGAATTTTCAGGAGGCTCTTCGTGAGAAACCCAATCTTCTATCAGCAAATCTTTTTCTCGGCATCGATCTTCTTCAGCTTCATCGCGCGCAGGAGGCGCTGCCGTACCTGACGAGGGCCGATCACCTGGCTCCTCGGAATGTTCAGGTGAACCTGAGCCTTGCGCGAGCGTACGCAGACTTGCACGAATTCGACGATGCCAATGAATACTATGGCCGCGCGGCAGCCATTGACCCTCAAAACGCCGCCGCCATCTACGGCTTGGGCATCACCTACATGAGCCTTCAGCAGTCCGCGGTGGAGCGGCTTGCCCAGACCGGAAGGAGATCAGTTTATGGACGAATGCTGCTAGCCGACTCTTTTGCAAATGAGGGACGGTGGAATGATTCCATCCACGTCCTGCAAGATCTTTTGAAGTCTTTTCCGGACTTCCCTGGCATTCATACTGCTTTGGGGTTTGACGAGGCGCAAAAAGACGATCTGCAGAAAGCGCAAAAAGAATTTCAAATTGAACTCCGAACGCGCCCCGGATACTTGCCAGCGCGCCTTGGCCTTACCCGAGTGGCACTTGGCGAAAGAAACACCCAGGCGGCAACCGAAGCTCTGGAACGAGCATGGCAGGCGGATTCTGGCTTCGTGCAGGCTAACATCGCGAGCCTTCTCACATCGCCGAACCTTGAAGAAGTGGTGGCATTGAGGTCTCGGCTGGCGACACTCACTCAGGGTCTTCCTGCTTCCCGCCTGAGAAGCTTTCTTCATCGCTTTCTTGACCACTCACCAGAACAGGGGCCAGCACTGATTTCACAGGCTCCCGACACGTTCGCTCAAGGAGCAAGCGATGCCATCCACCCGGGCCTCAGCAGTGCGCCGGATGCCCCAAATCTGTACACGGAGGGTCATTACACTGCCTGCGCGCAGAGCTTGCAAAACTCAAGAGAGCCCCTCGATCGCGACCAACTTGCCTTGCTTGCAAAGTGCAGCTACTACGCTGGCCTCTATCGAGACAGTTTCCTCGTGGCGGGAGAATTATTGCGTCGTGAACCCACCGATAAGGAAGCACTCTATTGGCGGGCCAAATCCTGCCAAAAGCTGGCCCTTCAAAGCCTCACGACGATGGGCATTGCTCAGCCGAACTCTTATCGAGTCCACCTGCTTCTCGGCCAGGCCTACTTGAATATGAACCGATACCAAGAGGCTGAAGGCGAATATGCACTCGCCCTAAGGATGCAGCCCAGGGATTTGGCAGGCCACATTGGCCTCGCCACAGCTTACTGGAAAGATATGAAGTTTGACGCAGCGCTTCCATACTTGAAAGCCGCCTTGGCTGAGGATCCGGCCGATCCCGACGCAAGTTACATTTTGGGTGAGATTCTCATCGAGCGTCATCAGTATTCCGAAGCCAAGCCTTACCTGGTTGTAGCCGCGCGCGGTGCTGGAGATCGGGCGCTTTTAGCGCGGGCGTTGCTCAGCAAGGTTGATGCTTCCCAAGGAAAGACTCGTGAGGCCATTGCAGAATTGAAACAGGCGCTGAGTGTCGATCGTGATGGGAGCCTGCACTTTCAACTCTATCAGCTTTATCATAAACAAGGAGACATGCACGCTGCCCAGGCGGCCCTTGCCGAGTCCCAGGCCATCCGCGCGCGGTCCGTGCAAAACGCTCAGGATGAAATTCAGGTCCATCAGTAATTTGTCAAGACTCGTGGCGTGGCAAGAGGCTCTTTAGCTGGTTGCCGAAAGGCGTTCAGAAGCCGAGTCATTCTGAGCAGCAGCGAAGAATCCCTGTCTTATAAGCATGCGAATCACATTACTTATTGTGCTATCGAGCACCCTCGTAGTGCCGGGCACCTGGGCACGGCTTGCTGGTGTGGACGGGCAGCAAACTCCAAATTCCGGCGCCGATGCGCGCGTGCAGGAGCTTTTTAACGAGGGGAGTCGTAGCTTTGCGAAAGGGGATTACGCAGATGCAGCCCGTGAATTTCAGCAAGCGCTCGCCATCAAGCCGGATTCCCCTCAGCTCCTCAGTAACCTGGGCATCACCTTGCACATGGAAGGCCAGCCTGAACAGGCTGTTCACGTACTGCTCCAAGCTTTGGCGCGAGACCCGAATTTGCTGCCCGCAAATCTGATCCTCGGCCTAGATCTGGTGAAGTTGGGAAAACCTGAACAAGCCATCCGCCCGTTAAAGAAAGTCCTAGCGCGCGCTCCCTCCAATCGCGATGCGCAACTCGGATTGGCCAGCGCTTACTTTGCCTTGCATCAGTTTAGTACGGCAGCTGACCTCTACCGGGAGGCCGTCAGACTTCGGCCCAAGGATGCCGACGCGTGGTACGGCATGGGAATCTGCTTCGAGCATCTGGCTGAAAATACCGCTCACATCATGGCTCGTCAGGCACCCGATTCGCCTTACTACTATCGGCTGGTGGGTGAATTTCTGCTGCGAGAAGGAACTGAACTAGACGCAGCTCAGGCTTTTCGTCAGGCGCTTGCCGCCTCGCACGGCGGTGACGATCTGGGGTTGCGCGCCGCCCTGGGGCTCACTTTGGCGCGACTTGGGCAAAGCGCGGATGCCGAGCGTGACTACAAGGCAGAACTCAATCTTCATCCCGGCAGTCTGGAAGCCCGGATGGGACTCGCCGCGGTGGATTTTCTGAAGGGAGAGAACGAACAGGCCGCCGAACAATTGTGCGAAGTGTACGAAACCGACCCGGCATTCTATGAATCTCAGCTTAACCTGCTGGCTTCAGCGTTAGGCTCCGTAAGCGCTAAAAGCCTTTCCCCACATCGTCAGCCGGACGGGCGCCACTCGCGCTGTGCTGCGGCCATTGAATTACTTCAGAAAGAATTGACAGTTCCCGAGACTGTTTCGACCGGGCACCTCCTGAGCTTTGACCTTCCCCCTGAAACCAGCGATCGACCTCGTTGGACTCCAGCTACGCTTACAGGGGCGCGGAGCGCACGAAATTCCGGCCATTATGCACGATGCGCCGATTCCTTGGCAGGCTATTCCCTTTCGCGTGTGCAAGACGCTCTGCTGCTGGCGCAATGCGCCTGTCTTTCAGGACGCTTCCTGATCGCGCTCCGGGCGGCGCACCATGCGCTCACGATCGAACCGCAAAACGCCACTGCACTCTACTGGGAGGCTGAATCTGCTCAGCGGCTGGCCCGGGCTGCCTTTGAGCACGCCGTGACGCTTGAGCCGCATTCCTGGCAAGGTCATATTCTGCTCGGTGATATTTACAGGCAACGTAAGCAATGGGAGCTTGCGATTTCGCACTATCAGGAGGCCGCGCGACTGAAACCCTCAAGCCCGGCGCCCTATCTTGGCATCGCCACGGTGCATTGGCAGAACGGCGAGTTCCCTCAGGCGGAGAGTGAGCTGAAGCAGGCACTCAGGCTCGATGAGGCAAACCTTCAGGCAAATTTTGAGTTGGGAGATATCGAAGTGCGTCGCCATCAGTTTCAGCAGGCCATTCCGTACCTTCAAAAAGTCATTGCCGGCGAACCGGGATTGCTGGCGGCGCATGCAGACCTTGGAAAATGCTTTGCTGCTTTGGGGCAGGTGAAATCCGCCATCCAGGAACTTCGCCTTGCTCTTCCCACGGATCAAGATGGCAACCTCCATTACCTGCTGTCGCTGCAATACAGGAGGGAAGGCCAGATCTTGCTTGCCAGCCAGGCTTTGACGGAATCGCAGCGATTGCGGGAGGAAGCTTTGCACATGCAGCAGAATCGTTTGCAACAGGCTCTCGAAGCCGCTAAGCGGAAGCAGGCCGTTCAACCTTGATCCAACACCGGCTGATGCGCAATTTTAGTTGGTCAGTCTCGGTGAGGGCGCAGCC
>Ga0209581_1002806_pt1 | contig 15917 bp, 16 predicted proteins | sample Coa_R2_FD_187160 | JGI IMG/M metagenome (GOLD analysis project Ga0209581, IMG submission 187160) | Surface soil microbial communities from Centralia Pennsylvania, which are recovering from an underground coalmine fire - Coalmine... | ecosystem: Environmental > Terrestrial > Soil > Unclassified ...
CGACAGCATCGATCATCTTACCGGCCGTGTCATATTTGCGTCGGAGCCCTCGGCGGCACCGACCGCCTCCTTCGAATTCGACGTGCCGGTGCGCTTTGACACCGACCACCTGCCGGTCCAGTCCAACGCCTGGGATCAGCAGGTCGTTTCGCAGATTGAGCTTGTCGAGGTTCGCGAATAAGCGTCGCCAGCACGCGAAGGCTATTCACGTCTCCGTAACGGTTTGTTAACCATGTGAACTGACGCTCAGAAGGCGTTGATTTGGAGGGGCAAACCGCAAATGCAGAACACGTCGCACGCGGTCATGGCGCAGCGCATAGAGGCGCGCGACAGTCCCGACGATTTTCCAACGCCCCCTTGGGCAACGAGAGCGTTGATCGAGCATGTCCTGACCGACAGGCAATCGTTGGCGACCATGAGCTGCCTAGAGCCGGCCTGCGGCACAGGCCATATGGCGAAGGTGCTCAAAGAGTATTTTGCCGATGTCGAATGTTCCGATGCGTATTCCTATGGCTACGGTTCCGTTCGAGATTTTTTGACGCATCCCTTCGAGGTCGGTTCTTTCGACTGGGTCATAACGAACCCGCCTTTCCGGCTTGCGGAGGAGTTCATCCTTCGCGCTTTGCCAATTGCTCGACGAGGGGTAGCGATCCTCGCTCGGACCGTATTTCTTGAAAGCGTCGGTCGCTATGAACGCATCTTTCGAGACAATCCTCCGAGCAAGTTTGCGCAATTCACCGAGCGCGTGCCGATAGTGAAGGGCCGTTTGGATTGCAAGGCAACCACCGCGACGGGTTATGCGTGGTTCGTCTGGGAAAAGAGCCGGCGCAGTTCGCCTCGACTCATCTGGATTCCACCGTGCCGGCGACAGCTTGAGCATACGGGCGACTACGCTTCGTGCGCGTCGTAGGTCTTGCAGGCCTTTTCCAGAATGTTGATCGCTTCGGTAACCCGCGGAGGGTTATGCTGCAAGCATGCCAGCACATCTTGAACTGACTTTCTGAGCCGTCGCCCCTTGATTCCCGGCGGTCCCTTTGGAGGCAGTTTGTGCATCGGGGCTGCAGAGATCGCCCCGTAGCGTCCTTCCTTCACTTCGGCGATTCGGCCTTGGTTCACTCCGAACCACGCTGCGATGTCGTGATCACGATCACCACGGGCTTGCATGCCCAAAACAATGCGAGCGTCTGACGTCGTCAGACTGTATCCGCTGGCTTTTCCTCGCGCCATGCACATTCCTCGGGTCACGATAAAGGATTTGGCGTGTGAGCCGGGGAAACCCCTCAATTCAAGAATTATCCTTGGAAGGGACTGCAACGTCAAGTTGACGTACTGCGCGCGGCCACTCCCATGAAGTCTATTGCTACGAGCCTCGCTACCCACCTCGCCGGCGGGGTCACGACACTCTGCCGCTGCTGGCGGCTTGCGCGCAAGGACGGCGTGGTCATGGGCTTTACGGATCATGACCGCGATCTCGTTTTCGACGGGGTCACTTATCAGGCGGCGACCGGATTCGTGGCGTCGGCAATCGAGGACCAGCTCGGGCTTGCCGTTTCCAATCTCGATGTCGACGGCGCGCTGAGCTCGGCAGCCATCACCGAGGCAGACATCCACGCCGGCCGCTACGACGACGCCGAGGTGACCGTGTTCCTGATCAACTGGGCCGACCCCGACGAGCGCGTGGTGCTGCGCAAGGGCTATCTCGGCCAAGTCGAGCGCGGCGAGCTTGCGTTCAAGGCCGAGCTGCGCGGGCTCGCCTCACGTCTCGGTCAGGTCGCGGGCCGGGTGTTCCAGCGCACCTGTCCGTGGGAGCTCGGTGACGCGCGCTGCGGCGTCGATCTCGATGCGCCCGAGCACCACGGCGCCGGCACGGTCGCGCAGGTGTTCGACGCATTCGATTTCACCGCGACGGGTCTCGACAGCTTCGCAACCGGGGTCTTCTCCCGCGGGAAGCTCGCCTGGATGTCCGGCGCCAACGCCGGCCTTGCCGTCGAAGTGAAGGCGCATTCGGCCGCGGGCAGCATCGCGCGCATCTCGCTGTTCCTGCCGGTGCCCGAGCCGATCCAAGTCGGCGACACATTCACGATCACCGCCGGCTGCGACAAGAGCTTCGAGACCTGCCGCAACCGCTTCAATAACGTCCTCAATTTCGGCGGCTTTCCGCACATCCCCGGCAATGACTTCGCCCTCTCCTATCCGACGCAAGGGAGCGACAATGATGGGGGCAGGCTCGGTTGACCGCGCCCGCATCGTTGCCGAGGCGCGGAGCTGGATCGGCACGCCGTACCACCATCAGGCGAGCGTCAAGGGCGTGGGCTGCGACTGCCTCGGCCTCGTGCGCGGTGTGTGGCGCGCGCTCTATGGTGAAGAGCCCGAGGCGATCCCGCCCTATTCGCGCGACTGGGCGGAGGCGGGCGGCCGCGAAACGCTCGCTGAGGCCGCCGCGCGTCACCTGCGCTGGTCGTCGCCGAGCCGCATGCTGCCGGGCGACGTGCTCCTTTTCGCGCTCAACGAGCGCGCGCCGGCCAAGCACTGCGCGATCCTGACCGAACCGGATCGCATGGTGCATTCCTACGAGCGCCACCCGGTCGCGGAGGTCTCGGTCACGCCGTGGTGGCGCCGGCGCATCCGCTTCGTATTCTCGTTTCCTGGCTGCTGAATGGCAACGCTTCTCCTGACCGTCGGCGCGAGCTCGCTCGCGACGAGCGCTGGGCTCGGCCCCTTCGCGGCGCTCGGCATCAAGGCTGCGGCGGTGCTCACCGGCAGCTTCATCGACAGCAAGCTGTTCGGTGGGCCTGGTCAGCACATCGAAGGGCCGCGCCTCGACAATCTGCAGGTTCAAGCATCTACCGAGGGCGCGCCAATTCCCGAAATCGCTGGCCGCGTGCGACTAGCCGGTCAAATCATCTGGGCCACCAAATTTCGCGAGGTTGCCACGACGGAAGAAGTGGGCGGCGGCAAGGGTAGCGGTGGCGGCACCGTCACGCAGACGACCTATTCTTATTTTGCCAATTTTGCGGTGGCGCTGTGTGAGGGGCCGATCGATCGCGTTGGACGTATCTGGGCCGACGGCAAGCCGCTCGATGCCGCGAATATCGTGATTCGGGTCTATCGCGGGACAGCCGACCAATTACCGGATTCGCTGATTGAGGGCGTCGAAGGCACGGGCAATGCGCCGGCCTATCGTGGCACGGCTTATGTCGTGTTCGAGAACCTGCCGCTCGAGAACTTCGGCAACCGCATCCCGCAGCTCAATTTCGAGGTCTTTCGCCGCGTTTCCCCGAGCGACGGCTCCGGCGCCGAGGATCTCGTCACGGCGATCACGGTCATTCCGGGCTCGGGCGAGCGCGCCTATGACCCGGTCGTCCACACACGCGATCTCGGCGGCGGCGCGACCGCGCCCGAGAACAAGTTCGCCGGTCGAGCGACCGCAGACTGGACGGCCGCCATCGACGACCTGCAAGCCTCGCTGCCGAACGTGAACACGGTGCTGCTCGTGGTCGGCTGGTTCGGCGACGATCTCAGGGCCGGCTCATGCACCGTGCGGCCCAAGGTCGAGGTCGCAGAGAAGATCACGACGCCGAATGCGTGGATGGTGCATGGCCTCACGCGCAACATTGCGGCGGTCGTGAGCACTGTCGATGGCCGCCCGGCCTATGGCGGCACGCCGTCCGACGACTCCGTCGTGCGCGCGATCCGCGATCTCAAAGCCCGCGGGCTGTCCGTGGTCTTCTATCCGTTCCTGTTCATGGACATTCCGCAGGGCAACAGTCTGCCCGATCCCTGGACGGGGCAGACCGGGCAGCCCGCCTATCCCTGGCGCGGGCGCATCACCTGCGATCCGGCGCCGGGGCAGCCAGGCACGGTCGACCAGACCGCGGCCGCAGCGTCCCAGGTCGCAGCCTTCTTCGGCGCGGTGACGCGCAGCCAGGTCAGCGTCTCGGTCGATCCCACGACCAACGCGGTGATCACGGTCTATTCCGGCCCGGCCGAATGGAGCTATCGCCGCTTCATCCTGCACTACGCGCGGCTCTGCGCCGCGATCAACGCCATCGATCCGGGCGCGGTCGATGCCTTCCTCGTCGGCTCCGAGCTGCGTGCGCTCTGCGCCGTGCGCGACAGCGCGACCCACTTCCCGGCGGTGGATCACTTGAAGGCGCTCGCCGCCGACGCCAAGGCGATCCTCGGGAGCGGCGTCAAGGTGAGCTACGCCGCCGACTGGTCGGACTACGGCCGCCACCAGCCGGGCGACGGCTCGCTGTTCTTCCATCTCGATCCGCTGTGGGCCGATCCGAACGTTGACTTCGTCGGGGTGGACGTCTACGTGCCGCTGTCCGATTGGCGCGACGGCAACTCGCATCTCGACGCGCTGGCCGGCCATGCCTCGATATACGACCGCGGCTATCTGCAGGCGAACATCGAGGGCGGCGAGTTCTACGACTGGTTCTATGCGTCGCAAGCCGATCGCGACGCGCAGGTCCGCACGCCGATTGCCGACGGCGCCTACGGCAAGCCGTGGGTCTGGCGCGCCAAGGACTTCCGCAACTGGTGGCTCAACCCGCACTACGACCGGCCGGGCGGCGTCGAGAACGCAACGCCCACCGCTTGGGTGCCGCAGTCGAAGCCGATCTGGTTCACCGAGTTCGGTATTCCGTCGGTCGACCGCGGCACCAACCAGCCGAACGTCTTTTATGACCCGAAGTCGGCGGAAAGCGCGCTGCCGTACTATTCGCGCGGCAACCGCGACGACCTGATCCAGCGCCGCGCCATCGAGGCGATGCTCACCTACTGGCAGGGCGCCAACAATCCGACGTCTTCGGTCTATGGCGGCCCAATGATCGAAAGGATCGCGGTCTGGACCTGGGACGCGCGCCCCTATCCCGCCTGGCCGGCGCGCGCCGACGTCTGGAGCGACGGCGACCTCTGGCCGCTCGGGCACTGGCTCAACGGCAAGATCGGCCTTGCCGACCTCGGCGCGCTCGTCGCCGAGCGCTGCGCCCGCGTCGGATTCAGCGAGGCGAACACAAGCGCGCTCGCCGGCGTCGTCGTGGGCTATGTGCGCGACCGGCCGATGTCGTCGCGCGCCGAGATCGAGATGCTGATGTCCGCCTTCGCCTTCGACGCGGTCGAGAGCGAAGGCCTGATCCGCTTCGCGCCGCGCGGCCGCAATCCGGTCGCCACCATCGCGTCCGAGGCTTGCGTGCTGCCCGACGAGGGCGACGTCGTCACGCTTTCCCGCGCGCAGGAGACGGAGCTTCCCGACGTCGTGTCGGTCACCTTCATCGACGCCGGCGGTGACTACCGGTCGGGGACGATATCGGCGAGCCGCCTTGCGGGCTATTCCGAGCGCAAGAGCGACGCAAGCTTCGCCCTCGTGATGGACGCAACCCAGGCGCAGGCGGTCGCCGACCGCATGTTGGCCGAAGCCTGGATCGGCCGCGAGACCGCGCGGCTCGCCTTGCCGCCGTCGTCGATCGCCTTCGATCCGGGCGACGTGATCGAGCTCGTCGTCGACGGCCGGCCGCGCGCCTTCCGCATCGATCGGATTCGCGACGCGGGCGCGCGCGAGATCGAGGCGCAGCGCGCGGAAGCGGCCGTCTACGGCCCGCCGCTCCCCGGTATCAAGCCGCCGTCGATCGGCACGCCGCCCGTCTATGGCGCCGCAATCTTGCGGATCATGGACTTGCCGATGCTGCGCGAGACCGACGTTCCCTGGGCGCCCTATGCGGCGGCATCCGCGTCGCCCTGGTCCGGCATCGTCGTGCTCGACAGCGCGACCGGCACAGGCTTTGCGCTCGACACCACGCTCCCCGTGCGCGCGACCATGGGCGAGACGCTTGCCCCTTTCGGCGCCGGCCCCACCGCCTACTGGGACCGCACGAACGTTCTTGCGCTCAAGCTCTATGCCGGCGAGCTCGCGAGCCGTTCAGAGGACGACATCCTCGCCGGCGGGGCGAACGCGCTTGCCATCCAGAACCTGGACGGCGACTGGGAGATCGTCCAGTTCGCGCAGGCAACCCTGGTTGCGCCCAATACCTATGACCTGACGACGCTGCTCCGCGGCCGGCTCGGCACCGAGCACGCCATGCGCTCGCCCTTGCCCGCCGGCGCGCCGGCGGTGCTGCTCGACGCTGCGATCGCCCAGCTCGAGACCACGCTTGCCGAGCGCGGACAGGCGCGGTTCTACCGCTGGGGGCCACCCGGCATCGACTTCTCCGATCCCGCCTGGCAGCAGACGACCTTCACCGCCCGGGCGGTCGGACTGATGCCCTGGGCGCCCGTCCATGTACGGGGCACGCGCAATGCAGCCGGCGACCTCACCATCGCCTGGGTGCGCCGCACCCGCTTCGGCGGCGTCTGGGCCGACGGCACGGACGTGCCGCTCAATGAGGAGAGCGAGCGCTACGAAGTCGATATCCTCGACGGCGCCAATGTCGCCCGGACGATTGCGACCACATTGCCGGCTGCGACCTACACAGCCGCGCAGCAGACCGCCGATTTCGGATCACCGCAGCCATCGATCGCCGTGCGGGTCTATCAGATCTCAGCCACTGTCGGCCGCGGTCGACCCGCTGTCGTGACGCTCTAACACCACTCCCTTAGACCGAGGAACTAAAGCGATGCCGACACCGCGCTTGGCGCTGCCCTACATCATACAGGGGCAGGCGCAGAAGGAGGTCACTCACAACGAGGCGCTCGTCCGGCTGGACGCGCTCGTCGATCTTTACATCCTCGATCGCGATCTTTCCGCGCCGCCGGCCACGCCTTCCGACGGCGACGCCTACATTGTGGGTGCAAGCCCGAGCGGCGCCTGGGCCGATCAAGCCGGCAACATCGCCTACCTGATCGACGGCGGCTGGCGCTTCTATGTGCCGGTGAAGGGGCTCGTCGCCTACGTCGCGGACGAGCAGAAGATGCTCGTCTTTACCGCGAGCGGCTGGGTCGATCTCGTCTCCGTGCTCGCGTTCCAAAACCTCTCCAAGCTCGGCATCCTCACCTCGGCCGACACGACGAACCGGCTTGCCGTCAAATCCGACGCCATCCTTTTCAGCCACGACGACGTGACGCCGGGAACAGGCGATCTGCGAGTCACGCTCAACAAGAGCGCGGCTGGAAAAGATGCGGGCTTCACCTTCCAGGACGCTTTTAGCACGCGCGCCCTGTTCGGGCTCCTGGGCGATGATGATTTTGCCGTCAAGGTCTCGCCCGACGGCTCAACCTTCCATCTGGCCGTCTCGATCGACAAGGACACCGGCCATGTCGGCCTCGGCGGCGCAACCGCCGATGTCAACAACGCCCTGATCGTCAAGGGTACGGCCTTCCTGTTCGACCGGGAGACCGACGATGTACGCTTTACCTTCAACAAGGCGGCGGCGGGCGACGATGTCGCGCTCACGTTCCAGACCAACTATTCGGCCCGGGCTCTGTTCGGCCTCCTCGGTGACGACGACTTCACCGTCAAGGTCTCGCCGGACGGATCGAATTATTTCACCGGGTTCGTGATCGATCGGACCACCGGTCGGCTCAGGCTGCCGCTTGCGCCGAAATTCTCCGCCTACACCAACTTCGACAACTACATCGCCGCGAACACCTGGACCAAGGTCCAGTTCAACAACGCCGACTCCAACGACCAGAACGCGTTCAGCAGCGCGAATAACAATTTTACGGCACCGTTTGCAGGCCTTTACGCTTTTGGATTCTCGTTCCGGTTCAAAGCCAATGCGAACGTACCGACCAAGGTGATCGCGGCGTTCCACAAGAACGGCACCGAGCTGGAGCGCGGACGAGCTGTGTCCGGCGCGCCGATCGATGATGTTACGACCTATAACCTCTCGGTTCTCACGCCGCTTGCCGCGAATGACGTGATCGACGTGCGCGTGCATTTCGCGACCAACGACGGCTACATCGAAGCCGACCAGTCGCACTTCTGGGGACACTACGTGCCTTGAGGCAAAATGCACACAAAAACCGCAACGACGGCCGCCCCGTCGGAGCGGCCGTTAGCGGAGCAGGATACGATGAGGGCCGCGCGATGACCGTTGACGACGAAAAAATCAAGGAAGCAGCCAAAGAAGCCATTCGCGAATTTCTCGACGAGAAGTTCGCAGCGTTTGGAAAATGGTCGTTGGCCTCGATCGCGGCGCTGGTGCTGGCCGGTGTCGTCTACTTCATTCTGCTGGTGAACGGCTGGCACAAATAGAGTCGCCACGCTCTTTCCCGCAAACCCAAATGGATTGACCGATGACACGATGGCTTGGCGCCATCGCTGTGCTGGCGCTTGCCGGCTTCGGGGCGCCAATTCACGCACGCGATTGCATGAGCAACGACGGCAAGTACGTTCGTTGCCCGGAGGATGCCACGCGACGCCATGCGCCCGCTCGGCCCGCGTCCGCCGCGTCGCGCGAGCTCGTCGCTCTGATCAACGCCAAGTTGGCACGCTGGGTTCATCCAACAGGCCAATGCGGTTTTGGCTCGACCGAGCGGCTGGCGACCTTTTACTGGCAAGGCACGCGCACGGCGTCCGGCGAGCGGTTCGACGCTCATGGGCTCACGGCAGCGCATCGGACGCTTCCGTTCGGGACGCAATTACACGTGCGCAACCCGCACAATGGCCGCGCGGTGACGGTCAGGATCAACGACCGCGGCCCGGCGACCAATGCCTGGATCGACCTGTCGCTTGGCGCGGCGCAGGCGCTCGGGCTCAAGCAATCAAGCTATGTTTGTGTAGACGGTTGAACGGAAAGGCGCGCGTCTCTGCGAGGCGTATTTGATCCTGCATACCGCGCTCTTCGGGCTGCGCTTCCATGATCGAGAATCGATCGACAAGAGTTACGCGCCTCATCGACTAAGAAAACCTGCGCCCATCACATCGGCGGCATCGCGCTTTTCTGTGGCGGCCGCCTTTTGAGGCGGCCGTTTCGTTTTTTGGAGCACCGTAAATGGCGAAATGGACCTACGACGAGGCGCTCGGGCGCCTGCTCGCGCACGAAGGCGGATACACCAACCATCCGTCCGATCCCGGCGGGCCGACCAAGTATGGCATCACGATCGCCGACTACCGCCGCTACGCGAAGCCGAACGCGACCGCCGCCGACGTGCGCGCGATGACGGTCGACGAGGCGAAGGCGATCTACCGCGCGCGCTATTGGGACGCGCTTGGCTGCGACGACCTGCCCGCCGGCGTCGATTACGCCGTCTTCGACTACGGCGTGAACTCGGGCATCGGCCGCGCTGGCAAGGTGCTGCGCCGCGTGCTCGGGCTTGCCGACGACACGCATGCCGTCAACGCCACCGTGCTCGGCGCGCTCGTCCGGCGCGACCCGAAGGCGGTCGTCAACGCGATCTGCGACGAGCGGCTCGCCTTCCTCAGGCGCCTCAAGACCTGGCCGGTGTTCGGCCGCGGCTGGGAGCGGCGCGTGTCCGAGGTCCGCGCGGCGAGCCTGCGCATGGCGGCAGAACGCGCGCCCGCGCCCGTGCCGCAGGTCGAGATCGCGCCCGCCGCCGGCAAGGGCGAGGTGCCGGCGCCCGCGACGGCGAAGAAGGTCGCGGCCGGCACCGGCGTGACCGGCCTCCTTGCCGCCGGCGGCGCCTTCCGCGACTGGGTCGCCGCGCATCCTTGGGAGGCTGCCGCGATCGGCTGCGGCGCGGTCCTCCTCGTCGTCGGGCCGCTCGTGCTCGTCGAGCGCCGGCGCCGGCGCCGCCAGGAGGCGGCGGTTCCCGAAACGCCATTCGTTCCCGAACTCTCCGCTGCATAGGAGGCGATCATGATCGTCCTGCTCGCGTTCGCCGCGCTCGTCGGCGCGGCGCTCGTTTATGTCCTGTTCCTGCGGCCCGCGCTCGAGCGGCGCGGCCTCGTCCGTCCGCTCCCGTCCGGCGTCACGTCCTGGCGCGACCGGATCGCCGATGCGGTGCGCAATTCCGCGACCATCGCCTGGGGCTGGCTCTGCGTCCTCTTCGGGGCGGCGTGGGGCTTCGTCGAGCAGGCGGCCGATGTCCTCGGCGATCCGGAGATCAAGGCGCAGATCACGGCGCTGATCCCGCCCCAATGGCTCTGGGCCGCCATGATCGGCTTCGGCGTGGTCACGATCCTCGCGCGGCTGCGCACCGCGCGGCGGACGGAGTGAGCCGATGTGGTCCTGGCTCGCTGCCCTGATCGGCGGGCCGGTCGTCACGGGCCTGATCGACGCCTACAGGGCGAGGCTCGACGCGGCGAACACGCGTGACCGGCTTGCGGCCGACCTCGCGGCGAAGGAGATCGAGGCCGAGATCGATGCGCGCCGGCAGGCGAACGCGCTGATCATTGCCGAGCAGGGCCGGTGGTATACCGCGATCATCCGGCCGCTGCTCGCGCTGCCGGTGATCATCTATCTCTGGAAGGTGATCGTCTGGGACAAGGTGCTCGGGCTCGGCACGACCGATCCGCTCACGGGGACGGTGGCGGAATGGGCGGGGCTCATCGTCACCACCTACGTCGGCGGGCGGACGGTCGAGAAGGTGGCGCGTATTTTTGCGAGGCGATGAGTGCGGGTACGCGATGCGCGTCGCACTGCTGCTGGTGCCGCTTCCGATCCTGACCGGCTGCGCGACGACGACGGCTTCCGTCGGGACTGACGCCGTGGCCTGCTCGGCGTTCGAGCCGATCCGGTGGTCGAAGCGGGATACGGAGGAAACGATCCGGCAAGTGAAAGAGCACAATGCGGCCTGGAAGACCGTCTGCCTCCAGCGTTCCGTGCGCCGCGACTCCGCGGGACCATCCAATCATTCACCCTGAAAAAAGCGCTCCCAGTTCGACTCGGACCATGCAATCAGTGACCCGTAGGTGATTCGGAGTGTCAAGGCCGAAATCGGCCCTTACCTGTGCGTTCTCGGAAATTCCACAACAAATAGCCGTTTACCGTCGGCGGAACTCTATATATTGTATGTTGAGCTGCGGAGTTGTGAGCTGCATGAGCGATTGGGGAACTATGTACAACGTCGTGATCGAGCCGGGGCCCAAGGCACGCCGATGGGCTTCCAGATCGATTTATGAGACGGAGCTGGGCGCAGCGTTTTGTGGCGACTCTCTCAAAGTGCTGCGGAGCAAGCGCCTTCAGCAACACCAAAAGGAAGTTCAGCTCGTCTTCACCTCTCCGCCGTTTCCGCTCAACACCAAGAAGAAGTATGGGAACCTTCAAGGGGAGGAATACATCGAATGGTTCTCGCAGTTCGCGCCGCTGTTCCGGGATTTCGTCGCCCCTAATGGTTCCATCGTTGTGGAAATCGGCAACGCGTGGGAACCGGGTCGCCCGGTAATGTCCACGCTCGTACTTCGGGCGCTCCTTCGGTTCCTCGAAGCAGGTAGACTCAATTTGTGTCAGGAGTTCATTTGGTACAACCCCGCTCGGTTACCTTCACCTGTGCAATGGGTGAACGTTGAGCGGATCAGGGTCAAGGATGCGTTTACACGCATTTGGTGGATGTCGCCGTCCGATCGTCCAAAAGCCGATAACCGGCGAGTCCTTCGTGAATATAGCGCGAGCATGAAGAAACTGATTGAGACCGGAAAATACAATGCGGGTCCGCGGCCTTCTGAACATCACATTGGCAAGAGCAGTTTCAAGACAAACAACAACGGTGCGATTCCGCCAAATGTCCTCGATGCAGACGATGCACCATCCCTAAGCACCTTGCTAAAGGGTACCAACACGCACTCCAACGATCAGTATCAGTTGTTTTGCCGAGATCGTGGCATTCCCTTGCACCCAGCGCGAATGCCTGCAGATCTCGTCGAATTCTTCATCCGATTCTTGTCGGACGAGGGAGACCTAGTACTTGACCCATTTGCCGGCAGCAATACGACCGGTGCGGTCGCTGAAAAGCTTGGCCGGCGATGGATATCATGCGAGGCAAATTGGGAATATGCGTCTTCTTCGATCGCACGCTTCACGCCCGAGCAAATTACGGAAACCTGTGACGACCTGCGAATTGCCGCGATTCCCACACGGAGTAGAAAACGCCTCGGGGCTACTTCCTCGTTCTCTTGATCGCCTCAAATTGATTCGAAAATCGTTTCTCGATCACTTCTAAGAAGTCGCGAAGCTTGAGGAGACTTTCCTTTGAAATCGCTTCCGCGCCACCGGAGACGCCGCGTCTGAAGCTGTCTGATCCGGTCTCATTCAGCCATGCGAGAGCGTTCTCTATCGCGGTTCGAGTTGCCTTTCGCCGATCCTCGACGTGCTGGGCATCGTTACTTGTGAGGCCAAGAAATGAAGCTGCTCCAAGCCACATGCGTGGCTCGTTAGGATCACTGCAGTACTTCCTAAAAACGGCATGGCGATAAAGGGGCGCGACAGCATCATAAATTGGCTGCGGCGATCGATGGGACTTCTCACCCTGGCCTTTCATGCCACGGAGACGATCAGCCTCGGAACGACCTATATCGGTTAGGCGATAATGATTTGCACGCGTCTTTTCGATCCACCCTCGTCTCAGGGGATTATCCTTCTTGGTGGAGCCCATAATCTCCATCATGACCCGCTTGTGGTCGGGATAGAGATCTTCATATCCCCGGCAACCAAAACGGTTCGGGTTGCGCTTCCAAGTCGAAACTGTGAGATCCCATTCGGTGAACTCCTTCATTCCGGCCTGATCGAGGTCACGAGCACCGAACAAAATCTCCTGAGCGGCGGTTAGCCGTTCATGCGGCATCTTGGACAACAGCACTCTCCGCTCTGCTCAACAGTTGATCGCTCAGCTCCCAAGCTGCATCGATGAAATCGGCGCATTCGATTTCTGCAAATGCAGCAAGCTGAATGAACTCGAACTCAGTTACGGTTCGTCCCCTCAAAGCCTGCCGGACATGCAGACGCTTGAGCACGTCAAAGCACTTGAGCGCCACGAAATGCATAAAGTTCCTGGAAGCAATGCTTCCAACTCCGGACGGCCCGCCGCGACTTCGACGAACCCTCATCGATTCCTTGCTCGTAGGATTAATCCAAACAACGTTTGGAAATAAGGGGTCTTCGATGATGGTCGGCAACTCTTCGCCACCGGGCAATGTCCGCTGTTCTTCGGGAAAATCCTCCATGCCGGGAGCTTGCTCGCCGCACAGAAGAATTTCCGGGATATCGCTTCCGCGGGCACCCTCGGTTTCCGGGGCGGGCACCCGTTCCGAGCCGATCTGGATCACGGTGGCGCGTTGTTGGTGTGGGCCTGCACCAAATCTGACTCGAACGGTTGCCTGGCCCTCCTTGAATCCAGCCGTGAAACGGCCATGGCGCCCGATCAATCCCATGCCAGGTTCGTCTATCGCCCCGTCTATAAGAAGGTCATCTCTGGGACCATTCGGCGTCTGAAATGTGATCGCCAATTTGACTCGCTGCCCTTGCAGAAGCACTTCCGTCGGCACATCGATATTGACCTCGGTCGCAGCTACGATTTCGCAGTTAACCTTGTTTGAGAACACGCTGCCGTCGGCGGTCTCCAGCCAGATCTCACCGCGACCAGCAACATCTCCCGATATTCGGTCGCCTTCGACCAAGGACGCGATCGGTTCTGATGAACCAAGGCGAAGGTCGGTAGCTCTCACTGGCTTTGACGAACCGTCGGGTTGGTGCTCGATGCATTTGAAACGCAGCGGGACGGACGTGCCCTGCGCGAGTGACACGATCGTCCGGCCCGGTTCAAGAACAATCTCATCAATTCGCTCTCCGAACTCGGACCCTCGCCGTTTCCTCTTTTTGCCCTTGCCATCTTTTCCAGTTGGTCCCGAGCCCTGTTCTTCATCATCGGCACCCTCGCCCGATGTGTCCGGATCAAGGTATCGTCGCATGAGGTCGCGTATACTTTGGAGTGCCGCTTTGGCTTGCTCACGGTCCCGCGGTCTGTTCTCCGCCATCATCGCACGATGCAGGTCTTCCGCTAGCTCTTTGACCTTTTGGCGTGTCCATTCCATTAGCGCTCGAACAAGCGGGGTATCGGACAAGTGGATTCGCTCCGCCCCGGAGAGATGCTCACTAACCAGTGAAGCGCAACGGAGCTCCCCATAGATGAAGCTTACCGACGTGACGAGGACACCCAGTGAGTGCAGTGGCCAATTCGCGACGTTGTTGCGACTATTCCAGACCCGAATGACATTCCTCGCCTTCGTCTCGTCCGACATTTGGAGCTGTCGGGAAGAGGTGTGAAGCCTAAGAAATCTTGGCCCATCGAGCCCTGCCACCATGTCAATCGGATCGCCCGTCTCAGGATCGGGGAGGATATCGGGGATCTGATGTTCAATCGGTTTTTCAAAGCCGGGATACGGCTCCAGCGCAATCGGCTTGATTGGCGAGGCAGTTACGAGTTCTCCGTCCACTACGACCCATACTTCGCAAGTCTCAACACTCATCGCAGTCTGACCATGACTCGCGATGATCTCCGGGACGACCTCCTCAGCCAGCCTCTTCACCTTCCGCTTCTGGCGTCCCTCCCAATCAGCGACGCGGCTTAGCAGCACCCCTGTGAAGGCTTTTCGCTTCTGAAATGCAGCGAGGGCATTAGGAGGGAGGTTCTCTCTTGAAATGCCACACTGCGCTAAGAAGGCATCGAAGCACGCATCGGTATCAGGTGCGTCTATTGCCTTCACAATCACGCCGTTTTCTCGGGCGAACCCTGGTTTGTACCGATCCGTGGGGCGGTTGTTCTTGAAGCCCATCCGGGTGCGCTTGCCTTCAAAGCAGGACTCAAGGAATGAGAATTCGGAAGCCCCGCGGACCATGAATGCCTTTCCGCCATTGCCATGGCCGGCTTCAATATCGTCAGAAAGCTCGCTTCGCCCCGCGGTTCGGCTCGACCACGTCGTCCAACCATCGAAATCGGCCAAACGTGCGCCGGCGAAATCAATCACGGCGAGCCTGCGGTCGTCCGTATCGGCAACGACCACGATCTGCCGCAGGGTGTTATCTGTGATTCCGAGCCGAGAGTATTGGTCTTTCGCGTTCTTTATGAGCTCTGGAAGTCCATCCCTGACACCGCGAAAACGGCTGGTCAGCTGGTCCAGTGTGTGCGCTGCGTCCATTGGAATCTGGTCGGGAAAGAGAAAGTCTGTCGCCGCGCCAACAGGTTTAGAAGCTGGTCCAATCTTAGAGCTTGAAGCGTGCATCAGATTTTCCCTTGGGCGATGCGAAGCGGTTCTCGACTTCGTTGACGGCGTCTTTCAGCGCTCTGACGATTTTACGGACTTCAGCTTCCTCAAACTCATAAATCTGTCGGTTTGAGAGATTGCCGATCCGGCTGATCGCTTCGAGCGCCTTGTTGGTCCTGTTCTCGGCGAGCGTCCGAAATTTTTCGCGCTTGCTCGCCCCGGCCTTCGGCTGCGTCTTGGCTTCTGCGGTCACTATCTTCCTCAATATTTGACGAATTTTTTTAATGAACGCACGTGTCTTTTTTGAATATGTGGGGCCGCAGCCCAGATTGTCAATATTCGCTCAGATAGGCGATCTTATTCGCACATATATTTGGCGAATATGTCGATGCCCGCCGCTATGAGTGATCAGCTGCGCCTTCAGAAGCCTTTGGTTTCATTATCGTTTTTAGTGCGACACAGCTGCGCTCGATCCTCATCGGTTCCGGCTCGGGCGATTGCCTGTCCGGCCAGTGTGCATCCGCAAGGGCACCAGTTGTTGGTTGGCCAGTGGTTTGCGGACGTATTGCGGAGTTGACATGCGAACGCCCCGGACGCGGGTCCGGGGCGGCTGAGCAATGCCGCCGACGGACCCGTTTTGGCGAGCCTATGGCGAGCCGAAACGCGAAAGCCCCGGTGGTACTACGGGGCGCTCACGTAAGCCATTAGCTCAGCTAAGGAATTTGGTTGCGGGGGTAGGATTTGAACCTACGACCTTCAGGTTATGAGCCTGACGAGCTACCGGGCTGCTCCACCCCGCGGAAATTCGTCACGCCGG
>Ga0209581_1002809_pt1 | contig 15907 bp, 10 predicted proteins | sample Coa_R2_FD_187160 | JGI IMG/M metagenome (GOLD analysis project Ga0209581, IMG submission 187160) | Surface soil microbial communities from Centralia Pennsylvania, which are recovering from an underground coalmine fire - Coalmine... | ecosystem: Environmental > Terrestrial > Soil > Unclassified ...
TCACAATACCGCCGCGCGCTTCACCAGGGACGCGGCAGTTTCGCCGCGCTCGAAAACTCGGAATCAGCGTCTGAACGTCCCGCGCAGCAATACCGGCCCTGCCGCCGCGCGCACGGCGTCGCCCTGCGTCGCGCTCGACGCGACCGGCCGCGCGCCCTGCGCGTCGCCCCGCTCCAGTGTCACCGTGGCCGCCGCCATCTCTGCCGAGAGCGCGTCCGCCGAAAGCGCGGCCGTTACGATCGCGCTTCCGTCGGCGGCAGTGCGAAAGCTTGCGGCGCGTGTCGGCGCGCCGTGCGTGCCGGCACGGGCCGCGCTCCACCACAGCGCAAAGCTCGCATCTTCGCCCGGCGGCACTAGCCCGGCTACCATCAGAACCGCACGGCCCTCGCGCGGCGCCAACACCAGCATCGCCGCGGGCAGCCGCGGCGCTCCCGCGCGCGCCCCCCCGTCCGCTAAATTCCCGGCTCCGCCGCGCGCCATGCGCGAGGATGCGATCAGCGACGGCGGCGGCGATACGGGAGCAAGCGCCACCATCGTCGCGTCCGGTGCGCGCAGCAGCCTGAGCAGCGACTGCGCCGCGGCAAGATTTCGGCGGGCCGCAGCCACCTGCGTCCGCTCCGCCGCCAGTTCGCTTTCGAGATGCGTGACCCGCTCGGACAGCGCGGCGGCGCGCCGATGCATCCGGTCGGCGTGACGCATCGCCCGGCTCGCGAACTCGAGCATCACGATCGCGCTTGCGAGCGCGAGGGCGATTGCCATGCCCGCGATCGCGCGCCAGAGCGCCGCCGGGTCGCGTCTGCGCCGGGGCATGGGACCGGGCGCAGGCTCGCCGACGCGCGCGATCTCGGTCGGTGCGGGGTTGTCATGCTCTTGTCCCATCATCGCGGTGCAGCGGGGCGGCTTTATTATCGGCCGTCCTTTCCGCTAAAGATATACGGTCCCAAGATGGAGAAAATTCAAGATATTCATGTAGTTGCCACCGAGGCGCTGGTTGCGCCGCGGGCGCTCAAGGCCGAGCTTGCGGCCGACGCGCGAGTCGCTCAGACGGTGGTCGAGGCACGCCAGACCGTGCGCCGGATCATCCGCGGCGAAGACACCCGCCTTTTGTGCCTGGTCGGGCCCTGTTCGATTCACGATCCGGCGGCCGCGCTCGATTACGCCCGTCGGCTGGCGCGGCTGCGCGAGCGGCTGGCCGATCGCATGTTCGTCCTGATGCGCGTGTACTTCGAGAAGCCGCGCACGTCGGTCGGATGGAAGGGCATGATCAACGATCCGCACATGGATGACTCATGCGACATGCGCGAGGGGCTCTATCGCGCGCGCCGCCTGCTGCTCGATATCAACGCGCTGGGCCTGGCGGCGGGAACCGAAATGCTCGACCCGATCACGCCGCAATATCTGGCCGACCTCGTCTCGTGGACCGCGATCGGCGCGCGCACCACGGAATCGCAAACCCATCGCGAGATGGCAAGCGGCCTCTCGATGCCGGTCGGGTTCAAGAACAGCACCGAGGGCAATCTGCAGGTGGCGGTCAACGCGATCGAGTCCGCGCGCCGCCCGCACTCGTTCATCGGCATCACGCAGGACGGCATGACCGCGATCGTGCGCACCACCGGCAATCCCGACACGCACGTGGTGCTGCGCGGCGGACGCACGCCGAATTACGACGCGGCGAGCATCGCGCAATGCTGCGCCATTCTGCTCAAAGCGGGGCTCGAGCCGCGCGTGATGGTCGATTGCTCGCACGCGCAGACCAGCAAGGATTTTCGCAAACAGCCGGAAGTGCTGGCCGAGCTGTGCGCGCAGGTGCGCGCGGGCAGCCGCGCGATCATGGGCGTGATGCTGGAGAGCTTCATCAACGCCGGCAATCAGCCGCTGCCCGCCGATCGCGCGCAACTCAAGTACGGCGTCTCGATCACCGACCCGTGTATCGATTGGCCGACGACCGAGCAATGCCTGCTCGAGGCCTACGCGGCGCTGGCGCCCGCGGGCATCACCCGCGCCGCCGCCGCACACCGCTGACGCGCCGCGCTCGCCGCGGGGCGAGGACGGCATCGGCGTGCGGCTCCGGCCTCCTGCGTCTCGGTGCGCTCCGCTGACGATCGCTCATCATGACGACCGGCCCTACGGCGCAACGCATCAGCGATTGGCTTCAGGCCGCCCCGGCCGCGCGTCCGCGCACATTCGCCTTCGGCCTTTATCTTGCACTCTCGGCGCTGATTTTCGGGCGTGCCGCCGCGCCGCACCTGAGCACGATCTACCTGGGCGAGGGCATCGACCAGTGCTTCTTCGTCTGGTGCCTGGTATGGTGGCCGCACGCGCTCGCGCATCATCTGAACCCCTTCATCACGCGCCTGATTTTCGCTCCCGAGGGTTTCAACCTCACCTGGTCGACTTCGATCCCGCTGCTGAGCCTGCTCGCGTTTCCGCTTACGGCTACGGCTGGGCCGATTGCGACATTCAACCTGCTCTGCGTGCTCTTCCCTGCGCTTTCGGGATGGGCGGCGTTCGCGCTCTGTTACCGGCTGACGCCGCGCCTGTGGCCCGCGCTGCTGGGCGGCTACATTTATGGCTTTTCTCCGTTCATGCTCGCACAGATGTTCGGCGGGCATTTGAATCTGCTCGCCGCCTTTCCGCTTCCGCTGGCGGTGCTCCTGGCGATCGCGCGACTGGACGGAACCGTCGGCCGGCGCAGCTTTGGAATCGCGATGCTCGCGCTGCTGAGCGCGCAATTTCTCATCACCACCGAGATTGTGGCCACCATGGCCATCGTCGGCGCACTCGCGATCACGGCGGCGTGGGCGATGGGCGACGGCGACTTGCGCCGGCGCCTCGTGGGACTCGCGGCCACCGTTTTCCTTGCCGCCTGCGCAACGGCCCTGATCGTAAGCCCCTATTTGTACTATCTGTTCACCGGGTTTCGCGCCGTGCCAATATATTCGCCGAGCAGGAATTCGATCGATCTGTTGAACTTTCTCGTACCGACATCGACGGACGCGCTGGGCGCCGCGATAGCCCCCTTCCTGCGCACAAGTTCCACGTTCACCGGCAACCTGTCCGAGCAGGGCGGCTATATCGGTGTGCCGCTGCTCGCGATTGCGTTGTGGTTTCTTTGGCGGTCCAGGCGCAGGTTCGAGGGGCGGATGCTTGGCCTCATGCTGATCGCGGTCGCGGTCGGCGCGATGGGGCCGCGGCTGCACGTGGCCGGGCAGAGCTACTTCAAGCTTCCGTGGTCGCTGCTTCATCGCACGCCGCTTATCGATCAGGCTTTGCCGGCCCGTCTTGCGGTTTACCTGTTCTTGCTGCTCGCGATCGTCGCGGCGCGATGCCTTGGCGCGCAAGGGCAGGATCGGCGTCTGCGCGCGATCGCCGGCGTGCTCGTCTTTGTATCGCTATTTCCCAACCCGTCCGCGCGCATATGGGCCACGCCCGGGGCGGTCGCCCCGCCACCCGCACTTTTCACCACCGGAGCATACCGCCGCTATCTCTCGCCGGGAGAAATCGTCGCCCCGCTGCCTTACGCGCACAGCGGATCCGATGCATGCATGATGTGGCAAGCCCTGACCGGAATGTACTTTCGCCTGGCCGGCGGCTATCCCGCGCTCAGCCCTCTGTCCTTCCTGCGCTGGCCGATCGTGCGAGCGGCGAATGAGCGCGCGACAATTCCCGATGCTGTAGAGCAGTGGAAAGCATTCGCCGCGAATCACGACGTGACCGCAGTGCTGGTCGGCGATCAGCCGACGCGGCCGGACGTTCCATCGATTGAGCCGATCCTCGCGGCGCTGGGCCCGCCGGCTTCCGCCGACGGGGGCGTACGTCTGTATCGCGTCGCACCGGCGCAAATCGCCGCTTACCGCGGGCTCAACTGGGTACAGATGGAGACCTTGGAAGACGGCCGGCGCTTCGAGACCCTATTGATGGCAGCGCAGCGATTCCTTGCCTCGGGCGCCGAACCCGCCAGCCTGTCTCCTGTGCGCGCAGCGCAGATGGGTCTGCTGCCGATGACCTGGATAAACAGGTCTTTCCGCGGCCATGACTATCGAGTCGACATGTACTCGGCGCCCGGCGGGGCGATCGCGATCCGACTTATGGGGACGCGCGAAGCCTTGCAGCCGATAATCGACCGCTATAAATCGTGCGCGCGCCGCGTCGTATTTCTCGCCGACCGCCGGCACGTGGCCGCCTCGCACCTTCCGCCCGGCACCTATTATTATCCCGTCATAATCACCTTCGATCGTGCCGGGCTCGACCGCGCCGTCAACCTGGCCGCTGCCAATCCGATTCGGCTCGATCTCAGACCCAGGCCTTCCGCCGCGCCGCGCTAATCCGTACGTCGTCGAATCGATGCTTATCGCACCCCGATTTTGCGGTGTTCGGAAGTGCCCCACACCATTTGGCTATAACGATGTATTTCGCCGAACGCGCAGTGACTAATACTCACCTTTGCGATTAGCGACCTCCGACACCAACTGGTAACTATCACGATCGAGTGTGCCGTCACGTACCATCACGCACGCTGGCCGTCCGCTCTGATCCGCCAGAGGTGTCAGCGCCCTCGCGACAAGGCCTGTTCGACCCGCAGGCGTCGAGCGTTTTCCTGTTCTACCTTGCTCTGTCAGTGCTGATTTTCGGGCGCGCAATCGTCGCTCATCCGACAACCTGGTACATCGGGCGCGGGCCGGACCCTCAATTGTACATCTGGTTTATCGCATGGTGGGCGCATTCGATCGCGAATTGGAACAATCCTCTTCTGACCGGCGCCATCTGGGCGCCAGGCGGCGTGAACCTGGCGTGGACCACCAACATGCCGCTCGCCGCGATCGCAGTTTATCCGATAACCCGTCTGTTCGGGCCGATCGCCGCATATAATCTGCTGTGCCTGACGGCGCCCGCGCTCGCCGGATGGAGCGCGTTTGTGCTCTGCCGATGGTACACGAGCGACTGGCGCGCCGCGCTGTTTGGCGGAACGCTGTTCGCGTTCTCGCCCTATGTGCTGAGCCGGATGCTCGGCAATATGGATTTGATATTGATTTGGCCGGTGCCGCTCGCCGCATACGTGACGATGCGCGCGCTGGCCGGCGAAATCGGTGCGCGGCGTCTGGCGGTCGCTCTCGCGGCGCTGATCGCTGCGCAATTCCTGCTCTTTGCCGAAGTGGCTGCTAGCGCAACCCTGTTCGCGGCAATAGCGCTGCTGTTGGCGTTGCCGTCGATGACGCCGCGACAGCAAGCGCGACTGCGCGACGCTGCGGCGCCGATTGCGGCGGCATACGCGCTCGCCGCGCTGGTCCTGTCGCCCTATCTATACTTCATGTTCGCGTTCCCGGCGCCGCAAGGGCGCATTTTCTCAGCCTGGCATTTTGCGATCGACTTCGCGAATTTCATGATACCTACTTCGGTCAATCAGCTCGGCCGGATTTCATGCTTCACGCCGCTCGCCCATCGTTTCCGCGCGGAACTCTCCGAGAGCGGCGCCTATCTGGGGCTGCCGCTCATCGCGATCGTCGCGTGGTTCGCGCGCGAGCGATGGCACGCACCGGGCGGTAGGTTCCTGATTCATCTCCTGGTGGTGATTTGCCTGCTCGCGATGGGACCGCGGCTCGAACTCGCCGGCCATATAGGTATCGCTTTGCCGGGTTCAGCGATCGCGCGAATCCCGCTGCTGGACAAGGCCCTGCCCGCGCGCTTCATGCTTTACGCATACCTGGTGCTCGCGCTAATCGCGGCGAAATGGCTCGCCGACAACCACGACCGCCGATGCTGGGCGCTCGCTGTAGCAAGCCTCGCGTTCATGTTGCCCAATCTTTCGGCCTCGTACTGGGCAACTTCAGCGGAAATGCCTGAATTCTTCACCACCGGACTCTATCGTCGCTATCTGGCGCCCGCGGATACCGTCGTGGTGCTGCCGTTCGGACTGCTCGGCGAGGGCATGTTATGGCAAGCGAGCACTGACATGCATTTCCGCATGGCCGAAGGTTATGTGAGCTTCGCGCCGCCGGTTCCCGACGAGCAGCGCCGATGGCCGGTCATCGAGGGGCTGTATCGATTGCGCGGCGTCCCCGACGCGAGCGAGCAGTTCATGGCCTACCTGGCGAATCACGACGTCGCCGCGGTGATCGTCGGCCCGCGAAGGCAGTATCGCGTCGGATGGATTGATGGCGGGCCGACCGCCACGACCTGGCTCCGCGCCGGGACGCTCGCGCCGGAACATGACGCGACCGTCGCCATGCTTGAAAAGACCGGCGCCGCCGGACTCGAGGTCGGCGGGGTTGCGCTGTACCGGTTCTCACCCACGTCGCTCGCGCCATACCGCGATTTCACCGCGCTTATGATGGAGCAGCGCGCCGCGCGTGAGCGCTTCACCGCGCTGTTGTCGGCGGCGCAACGCTATCTCGATTCAGGCGCTGACCCGCGTCGGCTCAGCCCCGAGCGGGCCTCGCAGCTCGGCCTGTTTCCTCGCGGATGGTTTGGTGGATCCTTTCTCGGCGATGGCGAGTCGAATCCGATCTTTGCCTCCGCAGTCACCCTCCGCGTGGCAGCCGCGGACGCAATCGAGGTCGGCCTCGAAGCTGAATTCGGAGCCTTGCAGCCCCTGGCCGAACACTACGCGCGCTGCGCGATCCGCATCGACCTCCAGCGTCCACGGCGTTTCGACGCTGACGAGGCGCTGCATCATCGATCGATGCTGTTCGCGGTGTTCGATCGCCAAGGCCTTGCGTGCGCGGCCCTGCCCGCGGCTCCGAAATGAAGTTCCTTGCATTGGGGCTCCCAAGCGAGCTGAAAATTGCGCAGCCGGACTGTGCATTCGTGGGCGGCGCCACGGTCGACGTGCTTTTGAAAAACTGGTGCCGCACGGTCCCGCCGAACGCAAGACTCGCGGATAGCTGGCGCGAAGCAATTGCGGCATTCAGCATCTCAAATCGCTTCGCAGCGATGTTAAACAGGTGAAACTTGAGATAGACTATCGAGGACGGGCTTTTTGATTTATCTTGTTCACAGATTCGCGCGATGCTCGCGCCGCACCTTATCCATACAATGACGTTCGAACCTCGCCCCGGCTCCGTGACAAACCGAATCACACTGTAGGACCTGTCAGCTTGGTAGCCGTCGCCTACGATCGAAGAGGCCGGGATGATCAGATCCGCGCCAGGCCTGATCCGCGGACAAATCCGCGTTTATTAGACACCCACGCAGTGGCCGCCCTGGCTTCGTACCTGGCCCTCTCATGGCTGTTTTTTGGGCGCGGGCTCGTTGGCTCGTTCTCCACGGCCGTGATTGGGAAGGGCCCGGATCCGGGGTTGTTCGTCTGGCTGCTGGCCTGGTGGCCGCACGCTATCGGGAATCATCTTAATCCGATACTGACGTCCGCGGTGTTCGCGCCGGGCGGTGCCAATATAGCCTGGGGACTGCAGGACCCGCTGGCGATGCTGCTGTTGATGCCGCTTACGATCGTCAGCGGCCCGATCGTCGCACACAACGTCCTCATGCTCATGGCACCGGGGTTGGCAGGATGGGCGGCGTTCCTGTTGTGTCGGCACCTCGCCCGGGATTTTCTACCGGCATGGCTTGGTGGATACGTCTTTGGCTTCTCGCCTTACATGCTTGGCGGGATGGCGGGACATGAGCATGTCTTGTTGGTGTTTCCACTCCCGCTCGCAGTGTATGTAGCTCTTCGGCGACTGGCGGGAGAAATCAGCGCTCGACGGATGACTGTAGCACTCGCCGCGTTGATCGTCATCCAGGCCGGATGCTTCATCGAAGGCCTGGCGACCGGCGCAGTTGCCGGAGGTCTCGCTCTAAGCCTCGCGCTGCTTTTCGGTTCGGCGGATGCGCGGCAGCGTCTGTGGTCGCTGATTGTGCCTATGGCAGAGGCATGGATCCTCGGCGGGATAATTTTACTTCCGTTGTTGTACTATATGTTCGCCTACGGCTTTGAACGTGGAGTAATTTTCTCCCCCTGGTTATATTCCGCGGATTTGCTCGGCCTGATCATCCCGTCGCCGCTCAACGCACTTGGTCGGATAACCGCGCTGGCGAAACTAACGGCGCTATTTCGTACGAACCTGTTCGAGGCGGGCGCTTTCATATCGCCGCCGCTGCTGCTGGTCTCCGGCTACTACGCGCGTGCGTACTGGCGCACGCTTCAAGGGCGGCTGATTTGTGATCTGCTGATATTGGCATGTGTGCTGGCGCTGGGTCCGTGGTTGCAGATCGCCGGTCGAATGACGATCGGGCTGCCCTGGCTGGTTCTGGGCAACCTGCCATTGCTGAACAAGGCATTGCCCGCGCGGCTCTCGGTTTACGTCTTTCTCATGCTCGCGATTATCGTGGCACTCTGGTTTTCTTCGAGCGCCGTGAGCACACCCGGCAAATGGTTGCTCGCGTCAACGATCGTGTTGTGTGGCTTGCCGAATCTGTCGGCAAAATTCTGGGTTCGGTCGGTGTACCTGCCGCCTTTTTTTTCCAGCGCCGCCTATCGCGACTACCTGAAACCGGGCGAGACTGTATTGGTCCTGCCCTTAGGATGGCAGAGCGAGAGCATGCTGTGGCAGGCGAGCACCGGCATGTACTTCAACCTGGCCGGCGGCTATTTCGGCTTCGCGCCGCTCGTAACCGATGAATATGCGCAATGGCCGATCGTCGTCGGCATGTACAACATAGCCGGCGTGCCTGATCTCGCCGAGCAATTCAAGGCCTTCCTGGCGAGTCATTCGGTCAGCGCGATTATCGTTGCCGGTGAGCGCTACCAACTGGTGAAATACGACGATGGGCCGACACCGGACGTACCCATCCGGATGCCTATCGGCCCAATCGAACGGCGGGAACTCGGGCAACTGATGAGCACGCTGGGCATCGCGCCGCTCGAGATTGGCGGCATTCAGCTCTACCGCATTTCGCCGGCGATGCTCGCTCCCTATCGTCAGGCGACCGCGCTCCAGATGCAGCAACGCGTCGCGCAAGAGCGATTCGCGACACTGCTGGCGGCGACGCACAATTACCTCGCCCACAATCGCGACCCCGCCAGGCTGACGCCGCAGGAAATACAGCGACTGGGCTATGCGCCGCTCGACTGGTTCGGAGGCAAGCCATTTCCGGAGTACAGCGGCAGTCCCTCATTCGAAACCGATTCGCTCCTTGCCGCGACCAAAGATGGTCTCGTGCGTATCGGTCTCGCCGGCAGCTACGCCGCGCTCGCGCCGATCGTTGACCGTTATCGATCGGAGGCCCTTGCCGTCTATTTCCCGTACCCGGCGACATCGGCTGCGTCGGTCGGGCCGAACCGCGACGCCATGCTAGTAATGGAATTCGATCGCGTGCATCTGGCGCGCGCCGCGGCGCTTACGGAATCCATCCCCGGGAGACGCAGCGAGCCTTGATGCATTATCCGCATTCAGGTTTGTTCGCGGCGCGGTCCTCGTCGAGGCGTGGCATCGCCATGCGAAATGCGCCTCGGATTTGTCTCGAATAGCTCGATGGGATTCTGGCCAAATTGAAGCTAATTAAAACATCGAGCGGTCTAATCAACCACTTTCGGCTTAAGAAGCTCTGTAGCGCAGAATATCGTCGGCTGATACCATATGCCGCCGGAGGAAGCCGTCTCAATCGGGCGGTGTGGTGGGGACATGGGTGTTACGCAGGTGTCGGATGAGCCGCGCGCTCCAGAGCGATTGTTGAATCGGCTTTGGGAAATTGCGCGCCGGCCCTTCATCCTGACGATACTTCTGATGGCCGCGATTATTCATCTCGCGGCGCTGTTCGGACGGTTACCCGAGCGAGCCACGCAGACGGATTTCAGCGTTTATTACTCTTCGGCGCTGGTGCTGCGTCATGGCGGCAATCCCTACGTAACCGATCTAACGCAGGTCGCACGTCGCCTCGGCCTTGACGTCGTACTCGCCCTCGCCGCCAAAGCACGACTGTGCAGTGAACGAGCCATATGGGCGATGCTGGCCAGCTACCTGCTACTTAAGGTCCCCAACGATTTGATCGAAATCGCGCGCCGGCACCATCGTCCGGTGTTGTTCTTCGGAATAGGCGAAATCTATTTCGTAACGCTGATACTCGCCTATATGTCTGCTTATTGGCTGAACGTGGACTACAGTGCATTGGCGGCCGCCGACGGCATCCCGGAGCCGATGATGAACCAGAGCTGGTTCGCTCCCGGTCGGCGGCCGAGTTTGCGACGCTCTGAACGCGAATTCGTTGCGCCATGTCTATTTTGACCGACGTCCAACCCGGAGTTCCAACGCTGACGGTCGACTTATTGCGGGACCTGGCGCCCAACGGGCCGACCGACCCGATCGCATACTATAAGCGGCCTATAGTCGGGCGTCTGTTTCGCGAGCGGATCAACCTCGGACTTCGCATGATTGCGGACCGGCACTACGGTCGCGCTCTCGAAATCGGATATGGCGCCGGCGCGGTGCTGCGCGCCATCTCGCCACTGGTGGACCGGCTGCATGGGATCGACCTCGATGCCGACCCGACGGTGGCGCAGACGTGGCTCTCACGTCATGGGCGCCAGGCGCAGCTCATGAGGGCAAGCGTTTACGAAATGCCCTATAAAAGTGAGCAATTCGACCTGGCGCTCAGCTTCTCGGTTTTCGAGCATCTCCATCGCTACGAGCGGGGCTTGCTCGAAATCGCGCGCGTGCTCAAGCCGAGCGGGCGGTTTCTGCTCGGCATGCCCGCGGTGAACGCGATGATGGAGCTCGGGTTTCGCGCGATCGGCTTCAAGGGAATCGACGATTATCATGTAACCACGCCGCGCGCCGTGGCGGGTGCGTTCGATCGGGTGGGGTTTCGCGTCCTGCGCGACGCGCGCCTGCGGCCGCTTCCCGGTATCTCACTCTATTTCAATTGGCTGCTCGAAAAGACCTCATGACGCGAGCTTGGCTCGACGCACCTCCGTGCCCGGAGGGGACTGCTGCCATGAAAGACGCAGTGCGTCGCGATCGTTATGGTCTAGGCGCTTTAGGGATCTATCTCGCGCTTTCGATCCTGTTCTTTGGACGAGGTGTCGTTGGACACTTCAATAACGCCTGGGTGGGACAACATCAAGGTGACCCGGGCGCGTTCATGTGGTTTTTTACATGGCTAGCTCACGCGCTCGATAGTTGGAAGAATCCGACGTTCAGCGACGCGATCTGGGCGCCCGCAGGTATTAGTCTGATATGGACGACGTGGATGCCGCTGGCAGGATTCCTCGCATGGCCAATTACCCGGACATTAGGGCCGGTCGCCGCCTACAATGCAGTCACGCTGCCGTTGATTCCGCTTGCGGCCTGGTCCATGTTTTTACTCTCCCGATATGTAACTGACTCGTGGTGGCCCTCATTCTTCGGCGGCTACTTGTTCGGTTTTTGCGGCTACATGACGTTCTATCTCTGGGTCGGCGATCCGATTCTTCTGGCGGTGTTCCCGGTTCCTCTTGTAATCCTGATCGCGCTGCAGGCGCTGCGCGCCCGAATTTCGCCATGGCGCTTTACCGCGTATCTCGCGGGTCTGCTCGTTGCGATCTTCCTAATATCGCCTGAAATTTTCGCATCTTCGACAATGTTCGCAGCTGTAACTTTTGGAGTGGCCATAGCCGTTTACGACCCCGAGACGCGCAAGCAGCTTCGTGCGCTAATCTGGCCGATCCTCGCGAGCTATCTAATCGCCCTTGTCGTTCTGTCTCCGTATCTATATTGCTTCTGGTCGATTCCTGCGCCGAAAGCTCCTATATGGCAGACCTTTCTATCCAGTGCCGATCTGCTCTTCTTTCTATTGCCCTCTCACGTTAGCGAACTCGGTCGGATCTCCGGCGTCCGACGGTTCCTCGATAGCGTGCCCACCACGATCTTCGTTGGCTACACTTATCTAGGCCCTATACTGCTCTCGATTGTTGTGGCCTTTTTGTGGAACAACAGGCGCGAGCCGACCGCGAAGCTGCTCCTTGTGACTATGATCGTCATAGCAGTCGCGGCGATGGGCCCGGAGCTCATCGTCGACGGGCGTCGGGTAGCGCTCATGCCTGGAGCTTTACTGACTGCGTTACCGCTCATTCGAGCTGCAGTAGCGGTGCGGTTTGTGATCTATCTGGCATTGGCCGCATCGCTCACTGTCGCGATGTGGCTCAGCACGAGTCGCACGGCTCTATACGCGAAGTGTGCCGTCATGGCTATGGCTATCGCCTTCACGATGCCGAGTCTATCGACTGCTCAATGGAACTCTTCTGACACCACGCCTGCTTTCTTTCTTGATGGCGCGTATCGGCGCTATTTGCGCCCAGGCGAAAACATAATCATCGTGCCCTATGGATGGACCGGCAATTGCATGATTTGGCAGGCACACACGGATATGTATTTCCACATGGCAGAGGCCTGGGCTGGAATGCCGCCTCATGAATTCGAGCGCTGGCCTGCGATGGTTGCGCTGTACAATGGCAACTACCTTCCGGAGCCCGAACTCCAACTCAAGGCATTTCTGGCCGCGCATGACGTAACCGCAGTAGTGGTCGAAGAGCGTTCGAAGACCAGTGATGATGCAAAGCAACGCCAGGATTATGACACTGTAATTGCAGCGCTCGGCTCCACCCCGGAGAAGGTGGGTGGAGTTCTAATATATCGCTTGGCGCCATCCGATCTCGCCGCATGGCGGAATCTAAGGCCTCTTGACCTGGAGCGCCGCGTCGACGAAGCCCGACTCGGCGCATTACTGGGTGCGATCGAGCGCTACCTTCAGAGCGGCGCCGAGCTTTCCCAGATCAGCATGCCGAGGCTTGAAGAAGCCGGCCTCATCCGCGGAGATTGGGTAGGTGGCCCTGACATCCGCATCAGTAAAGCTTTCTGGCTAAAGGCTATTGCGCGTGGAAAGATCGAAGCTGGAATTTTCGGCTCGCACTCCGTCATCGCGGCGCTCGCCACGAAATATCAGCGGGACGCGCTCGGCGTGCGCGTCATTCCGATCCCTGGCAGGTCTGCGAATCGAGACGAAGAATTGGCACTGTTGCTGTTGACATATGATCGCAGCAGCGTGGCGCTGGCGGCAGAGCATGCTGGCAGCGCGACCGACGTGAATGCTGTCCCATTCACCGTGGCACCCGCAGCGTCGGCCCGCGTTCGCTAGGAGTGCATGGAGCGTTTGCTCACGCATGAATAGTATTATCGCACCCAGGGGTCGCTTTCTTGACCGGGGCGCGGCGGCTTCATTTCTGATATATGCTGGGGTGGCCTTTTTGTTCTTCGCCCGCGGTCTGTTTGGGCATTTCACGGATTTTCATGTTGGCAGGTATCTGGGCGACCCGGCGCAATGCATCTGGTCGCTGGCGTGGCTTCCTCATGCACTCGCGCATGGCCGTAATCCGGTGTTCAGCGACGCGGTCTGGGCGCCAGAGGGCGTCAACCTGACCTGGACGACGTGGTTGCCGCTCGAGGCCTTGATCGCATGGCCAATCACCGCGATTGAGGGTCCCATCGCTTCGTACAATCTGCTCGCGCTCCTTTCGCTGCCGCTCGGCGCTTGGAGCGCTTTCATCTTATGCCGGCACCTGAGCGGATCGTGGTGGGCGGCTTTGGTCGGCGGCAGTATATTCGGCTTCTCGGGCTATATGCTTTATTACCTGTGGACCGGGGACCTGAATCTGATCGCGGTATTTCCGATTCCTCTGGCGGTTTATGTCGTGGTGCGCGCCTGCCAGGGTGAAATCGGCAAGCGTGCGCTGATCGGATGGTTGACTGTACTGCTGGTCACGATTTTCGCGCTGTTCACCGAGCTGTTCGCTACCGCGACGATGTTCGGCGTGATCGCGCTGGTCCTGGCTTTCGGCTTCACGCAAAATGACGAGCGTGCGCGCCTGCGTGCAATATTGCCGGCAATCCTGACTAGCTATGTGCTCGCCCTGATCGTCCTCTCACCCTACCTGTACTACATATTCGCTGCGAGTCTGCCAAATGCGATCTGGCCAGCTAGACTCTATGCTGCAGACCTTGCTTTTTTCCTGTTGCCTTCGAACGCCAGCGCTTTAGGTCAGCTGCTTTTTTTTCAGAAGATCGCGAGCGCGGTGCCGAATTCTCCGTACGTGGGCTACAGCTACCTGGGCCCGGTGATGCTCGTCGTGGTCGCCGCTTTTGCCCTGCAGCGCCGACGTGAAGCTCGAGACCGCCTGCTGATCGCGCTTTTCGGAGTCGTCGCGCTGCTGTCGCTGGGCCCCGTCCTGACCGTCTACGGACGGGCGTTGCTGCCAATGCCGGGACTGCTGCTGAATCTTCTGCCGCTTATTCGCAACGCCCTGGCGGCGCGATTCACCATGTACTTGAATTTGATCGTTGCGGTCATCGTCTCGCTGTGGTTCGCTGACACCACGATTTCGCTCCGGATGAGATGCATTACCGCCGGCCTTGCGGTCCTGTTTTTGTTACCCAGTCTGTCCGCTGGCTACTGGGACACTCCGGCTGACACGCCGCCCTTCTTCACCGATCACGCCTACCGCCGCTATATGGCACCGGGAGCAATCGCGCTGGTTGCGCCGTACGGATGGACCGGCAACAGCATGCTTTGGCAGGCGCAAAGCGACATGTATTTTCGGATGGCCGGAGGGTATACGGGGATGCCTCCGGCCCAGTTCCAGCGCTGGCCGGCGATGATCGCACTCTTCAATGGAAGGTGGCTGCCGGATGCGCAGACGCAGTTGAAAGCCTTCATGGCCGCACATGACGTAACCGTCGCACTCGTCGATCGGCGCGCGCGCGACAGCTCCGATCCGAAGCAACGGCAGAATTACCAGACCATCGTCTCCGCGCTCGGGCCGCCCCAGGCAGAGGACGGCGGCATGTTGATATATCGCTTCGCTCCGACAGCGCTCGCGTCATATCGCAATCTGGATCCGCAGGAACTCGAACGGCGCGTCGATCAGGCGCGGTTTTTTGCTTTGCTCGACGCGGCGAACCGATACGTTAACGGTGGCGGCGATTTGATCGGCCTCAGCCCCGAACGGCTCAAGCGAGCCGGTCTCATCCGCGATAATTGGATCGCCGGACCGAACATCATCGTCAGTGAAGGGCTGTGGGCGCGCGCGCACCCCGATGGAAAGATCGAGTTGGGCACGTTCGGTTCGCGCGGCGCGCTCGTCGCGCTCCGCGTCGCCTTTGACCACGACGCGCTCGACGTGGTTGAGATGCCAATTGCCGCGGCAGGAAGCGCCACCGGCGATGGGCAGTTGGAACTCCTTGTAATGACCTTCGATCGCGCCTCCCTCGCGCGCGCGGCCGACCGAGTGCACGCGCCTAAGCCGGCCGACGCGAATACACCGATTGCGGCAAATGGCCGGCAGAACAATCCGCGCTGAGTCCTCACAGCCAACGGCGGCAGCGATGAAGGAGCCGCGCGCGCGCCTGGCTTTCGATGGCCGCGGAATCCTGGCGCTTGCGATCTACACGGCGCTGGCTGTGTCGTACCTGGCGCGCGGTCTGAGCGGCCGCTGGCCAACCGCGTATATCGGCAAGGGCGTCGACCCGCCGCAGTTGATGTGGCTGATGTCCTGGTGGCCGCATGCTCTGGCTCGCGGGCTGAATCCTTTTCACACCGACGCGATCTGGGCGCCGCATGGCCTCAACCTGGCGTGGGCGACCTCGATGCCGCTTATCAGCGTGATCGCAGCGGTGCCGATCCTCGTCGCCGGTCCGATTCACGTGTACAACGCGCTTTGTGTATTGGCTGTAGCCTTGGCGGCGTGGAGCGCGTTTGCACTGTGCCGCTACCTGAGCGGCGCATACTACCCGTCGCTGATTGGAGGCTATGTTTTCGGGTTCTCCGCGTACATGCTCGGCCAGAGCCTGGCGCATCTCGATCTGCTGCTGGTGTTTCCGCTACCGCTGTTTGCCCTTCTCCTGATTCGCGCGTTCAAAGCGGACATCGAATGGCGCGCCTT
>Ga0209581_1002811_pt1 | contig 15897 bp, 17 predicted proteins | sample Coa_R2_FD_187160 | JGI IMG/M metagenome (GOLD analysis project Ga0209581, IMG submission 187160) | Surface soil microbial communities from Centralia Pennsylvania, which are recovering from an underground coalmine fire - Coalmine... | ecosystem: Environmental > Terrestrial > Soil > Unclassified ...
TGACCGTCGAAATCAGGGGTACACTACAGCAAATCGGTAGCGCTGCAGGTAAGGCGAATGATTACCTGCGTACTGCCTGGGATTGGTGGCGCACCACTCGGCCCGATCCAGGATGTCTCGCAGCGGCCACTGCCTCAGGCGCCGCATTCGGTGCGAGCCGGGGCGTAGTGGCAGGACCAATTATCCAAGGCGCGCTTGCCATCCCGACGGCAGGCGGCTCAGAATTGCTTGGCGGACCGGCTGGCGGGGCAGTGCTGGGTGGATTGACGGGAGCAGGACTAGGCGGCGCGGGAGGTTACCTAATCGGCCAAATAACCTGCCGGACTGGTTCTGGTGGCGGAGGAGGAGGAAGTAGCCGCGGTGGCAGCGGAGGAGGAAGCACAGGGCCTAAACAATCTCCGAAGTTCCGTCCTCCGACAAATCCACCTCAACCTCCGCCAGCGGCTGTCCCTTCGGGTTGGAGAGTACGAATCATGGGTCCTGCTCCTGGGTATCCCAATGGTTACTGGCGGCTTGAAAAACCCATGGCAAATGGAGGATGGCAAGGCATTAATCCGTCAACTATGAAGCCCGGCCCGCAATGGGAAACCCACGTCCCGCTACCTTGATGTATGCTGGAGGCCGCATGATTAAAGAGGAGCAAGTCACCGCCCTGATCGGGAAAAACATCGAACTGGTATGTTTTGCTCAATATTCTGTTTATATCCACCTCGAAGGCAACGTCATGCTGACAGTAGAAGCTGGTCTCGAGCATACTCACAATGCAGCCCGTTACGTTTACGAAGCGTCATCTCCGTTTGCCGCGTCTAACATCATGAGCATTCTGGAAAATGCAGTTACCTCCGCGAGCGTCGATCCAAATGGTGACCTTCGCCTGACCATGTCCAATGGAGATACGCTTCGTATATACAAAGAACCTGAATTCGAATCATACAGGATCAAAATTCGTGATGAAGAATGGATTGCTTAGTAATGCAACCATGAAGATTTGACCCCTCCGATCCGGTTGAGCCAAGTGGCCCTCAGACTTGCGCGGGTGCCAGATTCCATATAACGACCACGCGATGCCACTCGGTTTTCGAGGCCCACTCATCGTCCGCGTTCTTCCACGACCGCTGCGTCGCGACCGAAAGAACGGTGAACGCAGCGCCGTTGCCGCGCGCCTGGCGTCGCTCCGGGTCTTTGCCGATGAAGCCGATGATCTGAACTGAATTGAGGTACATTTTGAAATCTCCTTTTCTGCCCCTTTTGCTTGGGGCGCCCGAAAGCGAGTGGAGACCACTCCCAAGGCGAGCGGCTGCTTTATGGGAGGGACCCCGCGCGGTTCGGGCGGAGCCGGGAAAGCATCTATGAGGCAGGGCGCTACCTTCAAGCCATTTCCTGCGCAAACCAATCCTCTAGCCTGGACGGCCGTTTCGCCGTCGCGACAGACGAAGTTGAGCAACACCGTTCGACATCGGGTCAGTTCAAAATCGTCATTCGGCAAAAGTCGATTCGCGAATCCGGCTCGCGATCAATCATCTATTCGGGCACCGAGGCCCATGAGGACGACTTCGGTCTGTTCCCGGCGCGAAGCCGGGACAGGCGGGCGGCCCAATCAGAAGGTCAGCCATCTCTTACAGAGCTAGCTTTCACCTCGGGCACGCCGCGCGTCTCGACCTCGGCGCCGGAACTCTTCGTAATCAATCTGGTCTCGCAGCATGCAAAACAATCGAAGCAGCAGCTTACGTGCCACAGCAACCGCGGCTATCGAGCCATTCCTTTTCAGAGCGAGTTGATAGTAAAACCTCCGCAGATCGGGATCACCTTCGGGTCGCACCGCACTGCGCCCAGCTTCAATCAGCAGGAAACGCAGCAGCCGGTTGCCTTGCTTTGAGATGTGCCCGAATCGCACGGTGTCCCCGCTTGAACGTTCGACGGGGTCGAGACCACAGTAGGCAGCCACACAGCGCGCGCGCCGAAAACGACTGAGAGGCTGTAGCGTGTGTGCAACCGCAAGCGCGGTCAACAAACCGACACCAGGATGCGTCTGTAAGAGGCTTACCCCCGAATCACCTTGGCTACGGCGGTGAAGTTCGTCCTCCAATGCCTCGATCCGCGCGCTCAGTTCGTCCATCAGTGGCAAAGAATGCTCGCGCCGTATGGCATCAGCTCCTGTGAGAGGCAGGTTTTCGAGTTGGTGTCGCCAAAGGAGCGTGCGCATCCGCGAAGTGCGAAGCACGCGGTTGCTGAGCATAACTGCCTGAAGTCCGTTCTTCAGCATCGTGCGCATCCCCACCAAGCGATGGCGGTAGCGCAAGAGTCGCAATACCTCCTGGCTGGCGATGCTTGGAATATGGATCGCCGGAAAGTCTCCTCGCAGAAGAAGGTCAAGCAACAACTCCGAATCACGCCGATCGTTCTTCTGCCGGCGTGCAGCAAACTGTCGAATGCGCAGGGCATCTCCAATCACCAGGCGATGTCCCGTTTCCTCCACCAGCCGGTGAAACCAACGGGCGTAGCCAGTGGCCTCCAATCCGACCACCGCTGGAACGTGAAACTGCTGATAGAAAGCGCGCACATCATCGGTTCGGTGATCCAACGTTCGTCGTTCGATGACCCCATTCGCCGTGTCGCACCAACTGACTGTCTGTGTGCGCGCGTGAAAATCCACTCCGAGAAAGACTCCTTCCACCAGACACCTCCTCTTGACCCTTGTCGAACGGTCTCGGCAAGCGTACCAACCTCACCTGTGGTGGCGCCTGCCTCATGTCATCAGAAGCCGCGAAGTGCGCTTTTTGCACCCCGGCTACGGGACTGCGGGCGTGGGAATTCTCCCGAAGCAGCGCCCAAGCAAAGCGCGGCGGAAAAGGGAAAATGTACGGCGTCGGTTCATTCGGTTGAGGTGAATGCCAGGCGACGCCCAGCGCGGATCGGCGGGGTGAAAACTTCCCTTCCGAAGCGCGCCGTGGTTGTGGCGGCCTATATTCCGAGTTCATGTTCGTGCGATAATTCCGGCCCAAATGAATTTGAAAGTTTCCAACATCGTCTCGACTGAACTTGTGCGTTTCCTTAGGCACTGCTACAGGTTTCTGAACGATGACTGGCCCCACGCAAACAGACAACCGTTGCCGGATCAGGGCTTTGAGGAAGAGTTCAGAGCCCGCTGCATCGCTAAATTGCCGGGTTGGAGGATATCCCAAGTTCGCGAAATGCACCTCGGTGACGACCTCCATACAGCGTCGGGAACAGCACATGAAATTGACTTGGTCGCACTAAGTGACGAGGCGTCGGCGATCGTAGAGCTGAAACATTGGGAATCTGGACCGCCCACGAAAAACGAGGTCATCGTTTTCTTTGCAAAGATTTTGGATTATCTTGCGGCCAATCCGAAGTTGATCCTTAAAGATGTTTGCCCCATATTCATTTCGGTGTCGGGCTTCGAAGAGAGTGGGCTGGCTGCATGCCTCGGACTGGGAATACACCCAGTCGGGCCAGGGTTGAGGCCTCTTCCTATTCTTATCGATTCTGCCCAGAGAATGGATACTGAGACGCGTTTGGGATTGAGGTTGGATGATAAACTGGGTAAGCAAGCGGCTGACTTTTGGTCGACCCTTCATCGTCTCGGTACGGCACTCGAGGAAACCTGGCTCAGTAATCGGTGCGGGTACTTGTCTGAAAACGCGATTATCGTCAGAGCAGCGTGCTGTATCGATTCGAAGGCACTAGGCGAGGACTTGAGGGAAGCGAATGCCGCATGCCTGCGTCTCCTGACGGAATTCAAGGCAAGCAAGATGGAAACGACGCAGTGAATATTTCGAGCTACAACGTAACCGATGTCGCCTTCCACTATATCGGGCTGAGAGTTCTTGCCAGTCTGTCGGGCAACTCGGCCAGGGAGGCGCAGTTCAGCAGTGTTTCGCGAAACGTGCTGAAGTATGCGAGCGACAAGGCCCTGCGGCTGATGCTGCCGGCTCCGAGGGGGGACTTCCAATCCGTTGGAGAAAAGGTTTGCCAGGAACTCGCGCATCTCGGATTGGCGAAGGCCCCTCGTGGCAGGGGCTATTCCCTAACAGAGGAGGGTGAGGAAGCGCTTCGTCTTCTGAACGGAGGGAAGAACATCGAACTCCGGCATCGAATGATCGAACTCCACTTGAAGACTTACGACAATCTTCGCGAGGTGCTCTCGAAGCACTTGAATGGGGCCTGCATCTGGAGCCCAGTGGTTGACGCGAAGAAATATCCGCAGAGGGACTACATCGAGCGCCTCTTGAGGCCTACTGTTGGCACTCAAGCAAAAGCCGTGGCTGAAGATATGCTGCGGAATGAGAGCGCCGATACCCCCAAGAAAATGGAAAATGGCCTTCGGGAGTTGGTACTGCGGCACATATTCCCAGATGCGCGGATCAGTCTTTCAATATTTCGTTCTATGTCAGATCGCCTCAGCACTCTGCGCCTGCTGAACATCATGAGGGCTACCATTGATGATTGCGAGTTTGCGAAGAGCTATTCGCCTTGCCGCTCGGTCACGCCGGAGGTTAACTGGTACACGCCGCTCCGCTTCGGTTTGCCGAACGGGGCGCAATTCTGCCTTTACCTTTCCGAACCAAACATGAGGGATGCCCTGATGCAGCAGTCGCTCCTCTCCGCCATCGACGAATCGTTCTCACGCCAAGTAGCGCAGGCTGGATATTATGATTTGCCGCAAGTGCGCGATTTCGTCTGCGAGAGGTTGATGATACCCGAGGCGGCGTTCGATGAAGGCATAAATGAGCTTTTGGACCTGCAGCCGTCTCCTATCACCGTTGGCTTGACTTATGAGGGGATTACCGGCAGGCGCAAACCGCTGGTGAGAAATAGAGGAGCGGTCCAAGTCTTCAACCTGATAAGGAGGATCTGATGGGACTAAATATTCCGAGACGCGGCCAAATTAAGGCTTCTTCTCGATATGAGCCGCTTGGCCTCCGGGATTTGCCATTCCCGACGGACCCCGTCATCAATCCTTACAACGACGATCCCCGCAGGAATGGTGGAATTTACGCGGAATCGGCCGCGAAGGAATCGATTGAGAAGTTCGAGCGCTTGCTGATTTCTCCGGGCGATTTTCTGAACAGAGCTCGCCTTGCGTATCTGTGGTCCAAAGGGGACCGGGAGACCGGGCGAGGTGTTGGAAAAACTGCCCTCCTTCGTTACTTCCGGCACAGGATTAATCAAGACTGGGGCGCGACTGAATTTGGGGGCAGTTTCTCAGCGTGTGTCATCTACGTCTCATTTCCTGCTCAAGTAGACCGGCGGTACATGGAGCAATTGGCACTGTCAGCGCTCGTCGATACCTGCAAGAGCGGGGTTCTGAAAGCTTCGCGCGCCGCGCTGCGCCTTCAAGCTCTACAACCCCATCAAGGCGAATCGGTCTTGACAAGTTCCGATGGTTCGTCAGACTTTGAAAACTTGCTTCGCGATTCGGTTCTGGAATCGAAGGGCATAAATCCATCGCAGATCGATGATGCAGTTGCGGACAAACTGATTTTATCCGGGGTAGAACCCCGTAGTGCGGTGCCGCTGGCTCAAGGAAAATTCGAGGACTACCTGCGCTCGTTTCGGCGCGATGGCTCGCTTGAACCTTTTTACGTTCCCCGCGACACTCAGATTCTCGATTACTCCAGGGCGCTATTGTTTAACGACGTTGTGAATTACCTCAGGGTAGCCGATTTCGCCGGTGGCTATTTGTTTATCGATGATATCGAGAACCTGGTTGACCAGATGACCCGCAAGCATCGAATTGAATTCGCAAAGGAATTCGCGCTTTGCACGGTTCGCCCAGGATACGCCAACACGGCTTACAACTTTCTATCCTGTGTCTTGACCACACACCAGCAGGCATCCGTTGGTCTGGCGCAAGCGTGGGGCGACGCTGGTCTATCCGCAATTGCGCGACTTGATCCGTCTTCGCCGAATTCTGTGGAACTGACGTTCCCCAGCAAAGACCAGGCGCGCGACATCATTGTCGCGCACCTCGACTACTATCGAATCAATCCGAGTGATCGAGGGGGAATTACACCTTTCACCCCAGATGGGCTCGCTGCATTGCTGGAGGATCGTGAGACAGTTCACCCGCGTATGCTGCTTTCGCGCGCAGCCAACGTCGTTCTGTACGCGGTGAACAACGGAATCAAGGCAATTGATGCAGGTTGCGTTGCAGCTGCGGCTGCCGCAAGTACCGCTCCGGTCGCAACCCCAGACGTTACCGAAGGAATCGAGGGCGCACTTTAACCGGTTTCACTTTCTTCTCAGGATCAGCATTCAAGTTCGGCGAGACAGTCCTTGCCGGAATCGCAAATATGCTTGCATGAGGCAGCATCGGATTGAGGCGTGTAACGGTGTACTGAGTGCTTCTTCCACAACTGGCGCAGCAGCTCCCGCAGTTCCGCTCGCAATTGCGGTACATAGTTCACTCGATGACCCTGCTCCAATTTGTCGATCAGCGATTTAAGCTGCGGGCATTCATTCTTATATAGGACCGGGCACGTGTACCCAAAATGTCTGAAGTTGCTTGCTCCCTCACTAAGGAGAACATTCGCCCGCCTGTATTCGGGCGCACCGCCAAGGTCGTGTGTCAAGCTATTCGGCGAATGGAATTGTGAGCCTCGCTTCCACGCAAACCGTCCGAGTCTCCATCGATAGATGCAATCCGGGCGAGCCGCGTAGCGGCGCTTCGAGAAGTACTCTCTGCCATCAAGGTTCTTTGTAACCCTCGCCACATATATCAAGCAATTGTCTTTGTATCGAGGATCCATTTTGCAGAGGAGATCGGCGGCGAAGCCGAGAATAATGCTTGCCCTCCTTGGCAACAGATCGAATCTTTGGTTTGCAGATCGCGAGCGACAATACGCCGTCATGCACGCACGGCGCTCCGCCATCGTCCGAAGTCAGCTTGTAAATATAGATTTTGCGCATTCCTCATCGCGGCCGTCTTCATTCTCACAGCCGGTCACCTTTTCCAAAGCTCGTTTAATTCTTTCCTCTTCTCTTTGAGGCGTACGATTCCTTTGCGGATTAGACGGCGGTCCACGTTCGGAAGGCGCTCAACAAAAATGTCCTCCAAATCATCCAAGTCGATCCATCCGTGCAAATGTTGTTCCCGGCGAACCGTCGCTTCGATCTCAGCCATATTCCTGGCGTTGGCGGGAAGCTTTTCTTCGTCTTCTTGTTCCTGGAGCAGCCTCTCGCGCTGATCTCTGGCCAGTGAACCTTCGTTCCACGACTTTCGTACATCGGCGATCCACTTTATCCCGGACCCAACCATGCCGACCAAACCGCCGACGCCAAAAGCTACGAGAGCTTTCCATTCATGATGTAGCCAAAAGTAGGCGGAGGAAGCGACGCCCAACCCTCCTGCGACGAACTTGACCCACCAGCGCATGACTCGCGACATTCTAACATTCTGGGTAGCGGCGTTAGCGAGTGCTGGACAGACAACATCGAAGAGGCTAATCCTAGCGGGATTTCGGGTTGCTTTGGTTGGCCCGCGTTAAGCGGGTGGCGCGGATGATTCATCCGCGCCGATAGCGTTGAGGATTTGGGTTGCGGTTCGCTGGACATATTCGAGGCTCTCGGTGAGGAGCTTCGCATCGCCGCCGTAGAGACCGATATAATCTTGCGCGGCTGAACCCGTGTCCAGGCCGATTGCGCTGCAAACGACAAATGCGACGGCCTCGGCCTCAGTCTCGCGGATGCGCTTGGTTGTGCTGCTCCGGCGCTCAGTTTTGTGCATGAGTTCATGCGCTGTCTCATGCGTCAGAGTGGCAAACTCCTCTGCTGGAGGCTGGCCGGGCAGCAACGTGATCTTGCCGCCTTCCGACACGCCGCGTGCCGGGGCGATTTCGTTGGAGTATTCAAGAGCGATGCTTTGCTCGGCTACGAATTTCACAAGCCGCTCGCGATACTCGCGCGGATCGCCATTGACGCTGCCAATTTCCGGCAACGGCTGGCCGTCCGTCTGGCTGATGTCGAACACGTAGGCCGCGCGGAAGCCGACTGCGACTGAGGATTCGTCCTGCTCGGTTGCGCCGTCGCTTTCGGCCTTCTTGCGAATGATCGGGGCGAGAATCAGAATGCCCTTCTCGCCCTTCTTCACGAAGCGGCCCAGCTTGTGCCAAGCGTGAAAGCCTGCGACGTGCGTGGCGTTGGGCTTCTGCGAAGCGATGAGCATTACGTTGCCCCACGAATAGCGCCGGAAGCGGGCCATGGCCGCGAGATATTCCTTGAGCCGCTCGCTGTGGCCCGCTTCGAGGGCCTGCCGGAGTTGCTCGATTGCGTTGCTTGCGATCTGTTTAGCTTGTTCGACTTTCATTTTTCCTGTCCTCCTGTTTCGGGGAGTCCTTGCTCCCTTCACCCACAGCCGGGGAGCGAGGACGCGAAACAGGGGACAGAAGCGGAGAGATTGGCGCGTCCAGGTCGGAACGGGCCGCATGCTTGAGTGACACCGGGGTCTGGTGGCGCGAAAGCTGCTAGTGGAGACCGTAGGCGAACGAATCACGCGCCGGAACGCGACGATCTCGCAGCGGGAAGAACAGGAAAGAGCAGGCGTGAGATTCGGAGGAAGCAAAGCGATCGGCATAGCGGTGAATGGCAAAGGACCGAATAAGGCTGCCTCGTCGCGCGAATTCCTGCTGCCTCGGGCATACGGCGGCACCCGTAGCCGTTTGGAGGCTTTCGCTTTGTGCGGGGTGCGACTAGAAGTAAGATTCTGGCATTCGGAAGTTATGGCAACTCTCTCACCAGCCAACGCGCTCGGACATGTGCCTACTGCGATAGATCTTTTTGCTGGCTGCGGCGGGTTAACACTCGGCCTCAAACAAGCCGGGTTCAGGATACTCGGCGCGATCGAGTTAAGCCCTCTGGCTGCGGCCACATATGTGGGAAATCATCCCGAGGTGACCGTTTGGAATGCTGATATTCGCCGCGTGCGGGCTCGGGCCGTGCTTCGAAAGCTGAACTTAAAAGAAGGGGAATTGGACCTATTGGCGGCTTGTCCCCCTTGCGAAGGCTTTTCGTGCCTCCGCACGCTGAATGGTGGCAGACGGGTCAGGGATTGTCGTAACGATCTGGTCCTTCAGCTTGTGAGGTTTGTGCGCGCCTTCAGGCCCAAAGCCGTGATGATGGAAAATGTGCCGGGCCTTATGCGAAATCGGCGATTTGGGGTATTTCGGACAAGCTTGGAGCGCCTCGGCTACCGGTGCAACGTCGCTGCTCTGGATGCGGCAGATTACGGTGTCCCGCAGCGCCGACGCCGAATGATTCTGCTGGCGGGGTTGGGACATGAGATTCAATTTGGGAGGCTTGCACGATCACGAAGAACGGTCCGCGATGCTATTGCTGACTTGGCACGAACCACGAGGAGGCGGCGCGACAAGCTTCATCGCGAAATGGAGCGGCGCGGATCAAGAGTTAAAACTCTAATCAAGTCCGTTCCGAAAGACGGAGGCAGTCGAGCGGACCTGCCGGCGCGATTCAAATTGAAATGCCATAAAATGTGCGACGGCTTCAAGGATGTGTACGGCAGGATGCGGTGGGATGACGTCGCGCCCACCATTACAAGCGGGTGTGTAAATCCCTCGAAAGGACGCTTCCTGCACCCTTCGAAGGACCGAGCAATAACACTGCGTGAGGCGGCAATACTTCAGAGCTTTCCCCGCCGGTATTTCTTTTCTCTTGAGAAGGGCAAGTTCGCTGTGGCGGAAATGATCGGCAATGCACTGCCACCGGAGTTTATCAGGCGGCATGCTTTGAGCGTGTCGGCGTTCATTCGGACGGTTCGAGCGGAAAAAGACCATGTCGGCCGTTGAGGACCTACTACTCCAAGACTTGAAGGTCCAGCAAAGTCAAGTCGTGCGGTCGACAAAGCGTCGTGTACTTGTGGTCGCGGGTGCGGGGTCAGGCAAGACAGAGGTGATGGCTCGGCGAATTGCGTGGTGGGTTGCTGTTCGCTCCGTACCCAAGGAAAGAATTGTCGCATTCACGTTCACGGAGAGAGCAGCGGAAGAAATGAAGTTTCGGATCCGAAGTTGGCTGGAGAGAGTTGCACCGAAAGGTGAGGAAGTAGCATTGGGCGGGATGTACGTCGGAACCATTCACGGGTTTTGTTTGGCAAAAATCAGGGAGTATTGGCCGGACAAATATCACAACTATGACATCCTCGACGAAGGCGCTCGCGCGGCTCTTATCCTCCGAGGTTTCAATGGCGTTTTAGGCCTGAACGGGCTCAGATCAGCGATTGCGGCAACGAAACCCAGCAAGCAATACAGTCAATACGCGACACTCGAAAACTTCACACAAGCTTACGATCAACTCCATGAGCACAACGAGTTCGCCTGCAGATTAGCATCCGATACGGCTCCGTTCGAGCTTGGGGCAACGGAGGTCGAATGGTGTAAGAAGGCGAAGCTCGTCACTGATGTGGGCAAGAGTGCGGTCGCCCAGGCATTCGCGATATCTGCTGCTCGGTATTACGCGTACCTGCATTGCCGGCGTTTCCTGGATTTCAGCACATCGCAGAGCGAGTTCATTCGGCAACTTAGTTCGGATACGGAGCGGCTCAAGGTATTGGCCGATCAGCAGGTCCATCTGGTTGTGGATGAGATGCAGGATATTAATCCAGTACAGCGGGAATTAATAGAACTGCTGGTCGCAGATGAGGGGAAGCTAACAGCGGTAGGCGATCATAGGCAGGCGATTTACGGCTTTCGCGGTGCAAAGGTCGAGATCATTGGAGATTTTTGGGAACGCTTCAAAAAGGCAGCCGACTCCGAAGTAGTAGACCTGCAAGAAAACTTCCGTTCTACACCAAGGGTTATTGAACTTGCGAATAGCTGGGCCAAGAGCATCGGTACTGTTCGTTCGATGTCTACGCCCCCGATGAAGCATGGAAACGCGGGTCGCGTTGATGTGCACCGCTCGCACGTCGCGCTGGTCGGGTTTGAAAACCGTGACGCCGAAGCTACCTGGATTGCGGAGGCTATCAGAATACTGGTTCCGTCCGAAGCTGAGGGAGCGATACACGATAAAAGGGACGGGAAGTATAGGGGTTTAACCCTTTCAGACGTGGGACTATTGGTGCGTTCGTCCACAGACGTGCGGACGTACATGCAGGCTCTCGAAGATGCTGGCATTCCATGCGTTGTGAGAGCCGGGCCGGACCTTTTTTCCCAGCCGGAGATTCTGCTGTTTCTGAGTGCGCTTGCGATCACGGCGGGCACAGCAGAGTTTTATGGTTCCCCTTACAACCCGAAGAGTTTGCCCGTCCGGATTCAATCAGTGTTGGGCTGCGCGCCTAAACCTGAGATTGTGATGCGCGAAGCGTCCAAGGCGCTGCGGCGCACGGGGCTTTCGTTCGACCGCAAGACTGAAGATCGTCTGCTTGTCGCTTCGGAGGCAATTTGTGGCCGCATTAAAGAACAAAAAGTTCTGACTGCGGTACAGGCGTCGGGATTTCGGACTCCGAGGCTCCGGGAGTTCTTAACGTCTAAGAACGAAATTCGCCGGCTGTTTCCTCAAAAGCTCTTTCATATGCTGCTTGCCGAAGCGGAGGTAGAGCATTGGGATACGGGGGAGGGCAGGGGCCAAGCCGCGCTTTTTCACCTTGGCGCGCTGAGTTCGCTTATTACAGGTCTCGAAACGCCGGGCTGGACGAGTGTGGAAGATTACCCCTGGCAGATCGTGGGATTATGTCAGTACGGAGCCGAAGAGGGTCGGACTGAGGAACAGCCGTTAATGGTGCAGCCGGACGCCGTGAGTATCAGCACTGTGCACGGCGTGAAGGGGTTGGAATTCGCCGCTGTCTTTCTTGCGGATGTTTGTGCCCAGAGATTTCCAAGCAGCAGGGCATCTCATGTTCCTGATCTTCCACTCGACGGCAAAATCCTTCAAAAAATTGATGTTGCGGCGATCGCAGACAACGCAAACCGTGACGGCGAACGGCGTCTCATGTATGTGGCTCTTACCCGCGCTGAACGGTTCTTGTTCATCAGTTCCTCAGGAACCAGAACCTCGCAATTCATCAAGGAGTTGAGGGGGCTGGTCAAGGAGAGCGGAGGAGTGGTGACCGACAACCCCACCAAGGTCCTAGAAGAACTTAAGTACGCCCCAAAGGAGCACAGGCGCGACGTTCGTCTAGCAACTTCATTTTCGGACCTCCGATATTATCTAGAGTGTCCGCACGACTTTTATTTGAGGAAGGTGTTGGGTTTTGCCCCGACGATTGACCAAGCATTCGGATACGGGCGGGGAGTACACAATCTGATGCGCGCTGTGCATTCGGATCCAAAGAAATGGGCCAACCTCGCGAAGAACCGCGCTGCGCTGGAGACTGAAATCCGGCGGCTCATCGACAAGGGCCTGTTTTATCTCCGCTACACAACGGGACAACCTGCCGCCAATATGCGCGCCAAGGGCGTGCGAATAGTCGCTGATTATATCGAGAGGTATGCTCCTGAACTTGCGAAACTGACTTTTGAGCCTGAGAAGGAGTTCGAAACGCTTGTCGAGTATGAGGATGGAAATGGCGGGGCCCTGATTTCAGGTGCGATCGACATTGTGCGGCAGGATGACCCGCCGCGCGTAACCCTTATCGATTTCAAATCTGGCGAACCGGAATCAGATAAACACCAGAAACTGAATCAGGAGGAGATGCAGTTTCAGGTTACTTTGTACGCGGTTGCCGCTAAAAAGGAACTTCAGTATCAACCGAACGAAGGTCTCGTTAGGTACTTGGATTCAGATGATAAAACGAAATCGGAGCTCCACGTCCCGTTTGACGACGACACACTCCGGGACGTGAAGAGCAAAGTCGCTCGGACGGCGGGAAAGATAAGAGACCGTAAGTTCATGGTCGGGCCTGTGCTCCAGGAAAATGGACAGCATCGTTGTTCAACGTGCGACTTCACAGGCATCTGTGGAATGAAAGAGGCGGTAAGTTTTAAGAGGGCGAATCCGCGTGACTGGTGAGTCGAATGGCAGATGTGTTTTCGCGCAAGAAGAGATCGTCGATCATGTCGGGAATTCGCGGACGCGATAACAAAACGACCGAATTTGCCATGGTTGGCGTGTTAAGGCGTCATCGAATAAAAGGCTGGCGTCGTCATCCTCGCCTGTTCGGGAAGCCCGATTTCGTCTTTGTGAAGCAACGCGTTGCCGTTTTTGTAGACGGCTGTTTCTGGCACGGTTGCCCGAAACATTCTAGCTGTCCCGCAACGAATCGGGTCTTTTGGGCGAAAAAACTGGCTAGGAACAAGAGTCGCGACAGGCTGGTTGTTCGAACTCTAAGACGGCACGGCTGGAAGGTACTCCGCGTTTGGCAGCACGAATTTAGCAAACATGGGGAGGTCGGCTTGGTACGGCGCATTCTGGATATGCTTGAGCAGGCCCCGCCAGCAAGCCATCGAAGGCCGAATGCCCCCAAAACGCTCTAGCGAGAAGCCGTCTAGCGGTCGGGACTCTGCGAGGCGTGCCTCGGAATTAGGAAAACCAATGCTGGCGAAAACGTTGCCGCCGCCTTCTTCGACCTGGGTTCTCCTCCTCATATCTCCTCACGAGTAGAGGAGTCGTCGAAAACCTGGGCTGTGGTGAGAAGCCGGCCAGCAGCAACGTCGCGATCTATGCTCTTGGCGAGGCGCAGCAGCCGAGACGCAAGCTGGCGGTCCGCGAGAATCTCCAAGGTCGCTAGCAAAGACTCGCGCTCCTTGCCGCGAAATTGAAAGCGATTGGCTTTCATGCACCCACCAAAGGCCCAGCATACGTGGGGATTCGCCCCCTGCGCAATGAATGGATGTTCGGGAATTCTCTCGCGATTTCGGCAGGCGTGTGGTACACTTACGGTTGTAATATTTTGTCATAATGATTGTCTTCGATGCCTCGACGCTGATCCTGATCGCCAAGGTTGAATTGCTCGACCTCTTCCTCGGCCATGTGGGCATTCCCGTGGCGATTCCCGCTGAGGTTGCAAAGGAATGCTGCGGCTCGAAGAAGGCGTTGGATGCGGTCATGATTCAGAAGGCTCTGGACGAATCGCGGATCAAGACGGTGGCGGTGAAGAACCGCCGCGTTGTCGCCAAACTGGAAACGGACTTCAGCCTTGGCAAAGGCGAGGCGGAGGCCATCGCGCTCGCGGTCAACGAGAAGGCCCGGCTCGTCGGCATTGACGACAAGAACGGAATCAACGCCTGCAAGGTGCTGGGCCTCGCATTCACAACGGCGGTGGGCATCCTCATTCGAAGCCGGGAGAAAGGATTACTGGAAGGACCGGAGGCTCTTGAGAAGCTCGCGCGGCTCGCGAAGCATGGCCGCTACAAGGATTCGATCATCGAGGACGCGAGACGAAAATTGGAGGCAAAGCCATGAGCAAGACCATGAGCGTTCGCATGGATCGCGAAAACTACGAGTTCCTGCACGAGATCACCAAAGAGGAAGGCAGTGACCTGTCGAAGGCTGTGCGCGAGATGGTGACCCGAGGAAGGGTTCTATTCGCGGTCGAAAGATACAAGAAGGGAGAGGCTTCGCTCGGCAGGGCGGCGGAGCTTGCGGGGGTGCCGGTTGGCCAGATGATGACGATTCTGACCGAGTTCGGAGTGGAAAGCAGATTGGAGAAGGAAGACTATCTGCTGGGGCTTAAGAATCTTCAGAAGGTGTGGTAGTCGCCTTCCGGAGGACTCAGTATTGGAGACTCTGCGCAATCGTATTTTGTGCGGCTTGACAATGTACGGCTAACCGCCGTACGATATGGGTATGAGAGGACACACGAGAAGGACAGCAAAAACGGTGCGCCGGGCGCTAAAAGCCGACCGCCTGGAAGCGCGGGTAACTCCCGAACAGAAGCAGCTCATCGCGCGTGCGGCAGCCCTGCGCGGTTCTTCGGTCACGGAGTTCATCGTGGCGAGCGCCCAGCAGGCCGCGGCAGAGACCATCAAGGACTTCGAAATCCTCACTCTTCATGACCAAGCGCGCGACGCTTTCGTGGATGCGGTTCTGCATCCTGCGGCACCCAACGAGGCCGCGCGGAAAGCGGCCCGGCGGTACCTGGAACAGATCGGGCGCTAATTGGCGGACCAGACGGAAAAGCCGCATTTTGTCGTCGAGCCGCTCGGTTCAAGACATAACCGGGCGGCTTTTTCTTGCGGCGTCCCGGCCCTGGACACCTACCTTCAGAAACAAGCTGGACAAGACTTGAAGAAACGCGCGGCTGTTGCCTTCGTGATCACCCCGGATGGAACGACGATCGCGGGCTACTACACGTTGTCGCAATACGCCGTTCAGTTGGATGTGGTGCCGCCGGAGATTGCGAAGAAATTGCCCAAATATCCGCTCGTTCCAGCAACACTTCTCGGGCGTCTGGCCGTCAGCACCGCATTTCAAGGACAAGGTTTGGGCGCACTGTTGTTGATGGATGCGCTCTATCGAGTTCTAGCTCACGGCAAGGAAGTCGCTTCGGCAGGAGTCGTCGTGGATGGCAAAGACGCCGCCGCTCTGGCTTTTTACAAAAAGTATGGGTTTATCGAACTTCCGGAAATTGAGCGGAGACTGTTTCTGCCAATGGGAACGGTGGAGCGTTTGTTCCCGTGACAGAGGGTCGGCGGCGCAGGCGCTGTCACGCAGATGTAACGCGAAGCGTGGAAAAACGCGGCAAAAAGCGAATAAACGCCAAAAATAAAGGAGAAGTCGGCTAGTTGGAGTTCACTCGAACTTGCTGATCTTCTTCGGTTAGCCTGTCGTCCGGCAAAATTTGGTTAAGTTATTTGAGTGGCTGTTAACCGAAGGGTTGCAGGTTCGAGTCCTGCCCGGGGAGCCATTCTTCCTCTTTAATTTCAGGCTCTTACACTCAAGCTGATAATAACTTACTTTGGGTGCACTTCGGTCTTTTCGGTTGGA
>Ga0209581_1002812_pt1 | contig 15895 bp, 16 predicted proteins | sample Coa_R2_FD_187160 | JGI IMG/M metagenome (GOLD analysis project Ga0209581, IMG submission 187160) | Surface soil microbial communities from Centralia Pennsylvania, which are recovering from an underground coalmine fire - Coalmine... | ecosystem: Environmental > Terrestrial > Soil > Unclassified ...
ACAAGCGCTCAGTCTGCGTAAACGAAGTGCACGCGGCGCGTCAGGCCGCAGAACAGCTCGTAGGGAATGGTGTTGGCCCGGGCGGCGATCTCCTCCACGGGGAGCTCCGGCCCCCAGAGCTGCACCGTATCGCCGACCCGGGCGTCCGGCAGCTCGGAGAGGTCCAGGCTGATCATGTCCATCGACACGCGGCCCACCAGGGAAACGCGGCGGCCGCGCACCAGCACCGGCGAACCGCTGGGCAGCGCGCGATGCAAACCGTCGGCATAACCCACGGCCGCCACGCCGACGCGCATGGCGCGCGGACAGCGGTAGCTGGCGCCGTAGCCGATGGTCTCGCCGGCGGCAAGCTCGTTGACCGCGATCAGCAGGCTCTCCAGACGCATCGCCGGTTTCAGGCCGAGCTCGGCCCCGAGCTTGCCGGGCAGCGGGCTCGCGCCGTAGAGCATCAGCCCCGGCCGCACCCAGTCGGCGCGCGCCTGCGGCCAGGCGAGCAGCCCGGCGGAGTTGGCGATCGAGCGGGGACCCGGCAGCTCGCGCAGCGCACGCTCGAAAGCTTCGAGCTGCCGCTCCGTCATCGGATTGTCGGGCTCGTCGGCGCAAGCCAGGTGCGTCATCCAGCCGCAAAACCGCCAGTTCGGGCGCGACCGCACGGCGGCATGCAGCGCAGGCGCCGCGTGCGGCGGCAGGCCGAGGCGGTGCATGCCGGTGTCGAGCTTGAACCACAGCCGCAAGGGCGCGCCCGCGGGTAGCCGCTGCAGCAGATCCAGTTGCCAGGCGGAGTGCACCACGACTTCCACGCCCTGCTCCACGGCGAGCTGCGCTTCGGCGAACGAGAGCACGCCTTCCAGCAGCACGATCGGCGCGCGCAGATAGGCCTCGCGCAGCGCCAGCGCCTCCTCGATGCAGGCGACCGCGAGGGCGTCCACGCCGGCCGCCTCCAAGGCGCGCGCCACCGGCACGGCGCCGTGGCCGTAGGCGTCGGCCTTGATCGCCGCCATCACCCGCGCGGGAGCGGCGCGCTCGCGCACGCAAGCGAGGTTGTGGCGGATCGCGCCCAGATCGATCGTGGCGATCACGCGCGGGACGTAGGGCGCACTCATGGCGGGGCCTGCACCGTGGAATCGCTGTTACGGGTAGGCGTATCCGGGCGCCAGGTTGTCGAAGCGCGTGTACTGGCCGAGGAAGGCGGTCTTGACCATGCCGGTGGGGCCGTTGCGCTGCTTGGCGATGATGATCTCGGCGGTGCCCTTGTCCGGCGAATCCTTGTTGTAGTACTCGTCGCGGTACACGAACACCACTAGATCGGCATCCTGCTCGATGCCGCCGGACTCGCGCAGATCCGACATGCGCGGGCGCTTGTTGTCGCGGCTTTCGACGCCGCGCGAAAGCTGCGAGATGGCGATCAAGGGCACCGCCAGCTCCTTGGCCAGCGCCTTCAAGCTGCGCGAGATCTCGGAGATCTCGTTGGTGCGGTTCTCGCGCGTGTTCGGCACTTGCATGAGCTGGATATAGTCCACCACCACCAGTTTGATCTGGTGGCGCGCGGCCATGCGCCGCGCGCGCGCGCGCAGCTCCAGGGGGTTGAGCGCGCCGGTCTCGTCGATGTACAGCGGCGCCTCGCGCAGCAAGCCGCCGGCCGACACCAGCCGGCTCCAGTCGTGATCCTCGAGATTACCGCTGCGCAGCCGCTGCTGGTCGATGCGCCCGAACGAGGACAGGATGCGCAGCGCGAGCTGGTCGGCGCTCATTTCCATGCTGAACACCGCGGTCGGCAGCTTGCGCTCGATCGCCACGTGCTCGGCGATGTTCATGGCAAAAGACGTCTTGCCCATGCCCGGTCGTCCGGCGACGACGACCAGATCGCCGGGATGCAGGCCGGTGGTGAGCTTGTCGAATTCGGTGAAGCCGGTGGACAGGCCGCTGAAGCTTTCCGGGTTGCGGCGCAGCGCCTCGATCCGCTGTTCCACGCGCTCGATGAGCCGCGGCATGTCGTGGTAGGCACTGGCCGCCTTCTCGGTGCGGCTGCGGATGGCGAACACCTTCTGCTCGGCGTCGTCGATCAACTGCGCCGGCGTACGGCCCTCGGGGTTGTAGCCCATCCCGGCGATGTCCTGGCCGGCGGCGATCAAGCCGCGCAACACCGCGTGACTGCGCACGATGTCCGCGTAGGCGCGGATGTTGGACGCGCCCGGCGTGTCGGCGGCGAGCATGCCCAGGTAGGCCAGGCCGCCGGCCTGGTCGAGCAGGTTGCGCGCGCGCAGGTGCTCGGACAGGGTGACGAAGTCGCAGGGCTGGTTGGCCGCCAGCAGCTCGCCGATGGCGCGAAAGATCAGTCGGTGGTCCTGGGTGTAGAAATCCTCCTCGGAGAGGAAGTCGGCCAGCTCGAACCAGGCGCGGTTGTTGAGCAAGAGGCCGCCGAGCACCGACTGCTCGGCTTCCATCGAATGCGGCGGCGTCTTGGGGCTGGGCGCGCTCTTGGCGGCGGCGGGAGGGTTGAGCGGAGTGGCCATGGACCTATCCTCCGCCATGCCGCATGGCGACGCAATGCGGCAAACCGGTTCGGATCCTCTGGATAAGCTGTGCGCAAGCCCGACGGGCCGTCCGTGACGCGGGCGCCTGGCACTATGGAGGTGCCAAAGGAATCAGCTGCGGACCCGCCCTGATTCCTGGGAGCGTAGAAAATTCGCGTCTGTTCGAAGCGACTGCGAAAAAGTCCACGGATGGACTTTTTCAGCGGCGTATCGACACCGTCAGCCTTTTTCTTCCTCCACCACCACGGTCAGCGCGACCTCCACCTCGGTATGCAGCCGCGCGACGACCGAGTAGGTGCCGATCTGGCGGATGACGCCGTCGGGCATGTCGATCTCGCTCTTCTTGATCTCGAAGCCCTGCGCTTCGGCAGCGCGAGCGATGTCGTTGGGGCCCACCGAGCCGTAGAGCCGGCCTTCTTCCGCCGCCAGCGCCTTGACCGTGATCACCGCGCCGGCCAGTTTCTCGGCGCGCATCTTGGCGGCGTTGAGCGAGTCCTGCGCCTTGCGGATCAGCTCCGCCTTGCGCGCCTCGAAGAGCTTGCGGTTGGCCTCGGTGGCCGGCAGCGCCTTGCCCTGCGGCAACAGCCAGTTGCGGCCGTAGCCCGGCTTGACCTTGACCGTGTCGCCGAGGTCGCCGAGGTTCTTGACTTTCTCCAGCAGGATGACTTCCATCGCGCGCTCCTCACTCGTGCCGGTCGGTGTACGGCAGCAGCGCGAGATAGCGCGCGCGCTTGATCGCCACCGCGAGCTGGCGCTGGTAACGGCTGCGCGTGCCGGTGATGCGGCTGGGCACGATCTTGCCGTTCTCCGAGATGTACTGCTTGAGCGTCGCCAGATCCTTGTAGTCGATGCCCACCGCGCCCTCGGCGGTGAACTTGCAGGATTTCTTCTTACGGAAGTAACGCGCCATGGTTCAAGCCTCCTCGCCTGCGGTTTCACCGGCTTCCGTAGTCTGCGCAGACTCCTCCGCCTCGGCGGTTTCCGCCGCGGCTTCGGTCTGGCGGGACTTGTACTCCGGCTTCTTGTCCTCTTCCGGAACCTTGAACAGCGGCGACTGGCCGGTCTCCGGTCCCGGCATCCGGATCACCAGCTTGCGGATCACCGCGTCGTTGAAGCGGAAGGCGCTCTCCAGCTCGCCCAGCGCGCGCTCGGAGCACTCCACGTTCATTAGCACGTAGTGCGCCTTGTGCAGCTTGGCGACGGGATAAGCGAGCTGGCGACGGCCCCAGTCCTCGACGCGGTGGACCTTGCCGCCGTCGGACTCGACCATGCTCTTGTAGCGCTCGATCATGGCCGGCACCTGTTCGCTCTGGTCCGGGTGCACCATGACCACGATTTCGTAGTGACGCATGCGATCTCCTTGTGGATGGGGCGCAAGCCATGCCGGCGCCGGACAGTCCCCCGCGGCGTCAGGCGGTGGGACAAGGGGATTCCCGACTTGCGTCGGAAGGGCGCGGATTCTAGTGGATGGCTGACTGCGGCGCAACCGCAGCGCGAACGCATCGGCCGCGCCGATTCTCCCTCTGCCGAAACCTGACCGTCTGCCCGCCCCAGCGACCACAAGGGCGCGCGGGCCACGCTCGTCACGGCGGCAACACGCAGCACTTCGGATTGGAAAGAATCTCCTTCGCCCGCGCCTCGGCCTGCTGGAGATCGGCGGGGCGCAGGCGGCCGCGCAGCTCGGCGAGGATCGCGTCGAAGTTCCGCGGGTCGCCGGCGGCGGCGAAGATCTGGTTGAGCGCCTCGAAGTCGGCGTAGGCCTCGACGTCGTTTTCCGGCAAGACCTCACCTTCGGAATACCAGGCGCCGAACGTCCACAGCGCCTGCGCGCTGCCCTGGTCGAGCGCGCGGCCGAAATACTCGACCGCTTCCTGCTGCAAGGCTTCCTGCCGGGCGCGCTGTTCCGGCGAGCACTCGGACAGGTACTGGCAGTAGTCCCCGGGTGGCAGGTGCAGCGGCAGGTCGAGCTCGGCTTCCAGCAGGCCGGCATCGGCGGCGGCCTTCAGCCAGTCGCGGTAACGGCCGCGCGCGTCCTCCGGCACGCCGGCGCATTCGGCGTATTGCCGGCGCAGGCTCTGTTCCTCCGCAGCGGGGTCGTCCACATCCCAGCCCTCGCGGCGGCGGGTTTCGTACACGCGCTCGACTTGCCGGTCGAGCGCGGCCGGATCCGCGGGAATGTCGCGGCACTGATAGAGCAGCAGGCCGAGCCGGTACTGCGCCGTGCGGTCGCCGGCCTGCGCCTGCGGCAACAGGCGCGCGTAGGCGGGTCCGTAGGGCGGCGCGGGCACGGTCAGCGGCGGGCGGCGGATCAGGCGGATCGGGATGCCGGAGGACACGGTCGCCGGCTGCGCGGTTTGCGCGCGCTCTGGCGCCGGCGTGTCCGCGATGGGGGTTTGCGCTGCCTGCGGATTTTCCACTGCGCGGGGCGGGAGCGCAGCGGCCGGGACAGGTCCCGTCGAACGCGACAACCGCCCGCCGATCAGCGCGCACAGCAGCGCCGCGGCGAGCAGCGCCCAGGGCGCACGACGACGCATGGTGCTCAGCGCGGCTGGCGCTGGCGGTAGGCTTCGTACAGGCATACCGCGGCCGCCACCGAGACGTTGAGGCTTTCGATCCGCCCCAGCATGGGAATGCGCGCCAGGCGATCGCAATGTTCCGCCGTCAGCCGCCGCAGCCCGCCGCTCTCGCCGCCGAGCACGATCACCTGCGGCCCGGTGAAATCGAGCGCGTAGATCGACTCGCTTCCTTCGCCCGTCAGGCCCGTGATCCAGTACCCCAGCGTCTTGAGCTTCGCGAGCCGGCGCGCAAGATTGGTGACCGCGACCAGCGGCACGCGCTCGGCGGCGCCCGCGGCGGCCTTGCGCGCGGCCGGCGTCAGGCCCGCCGCGCGGTCCTTGGGCACGATCACGGCGGATACACCCACGGCTTCCGCGGTGCGCAGGCAGGCCCCGAGGTTGTGCGGGTCCTGCACGCCGTCCAGCGCGAGCAGCAAGCGCTCGTCCGTGGCCGGCACGTCGAGCAGCGCCTCGCCGGCGAGCGCGGCGGCCTCGATCGCCGCCAGCACGCCCTGGTGACGCAAACCCGGCGCGTAAATGTCCAGCGTGTCGCGCGCCACCTGGCGCACCGTCACGCCACGCTGGGCGGCGAGCGCGAGCAGGCGCTGCGCGCGGGCGTCGCGCCGCGTGTCCGCCAGCAGGATTTCGCGCAACCGCTCGCCACCCTCTTCCAAGGCGGCGATGACGGCGTGGAAGCCGCCGATGTAAGTCTCGCTCATCGCGGATTTCGGATCAGCGCCGGCGCTTGCGCGGTGCCGGCGCCTGCGCCTTTCGACCACGGGCGGCGGGCTTTTTCTCCCTCGGCTGGCCGACGATCAGCAGGTCGATCTTGCGCTCGTCGAGGTTCACGCGCGCCACTTTGACGCGCAGCGCCTGGCCCAGACCGTAGACGCGCTGGCTGCGTGCGCCGACCAGGCGCTGGTGACGCGGATCGAACTCGTAGTAATCGTCGCCGAGCGTGGACACGTGCACCAGGCCTTCGATGTACAGGTCCTCCAGCTCCACGAACAAGCCGAAGGGCGCGACGCTGCTGACGATGCCGGTGTATTCCTCGCCCAGGCGGTGCTGCATGAATTCGCACTTGAGCCAGGCGGAGACCTCGCGCGTGGCCTCGTCGGCGCGGCGTTCGGTGGCCGAGCAGTGCGCGCCGAGCAGCTCCAGCTCCTGCACGCTGTAGCCGAAGGTTTCCGGCCGGCCGTGTGCCAGCACGTGTTTGATCGCGCGGTGCAACAGCAAGTCGGGATAGCGGCGGATCGGGCTGGTGAAGTGCGCGTAGTGCGTGAGCGCCAGGCCGAAGTGGCCGGTGTTGTCCGGGCTGTAGCGCGCCTGCATCAGCGAGCGCAGCATCACGGTCTGGATCACGCCGGCGTCCTCGCGGCCGGCCAGTTGCGCCAGGGTCGCGGCATAGTCGGCCGCCCGCGGCCGGGCGCCACCGGGCAGATGCAGGCCGCGGCCGGCGAGGAACTCGCGCAGCAGCGCCACCTTGTCCGGGTCCGGCTCGGCGTGCACGCGGTACAGCGTCGGGATCCGGTGCCGCTCCACCAGCTTGGCCGCCTCGACGTTGGCGGCGATCATGCACTCCTCGACCAGGCGATGGGCGACGGTGCGCCGCACCGGTACGATCTTCTCGATCTTGCGACCCGGGCCGAACACGATCTTGGTCTCGACGCCCTCGAAGTCGATCGCGCCGCGCCGCATACGCGCCGCGTACAGCGCTTGGAACACCTCATGCAAGGTTTTGAGCGCGGCGAGCTGCTCGGCGGCGACGCCCGTCTTGACCCCGGGCTTTTCCAGCCATTCCGCCACCTCTTCGTACACCAGCCGCGCGCGCGAGCGCATCACCGCCGGATAGAAGCGCGACTGGCTCACTTGTCCCTCGCGATTCACCTGCATCTCGCACACTAGGCACAGGCGATCGACCTGCGGATTGAGCGAGCACAGGCCATTGGATAGCGCTTCCGGCAGCATGGGGATGACGGTCTGTGGAAAGTACACCGAGTTGCCGCGCTTGGCGGCCTCGGCGTCGAGCGCGCTGCCCGGCGCGACATAAGCGGACACGTCGGCGATGGCCACCCACAGCGTCCAGCCGCCGCGCACTTTTTCGGCGTACACCGCGTCGTCGAAGTCGCGGGCGTCGGCGCCGTCGATCGTGACCAGGCCCAGATGCCGCAGGTCGGCGCGGCCGGCGATCTGCTCCGGCAGCACTTCGGCCGGAAACGCCGCGGCCTCGCGCAGCACGGCGGCCGGCCATTCGTGCGGCAGGTCGTGCGCGCGGATCGCCGCCTGGATCTCCATGCCGGGTGCCAGGTGCTCGCCGAGAACCTCCACCACGCGCCCGACCGCGAGACTGCGTCCCGAGGGCGGCGTCATCAGCTCCGCCACCACCATCTGGCCGTGGCGCGCACCGCCGCGCTCGGCCGGCGGGATGAGCACCTCCGGCTGGCGCGGACTGGAGGGGATCACGGTGAAGGCCCCCTGGCGGCCCTGCAGGCGGCCGACCACGCGCGTCGTGCCGCGCTCCAGCACTTCCAGCAGCGCGCCTTCGCGGCGGCCGCGCGCGTCCTCCTGCGTGATGCGCACCCGGGCGCGATCGCCGTGCATCAGGCCGCGCATCTGCGGCGGCGGCAGGAACACGTCCGGCCCGCCGGAGTCCGAGGCGAGGAAGCCATAGCCCTGCGGATGCGCGGTGACCTTGCCCTGCACTTCCTGGGGCACGGCGCGCTGCCCCGGCACCGCAGGCTCCGCGGCCCGCAGCGCGCCGGGCCGCTCGGCGGGGGCGAGCTGGCCTTCGCGCGTCATCGCCGCGATGCGGCGGGCAAAAGCCTCCTGCTCGCTCAGGCGCTTGAGATCGAAATGCGCGATCAGCTCGTCGAGCGTGAACGCGGTGCCGCTGGCGCGCAGGAAGTCCAGAATCGCTGCGCGCTCCGGCACAGCGGCGACGCGCACGGGTGCGGCGGGTTTGCCGCGCTCGCGGCGAGCTTGCGCCGCCTTGGCCGGCGGCGGCCGTTTTTGCTTGGGGTTTCGTTTCATTGACAAAGCAGGGGTGCGCCAGTAGTCTGCACGCCCGCTGCCGACGTGGCGGAATTGGTAGACGCACTAGTTTCAGGTACTAGCGGGGCGACCCGTGGGGGTTCGAGTCCCTCCGTCGGCACCAAGCTTAAGGGTCCCGGAAAAGGCCGCAGCGACTGCGGCCTTTTTTGCGTGAGCAGCGGGGAGCGGACCGGTCCCGCAGCGGCTCGGCCGCCGGGCGTCAGTGTCCGGTTCGATGCGACCACGGCGGCATGATCGCACAATTCCCGAGCCGCCGCGCGCTACGACTCGCCGGCGACGATGCCCTCGTTGTGCTCGACGCCGACCAGCCGCGGGGTGTTGACGTGCACGACGTTCACCGTCTTGCGGTCGCGCAGATAGGTCGCGACCACTTCCCAGATCGGCTCCCCTTGCGCACCCGGGGCGACCGGCGCCCAGCCGGCGACCTTGTATTTCTTGTCCGCCTCCAGCGGCTGGCCGTGCAGGCGCAGATCGGAGATGCGCTTGCCCATGGTTTCGTACGGTGCGCAGGAATAAGTCAGGCCGCCGACGCGCACCATGTCACCGCCCTGCTGCATATAGGGATCGGGGTTGAACAGGTTGTCGCAGACGTCCTCGAGGATGTTCTTGATCTGCGCCCCGGTGAATTCGTTGACCGTGGTTTGCGGATAGGTGATCGCCGTCTGGTCGAGCAGGTGCTCGTAGGTGATCGCCTCGCCCGGCAGCAGCGTGGTGCCCCAACGGAAGCCCGGCGAAAAGGCGATCTCGGCGTCCTTGACCGCCATCATCGCCTCGAGGATCAACTGGTCGAAGCTGCCGTTGAAATTGCCGCGACGGTAAAGCAGCGATTCCGTGGTCGCCAGCGTTGCGCCGAGTCGTGCCAGATGCGGCGCGCGCTGCTTGCGGATCAGGGCGTCCATGTCCGGATCCGCCGGCAGGAGATTGGCGAAAACCGGCAACAGACGATAGCGCCAGTCGCGCACGCGCCCGTCCTTGACCTGGAGATCGAGCACGGCGAGAAACTTGCCGTTGCTGCCGGCATTGGTCACCAGGGTTTGGCCGCCGCCGTTTTTCACCACCACCGGCTGCGGCACGCCGTCGTGCGTGTGGCCGCCGAGGATGGCGTCGAGGCCGCGCACCCGCCCGGCGAGCTTGAGATCGACGTCCATGCCGTTGTGGGACAGTAGCACCACGACCTGGGCGCCCTTGGCGCGCGCGCGGTCGATGTTCTGCTGCAGGCGCTGCTCCTCGATCCCGAACGTCCACTGCTCGACGAAGCGGCGCGGATGCGCGATCGGCGTATACGGGAAGGCCTGGCCGATCACCGCCACCGGCACGCCGCCCAGCTCACGGATCGTGAACGCCTCGAACACCGGATCGCCGAAGTCGGCGGTTCTCACGTTCTGCGCGAGGAAGGCGACGCGATCCTTGAGCGGACCGGCGACGGCCTGCTGGACGCGGTCGGCGCCGTAGGTGAACTCCCAGTGCGCCGTCATCACGTCCACGCCCAGCGCGAGCTGCGCCTCGATCATGTCCTGGCCCTGCGTCCACAAGGCCGTGGCGGAACCCTGCCAGGTGTCGCCACCGTCGAGCAGCAGGGAATGCGGCCGGTTGGCGCGCAGGCGCTTGACCAGCGTGGCCAGGTGGGCGAAGCCGCCGACCTTGCCGTAAATCTTGGCCGCCTGCGCGAAATCGAGGCTGGTGAAGGCATAGGCCTCGGCGGAGCCGGGTTTGAACCCGTAACGGCGCAGGAACGCCTGCCCCACCAGATGCGGAGGCTGATTGGCGCTCTCGCCCACGCCGATGTTCACGCTCGGCTCGCGGAAATAGATCGGCAGCAACTGCGCGTGGCAATCGGTGAAATGCAACAGGCTCAGGTCGCCGAAAGGCGGCAGTTCGTAGAGCGCATCCGCGCTCGCCTCTCCGGCCAGCGCGCGGCGCGAAGCGAGCGGCAAGCCGGCCGCCGCGGCAACCGCGAGGAGGTGCAGGAATTCCCTGCGGCTGAGCGACATCGAGCCTCGCGCCCCGCGCTACTGGTTGACCGGCGACTGGGGATCGAACAGCAGGGCCATCACGTCGCGGATCTGCTGCTCGGTGAGGATCCCCTTGTGCCCGAAGCGCGGCATGATCGAGCAAGGCATACTCGCTTCCGCATCGTAGATCTTGCCCCAGGTGTACTTGAGCACGGCTTCGCCCTGGCCGCGCAGCTTGCCATACCGATAGAGGCTCGGACCCAGCGTGCCATAGGCGATTTCGCTCTTGGCCAATTGGTGGCAGGCGTAGCAATTGCCGCCGGCGGGCTTGGCGGGATCGTCGCTGAACTGCTTGCCGGTGCCGGTCTGGGCGATCTTTTCGCCTTCTCTCCAATCGCCCAGATAGCGACCATCCGCTGGGTAGCGAATCGCCGCCGTGTTGGCCGAAACGATCTTCTGGACTTCGTCCGAGCTCAGAGGATGATCCGGATCGCGGCTGCACAGCGCCTGGGTTTCGTCCTGGTCGAGCCGATCGAGTCCCGCCTGGCCTTTGGCTTCGAACGAAGCGAGCATGGCTTGTTTGACCGCCGCGGGCCCGGCCGCGGGCGACGCTTTGTCTTTCGCCAGCGCGCCGCAGGCGGCGAGCGTGGTCGCCAGCGCGAGAAGTAAGGAGAATTTGCGTTGCGGCATGGCGTACTCCTAGCGCTTGAGGCCCGGGGCCTTGATCACGCCGCCATCGGCGTTCCTGGCGAGATATTCGGTAAGCGCGATGGCGACCGGGGAGAGGTACTTGAGCTGCGGCAGACGCTGCTGGCGGAAGCAATCCTGGATCCGCCATTCCATGGTGCGGAACTCGCCTTCGGAGATGCGATACGCCGGCCAGGTGGTGTAGGCCGCGGCCGCGCCTTCGGCCGTGGTCAGATTGGGCAAGATCTGGAGGCGGATGCGCTTGCCGGTCTGGCTGTGGCAGGTTGCGCAGGAAAAATCATGCGTGCCGGCGCGGTAGAAGAAAACCTGTTTGCCGAGTTCGTAGGCGGCACGCTCTTCGGGGCGTTCGAAAGGCACGTGCATCGGCTTGCCGTCCGACTGAGCGACGAGGTAGGCGGAAAGCGCTTCGAGATCGGACTTCGCGTCGCCTTTGCCGAAATGCTGCTGGATCGCCTCTGGTTCGGTGAATCCTTGACCGCGCACCATGCAGGTGACGAGGCGCGATTCCAAATCCTGCACCTGCCCCGTGTCGGAGAAATAGCGCGGCAACTGGGCGTAGGCGCCCGCCGCCACTCCGACGCCAAGACCAAGATCGCACACCTGGGCCAAGGCGACGTTCTTCGGCCCGCGCGGCTGTTTCCATAGCGCTTCGCCGCGGGTCTGCCACAACTCGGCGGGATTGTCGTCGCCGAACATCGCCCGGTACTGGGCGATCTCGTCCTCGGGCGAGGAGGATTGCGCGACGGCACTACCGGCAACCGTGACGGCGGCCAAGGCCCAGAGCAGCGAGCGTGCGGCGGTCAGTTTGCGTTTCACGAGTCTCCTCCCGGGCGAATCACGGTTTGTCACGGTTTGTCACGGTTTGAGGTAGGCATAACCTTCGCGCGTCTGCAGCCGTGCCAGCTCGTCCATGCCGGAGGGCACCACGACCGCCTCGGGGTCGAGGCGCCCCGGCTCGATGCCGCGCGTGCGCAAGGTGATGGCGCAGGCCTCGAAGCGCACGCCTTGGCCGTGCAGGTCCTCGACCACCAGCGCATAGGGATAACCGCCGGCGTCCTTGGCATCCTGCAACAGGAAATCGAGCCCCTTGCCGAAGGCCACCACCACGATCTGCGCCTGCGGATCGACGGCGAGCTGGTTGCGGATGTGTTCCAGCGCGCGCGAGGCCTGCTCGTTTCCCTCGCTGACCTGATAAGCGGCCTTGATCGGTCCGGTCGCGCAGCCCGCTGCCAACAGCGTCAGGAACGCCGCCGTCAGCATGAACCCTGCATGCCAGATCCGCATCGCTCTGCTCAGGCGATCACCGCTTCGTCGGTGCGAGACTCGCCTTTGTTGTCCTTCCAACTGATCACGACTTTGTCGCCCTTGTTGGCTCCGGAGAAGCGGAACGCCAGAAAGGGATTCTTGGACACCGAGGGCCCCCATTGCGCGGACAGCACGGTCTTGCCGTTGCAAGTGGCACTTACTTCCTGGATGTAGTGCGCAGGAATGGGGTTGCCGTTGGCATCCTTGCGGTAGCCGGTTTCCATCTCGTGGGCCATGAGCACTTTGACGATCACTTTGTCGCCTTCGAGCGTCGCGCGGATTCTCATCGGATCAGCCATGTTCTTCTCCGTATCCTTGGGTCTTTTCAGCCGCCGCAGCCGCCCAGAGTGACCTTGACTTCTTTCTTGGCGTAGAAGAAGCCGCCGTCGGTCTGCACCAGGGCGTAGAGGTTGGAGGTCTCCGCCATCTTCACGCGCGTGCTGATATATGGGTCGGTCCCTGCCGGAATGGAGAAATCCGCCGACAGCGCATTGGGATTTTTCTCGACCAGAATGGAAATCGATCGTGTGTTGGGAAGCTTGCTTTCGATCTCGACCGGGACCACGGCGCCGTTCTCGGCGATGTCCGGCGCGGTGAGCGCGATGTCGGCCGACGGCTGCGCGGCAGCGCCGCCGAGCGCCTTGACCACGTCGTCCAGCGACTTGCCGGCGAAGGCCTTGGCGTTCCAGGCCTCGTCGGCCAATACTCCGCGCGGCCATCCGGCGAGCAGCAAGGCCGCCCCGACGCCACCGCTGGCTTTGAGAAAAATCCTGCGCGACACGTTCATACGTCTCATGCTCCTGGAATGTTCGTCGTCCGTCGTTTCAAGGCGTGGTGGCGCCGCCGCTGAGCACCCACTTCAAAATGGCGTCTAGATCGCCGTCGCTGACTTGAGTCTGCGGCGGCATGGGCACCTCGCCCCAGACTCCCGCGCCCCCCTTGCGCACCTTCGCCTTCAGCTTCTCCAGCGCCTGTGCGTCTCCTTGGTATTTGGCAGCGACATCCCGGTATGCGGGCCCGACGATCTTGTGGTCGGTCGCATGGCAAGCCGTACAGCCGTTTTTCTGCGCCAGGGTGTAACCCGACGGAGGCTCGGCCGCAGAACCCTCGAGCGCCACACGCACCCAGTGCGGTTCGCCCGTCTGGTTCATGGTGTTCAAACCGCGAAACTCCTGCGAGATGTCGCCGAAGAATTTCTCCGTGAATCCGGCGGGCAGCTCGGAGACGACTTTGACTTGCTTGACGCAATCGTGCATGCAGGCGACGGCGTGGATGTCGGACTTGCCATGCGCCGTCATGAGCCCGGGAAACAAGATGAACCCGTCGCGGTTGGGCATCTTCACCTGCGGCAAGCTTTTCTGGTCGAGTACGGCGTCGGCGGGAACGATGTTGCTCAGGTTGAGGATGTAGGCGGACAGCGCGTACACCTCGTCCGGCGTCAGGGATTTCGGATTGGGAAAGGGCATGGCCCGGTTGATATAGTCGAACAGCGTGGTGGCGTTATTCAAGGCGCTGCCCACCGTCCACACGGGCGAGGACCCCGCAAGGCTGCCCACGCCGCCCGCAAGCTGGGCATATTGGGGATTATCGCCAAAATCGCCGTGGCAACTCGCGCATTTCTCCCCGTAAATCTTCTCCCCTTCCGCGACTGAGCCGTGTCCCGGCGGCAAGCCTTCACCATCCGGACGCACGTCGATGTCCCAGCCCGCGATCTCGGTCGGAGTGGCGGGCCGACCGAGACCATAGCCGGTTGCCGCAATCGCCTGGGGCGCGATGCCAAACACCAGGGCGACGGGAATCGCGAGCAGCGCGCGGGGCATGAACTCAAGCCACTTGGACATTGCTGACTTTCCCGTCCGGATCGACTTTCCAGGTCTGGATGGCGTTGTAGTGGTAAATCGAGCGCGTGCCGCGCACGGCGCGCCATTGCGTCACCGTGGGCTGCACGTAGCCAGTTTCATCGATGCAGCGGCTTTGCAATAACGCCGGACTACCGTCCCAGTGCCAATCGAAGCGGAATCGCGTCAGCGCCTTGGACAAGATGGGATCTTGTAACCGCGCCGGGTGCCAGTTGCGTCCACCGTCGGTGGACACATCGACGCGGCGGATCTTGCCGCGACCGGACCAGGCCAGGCCGGTGATCTGGTAATACCCGCGGTCGAGCAACTGCTGTCCACCGGAAGGCGAAGTGATCACCGACTTGGCTTCCTGGATCCAGGTGTACTGGCGGGTTTTACCGTCGGGCATGAGGTCGGAGTAATGCAGCGTCTCCTCGCGGGTGTTGAACGGCTGGTCGCCCACCTTGAGCCGGCGCAGCCATTTCACGTTGGAGATGCCCTGAAAGCCCGGCACCAGCAAGCGCAGCGGGTAGCCGTTCTCGGGGCGTAGCATCTCGCCGTTCTGCCCATACACCACCATGGCGTCGTCGAGGGCGGCCTCGATCGGGATGGTGCGCGTCAGGCTGGCTGCGTCGGCGCCTTCGGCGAGGATGAACCTCGCCCGCTTCTTGTCGTAGCCCACGTCGTCGAGCAAGGTGGACAGGAGCACACCGGTGAATTCGCTGCAGCCCAGCATGCCGTGGGTGTACTGCACGGTCGGGACCGAGACGTTGCGCACCTCCATCGCGCTGTTGGCCCCGCACTCGATGAAGTGGATCCGCGATACCGAGGGGAAGCGCAAAATGTCCTCCACGGTATAAATCTTGGGCTGGCGCACCAGGCCGTGGATCATCAGCCGGTGCTCGTACGGATTGATGTCCGGCCGCCCCCCGTGATCGCGCTCGAAATGCAACCCGCTCGGGGTGATGATGCCGAACAGGTTCTGCAGCGGCGTGAACACCACCGATGCTTCTCGGGTCGGCGTCAGTCCCGGATCTTCGCGCCGAATGATGTTGCGCTCGTAAGGAGATGGTTGCCCATATGCGGCATTGACCGGTGCGCCCAGGCGTTTGGACCAAGGCGGCACGTGCGGCGGCAGATTCGCGTCGTCGGCTTGCGCGCGTCCCGCCACCGCCGCACTCACCGCGGCCGCGCCCCCCGCAGCCAGCAGATCGAAAAACGCACGCCGCGACAACCCCCGGGTCGGTAGGAAATCTTCCGGCGCCAGAACGATGCGGCCGTAGCGCGGTTTGGGTTCAGACATGCCTCCTCCGTCGCATCCTGCGCGCGGTCGGATGGCGCGCGATGCATGCTTATATACCTATGGGGGTATGTATAGGGCAAGCCGCGTACCGCGTCAACCCCGACCGCGCACGGCGTACCGTTTCAGTACAGCGAATCGCTCTGTTTCTTGCCTCCGGCGACCTGAGTCAGCAACTCCTCGATCGCACCCGGGCTGGTGATCAGCTTGCCGAACGTGCCCATGGTCAGATCGGGATGCCACACGGCCATGCGGAAGCGCATATGCAGGGCGACGACCTCCTTGCCATCGACCAGCATGTCGTACGGCAAGTAGGCGGTGGTCTTGATCTGGAACATCTGATCGACCGTGTCGGCCATGATGTGCCGATCGTTGGCGCGTGGATCGGGCACGTTCGCGCGCGAAACTCCGAACAAGGTTTGCTGCCGGCCGGGAATGTCGAGGCGGTACACCAAGGCCGTACCGCCGACGCCCTTGCGCAAATTCGCCTCGACGGTCTTCACCGCGTCTTCGTAGCTGGCGTGCCGACCGAGCCGGTAAACGTCCTTGAAATACTCCATGCCGAGCATGTAGTGGTAGTCGCGCAGTTGCGCCGCGCTGCGGCCGTCCTTGGTGCCGAAGGCCTGCTGCGCGCCGAGCGCCTTTTGCAAGG
>Ga0209581_1002815_pt1 | contig 15882 bp, 15 predicted proteins | sample Coa_R2_FD_187160 | JGI IMG/M metagenome (GOLD analysis project Ga0209581, IMG submission 187160) | Surface soil microbial communities from Centralia Pennsylvania, which are recovering from an underground coalmine fire - Coalmine... | ecosystem: Environmental > Terrestrial > Soil > Unclassified ...
CATCGTCGTCCACGCCGATTGGGATCCCGAGGCGTCGGTCTGGGTTGCGACCACGCAGGACCTGCGCGGGCTCGTAACTGAGGCGGAGTCGATCGAATCACTGCGGGCCAAGTTGCCCGGCATGATCCGCGACCTGCTCGAGGAGAACGGTGTGTCCGATCTGCCGGCGTCGATTGAGATCGTCGCGCGGTCGAGTGACCGTTTATCCGCGGCCGAATAGCCGCAGATGGCCGACTACTACCGCGATGTGATCCGCCTGCTGCGGGAGCATGGTTACGAGTTCAAACGCCAGGGGCGCGGCCACCATGAGATTTGGTGGAATCCGCGCACCGGCGTGAGCCTGACCGTCGACCGCAAGCTGAAATCGAGATTCACAGCCAACGGAATCTTGAAGGAAGCCGGAATTGCGAAGGCATTCTAGCGGTCGGTTTGCCAAGGTGCGGGCGCTGCCGCAGGTGCAGTCGGCCAAGGCGCTGCATTTCTGAGAATCCGGCCGTAAAATCAGGCTGTTGACCGGACCCTCGGGCGCCGCCGCAGGGGGCCGCTTTGCCTTGCTTCGGCCCTCTCCATCCATTATCCGAGAGTGGACCTGGCCGGCGGCTCCCGGCTTCAAGTGTCCGGGCGCTGGCAGGGAATCATCGTTCATGGCGAACGTCGTTGTAGTCGGGTCGCAGTGGGGCGACGAAGGCAAGGGCAAGATCGTCGACTGGCTGTCCGAGCAGGCCGACATCGTCGTGCGCTTCCAGGGCGGCCATAACGCCGGCCACACCTTGGTGATCGACGGCAAAACCTACAAGCTGTCGCTGCTGCCGTCGGGCGTGGTGCGCGGCGGCAAGCTCTCCATCATCGGCAACGGCGTGGTGGTCGATCCGCAGGCGCTCGTCGACGAGATCGCCCAGTTGCAGAAGCAGGGCATCGCGGTCACTCCCGACAATCTGCGCATCGCCGAGAATGCCGTGCTGATCCTGCCGCTGCACCGCGAGCTCGACGCGCTGCGCGAATCCGACGGCGCCGCCACCAAGATCGGCACCACCAAGCGCGGCATCGGCCCGGCCTACGAGGACAAGGTCGGCCGCAGAGCCATTCGCTTCATGGACTTGGCCGACCTGCCGGCGCTCGCGCCGAAGATCGAGCGCCTGCTCGCCCATCACAACGCGCTGCGCCGCGGGCTCGACATGAAGCCGGTCGACGGCAAGGCGCTGTACGATCAGCTCGCCGCGCTGGCGCCCAAGGTGCTGCCCTACATGGACATCGTCTGGGCGCTGCTCGACGCCAGGCGCCGCGAAGGCAAGCGCATCCTGTTCGAGGGCGCGCAGGGCGCGCTGCTCGACATCGATCACGGCACCTATCCCTTCGTCACCTCCTCGAACACGGTGGCGGCGCAGGCGGCGACCGGCTCAGGGCTCGGGCCCAACGCCATCGATTACGTGCTCGGCATCTGCAAGGCCTACACCACGCGGGTCGGGCAGGGGCCGTTCCCGACCGAGCAGCAGAACGACATCGGCAAGGCGCTCGGCGAGCGCGGCCGCGAGTTCGGCACCGTCACCGGGCGGGCCCGCCGCTGCGGCTGGTTCGACGCCGTGCTGGTGCGCCAGACCGTGCGCACCTGCGGCATCGACGGCCTGGCGCTCACCAAGCTCGACATCCTCGACGGCTTCGACGCGATCAAGGTCTGCACCGGCTACCGGCTCGACGGCCGCATCATCGACTATCTGCCGGCGGGCGAACTCGCCCAGGCCCGCGTCGAGCCGGTCTACGAGACGATCGACGGCTGGAAGGAGCCCACAGCGCGGGCCCGCTCCTGGGCGCAATTGCCGGCGCAGGCCATAAAATACGTGCGGCGAATCGAGGAGCTGGTCGGCTGTCCGGTGGCCATGCTCTCCACCAGCCCGGAGCGCGAGGATACCATCCTTGTGCAGAACCCGTTCGAGGTATGACGATGTTTCTTTTTCATTCCGGGGCGCAAAAGCGGGCGAACCCGGAATCCGGCTGCGGGCTGACTGGGGGTTTCCGGGCTCCGGACCGGGCGCTTACGCGCCGTGCCGGAATGACGCAAACTGGCGGGCGCAATGGCTGACTATCACCCGCTGATTTCCAAGGCCGTCGCCGGGCTCGAGAAGAACACCGGCGAGAACCGCCGCGTGCTCTACGAGCGCGCCCGCACGGCGCTGGTCAATCAGCTGCGCGGCATCGAGCCGGCGCTCGACGAATCCGACATCACCCGCGAGCGCCTTGCGCTCGAGGAGGCGATCCGCAAGGTCGAGGCCGAGGCGGCCAAGCGCACGCGCGACGATGAGGCGGGCGCACCGCCTGCGCAGCAGCGCGCGCCGTCGCTGACCAATCAGGGCCTGCGCGGCTTCCGCGAGACCATCGCCGAGGCCGAGGGCCTGGGTGGCGCCGCCGCCGAGGCGAGCCGCGGTGCGCGCGAGGTCTATGACGCGGTGCCCGGCGCGCGCGACGGCGCCGGATCGGTGCACTATTTCGAGCCGCCGCGCAGCGAGCCGCCGCCGCCGGTGAGCGAGCCCGACATGACCGAGGAGGCGCCGCCGTCCTATCCGCGCGGCCGTCAGGAGCAGGCCGAAGGCGCCCCGCCGCCCTACGAAGAGGAAGAGTATGCGCGTCCGCCGCGCTCCTATGGCGGCCTCATCAAGATCGTGGTCGCGCTTCTTGTGGTGGCGGGGCTTGCCGGCGGCTTCTACTGGCAGCGCCACACCATCGGCGCGCTGATCGCGAGCTTCCGTTCGGCACCGGTCAAGCCGCAGCAGCAGCAGGCGGCCCCGGCCGGCCGGCCGAAGATCACCGACCGCATCGGCGACGGCGGCCAGCCTTCGACCGCCAATGCGCCGGCCGCGGCCGTGGCGCAGAAGGTCGTGCTCTACGACGAGGATCCCAACAATCCGCAGGGCCATCGCTATGTCGGCTCGGCGATCTGGCGCACCGAAACGGTGTCGCCCGGCCCCGGCCTTGCGCCCGAGCTTGCCGTGCGCGCCGACGTCGATATTCCCGAGCGCCATGTGCGCATGACCTGGTCGCTCCGGCGCAACGCCGACAAGGCGCTGCCGGCGAGCCACACCATCGAAATCCAGTTCACGCTGCCGGCGGATTTCGACCAGGGCGGCATCGGCAACATTCCGGGCGTGCTGATCAAGGGCGAGGAGAGCGGGCGCGGCGTGCCGCTGGCCGGCCTCGCCGTCAAAGTGACCAACGGCTATTTCCTGATCGGGCTCTCGGCCGTCGAGGTCGACCTGCAGCGCAACATCGAGATGCTCAAGCAGCGCGACTGGCTGGATATCCCGATCGTCTACACCAGTGGCAAGCGCGCCATCCTGTCGTTTGAAAAAGGCACACCCGGCCAGCGCGCCTTCGAGGAAGCGTTCCGAGCGTGGGGGGAGTAAAGCGCCGTCTCGCTCCCGTTCGTCCCCGCGAAAGCGGGGACCCAGGGCGACAGCGCGAAGAAGTTATCCTGGATTCCCGCTGACGCGGGAATGAACGGAGATTGATCGGCACGCGAGCGGTCAGCGATCCGAACGCGCCCACGGAAACAGCACGGCCGGGAAATCCGCGGCGTAGCGCTTTTCGCCGCCGTGCCGATGCGGGCTCGGGCGCGGACTGTCGTGGCCGCTCACCGCCTTGCGGTACAAGTGCCAGGTGGCGTGGCCGAGCACCGGCACCACGACGGTGAGGCCGAGGAAGGCCGGCAGCGAACCGGCGAGCAGCAGCGCTGCCACGATCAGGCCCCAGGCCGCCATGGTGACCGGATTCTTCTGCACCACGCGGATCGAGGTGGAGAGCGCCACCGCCGCGCCGACGTCGCGGTCGAGCAGCAGCGGAAACGACACCGCGCTCGCGATCAGGACCGTCGCCGCGAACAGGAAACCGACGCCGTTGCCGACGACGATCAAGGTCCAGCCGGCCTTGGTCGTCAGCACGTCATGGATGAAGCTGCCGAGCGAGGCCGGCGGCGCATAGCCGAAATTGGCGATGTAGATGGCGTTGGCGACGGCGATCCACAGCACGAACAGGCCGAGCAGCAGCAGGCCGAGGGCGACGATGGCGCCGATCGAGGTCGAATCGACGACGTCGAGGACATGGCTGGCCGAGGCCGCAAGCCCGGCTTCGCGGCGCCGCGACAGCTCGTAGAGGCCGAGCGCGGCCAGCGGTCCGACCAGGGCAAAGCCCGCCGCCAGCGGATAAAGCAGCGGCAGGATCGAGTAGCCGAAGGCCAGGCGCGCCGCCAGCAGGCCGACGATCGGATAGATGGCGCAGAGGAACATCGCGTGCGTCGGCATCGCATGGAAATCGTCGAGGCCGCGCCGAAGCGCGTCCTTGAGGTCGGCAAAACCGATGCGGTGGATGACAAGCGCGGCGGGCGCTTCGCCGGCGCCGAGCAGAACGTGCGAATAGGCCATAAGTGCCTCCTGAATCCGGATTCAGGTGGCTCGCGGCCAGGTCAACGAGAGCCGAATGTGCTGGCTCCGGTTCTTGCCCATGAGCCACTGATGACAAGCTAACACGGCGGCAGGATCTTGGTTCGTCACAAAGGGGTGTTGGGGCAGGGGCGAAGCGGCCTGTTCGGGCGGCGGTATCCGCACCGGGCGTCCCGGCATTTAACGCTTTGCTTTCATTAACTTGTGAAAGCCGCCGCGCGGGGCGGGAACCGATTGCGCCGCAAAACATTCCTGTGCGTAAAACGACACACAATGCGTGCGATGAGCAAAAACCCCCGATGACCGCGGCCGATCAATACCGCAGCTTGGCCGCTCGCCTCGAGGCCAGAGCGCAAGCTGAGCAGGACCCGCAATTGCGCGCCGAATGGCGGCACCTCGCCCGCAGCTACCTGCGGCTTGCCGAGCAGGCGGAGCGCTGCGGCCGGATCGACGTGACCTATGAGCCGATCCTGCGTCCGCAGCAGGACGACCTCGGCGGCGAGCCGGCCTGACCCCTCTTGACTTTAGTCCTAGTCTGGATTATATTCATAGCATCCTGTCTCGTTACCGAGGGGTGTCTGATCAGCATCTTCTGACATGAGACAGGGAGCGGTGGCCGGGGAATGACGTGGCGGCGGAGATGCGCTTGCCACGGCCCGGCGGTCCAAGCCGCAGTGGTTCTGGCCGCGTCGCCGCGGTCGAGGCCCTCCGATGGCCGGTAGGCCAGCGCGTCTGATCGGAAGACGCCGGCCGAGTGCCGGGGCCGAAACGGTGGAGTGTCATGGCCCCTGAGGATGGGGTTGAACGTGACGAACGGACCACCACCGGGGACACTGCGGAGCAAACCTAAAAACACCGCGCGCGGGACGCCTTGGGACTGGCGGACTTGCGGCGCTCGCGACAGCGAGCAAAAGGACTTCGACGAGCCTCGACGTCGCGAGGTGTCGAGGCCCGTGGGTCCGATCGGACCCACAGGCGTCCCGCGCGCCCTCGGTACTTTTTCCGGGAGCGATGCGGAAACTGGCAATGCGGCTCACCCCGGGCCGATCAAAGAACAGGGGCGATGACGCATGTCTGCTTCCACCCTCCCCCTGAAAGGGGAGGGTGAAGCGCCGCCCCTCCTCGCCATGAGGCTCGACCCACCCTGAAAGGGGAGGGTGACGCGCCGGCTCCTCACCATCAGGGGAGCCGTCTATAATACTCACAACAGATTTCAAGGAGTTCACCATGTCACAAGCGGCGGAGAAGCACGCGGGAAAACCGGCGCTGTCGCTCAAGGATTCCGATTTCGTCTGGCAAGACCCGCTCGATATTGAGAGCGAGCTGTCGGAAGACGAGCGCATGGTGCGCGATTCGACGCGCGGCTTCGCGCAGGACGCGCTGATGCCGCGCATCGTCGAAGCCTGGCGCGAGGAGAAATACGACCCCACGCTGATCCCGCAGATGGGCAAGCTCGGCCTGCTCGGCTCCACCATCCCGGAAGACTACGGCGGCGCCGGCTTAGGCTACGTCGCCTACGGTCTGATCGCGCGCGAACTCGAGCGCGTCGACAGCGGCTACCGCTCCACCATGTCGGTGCAGTCCTCGCTGGTGATGTACCCGATCTACGCCTACGGCTCGGAGGCGCAGCGCCGCAAATATCTGCCGCGGCTTGCCAAAGGCGAAATCATCGGCTGCTTCGGCCTGACCGAGCCCGACCACGGCTCCGACCCCGGCTCGATGGTGACGCGCGCCGAGAAGGTCGCCGGCGGCTACAAGCTCAACGGCGCCAAGACCTGGATCTCCAACGCCCCGGTCGCCGACATCGCCGTGGTCTGGGCCAAGCTCGACGGCAAGATCCGCGGCTTCATCGTCGAGCGCGGCACCAAGGGTTTCGCCACGCCCAAGATCGCAGGCAAGCTGTCGTTGCGCGCCTCGGTCACCGGCGAGATCGTGCTTTCCGACTGCGTGGTGCCGGAGGACAATCTGCTGCCGAACGTGTCCGGTCTCGCCGGCCCCTTCGGCTGCCTCAACAATGCGCGCTACGGCATTTGCTGGGGCGCCATGGGCGCCGCCGAATTCTGCTGGCACGCGGCGCGCGCCTACGTGCTCGAGCGCAAGCAGTTCGGCCGCCCGCTCGCCGCCAATCAGCTGATCCAGAAAAAGCTTGCCGACATGCAGACCGAGATCGCGCTGGGTCTGGCCGGCGCGCTCAGGCTCGGCCGCATGCTCGAGCAGGGCAGGGCGGCGCCGCCCTCGATCTCGCTGATGAAGCGCAACAATTGCGGCAAGGCGCTCGACATCGCGCGGCTTTCGCGCGACATGCACGGCGGCAACGGCATTTCCGAGGAGTATCACGTGATGCGGGTCCTATCGAACCTCGAGACCGTCAACACCTACGAGGGCACGCACGACATCCATGCCTTGATCCTCGGCCGCGCCCAGACCGGCATCCAGGCGTTCTTTTGAAAAACGTTTCCCTTGTCATGCGCGGGCTTGACCCGCGCATCCCGCTTAGGCAGGCACAGTGCGTCGCTAAGCGAGATGGCCGGGACAAGCCCGGCCATGACAAGCAATGGACATATTGACCGCTTCGTTCCTGGTCGGCGCCGGCACGCTCGCCGGGGTCACCGCCTCGCTGGTCGGCGGCGCCGCGGTCGTGCTCTATCCGGCGGCGATTGCCGTCGGCGTGCCGCCGCAGGCCGCCGCCGTCACCGTTCTGGTGTCGCTGATGCCCGGCATTTTCCTCGCCGCGCTCGCCGACCGTTCGCAACTGCCGCCGTTCAACCGCGACTTCGTCAGCTTGATCGTCATCTCGATCACCGGCGCCGCGCTCGGCGGCGCCTGCCTGCTGCTGACGCCGGGGCCGTTGTTCGCCAAGATCGTGCCGCTGCTGCTCGCCTTCGCCACCGCGGTGTTCGCGCTGTCGGGCCGCATCGGCGCCTGGATGCAGCGGCGCGCCGCCGACCGCGGCCACGAGATCCGGTTCAACGTGTCGAGCCTCAAGGTGCTGCTGCCGGTGTCGTTCTACGGCGGCTATTTCAACGCCGGCGTCGGCATCATGCTGCTCGGCGTGTTCAGCGTCGCCACCGGCGGCGACTACCGCTCGGCCAACGTCGCCAAGAACCTGGTGTCGAGCCTCAATGGGCTCGCCGCCAGCATCGTCTTCATCGCGCAGGGCGCGGTGCATTGGCCGCCGACGCTGGCGCTGATGGCCGGCACCATCATGGGCGGGCTCGCCGGCTCCTATCTGGCGCGCATCGTGCCGCAAGCGATCGTGCGCGTCCTCGTCGTCATGGCCGGCGTGGCGCTGACGCTGGCCATGGCGCGCAAATACTGGTTCTAGCGGTGGCCGTGCACACCATCCTCCTGCTGCTCGCCGCCGGCGTCGCCGGCGGCATGCTGACGGCGCTGGTCGGCGGCGCCGCGGTCGTCACCTATCCGGCGCTGATCGCCGCCGGCATCCCGCCGCTGCCCGCCACCACCTGCAATCTCACCGCCTCCTTCCCCGGCTCGTTCCTCGCCGCGCTGTCCGACCGCAGGCAGTTGCCGCGCTTCAACCGCGACTTTGTCGCGATGTGTCTGGCCTCGATGATCGGGGCGGCCTGCGGCGCACTGCTGCTGCTGGCGACGCCGGGGCGGCTGTTCGAAATCCTGGTGCCGCTGCTGCTCGGCTTTGCCACCGTGCTGTTCGCCTTCGCCGAGCGGGCAAGCCACTGGCTGCGGGCGCGCGCCCACAGGCGCGGGCGCACCATCGAATTCAGCGTCACCAGCCTCAAGGTGCTGCTGCCGGTGTCGTTCTACGGCGGTTATTTCGGCGCCGGCGTCGGCGTGCTCATTCTCGGCGTGATGTCGGTCGCCACCCACGGCGACTACCGCTCCGCCAACGTCGCCAAGAACCTGGTGACGAGCCTCAACAGCGCCGCCGCCGCCGCCGTGTTCATTACGCAAGGCACGGTGGTCTGGCCGCAGACGCTGACGCTGATGGCGGGCAGCATCGCCGGCGGGCTGCTCGGCGCCTCGATCGCCAAGATCGTGCCGCACGCGGTGATGCGGGTCGCCGTGGTCGCGGTCGGCGCGCTGCTGACGGCGGTGTTTGCCTGGCGCTACTGGTTCTAGCGCGCGGCGGCCGCGGCCTGTCGTGCCAGCGCGACGACGCGCCCGGTCATGGCGCTGCCGGCTTCCGCCAGTTGATCGACCACGGTGAAATGATTGGCGCCGGCGATCTCGCCATAGCGGGTTTGCACGTTCCCCCGCCGCCAGGTCTCGACGATGCTGCGGGTCTGGCGCAGGAACTCGGACGTCTCGAGCGTGCCCACCACGGCGTCGAGCGCGCGGCCTGCCGGCACCGGCCAGAACAGCGGCGACACCGCGCGCGCGGACTGCTCGTCGAGCCCCAGCACCTGATACTGCTTGGTCTTGGTCAGCGGCGTCATGTCGTAGATGCCCGACGCCGCGTAGATGGCCGGCACCAGATCGGCGGGCGCCTCGGGCGCCAGCGCCGTCCAGTCGGTCGCCAACAGGCAGGCGGCGAGATGCGCGCCGGCCGAATGGCCGTAGACGAAAATGCGTTTGCGAAATTTGCGCCACAGAAACAGGCTGGCCGCGCGCATCTGCTCGATGATGGCCGCGACCGTGACCTGCGGGCACAGATCGTAACCGACGACCGCGACCGTGACGCCGTGGGCGTTGGGGCCCGCCGCCATGTGGCTGAAGCTCGACGGATCGAGCGCGCGCCAGCCGCCGCCGTGGATGAACATGGCGAGCGGCGCCTCGGCGCCGGCGGCAAACAGATCGATGATCTGGCGCGGCGACGGGCCGTAGGACAGGCCGAGCTCGGCCTTGCGCGCGGCGGCGCGGTAGGCCGCGGCATCGCGCACCCGGCGGGCGGCGATGGCGGGATTTTCCGGCACCCGCGCGTGGTTGTCGTATTCTTTTTCGTAGTCGATGGTCATGCGGCTCTCCAAAATCCGCGCGACATTGCGGCAAGGCGGCAAAGCACACAAGCCTGTCGTACCGGCCGGGCGCAGGCGAGCCGGGACTCGCACGCCGCGCTTGATCGAGCGGCGCGCGGCGGATGGGTCCGCTCGCGCGGGGACGACAGCGGAAAGGAAAACCGCTATTTCTTTGCCATGAAAGTCGACGGCAGGGACAGGCGCACCATCTGGCTCGAGAGCGACGGCAAAAGCGTCGGCATCATCGACCAGACGCTCCTGCCGCACCGCCTGGCGACGTGCCGCGTCGCCACGCTTGCCGAGGCTGCGCGCGCCATCAAGACCATGCAGGTGCGCGGCGCGCCGCTGATCGGCGCCACGGCGGCCTACGGCGTCTGGCTTGCCCTGCGCGAGGACGCGTCCGACGAAAATCTCGAGCGCGCCTGCGCCGCGCTCATGGCGACGCGGCCGACCGCCGTCAATCTGAAGTGGGCGCTCGACGCGATGCTCGGCGCGGTGCGCAACCGGCCGCGCCGCGAAAGGGCCGCGGCCGCCTTGCGCCGCGCCAATGAAATCGCCGAGGAAGACGTCGCGATCAACAAGGCGATCGGCCGGCATGGCCTGCCGCTGATCGAGGCGATCGCGGCAAAGAAGCAAAGCGCACCCGTCAACGTGCTGACGCACTGCAACGCCGGCTGGCTCGCCACCGTCGATTGGGGCACGGCGACGGCGCCGATCTACATGGCGCACGACAAGGGCGTGGCCGTGCACGTCTTTGCCGACGAGACCCGGCCGCGCAATCAGGGCGCCTCGCTCACCGCCTGGGAGCTCGGGCATCACGGCGTGCCGCACACCGTGATCCCCGACAATACCGGCGGCCACCTCATGCAGCGCGGTCTGGTGGACCTGGTGATCGTCGGCGCCGACCGCGTCACCGCGCAAGGCGACGTCTGCAACAAGATCGGCACGTATCTCAAGGCGCTCGCCGCCAAGGACAACGGCGTGCCGTTCTACGTCGCGCTGCCGTCGCCGACCATCGACTTCGGCATCGACGACGGCGCCGCAATCCCGATCGAGCAGCGCAGCGCCGACGAGGTCGCGACCATGACCGGCAAGACCAAAGACGGCCGCATCGAAACCGTGCAGATCATCCCCGACGGATCGGCGGTCGCCAATTACGGCTTCGACGTGACGCCGGCGCGGCTCGTCACCGGGCTGATCACCGAGCGCGGCGTCATCAAGGCCGCGCGCCCGGCGCTGAAAGCAGCATTCCCCGAGCGGGCGTGATAGTATCGCTCATTCCGGGGCGCGCCGGAGGGGCGAACCCGGAATCCGGAGCCCAAGGCTCGGCGTGCGGGCTCTGGATTCCGCCTGCGGCGCTTCGGGCCGTCCCGGAATGACAGGAGATTTTGCAAATGTCCTTCGCCGCCACAAAGCTGGAACCGCCGGTCGACGGCCGCCAGTCGGAGACGGCGCTCGCCGTGGCGCGCGGCGCCGCGCGACTCCTGCACGCCCACGGCTTCTGCGTGGTGAGCGAACTGCCGCTGCCGTCGGGCCGCCGGGCCGACCTCGTCGCGCTCGATGCCGGCGGCGAAATCTGGATCGTCGAGATCAAGTCCTCGATTGCCGATTTCCGCGCCGATCAGAAATGGCAGGACTACCGGGCCCATTGCGACCGGCTGTTCTTCGCCACCACGGTGGACGTGCCCTGCGACATCTTTCCGCCGGACACTGGGCTGATCGTGGCCGACGCCTTCGGCGCGCACTTCCATTGTGAGGCGCCCGAGCACCGCCTGCCGGCGGCGACGCGCAAAGCCATGATGCTGCTGTTTGCCCGCGCCGCGGCGCTGCGTCTGCAATCGCTCGCCGATCCGACCGGGCCGTATGGGGATATTTCCTGACCGTCATTCCGCGGCGCGTGCGCGGCACGTGGAACCCGAGATCCGGGGCCGCGATCCAAAGCCTCACATTGCTGCTCTGGATTCCGGATCCGGCGCTTCGCGCCGCCCCGGAATGACGAGTGATCAGCGCGGCGCCCGTTTCGCCAGGATGCGCTGCAAGGTGCGGCGATGCATGTTGAGCCGGCGCGCCGTCTCGGAAACGTTGCGGCCGCACAATTCGTAGATGCGCTGGATGTGCTCCCAGCGCACGCGGTCGGCCGACATCGGATTTTCCGGCGGCTCGATCTTCTTGTTGTCGACCGCGAGCAGGGCGGCGACCACGTCGTCGGCATCCGCGGGCTTGGAGAGATAGTCGACCGCACCGAGCTTCACGGCGGTCACCGCGGTGGCGATATTGCCGTAGCCGGTGAGGATGATGGCGCGGGCTTCGGGACGGCGGCGCTTGAGCGCGGAAATCACGTCGAGGCCGTTGCCGTCGCCGAGCCGCATGTCGACCACGGCAAAGGCGGGCGCGGCTTTCTCGACCTGGGCGAGACCCTCGGCGACCGATTCCGCGGTGGTCACGACAAAGCCGCGCTGCTCCAGCGCTTTGGCCAGCCGCTGCAGGAAAGAGTGGTCGTCTTCGACGATCAGCAGCGATCGCTCGCTCGGGATCGCCTCTTTTGACGCGCGTTCCGCAACGTCGCTCATAGCCATATCCACGCGGTCACCCCGTTTATTCATGCTGCGGTATAACGGCGCACATAGGTACGGTTTTGACCTATCTCAAGCAATGGCGAAGGTTAACGGCCGTTCAAAGTCTTGCCGCCGCCAACGCATGCGGACCACCGCGCCGTGGTCCGGAATGGCTCGATTCTCGAAGGTCAGCCGGGCACCGGATCGCTCGAGCAGCGTTTTGGCGATGAAAAAGCCCAGACCGAGCCCGGCCGACTCGTCTTCGCCGGCCGCCGGGCTGTGGCGGCGGCTGGTAACATAAGGCTCGCCGATGCGCGCCATGATCTCCGACGCGAAACCGGGACCGTCGTCGCTGACCGAGACTTCGACGGTGTCCTCGGTCCATTGCGCGCCCACCACCACGCGGGCGCGGGCGAAATCGACGGCGTTTTCCAGAAGATTGCCGAGGCCGTAAAGGATCGCCGGGTTGCGGCCGCCGGTCGGCTCCGAACGGCGGTCGTCGGGCAGCGCCACCTCGATGGCGATGCCGAAATTGCGGTGCGGCGCGATCACCTCCTCGATCACCGCCGACAGCGGCACGCGCGGGAACGGTTCGCCGTCCGACGACAGTTCGGTCAGCTTGCCGAGGATGTCGCGGCAGCGCGTCGCCTGCTCGCGCAAGAGCCGGACATCCTCGCCCTGCGCGCTGTCCGGGGCAATCGCGTTTTCCAGCTCCTTGGCGATCACGGCGATGGTGGAAAGCGGCGTGCCGAGTTGGTGCGCGGCGGCGGCGGCGAGCCCGTCAAGCTGCGACAGGTGCTGCTCGCGCGTCAGCACCAACTCGGTCGCGGCGAGCGCGTCGGCGAGCTGGCGCGACTCCTCGGTGATCTGCCAGGCGTAGACGCCGATGAAACCGATGGCGATGAGGATCGAGAGCCAGACCCCCATCATGTAGATCGGCGGCAGCTTGAGCGGGGTCTCGCCGCTCCACGGCAGGGGCAGATGCACGAACACCAGAAGCGTGGCGCAGACAATGGCGAAGCCGCCGAGCGTCAGCGTGAAGCGCGGCGGCAGCGCGGTCGCCGAAAACAGCACCGGGCCGAGAAACATGAAGGCGAACGGATTCTGCAGGCCGCCGGTCAGGAACAGCAGCACCGCGAGCTCGGCGATGTCGAAGGCCAGCAGCCAGGCGGCGCGGTCGGGATCGAGCCGCTGCGCCATCTGGAAACGCATGCGCAGCGCCACGTTCAGCCAGGCCGCGAGCGCGATCACCGACAGGCAGGCATAGATCGGCAATTCGAAGCCGAGCCCGAAATCGACGCCGACGACGGCGATGGTCTGGCCGATGATGGCGAGCCAGCGCAGCCGCACCAGGGTGTCGAGCCGCACGTTGCGGCGCGGATGGTTCTCGGCGAGCTCGAGCGCGGGCATGGCGGCAATGATAGCACGCGCGGCGCCGACCGTTCGCCGCCGCGGGGGCTTGCGCTTGCCGCGGCGGAGCGTCACATCTCGGCGTCATGGCTGCCGCCAATACCGACGCCGTCGCGGTCGACCGCCTGGTCAAGCTCTACAAGGGCCTGGCCGCGGTCGACGGTATCTCGTTTCGTCTCGCGCCCGGCTCGATCACCGGCCTGCTCGGCGGCAACGGCGCCGGCAAGACCACCACCATCGCCATGATCATGGGTCTGGTCACGCCGACCGCCGGCACCGTTTGCGTGCTCGGCGCGCGCATGCCGAACGAGCGCTACCGCGTGCTGCATCGCATGAATTTCGAAAGCCCCTATGTCGATATGCCGACGCGGCTCACCGTGCGGCAGAACCTGTCGGTGTTCGCGCAGCTCTACGGCGTCGCCGACATCGGCGCCCGCATCGCCGAGCTGGCGCGCGATCTCGATCTCGCCGAGTTCCTCGATCGCCCGAACGGCAAGCTGTCGGCCGGCCAGAAGACGCGGGTGTCGCTCGCCAAGGCCCTGCTCAACAAGCCCGAGGTGCTGCTGCTCGACGAGCCCACCGCCTCGCTCGATCCCGACACCGCCGACTGGGTGCGCTCGCGGCTCGAGGCCTACCGCCGCGACAATCACGCCACCATCCTGCTCGCCTCGCACAACATGAACGAGGTCGAGCGGCTGTGCGAGCGCGTCGTCATCATGAAGCGCGGCCGCATCGAGGACGACGACACCCCGGCACACCTCTTGTCGCGCTACGGCCGCGAGACGCTGGAGGAGGTCTTCCTCGACGTCGCGCGCGGCCGGCGCAACGCGCGCGAGGCCGCGCAATGATCGGAAGCGACGTCGGTATGAGCTTCTCGGTGAAGCGCGTCTCCGCCATGGTGCGGCGCTACTGGTATCTGCTGCGCTCGTCGTGGCCGCGCATCCTCGACCTGATCTATTGGCCGACGGTGCAGATGCTGATGTGGGGCTTCCTGCAAATGTATGTATCGCAGAATGCCGGCGGTGGCCCGTTCGTACGCGCCGCCGGCGTGTTCATCGGCGCGGTACTGTTGTGGGACATCCTGTTCCGCGGCCAGCTCGGCTTTTCGATTTCCTTCCTGGAGGAAATGTATTCGCACAACCTCGCCAACATCATGATGTCGCCGCTGCGGCCGGTCGAGTTCATCAGCGCGCTGATGATCATGAGCGTGATCCGGCTGTCGATCGGCATGATCCCGGTGTCGCTGCTGGCGATCGCCTTCTTCGGCTTCAATCTGTGGGCGCTCGGTCTTGCGCTCGCGGCCTTCTTCGCCAATCTGCTGCTGACCGGCTGGGCGGTCGGGATTTTTGTCGCCGGCCTCTTGCTGCGCAACGGCATGGGTGCCGAGAGCATGGCCTGGACCATCATGTTCCTGTTCCTGCCGCTGACCTGCGTCTACTATCCGGTCGCGGTGCTGCCGGCCTGGCTGCAATACGTCGCCTGGTCGCTGCCGCCGACCTACGTGTTCGAAGGCATGCGCGCCCTGCTCATCGACCACGTCTTCCGCGCCGACCTGATGCTCGAAGCCCTGGCCTTCAACGTCGTTTTGTTCGCGGCTGCGTCATATGCATTTTTGCGGCTGCTGCAGAGCGCCCGGGTCCAGGGCACACTGCTGCAGACCGGCGAATAGGCGGTAAAACTTAAGTATTATGAATACGTTGGAACCCCGGCCGGCGTTGTAAACCGGACGCGAAGAACTTATCTCTAATATTGACGCTATGACAGAAAAACGACAGTCTGCTGCAGCGCAGCAGGGGCTGGGGACTGAGTCCATGGCGATCGGCGAATTCGACGGCGCGGCAACGCTGCCGGGCGATAGCGGCACCGTGCTGGCGACGCCGATGTACTGGTTTTACGAAATGGGCCACGCCGCGCTCAATCCGTCGCGCGCCTTTGCCGACGCCACGCGGCTGTTCTTCAAGAATCCGGCCAATCCGCTCGCCCACACCAGCTACGGCAAGTCGGTCGCCGCGGCGATGGAGTTGTTCGAGCGCTCGACGCGCCGCTACCAGAAGCCGGATTGGCACATCCACGAGACGGTGATCGGCGCCGAACACGTGCCGGTGCACATCAACACGGTCTGGCAGCGCCCGTTCTGCAAGCTGCAGCACTTCGAGCGCGCCTTTGCGCGCAGCCCGCGCCGGCCGCAGCCGAAGCTGCTGATCGTGGCGCCGATGTCGGGCCATTACGCGACGCTGCTGCGCGGCACGGTCGAGACCTTCCTGCCCAATCACGACGTCTACATCACCGAATGGTCGGACGCGCGCATGGTGCCGCTCGGCGAGGGCCGCTTCGACCTCGACGACTATATCGACTACGTCATCTCCATGCTGCACGTCCTCGGCGGCGACTGCCATGTCATCGCGGTGTGCCAGCCCTCGGTGCCGGTGCTGGCGGCGATCGCGCTGATGGAGGCGGACAAGGACCCCTACGTGCCGCATTCCATGACGCTGATGGGCGGGCCGATCGACACGCGGATCAATCCGAACGGCGTCAACAGGCTGGCGGCGAGCCGCG
>Ga0209581_1002816_pt1 | contig 15881 bp, 15 predicted proteins | sample Coa_R2_FD_187160 | JGI IMG/M metagenome (GOLD analysis project Ga0209581, IMG submission 187160) | Surface soil microbial communities from Centralia Pennsylvania, which are recovering from an underground coalmine fire - Coalmine... | ecosystem: Environmental > Terrestrial > Soil > Unclassified ...
TGCTGAATAATCGAAAGAATCTCTCCAACCTGGCCCGCCGCAACGGCGTCCGGTTTGATGATCGCAAGCGTTCGTTCAGTTGCCATGAAGACTTATGCCGGCCGGGCTGGCTCGAGGCGCGCTTTCACCTTTTCTCCAATGTCGGCGGGACTCGCGCACACGGTCACGCCCGCTTCTTCGAGCGCCCGGATTTTATCCGACGCCTTTCCCGATCCGCCGGAAATAATTGCGCCCGCGTGTCCCATCCGGCGCCCCGGCGGCGCCGTCTGTCCCGCGATGAAGCCGACCACCGGCTTCCTCACGTTGGCCTTGATGAAGGCTGCCGCGGTCTCTTCCGCATTGCCGCCAATTTCCCCGATCATTACGATCGCCTGCGTCTCCGGATCATCATTGAACAGCCGGAGCGCGTCGATAAAGGTCGTGCCGATGATCGGATCCCCTCCGATGCCGATGCAGGTGGATTGTCCGATGCCCAGCCCGGTCAGTTGCCCCACGGCTTCATAGGTCAGGGTCCCGGATCGCGAAACCACGCCCACATTTCCCGGCTTGTGAATGTGACCCGGCATGATTCCGATCTTGCACTTGCCCGGCGAAATCACGCCCGGGCAGTTGGGTCCGATCAGCCGCGTCTTGGGGTGGTCATTCAGAAACTGCCGCGCCCGCACCATGTCCATGGCCGGAATTCCTTCGGTGATGCAGACCACCAGCGGCAGGCCCGCGTCCGCCGCTTCCATAATGGCGTCGGCCGCAAACGGCGGCGGAACGAAGATCACGCTCGCGTTGGCGCCGGTCTCGCGAACGGCTTCCGAAACCGTATTGAACACCGGACGGTCCAGGTGTTTGCTTCCGCCCTTTCCGGGCGTGACTCCGCCAACCACATTCGTCCCATAGGCGATCGCCTGCTGCGCGTGGAACGTGCCTTCTCTTCCGGTAAAGCCCTGCACAATCAGCCGCGTGCTTTCGTTCACCAGTACGCTCATCGGGCGAGCCTCACCACTTTTTCCGCCGCGTCCTTCATGTCGCTGGCGACCGTGAAATTCAGCCCCGAATCCCGCAGGATCTGCCGCCCCAGCTCGACGTTGGTGCCTTCCATGCGCACCACGATCGGCACGGTCAGCTTCAGATCGCGGGCCGCCCCGACCACTCCCGTCGCCAGCGTGTCGCACCGCAGGATGCCGCCGAATATATTGATCAGCACCGCCTTCACATGGGGATCCGAAGTCAGAATGCGGAACGCGTTCTTGACCTGCTCCGCATTGGCGCCGCCCCCGACGTCCAGAAAATTCGCCGGACTGCCGCCCGCGTACTTGATAATGTCCATGGTCGCCATCGCCAGTCCCGCGCCGTTCACCATGCACCCGACGTTCCCGTCCAGCTTGATATAGTTCAGACCGTATTTGGACGCCTCCACTTCGAGCGGATCCTCTTCATTGACGTCCCGCAGCGCAAGCAGATCCTTGTGCCGGTAGAGCGCGTTGTCGTCGAAATTCATCTTCGCGTCGAGCGCGTACACCTGGTTGTCTTTGGTCAGGATAAAGGGGTTGATTTCCGCCAGAGAGGCGTCCGTATCCAGATAGGCGCGCGCAAGCGCGATCATCGCCTCCACCGCGCCGCCGATGGCCGGCGTCGGAATTTCCATGCCGAACGCGAGTTTGCGGGCCCGAAAGGCGGTGAGCCCCAGACCGGGCTCGATGCTTTCTTTCAGAATCAGCTCGGGCGTCTGCGCCGCGACCTCTTCGATCTCCATGCCGCCCGCCGCCGACGCCATGAACACAGGCTTGCCCTGTACGCGGTCGAGCACGATGCCAAGATACAGCTCGCGCTCGATGGGCAGCGTCTCTTCGATCAACAATCGCTGCACCAGCCGGCCCTCGGGTCCGGTCTGATGCGTGATCAACGTCATGCCCAGCATCTTCGCAGCGATCTCGCGCGCCTCCTCGGCGCTCCTGGCCAGCTTCACGCCTCCGCCCTTGCCGCGCCCTCCGGCGTGGATTTGAGCCTTGACCACCACGCTGCCGCCCAGTTCCCGCGCCGCGGCTTCCGCCTCTTCCGCCGTGAACGCGGGCTTGCCGCGCGGCGTGGGGACGCCATAACGCGCAAGGATCGCCTTCGCTTGGTACTCGTGGATTTTCATCGGAACAGGCCGGCGTTTCCTGGTGTGCTACTCTCGAAAGAAAGCCGGAATCCTCACTATACCGCATGTCGTTGCTGCCCTTTGTGCATCGCCTCTGCGCACGCGAAAATCTGGATGCCTCCGAGGCGTTCGACGCAATGACGCTGATTCTCGAGGGCCGCGCCAGCATTCCACAAATCGCGGCGTTTCTCGTCGCGCTGCGGATGAAGGGCGAAACCGCCGGCGAAGTCTTAGGATTCGCTCGCGCGATGCGCGAGAAGGTCGAGCGCGTAGACGCCGGGCTGGATGGCGAACCGCTGGTAGACACTTGCGGCACGGGCGGAGGCTGCGCCACCTTCAATATCTCCACCATCGCGGCCTTCGTAACTGCCGGCGCCGGCGTGCGCGTCGCCAAGCACGGCAACCGCTCCTTTTCGAGTCCCTGCGGAAGCGCCGATCTGCTCGAGACGCTCGGCGTGAATATTCACCTGAGCGCGGCGCAGATGGCGGCCTGTATCCGCCAGGTCGGCATCGGCTTCCTCTTCGCTCCCGCGCTGCATCCGGCCATGAAATACGCGCAGCCGGCGCGAGCCGAACTCAAAATGCGCACCGTGTTCAATCTGCTTGGCCCCCTGACCAATCCGGCGGGCGCGAGCGCGCAGGTCATCGGCGCCCCGTCGCCCGAATCAGCCGAGCTGATTGCCGCCGCGCTCAACGGGCTCGGCAGTCATCACGCCTTTGTGGTCCACGGATTCGACGGCATGGATGAGGTCAGCACTACCGGCCCCACGCTGGCCTATGAGATCGCGGGCGGCAGCCTGCGAAAACACCTCTGGATGCCCAGAGATTTCGGCGTGCGGCAGGCCTCGCTGTGCGATCTCGAGGGTGGAGACCGCGAGCGCAACGCCAGCATCGCCCGCGCGGTGCTCGGCGGCGCGCCCGGCCCTCAGCGCGATATTGTAATTGTCAACGCAGCCGTCGCCCTGATCGCCGCCGGACGCGCAGGAAGTCTCCGCGATGCGGTCCAGTCCGCGGCCGCTTCCATCGACTCCGGCGCGGCTATGGCGGTCCTGGACCGCCTGGCGGAATTTTCCTCTTCCCGGCTCCGCACCCGCGCGGATGCATAGCGCCTGGCGCTGCGCTATCCCCGGCTCACTGGAACCTGCGGCTCATTCACCGGCGAAGTTCTCTCGGCGACATCCAGCTCAAACGCGCAATAGACCTGATCGCGCCATCTCAGATCAACCATATTGCGCAACTTCGAGCGGCCGCAGTATTTCACAACGGTGTTGTTCGGAATGCGCTGCACGGCGCCATAATCGCCGTCGCCGCGCGCTTCGACCACGGTCAGCGGCCGGAGCACCGCAAGCTGCTGTCCGCTTCGCATCATCGCCGCACCTCTGCTCGGATTGCGCTCGCGCCCATCAGCGGCGCCACCAGCTCGCCCTGGCGCGACCCCGTCAGAACGTCTCGCAGCGTCGACTCCGGATGGTCCAACTCATAAAATTTCAACGCCACCGCGAGCACGCTCGCCGGGATTCCATCTTTGGGCCAGTTGACAACCGACGGCTCGATGGGGAGCGAGTACCACGGTCCGATTTCTACCCACCCCGCTTTGACGCGCCGGATCACTCGGCAGTTGCGTTCGCCGCACAATCGAATGCCGATGCCGTTTCGTACTGTGAAGTCGCGGAACTGGTCCATATATCATCAGACGAAACGAACCGCCAAATCGATGGTTAATTCTTCGTAAATCTCGGCAGCGCGCTCGCTAAACGCTAGAATGAAAGAAAACGATGGAGCGCCGAATTACAGCGCCAATACTGTCTCCACCCGAGGCCCGGACGCGCCTTAGCGGCGCGTTTCAGATCGGGCCCGTCCGCATCTCGCCAGCCACGGTTCTTGCGCCCATGGCGGGCGTAACCGATACCGTATTTCGCCGCCTGATCCGCAATCAGGGCGGCTGCGGCCTGATCATGACGGAATTCACCAGTTCGCACGGCGTGGTGAGTTCAAAGAAGGCTCGCAAACCCACGCGCTCGTTCCGCTACCTGTACTTCGAACCCGAGGAGCACCCGATCTCGGCGCAACTGTTTGGGTCGGACCCCTACGTCATGGCGGAAGCCGCCCGCGTGTGCGAGGATCTCGGCTTCGACATTGTCGATATCAACTTCGGCTGCCCCGTCAACAAAGTCGTGAAATGCAACGGCGGCTCCGGCCTGCTGCGGAATCTGCCGCTCGTTGCAGAGATTCTGCGCAAAGTTCGCGCCGCCATCTCCATTCCCTTGACCATGAAGTTTCGCTCCGGATGGAACGAGCGGGAGCTCGTAGCCGTCCAAATGGCGAAACTCGCCGAAGATTGCGGACTCCAGGCCATTGCGCTCCATCCGCGCACGCGTGAGCAGGGCTACAGCGGACGCGCCAATTGGGCGCACATCGCCGAGGTGAAAGCCGCGGTAAAAATTCCGGTGATCGGCAACGGCGATATCGTCACGCCGGAGGATGCCGTGCGCATGGTCGCCGAGACGGGATGCGACGCGATCATGATCGGGCGTACGGCTTCTTCCAATCCATGGATCTTCCGCCAGATCGCGCAACATCTCTCCGAGGGCGCCTACCACACGCCCTCTGAGCGCGAGCGCTATGACATCATGCGCGTGTACTACTCGATGCTGCTTGATCAGGGAGCGCCCGATACCGTCGGCAAGATGAAGCAGTTCGCCAGCTACTTCACGCATGGCGTTCGCAATGGCGCCCGCCTGCGCGCCGAGATCTATAAGGCGGCCGAGGCCCGGCCCATCCTGGAGCTGGTGGACGCGTTCTTCACCGGTGAACTCGCGCCTGTGGCGTAGGCTCTGACGCGTCGGCCAGGCGGCCCATCGGAGTCTCCATCGACTCCGCCGTGGCCCGGTCCGCCGCCGCCCCCGCCGCATCCCCGGTCGCCTCCCGCGCCGTTGCGCGCGCGCGATATGCGCCGGAAAGCCGCGGCTCCATTTCGATCACCCGGTTGAGATCTGCGATGGCTCTCTCCGCCTCCCCCATCGCTAACAGAGCCATCCCCCGCTGCAAATACGTGTGGCTGGAAGGATTCATAGCCAGCGCCTGCGTGAAATCGTTCACCGCCGCTCTCACATCCCCAACTTCGCGATAGCACACCCCGCGGTCGTTGTACGCCTGGGCCGAAGGCGACGCCTGAATCACCCTGGTGAGGTCGGCGATCGCGGCCCGGCACTGGCCGGATTCGCGGTAGGCCTGAGCGCGCATTCGATAGGGCTCAATCGTACCAGGTTCGAGCTCGATCAGCCGGCTGAGATCGTTCACCGCCAGATCCGATCGCCCCGTGGCGCGATAAATCGCCGCCCGCAGACGGTAGGCTTCCGTCAGGCGAGAATTCCTCTCCAGCGCGTTATTTACCGCTGTGAGCGCCTCGTTCAGCTTCCCTTCGGCCATCAGCGTCTTCGCGTTCCTGACCTGATCCAGGGCGATCGCCGGCTCGGAAGAGCGGATCAATAGAAGAATGATCGCCGCGATGCCGGCAGCCGAGCCGCCCGTAATCAGCGCCGCCCGCCGCATCCGCCGCCGCCGGAATTCCTCGGCCGTTACGGGCGCCAGCTTGATATTCGGCTGCGGCGGAAGGAACTCACGCGTGTTTTGAGGCTTGCTGCGCATCTCGCGGGTTATACTCCGGTTTTACAACATGAAAAAGGTGCAGCTCATCACCGACGGCGCCTGTCTGGGCAATCCAGGTCCCGGCGGATGGGCCTGCATTCTCCGCTATGGTCGACACAAAAAGGAGCTGTACGGATCCGAACCGCACACTACCAACAATCGCATGGAACTGACCGCCGCCGTGAAGGGGCTGGCTGCGCTCAAAGAGCCCTGCGAAGTGGAGATCGTGACGGATTCTGAATACCTGAAGAACGGAATCACCGCCTGGATTCTGAATTGGAAGCGCAATGGATGGATGACCCGGAGCAAGAAGCCCGTCCTGAACCGGGACCTGTGGCAGGCCCTCGATGAGCTGACCGCCAGGCACAAAACCCGCTGGAGCTGGACCAAGGGTCACGCTTCCCACGCCGACAACAATCGCTGCGACGAGCTCGCCTCGCGCGCTGCGCGCGAGCAGATTCATTCCAACTGAAGAAGCGCGGCGCCCGCGCCCAAGCCTTGGCCCCCTTCCTGGCATCCTTGAAGGGAATGCAGCTGAAAGCGCCGCCGCAGTATCGACTCCGAGACATACCCGCCGCGGTATGGACGCTGGGCGTGGTATCGCTGTTGATGGATGCCTCCTCGGAGTGCATCCACGCGCTCCTGCCCCTCTACCTGGTCGCCGTTCTCAACGTTTCCACGCTGGGCGTCGGCGTCATCGAAGGCGTCGCCGAGGCGGCGGCTTCCATCACTAAAGTATTCTCAGGCGCGCTGTCGGATCGCATGGGCGACCGCAAAAGGCTCGCCGTCGCCGGATACGGGCTGGCGGCTTGCTCCAAGCCGCTGTTTCCGCTGGCGGGTTCGCTCGGATGGGTCCTGGCGGCCCGGTTCGTCGATCGCATCGGCAAGGGCATTCGCGGAGCGCCCCGCGACGCCCTGATCGCCGACCTCGCTCCCGCCCACCTGCGCGGCGCGAGCTTCGGCTTGCGTCAGGCTCTCGATACCGTCGGCGCCGTCGTCGGACCCCTGCTGGCGATCCTCCTCATGCATCTCGCCAGCGGACGGTTCAGAACTGTCTTTTGGATCGCTGTCATCCCCGCCTTTCTCTCGCTCGCGCTCATCGCGTTCGGCGTGCGCGAGCCGGCTCATGACCCCCGTCTACATGCCGTCCGGTCGCCCCTTACGCCCCACCTGCTGCGAGAACTCGGCGCGCCCTTCTGGTGGATCGTCGCCGTAGCCTCCGTGTTTGCGCTGGCCCGGTTCAGCGAAGCCTTCCTCATCCTGCGGGCGCAGTCGATCGGCCTCGGCGCCATGCTCGCGCCTCTCGTCATGATCGTCATGAGCGTGATGTATGCCGCAGCCGCGTACCCGGCCGGCATTGTCGCGGATAAAACAGATCGCGTCCTGGTGTTGAGCATCGGCTTTGCGCTGCTGATCATCGCCGATATCGTTCTTGCCTTGGCGCGCGGCCCGAGCGGCGTCATGGCCGGCGCTGCGATCTGGGGTTTGCACATGGGCGTCACGCAAGGCCTGCTCTCCGCGCTGGTGGCCGGCGCGGCGCCGGCAAACAGGCGCGGCGCGGCCTTCGGGATCTTCAACCTTCTGGGGGGCGCCGCCGCGCTCGCCGCCAGCCTCATCGCCGGCGCCCTGTGGAACGCCTCCGGACCGAAAGCCACCTTCTTGGCCGGCGCCGCCTTCACCGCCGCGGCGCTGGCCGGCCTGGCGGCGATCCGCGGCCGCCTTCGCGCCTGACCCTTCCCCTCGCCCGGTTCAGCGCTCGCGCACTACTGTCACCGGAACGCCGTAGATCTCACGAAAAATGTCCCCGGCCCGTTCCGCCGCCCACTGCTCCAGCGCAAAGTCGCCATTCGCCCGAACATTCAGAACCACGCCGCCATCCCGGATCGAACACTCCACCGACTCGACCCGCTGGTCGCGCCCACGATCCAGGTTGTCCGCAATGCGCAGGATCGGCGCCAGCCGTTGCACGGCGCGCCGCGAATCCACGTCCAGCTCCTGGTATCCCGCGTGGCGCTCTGAAGGCATCGCCTTGCGGTGGTATCGAGCGAGCGTCGCAATCATCCGCCGCTCATAATCCGTGAACCCCGGCATGTCGGCGTGCTGGATCAGATACGCCGAATGCTTGTGATGGCTGGTGTCGCTCACATAGTGGCCGACGTCATGCAAATACGCGGCTGCCTCAGCCAGCTTGCCGAATTCCGGCGCCAGGGTGTGCAGCGGCCGCAGTCCCTCGAAAAGCTCGTGCGTGAGCGCCGCCACTCTGCGCGCATGCCGCAAGGAGACGCCGTATTTGCGCGCCATCGCTTCCACCACGCGCCGCTGTTCCCGCGACAACCGCGAGAGCTCCCGCCCCGCGCCGCGCATCGCCAGGTCGGCCACAATGCCGTCCCGAACGCCCGCCGCAAGGTAATACATCGATCTCTGTTGAAACTTCTCGAGCGCCCGCAGAAACACCGCGACCCCCGCTACGATGATTTCAGCGCGGCGCGGCCCGATGCCGGTGATCTTCTTCCGGCCCGCCAGGTTGGTCCGGCGCAGCTCCGCATACAGCGCCCGCACTTGGGGCAGCGTCGCGCGAAGGCGGTCCGCCTGCTCCCGGCGCTCCCGCGCCACGCCATTGACCGCGCACACGATCGCGGCCGCCGAAGCCGACGTCGCAATCACTCGAGCAAACGGGCCCGCGCCAATGCCCCGGTACGGAGTCTCCAGCTTCTCCTCAATGTAGCGCTCCATGTGATGCAGCTCTTCGTCCGCCGGCGGGTCATTCTCTAAAAACATTTCCGTGAGCCGGACCGCGCCCAGCGGCTTGGAAAACGCCGCCGCCATTCTGCCCTGCTCGCTCAGTAGAAACTCGGCGCTCCCGCCGCCGACGTCTATAATCAGAGCCCGCTTGTTCTCCTGCGGCCAGCGTGATTCGACGCCCAAGTGAATCAGCCGGGCCTCTTCCTGGCCCGAGATCACCTCCACGGCCGCGCCCGCCGCCTCCGAAGCGCGCGCCAGGAACTCCTCCTGATTGCTTGCGTCTCGAACCGCCGAGGTCGCCACCGCCCGCACCGCCGCGATCCCCAGCTCCCGGTAACACGAGGTCATCCGTTTGAGCTGCGCCGCGACCGCTTGCATGGCCTCTTCGCTGATCCGCCCGGTCGCAAATACGCTCGCGCCCAGACGCGTTACGCTGCGGTCCGCCTGGAGCGCCGTAACCACCAGCCGTCCCGATCTCCGGTCCGCTGACGCCTCCGCCACCAGACTGCGGACCGAATTGCTCCCGATATCCAGAGCTGCATACCGAGGCATCTCCGCTGCCGACCCGCTAAGAACAATCCCCGTTTACGACGCAATCCGCGAGATCGCGCCCATATGCTCTTTGAGCATCGCTTTGATATTTCGCGTCGCCTGCCGCAGCCGGTGCTCGTTCTCAATCAGCCCGAAGCGCACATAGCCCTCCCCCATCGGCCCGAAGCCGATGCCCGGCGAGACTGCCACCAGCGCCTTCTCCATCATGAGCTTCGCGAATTCGAGAGACCCTAAATCCCGGAACGGCTCCGGAACCGGCGCCCACACGAACATGGACCCGCGTGGTTTCTCTACATGCCAGCCCGCGCGCTCCAGTCCCGTGATCAGCACGTCCCTCCGCCGCTCGTAGGTGGCGCGGATCTTCTCGGTGTCTTCCTGGCACTCTCGCAGCGCGATGATGGCCGCGATCTGAATTGGCTGGAAAACGCCGTAATCCAGATAGCTCTTGATGCGCGCCAGCGCCGCGATCATCTTGCCGTTCCCCACGCAAAAACCAACCCGCCAGCCCGCCATGTTGAAGCTCTTTGACAGCGAATAGATCTCCACCGCCACATCCTTGGCCCCCTCCACCTGCATGATGCTGGGCGGCTGGTATCCGTCAAACCCCAGATCCGCGTACGCGAAATCGTGAATGACGAGCGAACCATGCTCCTGCGCCAGCCGGATTACCGCGCGGAAGAAATCCAGATCCACGCACTGCGTGGTCGGATTGTGCGGAAACGAAATCAGGATCACCTTGGGCTTCTCGCCCGGAGAGCGATACAGATCTTCGAGCGCGTTCAGAAAGTGTCCCGGCGTAGGCATGGGCAGCATGCACGCCCGCCCCTCGGCCATGAGTACGCCGTATTGATGGATCGGGTACGCCGGATTCGGCGAAACCACAACGTCGCCCGGCCCGATAATCGCAAACAGCAGGTGCGCTATCGCATCCTTCGCGCCGATTGTCACAATCGCTTCACTTTCGGGATCGAGCGTGACGCCGTATTTCGAGCGGTACCGCTGCACGATTTCATTCCGCAGCTTCGGAATGCCGCGCGACAGCGAGTACCGGTGGTTGCGCGGGTTTTTTGCGGCCTCGATCAGCTTGTTCACAACCGGTCGCGGCGTGGGCCCGTCCGGATTGCCCATGCCCAGGTCGATGACATCGAGCTGGGCGGCGCGCGCCTTGGCCTTCATCTCGTTGATCACAGCGAAAACATAAGGCGGCAGCTTGGAAATACGATAAAACTGATCGGTTTCAGTGGCCATGTGTATCCATTGTAACTGGGCAAAGCCTCTTTCCTTCTGGGATGATGAAACTTGCGATCCTCACCGCTGCTGCCGATCTTTCTGATCGTCGTCGTTGATATCCTCGGCTACACTCTCATCCTGCCGCTGCTGCCTTTTTATGCCGAAAATCTCGGCGCCTCGCCGGCCGTGATCGGGTTTCTCATAGCCACCTACGCGGTGTGCCAGCTCGTCGCGGGACCGCTCATTGGCCGCGCATCGGACCATATCGGCCGCCGGCCTATGCTGCTGATGAGCCAGATCGGCACGCTCATCGGTTTTCTCATCCTGGCGGCTGCCAATGCCTTGTGGCTGGTCTTCCTTTCGCGCGCGATTGATGGATTGACCGCCGGCAACCTCCCCCTTGCGCAGGCCTACATCTCGGATGTGACGCGCCCTGAAGAGCGCGCCCGCGCCTTCGGCATCATCGGCATCGCCTTCGGATTCGGTTTCCTCGTCGGCCCCGCGGTTTCCGGTTTCCTTTCCACTTTTGGCTACCACTATCCGATCCTCGCGGCAGCCGCGCTCTCGTTCCTCAGCATCCTCACCACATACCTGCTGCTCCCGGCCAGACCGCCGCATCCGGCCGGACAGGACGAAGCGCCGGTTGGCCCGGGCGGAGAGCGCCTCACGTTGCTCGAGTGGGGGCGCTACCTTGAATACTTCCGCCGTCCCGTGCTCTCGCCGCTGCTGTTCAAGTTTCTCTCCTTCGTATTCTCGTTCAGCCTGTTTGTCGCCGGCTTCGCGCTCTTCTGCGAACGTCGTTATACCTGGCAGGGCCGCCCCTTCGGTCCCAAGGAGGTCGGCTATATCTTCGCCTACTCAGGACTCATCGGCGGTTTGATTCAGGGCGGTATGCTGGGCCGCTTGGTCAAGCGCTTCGGCGAGCGCCCGCTGCTCGCCATCGGCTTCGTCTTCGCCGTCATCGGATATGCGGCCATCGGATTCGCATACACCATCCTGGCGCTGCTCATCGGCGCCACCATCGCCACCTTCGGCGGCGTGATCCGTCCCGTCGTCACCAGCCTCATCACGCAGGCTTCCGGGCGGCGCGAGCAGGGCGCGGTGCTCGGGCTGACGCAGTCGCTTACATCCATCTCGCAGATCGTCGCGCCGGTTATCGCGGGCTTTCTCATCCAGCGCATGCTGCTCGTCGAATGGGCGCTGCTCGCGGCCGGCGTGAGCGCCGCGGGCTGGCTCATCCGCGCGCCGGAGCCCGTCCAGGTCCGTCAACCGTCGCATGGCTGAAGTCAATCATGTCTTCTTTTGCCCGGCCCGCGGCGCGCCCGCCCCGGACTACCGCTCCGATTCCGCCATTGATTGAGCTTCGTAAAATACGGCAGCGATCCCAGTAAGGTGGGGCGCAACTCCAGTCGTGCCCTGGGACTCCAGACCCGCCCCGCGCGTCGTGGACGCCCGCGCCGGCGTGGACGCTCGCCCTGCGTACCGGCGAATACGTCGCTCTCTCTTTCGCGGCGCTCAGTAAAGACGTGCAAATAAAAAGGCGCGGCCGGAGGCCGCGCCTGGAGGGGGATGCGAGCTGGTTTTTTAATCTCCGAATGAACCCACTTCCTCTCGCGACTCTTCCTGAACAGCCGGCGCCGCCGTACGGATGCCCTCGATCTGCACCAGCTCCGGCTGCGGCTGTTCCTTCAGCACCACCTGGCGGTACAGCTTGGCCATGCGCTCGTTCTCCTGCTTCTGCCGCAGCTTTTCGTCCCGCGCGCGTCTCTTCTCCTCGCGAGCCGTCTTCGCGATGCCCAGTTCGTCCAGATCCGTCTGTCGCTTGTGGTTCACGTCTTCAGGACGGAGCACCAGGTGATGTTCCGTCGAGTCGAGTTTTACGTGCTTGCCGCCCGCGAAGATCTCATGCCGTCCATGCTCCTCATACCACTTCGTCAGAGTGGCGGTCATGTGCATCTTCTCAACGATCTGCCGCCAGCCAACCCCTGTATTGTAGGCGCAGAACGAGATTTCGCCCTGCTGCGTCGCATAGGGAATGATGCATTGCTCCGTGCGGCGGAAGTCGTAGTTGAACAGATCCTGGAACCACATGCCGGCGATGAACAGGAAGTTCCACCGGTCCGCCCGGCGCATGTCGATGTCGGCCCGCGTGCGGTCGCCGGTCACTTTCCCGTAGTTCTTGCCGCTCATGCCGAAGCACTTGTCGAACTTGGCGATGAGATCGGTCATCCGGAAGTGCGTGGGCGCCTTGAAGGAGTTGTAATTTCTGAGCAGCGCAAGCGACACGCCCAGAACCGAAAGGAATTTTCCGCGCGCGGCGTCGTTGATCCGGGCCACGTCCTTCGCCAGCCGGTCGGCGTTCAAAAACGCAGTCACCGGAACGGCCTCTTTCGTCTCCTTATCGCACATAATCGCCAGGCCGACCCCGCAGTTCGGGTGGCACCCGCAGCTGAGTTGGCCCCAAGTCGCCTCCGGCCCGTGGACTAGGTCCGCGAAGTCGGAAAACGTGCTCATGAACGAGATCGGGAACCAGTCGCGGACCGGCTCGCCCAGCCCGGTCTGATTCTTCACGTCATGCGCTAAATGCGACAGCGTATATCGCTGCGCCTTGCGGCGCTCGTCTGTAATGGCTTCATCTCGTCCGGTGAACGATACCGGCTGGAAGCTCAGAAACGGGATTTTCTTGGGGTTATCGAGGGCGAAGCGAACTACCGCGCCGACCTGTTCGTTGTTGATTCCATTGACAATCGTGATCACCGGAACGATGTCGACGCCAGCCGTCCATAAGTTCTCGATCGCCCGCATCTTCACGTCGAACAGGTTGCCCACAGCCCGGTGGGAGTTCGCCTCGTTGCCAATCCCGTCGAATTGAAGATAGGCGTACCGCAGGCCCGCTTCGGCCGCCTGACGGCAGAATTCGGGACTCTTCGCAAACTCGATTCCGTTGGTCGCGGCCTGAACGCTGTTGTAGCCCACCTTCCGCGCATAGCGGACCGCGTCCAGAAAATAGGGTGAAAGCGTCGGCTCGCCGCCTGAAAACTGCACCGACATCTGTCGCCGCGGCTTGATCTGCAGAGCGTTGTCCAGCAGTTGCTTGATCTCGTCCCAGGTCAACTCGTGGACGAAGCCCACCTGGTTCGCGTCCATGAAGCACGGATCGCACATCATGTTGCAGCGGTTCGTCAGGTCGATCGTCAGGACCGAGCCGCGGCCATGCGTTACTGTGCTCGAGCCATGCCGGTGTAGGTGTTCGTCGTTATGAGCCCGGATGTCACGCCCCGGAAACGACTCTTCAAGGTGCTTGTAGAACGCCGGGTCGATGGACATGACGTCCTCAAAGCGTCCGTGCTTCGGACACTCCTTGACCATCATGATTTTCCCGTCGCGCTCAATAATCTGCGCTTTGATCTCGCCGACTTTTTCCGTCCGAAGGATTTCGACCGGAACCTTGCCGTCGAGAATCTGCTGCCGGATTTCCGGAATGCATTTCGGACACAGCGAGTCCGTCTCCCGCGGCCACCCGAGCGGCGGCTTCACCTTTTCCCAGGATTTCAAAAGCGGCTTGTCGGACCACTTCGGCGTAAACGAGGGATTCCGATGGATCGAATTGACCTTATCGAAGACGAACCATGCCGCGTTGGCGGCGTATGAAACTACGCGTTCGACGTACTTGACCGGCTTGTGCATGGTAACCAGGCTTTCGAAATCATTCTCCCTTCAGGATTCGCAAGAACGGCTCCGATCCGTTCCCAGGTACTATCGCAGTATAGGCGCGGTCCTATAAGCCTATCCACGGGAATGAATTAAACCGACCTAATTCATGCTTGTACGGCGAAATGCGGCATTGAACGGGCGGGGCCCGTCTGAATCGGCCCGACATCGCCGATGCTCTTGAAACAGAACGGGATAAGCTGCAATCGGCAACGTCCGGCCGGCGCCGCCGTTGCGCGAACCGCCCGAGACTGGCAAACTGAACACGTGATGCGCTGGCCGAAAGCGGTTCTCTACGGGATTGCGGCTGCCGTGGCGCTGGCGCCCTCGGTCGCGGCTGCCGCGGAGTCGATCACCGCCGGCACATACGTCGGACACTGGGAGGGCGTCTCCGGCGCCTCCGGCGATTTTCACTTGGCCCTCGCCTCCGGAACGGCCGGGGATTGGAAGGCTGACATTTCCTTCGGCATGGGCGGCCAGGAAGTCAAGTGCAAGGTCACCGCCTTGACCATCGACGGCGCGAAAATCCATGCCGTCTACACGTTCGATCTTCAGGGCGTCACACTCGAATCTACGATCGACGGCCAGCGCTCTGGAAACAAGCTCTCCGGCAAGTATCGCACCCGCGTGGTCGCGGACAATTCGGCCGTAGATGAAGGAGATTGGGACGCATCCGTTACTTAGCGCCGGCGGTGCGGCCCACCATCTCAGTGGCCGCTCCCGAGTCGCCCGGACGCACTGAAGGCTTGAAAGACTTGGGCGCAGGCCCGCTCCGCGCTCGAAACGAATCCCCGCGTTCGAGTTGCATCAGCGCGTCAGCCAGCTTGTTCACCACCGCCTCTTCAACCTCCGGCCTCCCCCCGGCCCGCGGCAGCGCGGAGAGCTGCAAGTGCACCAGCTCGTGAACTACCGTGTATTCAATGTCCTCGGCGACGTCGGCCGCTGGCAGATCGTAATCGATGGGATTCAGAACCTTGATCGTCGCCGTGCGTGAGATGCTGTTCCATTTCAGGTTGCCAAGCGTGTCCGGCTTCAAATCGGCCGCCCGCACAATGCGCGCCTCAATCCTCCAATCGTCCAGATGGAGACGCCTTTGCCATAGCCTCACCCAGTTGTCAACCTGATCCTGCGATACAACCGCCTTTGCCTTTGACTCCACGGATGGCGGCGGAGTCGCGCCCAGGGCGACGCCAACCCCCAGGCAGAGCAGAACACCAAGGAACATGGAACGAACTCTCAATTGTATCGGCCTTCTTACAAAAAAAGTTTACAGTCTCTTTTATAAGCCATAACGCGGCTCCCGACACGTTCCCTCATCGGCCGCGTCTACCTGCCGGGTACTAGTCATGGCCAAAGAAACGGCGCTGAATCTCCTAGACCGGCAGCAGTGGCTCGAACCCCTCGCGGATCAGTTGCAACTGGCAGTTGCCGCACTGTACGATCAGGCCGGCGCGGCCGGTCAGAAGGTCAAGAATGCACTCCATGGCGTCTGGCTCGGACACCCGCTGCATCCAGTGCTGACGGATATCCCGGTTGGCGCATGGACCGCGGCGCTGGTCATGGACGCTTTGCACGAAATGACCCGCCGCACCGCCTACGCGCGCGCCGCCGATGCCGCAATTGCCGTCGGACTGGCGGGCGCAGCCGGCGCGGCCCTTGCCGGCCTGACCGATTGGCAAGCCACCGACGGCCGGGCCCGCCGCATCGGATTGGCGCACGCGCTGCTGAATGGCGCCGGCGCCCTCCTGTATGCCGGATCCCTGGCCTCGCGCAAAAAACAGAACCGTACGGCAGGCCGCGCCCTCAGCATGATCGGCTACGCTGTCGCATTCGGCGCGGCGTATCTCGGGGGCAAGCTTGTGTA
>Ga0209581_1002821_pt1 | contig 15842 bp, 15 predicted proteins | sample Coa_R2_FD_187160 | JGI IMG/M metagenome (GOLD analysis project Ga0209581, IMG submission 187160) | Surface soil microbial communities from Centralia Pennsylvania, which are recovering from an underground coalmine fire - Coalmine... | ecosystem: Environmental > Terrestrial > Soil > Unclassified ...
TCAATACGCCTGTGTCGCATGAAATGTTCCGTTGCAAATCGAAAGAGAGGCGCCCGGGTGGCTAACCGTAGCGCTTTGTCTTGCGCAGATATCCGCCCGCAACTCGCGCGTAGTCCGCGATCGCAATTTCTGGGTCGGCCAGTTCCGGGTGCCACACTCTCTCCCACTCGAAGCAGAAGTAGCCGGTATAGCCGATGCGCGCCAAGGAGTCGATCTGACGCTCCACCGGCACGTCACCCCGGCCCGTCAACACATAGTGCCGCTCGCCGTTTCTCATCTCCGAATCCTTCAAGTGCGTGTGCCGGATCCATCTTCCCAGTTCGCGCACTGTAGTCTCCGGCTGCTCGTGTCCTGACGCAAAAGTATGATGCGCGTCCCAAAGCAGTCCTGCGTGAGGCGAATCGGCGCGCAGCAAAATTTCCTTCAGCGTTGGCGAGTCCGTGAAATCCCCGTGCGATTCGAGAAGCACGGCTACGCCCCGCTCCCCCGCATAGGAGCCCAATTCCTTCAGGCCCGCCGCGACACGGGCGACCGCATTTTCCCTGGATCCGTGAATCTCGTTGCCGAAGACCCTCACGTAGGGAGCGCCGAGAGCCGCCGCCAAATCAATGAATCTCTTCGCATCTCCGAATTCCTTCGTGCGTTTCGCGGCATCCGATTCGTGGAGCGCCGCGGAGCTGCTCACGCACGCTATCTTCAGACCATGTGCCGCGAAGCTCTTCTTCGTCGCTTCGAGCTGATCCGCGGAAAATTCCGGCCTTGCGGGCAAATCCATCGTCCCCATCAGGCCGCGCAGCTCGATAGCCGCGAATCCGTGCTCTCCCCCGAAGTCCAGGATCTTCGTGAGCTCCCACGCGGGGCAGCCCAGCGTGGAAAAGGCCAGCGGCAATCGTTGTGGCGCGGGCAAATGAAGAGCCGAAGAAAATCCTGCCGCGGCTGCTCCGGCAAGGAATTCACGCCGAGGGACCTTGATCGCCATTCGCGCCGCTCCTTGTTCTAAACATGAAACGATGGGTGGCCTAGGCCTTCTGGATGGTGCGCAGCAGCCCTTCCATGGATTCACGGCTCGAAGCCTCTTTGTCCTCGGCGGCGTTCAGATAATGCGTTTCGAGTGATAGCGTTCCTTCGAAGCCGTCCTGGATCAGCGCGCGAAACTGTCCGAGATAATCAATCTGTCCACCGCCGATCGGGCGCCACACGAAGCTTTTTCCCTGTGGGGCATCTTGCGCGTCCTTGAGATGCATGTGCCAGATTCGCTTTTTGTCCAGTAACTCGTAACCATCCGGATAGGGCCTTTTCTCGCCGGCCGCGAAAGCGTTCCCGGGATCCCAATTCAATCCCAATGCAGGCGAATGGACCGCCTCCAGCATCGCCGCAGCTTCCGCGCCGGTCGCCACGTTGCACGAATACTCATTCTCCAGCACCACGCGGATGTTCTGCCGCCGCGCGATCTCCGCGGCCCGTTCCAATTCGCGCGCGATCCGCTCCTCCGCCTTTCGCGGGTCTTGCACCCGCAAGAAGGCGAAGATTCGGACCTTGTCCGTGCCGAAATCCTTGGCTCGCGCAATGGCGGTTTCGAGAATGGATTCCTGCCGGTCGTACGCGCTTTGGAGCTTGTCCGTCTTGTCCGCGAATCGCGAAGTCGTCCCGGGAAGCAGCGTCTTGAAGTACGGCGAATCGATCATCGAAACGTTCACGGCATATTTCGCCAGCAAGTCTTTGGCGCGCGACACCTCCTCCGGAGCCAAATCCATCACATATTTGCCCCAGAGGAATCGCAGCTCCACCCAACGCAAGCCAAAGCCCTTGGTCCATGCCAGGGCCTTCTCGAAGTCCTGCGTCACTTCGTCCGTGATGATTCCAAGCTTGAACTGATTCAGTTGAGCCGCAAGGACGGGCAAAGCGCCGCACAAAATCGTTGCGCCGCCCGCCGCCAGGAAATTCCGCCGGTTCATATCGCCCCGCATCGTAGGACTGTCCGCATTGCGCGTCAACCGCCTGAATAGACCGCCGCGCCGCTCCAAGCCGAATTCTTCCGTTTCCTTCTCCGCTCTTCTACGGTAAATTAATTGCCGCACGAATATCGCTCTTGCGGGGTACCCGATGAGACGACACCTGTTCTCGCTTGCCCTTCTTGCGGCCTTGCCTCTCGCTCCGGCATTTACGAACGCGCCCCAGAAAACGGACGAATTGGCGAAGATGTCGCTCAAGGTTGGGCAGGTTGCGCCCGATTTTACGCTCCTCAGTGATGAGTGGAAGACTGTTAAGCTCAGCGACTTCCACGGCAAGAAGAACGTCTTTCTCGCCGTTTACGTACTGGCCTTCACCGGTGGTTGAACGAAGCAACTCCAGGCGGTCCAGTCTGGAATCGACAGTGGAAAGATCGATTTGAACGACACGGCGGTCTTTGGCGTCAGCATCGATTCTCCGGCGGCTAACGCGGCCTTCGCCAAACAGATCGGAGTCAAGTTCCCCCTCTTGAGCGACATGAACAGAACGATGCTCAAGGAGTACGGCATTCTGAAGACCTATAAGCCGCAAAAAGACGCGCCGGAGGCGAGCTACGAATGGGCGCTGCGGGCCAATATCGTCATCGACAAGAACGGCGTGATCCAGCACATCGAGGAAGGCGACAGCGCCGTCAATCCCAATAACGCCTTGTCCGTTTGCACAGACTTGCACAAGAAGCAATCGTCGCGCTAATTGACCCTGCGTGAAATCCGTGCGGAACTCGGGGACTGCCCTAATTCGCGACAGTCAGTTCCACAAGTGCGGAAGCTGACAGCCGCGATCCGGCTGTGGGCGTCTGGTCAATGACCGCTCCGTGCGGCCATTGCGGCGCCGTGACGTAATTCACCTTGCGCTTGATTCCGGCGGTGTCCAGGCGTTTCTGCGCTTCCGCTTCGTTCAAACCGATCAGATGCGGCATAACGTACGCCGTTTCCCGCGGCCCGTCGGATACCAGCACGTCCACCCGGGGTGTCGCCGCGCCCGTGCCCGGCTTCGGATTCTGCATGACCACGGTGTCCACAGCCATGTCCGGGAAGTGAAGCTCGGACACTTCTCCCACCTGAAGATTGGCGCGAAGCAGCGTGATCCGCGCCACGCGCAGCGAAGTGCTTTCCAGGGCCGGAATTTGCAGTTGGCGCTGCCCCAGGCTCAGCACCACGTGCGCCTGCTGGGAAACTTTCATGAGCATCCCGGGCGGGGGCGTCTGCCGCACCACCACGTTCATCGGCTGCTCGCTGTAAATGCGGTCCGCCACTCGCAGCAGCAGCCCGCGGGAGCGCAACATCTGGCTCGCTTCGGCCACGTTCTTGCCGACCAGGTTGGGCATCGTGACTTCGCGTCCGTGAATCGCAATCCGCATCGCGGTAATCGCGCTCAGAAACGCCGCCGATGCCAGGATGAACACCAGCAGCGTCATCCTGCCAACCCATTCGAGTCTCTCCTTCAGCGTCATTCTTCAGCCCGTTTTCGATGTCCGGATTACGCGGGAACTTCCCTCACTCACTTGCTTGCAAGAGGCGGCGCCGGATAGTCCGGAAGTTTGTTTTTGCTCGTGTCCGCGCGCTTCACTTCCAGTTCGTCAAAGAGCAGGGAAGGAGAGATGACCGTCATCGGCATTCCGGACCCCGTCGTCCGGTTGCTGACCAGCGGATCGTTCCCCACGGCGGAAAGGTCGCTGCGCATCGCCCGCAGATCGAGTTCGTTGAACACCGCTCCGCGCACCAGTTCCTCGCGCCCGTCTTTCGCATAAATGCGGTAGAGCAAGCGCGGCGCCAGCCCTCCGAGCGTCTCCACCCGGTAGCCATACGGCCGGCCCTGGTTCGAAATCATCTCGATAACTTTCTTCTTCAGATCCTCCGGCGATTCCGCTTCCGAACTCTTCAGCAGCAACACTCCCACGCTCGGTCCGGGGGGGCTTGCCGGTCCCGCTCTGCCGTGCCCATTGGACTCCGGAAAATCGCGGATCGGTTGGCGCCCCATCAGATAGTTCTTCAGGATTCCTTTCTCCACCACCGTGACGGGCTGCGCCTTCACTCCTTCGCTGTCCACGTCGTAGCTCCCCACGAGGCTTTTGCCCTGGAACTCCTTCATCGTGGGATCGTCCACCAGATCCAGAAACGCAGGAAGCACTCTCGATTTATAGCTCGTCGCGAACTCGCCCGTCGTGCGGTTTGGCGCGCCCAGTTGCGGCTTCTTGCCGAGGATGTTCTGCCCCAGCAGAGCCGCCACCACGTCGTCCGCCGCATCCGGAGCAAAAAGTACCGGGCCCCGGTACTCCTCCTCCACGATCGGCGCTTTGCGCAGCGCGTAGAGCGTTTCCAGCGTTTCCTTCGTGTCCTTCAGCAATTTCTCGCGCGACGGCAGTTCTTCGATCTTTCCCACGGTCCACGCGGGCGAGCGGTCCAGCCGCATTCCGTCCGGAGCCTGCGTCGAGGCATTCAGCATCACCGAATACACCGTGTTTCCCGAGCGGCTGACGGTTCCCTCCGAATTCACAAGGTATTCGTTGGTGGCCGTGAATCGCGCCGAAGCCGAAAGCGATTGCACGTCGGGAAACTCACGATACAGATTTGTCGCTTCTTGCAGATTTTCAATCCACGGCGCGTCGTTCACTTTCAGGGAAACCGCCGGCTCCAGCGAGTGCACCACCGGAGCCTTCGCAAAATCATCCACCGGGTGCTCGTCGGTCGAAAACTGCTGGAGCAGCGCCTGCTTTTGCGTCAGCGACTCTCCCGCGGCTTTGTACGCCCCGTCTGTGGCGAGCCAGATTTGCCGCCGCAGCGCAATCGGGTCGTTGTCCAGCGGCAGGATCATCGTCTCGCCCATTCCCGGCCCGAAGTAGCTGTCCTGCTTGTAATTACCCACCCGCACGACCACGCGAAGAATCCGGATGCGCGTCCTCTGATTCTGCCGGAGCGCGCCGAACGCGGCCTCCAGCGCCAAATCATCCAAATCCGTGACGCGGTATTCGATATAGTACGGCGCGGCCACCTGGTCCATCTTCAGTTGACTCTTCGAGCGTTCCAGTTCCGTCAGCAGCGCTTCGAGAAGCGGATCGCCGTTCGCCGCCGCCCGCGCCCCGGCCATCGCGTCCGAGCCCTTGGCATTGTCGGGCGCCGCCGAAAGCGGAACAACGCCGAGCGCCAGCATCGCCGAAACCAAAACCAGAGCGAACTTCCATGCCAGCTTCACGGCTTCACCTCCGCCTTGGCCTGCGCGCCTCTTCCTTGATCCTCGAAACCGGGCGCCGGCAGAATGGGCGGCCGCTCGTGCTCGTGCGCGCGCTTCTGCACCTCCATCTCGGAGAAAAGCATCGCGGGCGCCGCCGCGGCCACCGGAACGTATCCGCTTTCCGCCCCGCAAACGCCGTTGAAAATGTGTTCTTTGTCGCCGGTCGTCATGATTCGCGTCAGCGCGGCGAGCGGAGTTCCCACAATATCCACGCCGCGAACCAACTCATCGGGCCGTCCGTCGGGATAAACCTTATACACCAGCACTGGCAGCACCTGGAACGCTTGCGGCAGTTGCCGCGCCGTCAACGTGAATCCGCCCTGAATGTCGTCGAAATAGAGCCCGTACGGTTTTCCCTGCTTCTTCACCTCTTCAATCAGCTTCTGCCGCAGCTCTTTCTCCGGAACCGTCTGCGTGGAGGTCACGATCAAATTCCCCTGGCGTCCCGTCGGCATTCTCCCGGGCTGATTCCGCCCGTGCCCGTTGGAATTTTCAAAGCCTTTGATCGGCATGCGGGACATCAGGAATCCCTTCAGGATTCCGTTCTGAATGACTTCCACGCGCCTTGCGGGCACTCCTTCGTCGTCGTATTCGTACGAACCCGCCAGCTTCACTCCCGCAAGTTCGTGGATTGTTGGATCGTCCGCCACGCTCAGAAATTTCGGCAGAACCTCCTGCCCAACCTTTTTCGTGAACGTCTGCCCTTCGTCTTCGTCGCGCTGCCTGTGCCCCTCAAGCCGGTGTCCCAGCACCTCATGGAAAAAGACCGCCGCCGCGCGCCCGCTCAGGAGCGCCGGGCCGTCGTAAGGCTCCGCGACCGGCGCGTTTCTTAACGCCTTCAAGTCGGTCGCGATCTTCTCGATCTTCGCGAACAGCTCCGCTTCGCTCGGCAATCCGCTCGCGGAAGGCGCTTGAAACGTCTCCACGCGCAACAGATCCATCCCGTCGTCTGCTCGCGTCTGCGCTTCGATCACCATTCGCGAGGAAACGCTCGGCGTCACCAGCGCCGTTCCTTCGCTGGTCACCATGTGCTCTTCCGAGTTCTGGACCTGCAGCAGCACCGTGGCAAAGTAAATATCCGGATACTTGCGGAACGCCGCGCTCAGCCTTCGAATCTCCCCTTCCCACGCCGCCCGGTCGAAATCGGGCACTTTGACCGCCTCTCCCGTGTGCGTCACGGGAATTTCCTTGGAAAAATCAGGAGACTTGTCTTCCTCCTCCGCGCGCACCGCCGTGTTCGTCTTTACGTTCAGGAACGTCGGCGCCGCGCGCTTGTACTCGCGGTCCGTCAGTTCCCACAGCACGCGCGCGATCGCGTCCTTGTCGTCCACCAGCGGCAATGCGCCCGAAGTGACTCCGCTCATGCGGTTCTGCCCGTGCGTGTTGTCCAGCGCCGGTGATCCCACGCGCATCGTCACGTCCGCCTGCCGCCGCTGCGCTTCTTGGTCGGAAAGAAGGCTCCCGTAAGCGCCGGCCAGCACGACGTACTTTTGGTCGTACACCGTGTAGGCGATGTAATACGGCGGCGGATCGGCCTTTGCCAGGTTCGTCTTCGCCCGCTGCAGTTCCGCCTGCATCGTTTCGAGCAAAACATCTTTTTCTGGCCCGGCGTTGCCTCTCTTCGCATTGTTGGCCAGCGCCAGCGGGAGTCCGCACAATTGCGCGATCAGCAGCCAGCACGCGCCGGTCCGCAGCTCGGCCTCCGCCAGGGCACGAATCCGCTTGCTGCTCCCAAGCCATTTGCTAATTTTCATGAAAATTTTGGCTCCCGTACTTCTGCCTCAAGGATGGCGTAAAACGCGAGTATGCCCGACCGTGCCGCGCTGTGCAATTCATTCACTCGAAAAGCGTTCCCCGCTGGTAATGCGCGCTCCGCGCAGGAATTCCCCCGCGGAAATCTCTTTGCGGCCTTCTTGTTTGACGCGCTCCAGCCGGAGAAGGGTACCGCCGCCGCACGCAACAAGGACTTCCTTTCCTTGGACGTCGAGCGTTCCGGGCGCCGCGCCGCTCTTCTGATTAGACACCGGCTTTCCCCACAAGTGGCAGATTTGTCCGCGAAGCCGGCTGTACGCTCCCGGCCACGGCGCGAATCCCCGCATTCGGTTGAAAATCTCCTGTGCCGTCTTCGACCAGTCGATTTTTCCGTCTTCTCTCTTCAAGATCGGCGCCAGCGTGGCCGCCGAATGATCCTGTGCATGCGGCGTGATGCTGCCCTCGCTCAATCTCAGCAGCGTTTCCGCCATCAACGGCGCGCCTGCTTCCGCTAGTCGTGCGCAAAGTTCCGGCGCCGTCTCTTCAGGTCCAATTGCGATTTCTTTCCGCAGCAGGATGTCGCCCGTATCCATTCCGGCGTCGATGCGCATTGTCGTAACGCCCGTCGTCTTTTCCCCGTTTGCGATAGCCCATTGTATTGGCGCAGCTCCCCGGTATTTCGGCAGCAGGGAAGCGTGCAGATTGATCCAGCCGAGCTTTGGAATATTCAGGAGTCGCGCCGGAATAATCTGTCCATACGCAATGATGGCGACCGCATCCGGCTCAATCTGCCGCAACAGCGCTTCCGCTCCCGGCGACCGCATCTTCTCCGGCTGATGCACCGGCAGATTCGCCGCCCGCGCGGCCTCCTTCACCGGAGAAAACGACACCGTTTGCCCGCGCCCTCGCGCGCGGTCCGGTTGCGTGATCACTGCGGCAATTTCAAAGCGGGAATCGGAGATCAGCAGCTTGAGGGACGGCGCCGCGAACTCTGGCGTACCGCAAAACACGATGCGCAGCGGTTTCACGGCGCATCCTTTCCAGTCCCTACCACTCGCCCTGTTTTTTCAGCTTCTTGATTTTGCGCCGGATCAAATCGCGCTTCAGCATGCTGAGGTGTTGCAGGAACAGGATCCCGTTCAGGTGATCGATCTCGTGGCAAAATGCCCGCGCCAGCAGATCCTCGCCCCGCATCTCGAACCATTCGCCCTTCGCGTTCTGCGCTTTGATCGTCACGAATTGCGGTCGAACCACGTACCCGCGAAAACCGGGAATCGAAAGGCAGCCCTCCTCTTCCCGCTTTTCCCCCTCCGCGTGCGTGATTTCCGGATTCGCCATCACGATCTTTGCTTCCGGGTTTTTCCCTCCCGTCACGTCGATCACCGTGAGCCGCAGGCTCTTCCCGATTTGCGGTGCCGCCAGGCCAACCCCCTGCGCCGCGTACATCGTCGCGAACATGTCTTCCGCCAGCTCTTCCAACTCGACGTCGAATTTCGTCACCGGTCTTGCCGGAGTTTCCAGCACCGGATCGCCATACTTTACGATCGTGTAAAGCTTCCGTTTGGGCGCGGAAGTTTCGGCCGCTGCCGCCGTTGGGGCTTCAGAACTCGCTGATTTGTCGGGCATAGTTTTCGAAATTGCGTCGCGTCTCGGCGAGCGAATCTCCTCCAAATTTTTGCAGAAAAGCGTCCGCCAGCACAAGGGCTACCATGGCCTCTCCGGCCACTCCGCCCGCCGGCACCACGCACCAGTCCGAACGTTCGTACGCCGCCTCGACCGGTTCCTTTGTTACCAGGTTCGCCGTCCGCAGCGCCCGCCGCAGCGTCGAAATCGGCTTCAGGTACCCCCTCACTACCACGTCCTCGCCGTTGGTGATCCCTCCTTCCAGTCCTCCCGCCCGATTCGAGCTTCGCCGGAAACGCCTCTCGCTCTTCTCATACCAAATCTCGTCCTGTACTTCGCTTCCATACGACCCCGCCGCCGTCACTCCCGCTCCGATCTCCACCGCCTTCACCGCCTGAACGCTCATCACCGCCTGCGCCAGACGCCCATCCAGCTTTTCATCCCATTGCGCGTGAGAGCCCAATCCGATCGGCACATTGTGCGCCACCACTTCGAAAATCCCCCCAACCGTGTCTCCGGCCTTCAGCGCGGCATCCACTTCCGCTTTCATCTTCTCCTGTACCTGCGCATCCACGCAACGTAGCGGCGACTCCGGATTCCCGCAGACCGCCCAAACCTCTTCCCACGAAGCCTGCCTCTCCAGTCTCGCGTGCCCAACTTGAATCGTGTGGCTCGCGATCTCGATCCCAAACAGCCGCAGCAGGAGCTTCGCGAAGGCTCCCGCGGCCACGCGCGCCGCCGTCTCGCGCGCGGAAGCGCGTTCCAGCACGTACCGCGCGTCATGAAAATTGAACTTCTGCGAACCTGCCAAGTCCGCGTGCCCGGGCCTCGGCGCCAGCAACTGCTTTTGTGGAGCGTCATCTTCCGCGGCCTCCACCGGCAAAATCTTTTCCCAATTCGCCCAGTCGCGGTTTTCGATCCGCACCGCCACCGGCGCTCCAATTGTTTGCCCGTGCCTCACGCCCGCAAAAATGTCCGCGCGGTCTTTCTCGATCTTTTGCCTGCCGCCGCGTCCATAACCTAACTGCCGTCGGTGCAATTCCCGGTTGATGAACTCCGTGTCCACCGGCATCGCCGCCGGCAATCCGGAAATAAACGCCAGCAGCGCCTGCCCGTGTGACTCTCCCGCCGTGTAGAAGCGCAACATTCCCGCTCACGCCTTTCCGTTCACCCACTCTGTCCCTGGTAAAAACTAAAAGTGTAAACGCACCACTGTTATAGGTCCAGCTACGTTCCTCGTCTTGCTCATTCCTTGTCTTGACGCCACTCCGCGGCGCGGATACGCTTCCTTCGCGGACGCATTTAGCGGCTCATTGCCTTGTGCAAAGCCCGGTCGTATTTCCGGGGACTTTGTCTCTCGTGTGCCGCATTTCGCCGCAGCCATTGCCAAGAAGGTCGGTTCCCCGTGTCCGAAGCGCCTTTCCCAGTGACCGGTGCAAAACCGCAGGCGCAAGAGCCCGTAACCGTCATCGGCCTCCTCACCGACGGCGTCAAGAGGCTCGTCGCCAGCATCCAGGATTACTTCTATCTCTCCGCCCGCTCCCTCACCAATTTGATTTCCGGCCCTTATTACCTCCAGGACCTGCTTGACCAAATGGATAGCATCGGCGTCGGCTCCCTTCCCATCGTTCTGGTTTCCGGATTCTTCATCGGAGCCGTCATGGTCCTGCAAACAGGAGCGCAATTCACGCGCTTCGGCCAAACCGCGCTGACCGGAGACGTGGTCGCCCTTGCGCTCGTCAGGGAACTCGGCCCCACGCTCACCGGCATTCTCGTGGCGGGCCGCTGCGCTTCCGGCATCGCCTCCGAGCTCGGCGCCATGCTGGTCACTGAACAGGTGGACGCCATGCGCGCCATGGGCACCGACCCCAGCCGTAAGCTCGTCACCCCGCGCGTTTTTGGCACCATCCTCGTCCTCCCGCTCCTCACCGCCTTGATGGATTTCATAGGCCTCATCGGCGGATGCGCCGCTTCCGTCCTTTCTCTCCGCCTCGATGTCGTCCAGTTCTGGACTCGCGCCGTGGATGCCCTCGAATTCGCGGACATCATGCAGGGCATGACCAAGCCGCTTGTTTTCGGCTTTATCCTCGCCAGCATCGGCTGTTTCAAGGGCCTAACCGTGCGGGGCGGCACGCAGGGCGTCGGCCGTGCTACCACTCAATCCGTCGTCCTTTCCTCCGTTCTCATCATCGTCTCGGATACCTTTCTGACCAAACTCGCCCTCTACCTCTCGGATAAAATCTTCTAATGCCGTCACCATCCAGTACGGGTGAGTCTCAGTCTCCGGCGATTCAGTTCGAGGGCGTCCGCATCGGTTTTGACGAAGGCGACATCCTGCGCGGCGTCTCCTTTCGCGCCATGCCCAGAGAAACCCTCGTCCTCCTCGGCGAGACCGGCTCGGGTAAAACGCTCTCCCTCAAAATCGCCGCCGGTCTCCTCCGTCCCTCCGCCGGCCGGGTCACGGTCTTGGGAAACCACCTAGAATCCATGCGCGAAAAGGAGCTGCTGAGCCTTCGCCGCGAAATCGGCTTCGTTTTTCAGGAAGGCGCGCTCTTCGATTCCCTGACCGTCGGCGAAAACGTCGCCTACCGTCTCCGCGAGGAGCACGCGCAGGAGGACGAAATCGACCACCGCGTGGAAGAAGCTCTTCGCTTTGTCGAGCTCGAACATACCCAGGACCTGCTCCCCTCCGAACTTTCTGGCGGCATGCGCCGTCGCGTCTCCATTGCGCGCGCTCTCATCAACCATCCGCCCATCGTGCTCTACGATTCTCCGACTGCCGGTCTCGATCCCGTCACCTCGCAAACCATCATCACGCTCATCCTCCGCTTGCGCGACTTCTACGGCGTGACCGCGCTCCTCGCAACCCATCGCCTTCAGGACGGCTTCGCCCTCGCGAACTTTTTTTTCGACACGAGTTCCCGGAAAGTCGTCCGCTGCGGCGAATTGGACCCCGCCGTTCCGGCGAGCCGTCCTGCCACGCGCTTCGTGGTTCTCCGCGACGGCTTCGTCTATTTTGAAGGCGCGCCCGAGGAGCTGGCTGGCACTTCGGATTCCTATTTGCAGCGATTCTTGATCTGATTTTGCGGTAGTCTTATCCGCATGGCGCGGGAGGGTAGGCGCAGATGGCTCAGCGAAAACAACTCACTTGGGCGGAATTGCGCGTCGGGCTTTTTGTGCTCGTCGGGCTATTCGTTCTCGCTGTCGGCATCTTCTACGTCACCGGTGCGGGCATTCTTGGCCCTAAGTACCGCCTCAAGACCTTCCTCCCTGAAGTTTCCGGCCTGGCCTCCGGCGCTCCGGTTCGCCTTGATGGCGTCGAAATAGGCAACGTCGAAGCCATCAAGTTTGCCCCGCGCGTTCAGGGTCAGCCCCTGGACAGAATGCGCAACGTGGAAGTCGATATGCGCATCGACCGGCGTTTTCAAAGCGACATTCTCACCGACTCCACCGCCAGCCTCGTCACCGAAGGGCTCCTCGGCAACCGCTACGTCAACATCACCCGCGGTTATACGGGCGTTCCCTTGAAGGAGAATCAGGAAATCAAAGGCACCGAGGAAAAAGCCATCAAGGAAGTCGTCGAACGCAGCGCGGAGCTCCTCGGCAACATGCAGGCTCTTTCCCAGGACGTGCGCGACCTTATCGCCGGCGTTCGCAACGGAAAAGGCTCCCTCGGCAAACTTCTTACCGACGAGCAGGCCTACAATCACCTTAACAACATCCTCGCCAAAGGCGACACCATCGTCACCAACGTCGAGCAAGGCCGCGGCTCCATCGGAAAACTCGTTTCGTCCGATGAGATGTACAACAAAGTGGACAAGGCACTGGACAACGTCAACAGCATCATTGCGGATGTTCGCGCCGGAAAAGGCACCATCGGTAAGTTGCTTTACGATCCTTCTCTGTATGACGAAGCAAAGAAGGCGATTCAAAACAGCAACGAGTTTATTGCCGGCGTTAGGGAAGGGAAGGGCACGCTGGGCAAACTCACCACCGACGACACTCTCTATAACAAGCTGCGCGACACCAGTTCCAATCTCGCCTCCGCTACCGCCAAGCTGAACGACAACACCACCACTGCGGGCAAGCTCTTCTCCGACCCCAAGCTCTACGACAATCTCACCGGCCTCACCGGCGATTTGCGCCTTCTCATCGGCGACTTCCGCCAAAACCCCAAAAAATTCCTCCACATCAAAGTCTCCCTCTTCTAGCTAGTGGGGCAGCCTTCAGCCTGTGCACGTTCGACCCCGCTCCCGCGAAGTTGCGCTGGCATAGCGGTCGATAATCCGGTGCCTCCTCCGCTTTGCCGCTCCGCGCTTTGCTGTGTTGTAATGAACCTGTAACCTTGGCGCCTTGGTTTCGTCCTATACTTCCTGGTCTGAAGCCGCAGAATGGAAACTCAAGAAGCGACAAAAACAACCCGTCCCGAACCGGCGAAATCCACCCTTCCGCAGCCCGGTCGCCCCGTCCCCAGCCGCGCCTATCCCGGTGCCCTGATCGTGGTCGAAGGTACCGACGGCTCCGGCAAGAGCACGCAACTCTATCTCCTCAAGCGCTGGCTCGAAATCGGCGGCTACCGCCTCCATTTCACGGAGTGGAACTCCTCGCCCCTCGTCAAATCCGCAACGCGCCGCGGCAAACAGCGCCGTCTGCTTACTCCGACCACCTTTTCTCTCTTGCACGCGGCCGACTTCGCCGACCGCTGCGAGCGTCAGATCATGCCGCTCCTTCAGGGCGACTATCTCGTTCTCGCCGACCGCTATATCTACACGGCGTTTGCCCGCGACGCTTCGCGCGGCTGCCCCGCGAAGTGGCTTCGCAACCTCTATCGCTTCGCGCCGATCCCGGACATCACCTTCTACTTCCGCGCGCCCCTCGACGTCGCCGTTCACCGCATCCTCAGCGGCCGCCCCAAGCTGAAATACTACGAAGCCGGCATGGATCTCGGCCTCTCCTATGACCGCACCGAAAGCTTCCGTCTCTTCCAGGCCCGTATCCTCGAGGAGTACGACAAAATGGTGGAAACCGACAACTTTGTCGTCCTCGACGGAACTTTGCCGGTCAATAAGCTCCAAAAGCAGATGCGTGAAATTGTCGCTTCGAAGATCGATTTGAAGCGTTTTGCACCGCGCGCGCCGGAAGCGGAATAGCCATGCCCGATCAGGAACAAGAGAAAACCGCCGCTGTCGAAGCCGAACTGCCCGCTCCGCCGCCTCCTCCCGCGAAGCAGCCTCTCGCGGAGGAAGGCGCCTCCCAGCTTTTCTTCGGTGAAGCCCTCGCCGGTTTCGATCCGGGCGACATCACAGGCAACCTGATCGTCGTCGAAGGCATGGATGGCTCCGGCCGTTCCACGCAAATCGCTCTTCTTCAGGAGTGGCTCGAATCCGAAGGCTTCGCCGTGCAAACCAGCGGCCTCCGCCGCTCCGCTCTCGTCGGCGCCGACATCGACGAACTCCTAGCCAAGAACGCCGTCACGCGCCTGACGCTCTCCCTCATGTATGCCACGGATTTCTTCGATCAGCTCGAACACCGCATCGTGCCCGCTCTCAAGTCCGGCGCCGTCGTTCTCGCCGATCGCTACATCTTCACGCTCATCGCCCGCGGCGTTGTGCGCGGCATCAATCGCGACTACCTCGCCGGCGTCTATGCCATGGCTCTTCGGCCGCATCTCACCTTCTGGCTCAACGTCCGTCCGGAAACCGCCTTCGGCCGCGAATTCCGCAAAGCCCAGGCCATCAGCTACTGGGAGGCTGGCCGCGACATGTCTCTCTCCCACGATCTCTACTGGTCCTTCATCCGTTACCAGACCATGATCAAGCGCGAATTTGAATCCATGGCCAAGCGGTACAATTTCCTCGAGCTCGACGGGGAAGCCAGCGTGCCTGCCGTGAACAAATTGCTGCGCCAGCGCATTGCCGAGCAGCTCGGCATCCGCGCCACCAAGTACACTCCTTCCTCCGCTCTGGCTCATTTGTGGCGCTGATTCGCTGAATGCCCGATCCTGTTCACATCGCCGCGATTGACGCCGGCTCCAACGCGGTCCGCCTCTCCGTCGTCCGCGCTTACTCCGCGCTGGACATCGAATCTCTTCACAACGAGCGCTATCCCCTGCGGCTCGGCGAAAGCGTTTTCGTTCTCAATCGCTTCGGCGAGGACGTCTTCAAAAGAGCCGCGGAAGCGTTTCGCCACTTCCACGAAGTCATGCAGGAGTACGGCGTCACGCGCTACCGCGCCGTCGCCACCAGCGCCGCTCGCGAAGCGAAAAACAACAAAGCCTTCGTTCGCTACATTCGCCGCCGATCCGGAATCAACCTCGAAGTCATCAGCGCCGCCGAGGAGTCCCGCCTGGGAAGGGAAGCGGTCCTCGCCGCCATCGGCCCGGAATCGCAGGTTCGTTGCATCCTCGATCTCGGCGGAGGCAGTCTCGAAATCAGCATTCTTCGCGATCACACCGTGGTCGAATCCGCGCAGCTCCCCATCGGCACGGTTCGCCTCCTGACCACCCTCAACATCAACGGCCCCGTCACTCCCTCTCAGGCCGAACAGGTGCGCCGTTATCTTCGCGCGCTGCTTGAATCCAAACTTCCCACTCGCCCCAATCTGGGCGAAGAACTAGCCGTCGCTCTCGGCGGCAACGCGGAAACTCTCGCCGGCGTCGCGCCCGGCCCCCGCCGCCACGGCTTGCCCACGCTGGAGTTGCCGCTTCTCCGCGAGCGCCTTCCTCGTCTCCTTGAGCTCGATGTGCGCGAGCGCATGAAAGCCTACGGCGTGCGCCGCGACCGCGCCGACGTCATGGGCATTGCCGCGATTATCTTCCTGGCTCTCGGGCGCTATCTGAACGTGCGAACGCTGACCATTCCCTCCGTCGGCATCCGCGAAGGTCTCATCCAGGAGATTGCGCGCGAATCCTTCTCCCGCAAGGAGCCGCATCGCTACACGGCCGCGGCGCGACAATTGCTCCTCGGCGCGCGCAGCTTCGCGCGGCGGCTCGAGCAGGATCCGCGTCACGCCGAGCATGTCCGCGAACTCAGCCTCCAGCTCTTTGACCAGTTGCAGCCCGTCCACCATCTCCCCGCGGAGTCGCGGGTGCTGCTGGAAGCGGGCGCTCTTCTTCACGACGTCGGCCACACCGTCAATCACAAGGGCCATCACAAGCACGGCGAATATCTCACCTTGCACGGCGACATTCCCGGCCTCGACGGCCGCGAGCGCGCCATCGTCGCCGC
>Ga0209581_1002823_pt1 | contig 15828 bp, 13 predicted proteins | sample Coa_R2_FD_187160 | JGI IMG/M metagenome (GOLD analysis project Ga0209581, IMG submission 187160) | Surface soil microbial communities from Centralia Pennsylvania, which are recovering from an underground coalmine fire - Coalmine... | ecosystem: Environmental > Terrestrial > Soil > Unclassified ...
AGAGTCTCCTCCTTGGAAAGGAGGGGAGCCGCAGGCGGAGAGGTCGGAGAGAGCACGACTCGAACGGAGTCTTCGGAGAACGGCGACCTCGACGGCATCCACGGGCCGGTGAATCTGGGCAACCCCAATGAGATGAAAGTGATGGATATCGCCCGCACCATCATCCGCCTGACCGGAAGCAAGAGCACGATTAGGCACCTGCCGCTCCCCGTCGATGACCCCAAAGTCCGCTGCCCCGACATCGCCCGCGCCCAGGCCTTGCTCGGCTGGACGCCCAAAGTGGAGCTTGAAGAGGGCTTGGGAACCACCGTGCGGTATTTTGCAGGCGTGGTATCGGGGGCCGCTAATAGCTCGGTCACTCATCGATAGCCAAGAATTGTGATCCTTGATGTCTCAGGTAATTAGAGGTTTCGCGAAGACATTCCGTCGATTCTTTGCTCCTGAAGAGATATCAACCGGTGCTAAGGTTACTCGGAACGTTTTGTTTTCAATCCTCCGATCCGCTCTAGTATGGCCCATTCCTTTTTTTCTGATTCCCTTCATTCTAGGAAAAATCGGAACCCGTGGATATGGGACATGGGCCGTTTTCCTGACCATCATTAATCTAACGTCGCTTGCAGACTTTGGCCTCGGCGGCACACTCACTAAACATGTTGCGGAGCATTATGCCAAGAGAGACTTTGTAGCTTTGAAGCGGCTGCTGGATACTGGCATAATGCTCTATTTGGCATTAGCTTCCATCACCGTGTTTGTTTTGGGTCTTTGTTCCGGCCTGCTGGTGCCACTGCTCTTTCGTGGCGGAGCGGGGATAGCTGATCAGCGGCTGCTGACTCTTTGGCACTGGTTGCTCCTAGTAGAGGCAATTAATATTTTGGTTATTCCACTTTATTCAGCTATCACCGGTCTTCAGCGAATGGACTTAAGCAATTTCCTAAGCTCTTTTAACAGTCTGGCATTCGCGCTACTTGCTGTGTTGTTTCTACGTTTGGACACGAACTTAGAGGCTCTTCTATACGCGGCATCGTTAACCGCAATTCTGACCCTTTTGATCGGAGTAGGAATGGTATGGATGATACTGCCTGAGATTCATATCAACCCTCTGCAGTTTGACGTCTCGGAAATGAAGAATATTTTTACATTCAGCTTACAGATTTACGTCACCCAAACCGCATTCATCATTCAGAACCAGATTGAAAAGCTTTATCTTGCTTGGTTCGCGAGTGTCACGCCCGTTGGATGGTATAACGTTGCTGCTGAAGCCGCCTTGAGGATTCGACGTATTCCTGAACTGTTACTAGCGCCCATCATGGCTGCAGCATCGGAATTGCACGCGCTTAGAGATGATGACCGGCTTGGCGAACTCTATTACCGGGCCCACAAGTATCTCGCGCTCTTCGGTGTACCACTGGTCGCTTATGTCGCAGTTGCATCGAAACGACTGGTAGCCCTCTGGCTTGGTCCGAGGCTCATGATGATAGCAGTTCCGTTCGCCGTCTTGTCGGTAGCCAATTTCTTTAATCTCACCTCGGGTCCCGGTCTTCTGATTCTGATAGGGCGTGGAAATTTAAGGCCAGGAATTTATGCTGCCTCACTGGGGATATTGGTAAACTTAGTCGTCAGCTTCATATTGATCTATTTCTACGGATTTTCCGGGGCTGTGATTGGGACTTCGCTCGCGATCACCGTTGGGACAACATATTTCCTTTATGTGTTCAACAAGGCCTCCGCGAGCGGATGGAGAAGACCAATTCTAAGGGCCTACTTAAAGCCAGTGGTTTGTGCCGCCATTTTGGTCGCATTACTTTTGGCCATATATCCCCCCGAGGCTGTTAGCTGGCTAGGTCTGTTCGTGGCCGGAATCATCTTTGTCTGTGCCTATTTGATGGGGCTGATCACGATGCGATTTTTTGACCAATTTGACTTAGCTAAGGCGGAAAGATTGTTTCCGCCCATTCGGCTTGTGCGGAGAGTGATCCCAGTTGCTTAATCGGGCGGTGAAACTGCAACATCGCTCAACTCCGGATGCTTATATAAAAGTTTGTTTTTTATCCCATTTGTCTGAAATAGGGGGTGCGGAGCTTGCGCTTGTTGAGTTGATCGCTGCTCTGAAACGAAGAGGTATATCTTCTTTCGTGATCATGCCTGCGGAGGGTCCGTTGCTTTACAAGCTTGCGCCCTTCGCAACAGATATTGCAATAGTCCCATACAGGTGGTGGATTGGTAATGATAGCGTGTATAGGAAAGTTCGGAGGCTGGGGAGAAATATCCTTTCCTTTCCTCTCCTGGTGTCGCAGCTTCACCGATGGGATTGTGACGTTATCGTAACGAACACGTGCACGATTCCAGCAGGGGCAGTGGCAGCAGCGCTGCTAAGAAAACCTCACGTTTGGTTCATTCATGAGTTCGGCAGAGAAGATCATGGCTTAAGATATGACCTTGGAGTGCACTTGTCTACGAGGATCATCGATCGGCTATCGGCGTGTGTAGCAGTTAATTCCGACGCAGTCAAGCAATATTATGCTCAATATATTTGTAAGGCTCCTTTGTATATCGTCCATTACTCTGTCGAACTCCCGGTTAGTGGCGAAGCCAGCCCTCGACCTTCGTGGGGACAACTGCCGATAAAGCTGGCTCTCGTTGGTAGAATCCACGAAGGGAAGGGCCAGTTGGAGGCTGTAAGCGCGCTGAGTTTGCTTAAATCAGAGGGCTTCGTTGCGGAGTTGGCGCTTGCTGGGGGTGCCGATGCCGAGTATCTCTCCTCCATAAGGGCATTAGCCCACAGGCTTGGTGTTGAGGATTCAATTCAGATTCTGGGACATCTCGATAATCCAGCACAAGTTATGGCAACCTCTGATATTGTGCTGCTGTGTTCGAGATGTGAAGCTTTTGGGCGCGTCACTGTCGAGGCGCTCAAGCTTGGTGTGCCGGTGATCGGTTCTGACTCGGGGGCTACGCCCGAAATCATCCGGAATAACTTCAACGGATTGCTTTACAAGGCTGGAGATCCTGCCGACTTGGCGGCCAAGATTAAGTACCTGATTCTGAATCCCAAAGAAGCGGAGCGGATGGCGTTGAATGCCCGGCAGTGGGCTAGGCAAACCTTTACTTCAGAACGGTATGCGGCGGAGTTTATTCAGGTGATCAAGAAGGTCCTATCTTTACCGAACTGGCAGGCTTATAGCTTCCATGATCTCGGGTCTTAACTGGAACACCATCCGAAAGTCCCATGGACCTTTCAATTTGCATTCTAACTCATAACCAGCCGGAGCTATTACCTCTTTGTGTGGCGTCATGCTTCGACGAGATTAAGCGGGAGGGCATTACGGGCGAGGTGATCGTCATTGACAATGCTTCGGCCGATCGATACCCCGAGAAGCTGAGGGAAACGTATCCTCAGGTGCGGATCATTCGAAACGAGCAAAACTTAGGCTTTTCGGCGGGTAATAATATCGGGATTCGCGCCAGCCAAGGCCGGTATATTCTGATCCTGAACGACGACGCAATTTTGCAACCCGGTTCATTAGGTCTAATGCTTCGGAGGATGGAATCCAATCCTAAGATCGGTGCCGTTGGCCCTAAGCTATTGAATCCCGATGGTTCAGTTCAGAAGGGCTTCAGCAACAAACGAGCGGTGACCGCCCTAAGCCTTGTTTCAGACATTTTGTATCTAAATGGCTTCTTCGGCAGGTGGGGAATAACGCGCGTTGTATTAACTCGAATGAACGATGACGAGATCAGCGGCGAACCCGCGGAGGTTGCAGGGGCGTGTCTTTTGATCAAACGAGAAGCACTCGATCAGGTTGGGCTCTTTGACGAGACATTTTACTACTCCTCTGAGGATTCTGATCTATGCTACCGCTTACGCGGTGCGGGGTGGAAAATCCTCTATCTTGCGGAAGCGCACGTCACGCATTATGGATCGGCGTCATTTCGCAGGTTTGATAAATTCGAACGGATTCGAATCTTCTACCAGTCGCAGATGCATTTTTTGAAGAAACACTGGAGCCCTCTCCATTATCAGTGCAGTCGAATTTTGCTCGCTTCGGTCTTTTTGGTTCGGGCTCCGCTGGCTTTCATTCGGCGAGCCGGGCTCCGGCAGGAAAATCTCGAGGAAGCAAGGAGATCAGCGGCGATTGCTATCCGTATGGCACGATGGCTTATTATGGAATGCCAGTAGGTAGCCGTGAGTCCGAGACTACAGATTTGTGCGGCTCTAATTAGGCCTCGCACCAACTTCTGCCACTTCGAAAATTGAAAGAAAGCCTCACATTGTGGAGCAAATGGAGTGCAGTGGCGACCAGCGGCATTCTATCAAAGCCGGCGCGAATCTGCCTTTGCGTTCCAAGGGGATGAGAGGGTGAAGATTATCGTTGTTGAACCCTATACTAAAACACCCGGCCACTTCGAGTGGTTTGCCGTAAGGACCTGTGAGGCATTCCATCACCTGAAGAATGAAGTCACACTGGTTACGTACGGTGGGATTGAAACCAGTTCGCTCAAGGGGCCTTGCCCATTTGCTGTCGTCGACGCCGCACCGGACGGACGACAGGACCTTGATGTGCGATGCCATCACGGGAAAATGGACATGGCGTCGCTCCGGGCATTTCTGAAGAAGGAGATGCAGGAGTTTCGCACCTTTCGTCTTGCGGCATCCCTATCACGGCAAAGTGGCCAACGTGTCTTGCATTTCTGCGCAGCTGATCCGGTTGTACTCGAATTTGTGCTCCGGTCGACACTACCGGGAAGACTACAACGCAAGGATTTAGCCATACTCTTGACGGTTCACGATGCGACTATGCTGAATCCGGCCAAACGCATAAAGGGGAAAGCTTACCGGTGGCTATATCGTCGGCGCCTAAAGAAACTGATCCAGCGAGATTTGGACGGCATTGTAGTCCTCGACCCAACACTGAAACAGGAACTCATAAATCGTTTGACGCTTGACACACAAGCATCGGAGCGCGTCTATGTTTTGACTCACGGGGCCGAGCACCCAGTTAACAGCTCAAGTAAGCAGGAAGCCCGAAAGCGGCTCAAACTGCATCCCAGCGAAACAGTCTTTCTCGTATTTGGAATTCTGCGGAAGGATAAGAAAATTGACCTTGCAATTGAAGCCGTCAAGGAGTTGTCGAAGTGCAGGCTAGTCATCGCAGGTGAGGCACAGGATTACACCGAGCGCGACCTCATGACATTTATTCGTCGGCACGGTTGTGAACGATGGGTTTCGACTGAAATTGGTTATGTTTCTGAGCGTAAGATGGATGATTATTTCTCTGCATGCGATGCGGTAATCATACCCTACGCAAGATCTTTCAAGGGTATGAGCGGAATTCTAACGCATGCGTGCTCTCACGGGAGAGCGGTTATCGCCAGCGATGTGGGAATACTGGGTGAAACGGTGAAAAAATGGGGGATAGGCTTCGCTGTGGAGCCGGAAAACACCATGAAACTCAGGGAAGGAATTTGCCGCTTTCTGGATCTTACTCCTGAGGAGCGCGTGGAGATGGAACAGCGGGCGTCTCGCTTCGCACGCCATTGCAGTTGGGATGTTGTTTGTCAGGAATGGGTGGCCTTATATCATCGGCTTCTCAACCAACAGCGCATGTCCCCCTAGAAAGGAGATCGATTCAAGATCTGGTTGCATGCGAGTGTTGATGGTTTCGAAGGCCTTGGTGGTCGGTGCATATCACTCGAAGCTGCGAGAGATCGCGCGCTTAGGAGTTGATCTTGCCGTTATCATTCCGAGCCGATGGGGCTTGCAGCGAAGTGAGATCGTGGAGGCGACGGAATACGATCTCACAGTGCTTTCGTGCATCAGATCAGGTCACCTGCAACACTTTTATCCGAATGTACTTTCAATTTTTCGTGCTTGCCGCTGCGATTTGATTCATATCGATGAGGAGCCTTTCAGCGCCGTCACCTGGGAAGTGCTGACCATCGCTCGCACGCACAAAACTCCGGCGCTGTTCTTCACATGGCAGAATATTTTTGAGCGCTATCACTATTATGGTAGGCTGTTTGAAACTTATGCGTTCCGACATGTAAAAGCGGCGATTGCTGGGAATGAGGAAGCACGCAACATCCTTTACCAAAGGGGCTTCCAGAGGCCTGTGTGGGTGATCCCGCAATTTGGAGTGGATCCCGATTTTTTCAAAAGAATGGACGCGACCGAGTTGCGTAAATCACTGGGCGTGACGGGTAAGTTTGTTATCGGTTTTTTGGGTCGCCTCGTGGAAGAGAAGGGTGTTGACAATTTAATTGCAGCGCTGAAGCGCTTGCCGGAGGATACCGTTGCCCTAATCGTCGGGTCCGGACCTGTTCAGGCCCAGCTTCAGCAGCTCTCCGAGAAACTGGGATTGGCAGAAAGAATGAGGTGGGTATCCTCTATTCCGTCATTCGAAGTTCCAAAGTATCTGAACTTGCTTGATGTACTGGTATTGCCCTCACGAACGCGAACGAACTGGAAAGAGCAATTCGGGCGGGTTTTGGTAGAAGCTATGGCTTGCGAAGTTCCAGTGATAGGTTCAGACTCCGGTGAGATTCCCAATGTGATCGGTGAGGGTGGCTATATTTTCCCGGAGGATGACGTAAAAGCCCTGGCCGATGTGATTCTCCTCCTGCATAGAGATGCTTCACTGCGTCGTTCGCTTGGATCTCAAGGCCGAAAACGTGTATTGAGTCGCTATACTCAGGCAAACATCGCCCGAGAGACGGTTGATGTTTACCGTGAGGTCTTGTCGAAGGGCCGAGTGTAATTTCAAGATTGCTATGAAAATTGGCATTGACGCTCGACCGCTGTCTCACGGCCAAGCTGGGATTACACGCTACCTGAGATGCCTTATTGAGGCAATGGCAAAACTTGACCAGACTCATGAATACTTTCTTTATTCTAATCGCGATTTTGATACAGCGTTTGAGGACGCGCAGTGGCATAAACGAGTGAGCCTCAATTTTCGAAATATTCCTGGCACTGTCTGGCTGCAGCTCACGGCCCCTGAAGCTGCGCGAAAAGACAAGCTGGAAATATTCTGGGGTACGGAGCATTTTCTTCCTTGGGGGCTACCTCGTTCCGTTCGTCGCGTCCTAACCATTCATGACGTCGTCTGGCGCACTCTCCCGGAAACGATGGCCGCTTACAACAGACTTGTTCACAGGTTGCTTGTTGATCCATCCCTCGAGCGGGCCGATCTAATCTTGGTTCCCTCGCTTTCAACTCAGAAGGATCTCATGCGATACTTTCCCTGGATGCAGGCGCCCGTGCGCGTAATATATGAAGGCGTGGCACCGCATTATCAGCCTTGCGATCGGGTCGCTGCCGCTTACCACATTGCCCAAAAGTTTAAGACTTCCCGAGAGTACATTCTCAGTGTGGGGACCCTCGAACCACGCAAAAATTTGCTAACCTTGATCGAGGCCTTTTATATTCTGCGAAGGAAGAGTCTCCTCGACGTTCAGCTGGTGATCGCTGGGGCCAAAGGCTGGGGAAAAGGCGATGTGCGTCGTCGGACTTTGGAGCTTGGTTTAAGTGATCGAGAGGTAAGATTCGTCGGCTTTGTCCCTGAGGAAGACATGCCCGCACTCTATGCAGGAGCCTTGGTGTTTGTTTATCCCTCGCTCTACGAGGGTTTTGGCCTGCCGCTGCTTGAGGCGCTAGCATGCGGCGCGCCTGTAGCGTGCTCGAACCGCTCCAGCTTGCCGGAAATCGGGACCGACGCGGTTTTGTACTTCGACCCTGAATCCCCCGAGGAGATGGCGGGTGCCCTGCTTAGAATCCTCAGTGACTCCTTCCTCAAGGGAACTCTCGTTCGCCGAGGCCTTGAACGTGCCCGGCGGTTTTCCTGGGAATCTTGCGCAAGGTCAGTTCTCGCTACTTTCGATGAGGTTGCGAGAACACTGTCCTCTTCCCGGGCAGAGATTAATTCAGACCGAACGTCACACATGGCTCTGTTCATATGAATCCAGTTGATTTTCGAGCATTCACCGGCATTGGTGTTCCTGTGTGTTCTGCCTCCGCTGGCACCCGGTCTGGTACGCTGCTGCATTCCAATGACCGCCCGACCCAGGAATCTGTATCGTTGCCCGCCGCAAGGAAATCGCGGGGCATTGATCCAATCGAGAAGACGCTGTGGGGGCTCCTTATTTTTTCGCTCCCGTTTACCGACGTCCAGTTCCCAAAACAAGCCCGGGGCTTCGGTGAGCCGTCAACTTACTTGACAATCGTGCTTTGGGTGTTTGTACTCTTGCGGATTCTCCGAAGAAAAGAGAGCCTTCGCTTTCTGAAGAGCAAGCCCTTCCTCTTTATGTTTCTTTTCTGGCTCGTGGCTGGGCTTTCCATCTTGCAATCGTCAAAAGCCCCACCCTCACCGTGGATTGACTACTCCAATCCATGGAAGACAAGTGTCGAGCAGTTTGTGCAGTTAAGCGTTTCCCTCTCAATTGTATTTTTCACTGTATTCTACGTGCGAAGCTGGCGCGATTTCCGTATTGCGATGAGCGCATACTTTGCCGGATGGGTTGGCTCTCTTTTTGCTCAAATGCTGGACTTTGCAGCTTATTTTAGACCTGAATCCACGGCACTATCGGTCATTGAGAACTTCATACACCATACAGGATGGTGGCAGTTTCTTGGGCCGATTCCGCGGCTTCGCTTGGGGGGTGCTGAGGCCTCTTGGTGTTCAGATTACCTGCTCTGCCTCATCCCTTTCTTTGTGTTGAGAGCGTATTACTGGAAAAGCCGGATGTGGAATGCCGTCAACGCCACCGCTTCAGTGCTCATCTTGTTCGGTACGATGTCGTTTGGCGGCTTGGCTGCATTTTTCGGCGAGGTCGTTCTGATGGCGTTCGCTCTAGGGCGGCGTGCGATCGGCTTCCTGCTGCTGGCCGGAGCGGTGCCTTTGCTTATGGCGCTGGTCATTTCGCCAATCTATGTAAGCTGGGTTTGGGACCGGGCCATGGGGGTGTATGAGAACGGAATTCAGGGCAGCGATTATTCGGTCAGGATCCGGACAGCCTTAACCGAAGCGGCGTGGAATACGTTTGAGGAGCATCCGTGGTTGGGAGTAGGCATTGGCAATTCCACTTTCTACATCCTGGGCGATATGCCGGGATGGGCGATGGCAGATCCTGACATCAAGGCGTCATTTCGCGACCCGATCAACGTTCCCGACTTCTACGCCCAGATTTTAAGTGAAACGGGTCTTCTCGGAACCGGCCTCTTCGTGATGATGCTCGCATCCATGGCACTAGGGCTGTTCCGTGCCCACCGCAGTGCACCTGAGCGCTGGAAGAAATCAGTGTATATTGGAATTCTGATAGTTTTGTTGGGGCAGGTTGCGCACTACGTCAGCGTGAACAGATTTTTTATTCATTATTGGTACTTCATCTGGGGATTAGCCATTTGCGCTCCGAGATTATTGAGTCAGAACGATCCTAAAATATCCCAACGCTGCGCGGTCGTCCCGAAGTTTGCGCTCGGCGTCCTGGAATCCCAGTCCGCCAAGGTTTTACGACGAGCGGAATTTTTGTAGACCATAGATTTAGCGATTCAATAAGGTCAAGCCCTTGGAATTAACTGATAACGTTATCGATGGGGTAGCTCGTTTCTTTTGAGCAGCCAAACAGCGATTGCACCGGCGCTGAGCGAGCTTCAGATAATGTGATTTGGGCATGGTAGCAAGTTAGATTTCTCGAGGTTGTAAAGATGGAAGCCACAACTCGTGTTGAACGTGAGCAACAGAGCTACGATGACGGAAGGGTATTGATTGAAAGCAATCGGCTTCATAGCAGGTTTAGACATATATTTGACTGTCCTAACACCCGATTTTGCGAGCGATATATGCAAAATCAAATTCGCTCGAGGTTGAAAAACTCGCGCATCTTAGACTATGGGTGTGGGAATGGTTGGTATTCCGCGCATCTACTCTCCGCTGGGGCAAGTCGTGTGGTCGGTATCGATATTTCCGCGAAGAACATTGCCGAGGCAAAGCTACTGCATGGCACCATGTTCGGTTCTCAGAACACAGCTGAGTTTCATGTTATGGATGCTCACCACCTTTCTTTCCCTGACCAGTCTTTTGATTTAGTCATCGGGAGAGCGATACTCCATCATCTCGAGTTTGAAACTGCCATTCGCGAAGTAGTGCGTGTGTTAAAAAAAGGTGGATGTGCCATTTTTGCTGAGCCGTTGAGAGATAACCCCATGGCGAAACTTTACCGTATTTTGACGCCTAGCGCGCATACGCCGGATGAGTTGCCTCTCTCTCGTAAGCAGATTGTTTGGGCAAATGGGCTTTTCAGTACTAGCCATCATCTCTTCTGTGGATTCCTTTCCACAGCCCTGGGGCTGTTTACTTCGTCCCTATTTCAGAACGCGGATAATACAGCACTGCGCTTCGCTGATTCCATTGATAGATTGATAATGCGAACGCCGCTTCGGTACTGGATGAGGTATGTCTATTTAGTATGGGAGAAATGAACATCGTACCGATGCTGCCACCTCCGCCCCAACCAAGGCTATTTGACCATCTGAGAACGAAACGTTTTTTGTATTTCGTCCTGTCTTTACTTATAGTCGTTTCCCTTGCGTGGCCTCAGACGCACGGCGATATCGATATCTCTATAACCCGTACCGCTGAAGGGCGGAATGGTGTACCTGAGCGAATCGCGGCCCCTGACGGTTCCGTTCTAAACGTGAAAGCTTATGGCGCGAAGGGCGACGGCTCGACCGACGACACAAGCGGAGTCGCGACGGCGATAGATGCAGCGGCAGTAAAAGGCGGAACCATCTATTTTCCGGCTGGGAAGTATATTATAAAAAGAGCTCTTCCGATAATCTATCCGCATCGGCATTCCACTGTCTCGATCCGATGTGCCGACGCGCGCAGTACTTGGATTTGCTTCTACAACGGGGGGATCACAATCAGTGGCGGGATTCAATATCCATACAAGAATTCTTCCATCGAGAATTGCACGTTTGACAATACCAAGGCAATGCCGGGGAGCGTCGCGATTACAATTATTGATAGCACTGGAGACTATATCCGTGACAATGAGTTTAGCCTAGGTACAAGCACAGTCGGCGTTCTGATCAAAAATGTCTCCTACTGGAACGAACGGCATCAGCTCTCTGGTAATCAGTTTCAGAACGGAAACCCGGCGATTGAGTTTTACCAGGCCGTGACAGACCGAAACAATAGTTTTGGTTATAACATTCTGGCGAACGATCACTTCGAAGTTTGTGAGCGTTGTGACGGCATTCTGATTAATGGGAACAATGATAGAAATCATGCAGGATTCTACAACGGTCGCATCGATGTCCGTGCTAATTTCTTGGGATCCTCCGGCAATCTTCTTCATTTGATCAACAAAGGCCATGTGTACCAATCCCAATTGCGCCTTTCTGGGGAAGGTTCTGCCGGAACCTACCTGATTGCAACTGACTCGACGAGCTCCGTTGCCGCCAACTATGGTGCGGAGCTTTATTACAACAATGGCGGTACAGCTCCTATCGCCGCAGGCTCAAATGTCAGCTTCACTCTGGCTTCGCTTGGCTCACTTCAAACCGGTGGGACTGCGGGCCCTACGTGGTCTTCGGGTCCCGGCGTTCCAAGCGGATCGTGTAGTCCAAACGGCAGCCTATACAGCAATACGAAGGGCTCGTCCGGCAGCACGCTGTATGTTTGTGTTTCGGGGGTCTGGGTTGATGTTAGGTAGGAAACGAGATGCCATTGGCGTCACTCCGTGAAATCGACGACTGTGGAAACAAACTTGCTGAGAAGAGTGCGTTTGATCCTGAGGGCATTTGATGGATGCAGTCCGGCAGCTTTGCGTTTGTTAATCAAGCGTGGTCCCAAAGCGGGACGTAAGATCGTAGGTGCTACGCTACGCCAAGCGGTATGCTTGGAGACGAAGTATCTGATGAACTGGTTGGACCTGCTAACGATCTTCAGTGTAGACGAGGATCTTGTCCTTAGCGGTGAGAGTTGGTGTGAAGGGAGTACCAGCCCTTTGGAGCGCGTTCTCCTGGCGCAATTGATCAGATTTTTCAAGCCGAAGACCATTCTGGAATTAGGTACCTACCGGGGCAGCACTACTCGACTCCTTCTTGACAACATGCCTCCCGACGGCACGATCTACACCGTGGATCTGCCCCCTGAAGGAGACTTTTCGAATATTCCTGGTGTCACGGACATGCAGATGATCGCCCTGCGGGCGCCGAGCCAGGGATACGAGAAGCATGCACGGGCGCGGAATGTTAAACAGGTACTGGGAAACACTTTTGATCCTTCCCTTTGGGCTAGGATTCCGGAGGGCATTGAATTTGCTTTCATCGATGCTAGTCATTCCTATGAAGCAGTGAAGAATGACACAGAGTGGGTACATCGCAAGGCGGTAAAGGACGCAGTGCTTGTCTGGCACGACTATATGGCAAACGCGGCTCCTGAAAATGGCGTCGGAAGATTTATTCGGGAGCAAATGAGAGACTGCAATGACATTTTTGTATGCTCTGATACCACGATGGCAATTCGTATACCGACTCGCTTTCTTGGCGATGGAACAAGGTGTACTTGAAAAGATATTGGCGAAGGCTGATTAGATGAGGCATTAGGTCAGCGTAGAGTGGGTCTGTGCATAAGGAATGCCTTGACCTCTCTTCGCACAATTGTAATTAAGGCTAGATAACAGTACAACCTGTTACTGTTTCTGCGGCGAGACAAAATCAAAACAAGCCCAGGAGCCGTAAGAGTATGGCTCTGTAGTATGAGAACAAGTTAGGCGACAGTGATCCGCCCTCTCATTAGTGTTGACGCTCGGACGTTTGGCCCCACTGGACTTGGAGCGTACGTCAGTGATTTGTTGGAAAATTTTGTTTCGACAGGGCATGAATTCAGGTTTCGCGTACTCTGTCGTGAGCCGGAGACGATGCCCAGATGTTGCGCTGGAAAATTTGAATTTGTCCGCGCGACGTCGCCGATCTACGGCCTAAATGAGCAATGGGAAATTGCCCGGCTGGCGCGCGGAACGGATCTGCTTCACTGCCCGCACTACAATATCCCTTATTTTTACCGTGGCCCCCTAGTCGTGACGATTCACGACCTCACCCATCTGGTTTATCCTGAGTTTCTTCCGAGTCGGCTGGCCTATCTCTATGCGAGCTCCATGCTGCGGGCCGCCGCTCACCGTGCCCGGCAAATCATAACCATTTCGCAATTCTCGAAGCAGGCTATCTGCGACCGGTTGGAGGTGAACGAAGAGAAGGTCCATGTGATCCCGCGGGTCCTCTCCAGATCCTTCTTTGAGATGCAAGGCAGGGATCACGGACGCTTACTCCGAAAGCTGGGGGTGCGCACCCCATATTTTCTTTTTGTCGGCTTGCTGAAGCCGCATAAAAACGTGCAAGGTCTACTGCGGGCGTTCGCACTAATCCCGGAAACGTTTCGTGACTCGCTTCAGCTCGTCATTGCCGGCAAGCTGGACAGTTTCTATCCCGCCCTTCGGAGAATTACAGAGGAGTTATCATTACAAGGCCAAGTACTGTTTACTGGCCACGTGAGTGAGGAAGAGTTGCACAGCCTCTATGCCTGTGCGATGGCCTTTGTGCTTCCTTCGCTCAATGAGGGCTTTGGACTTCCAGTACTCGAAGCTATGGCCTACGGTGTCCCGGTGATCGTCTCGAAGACAAGTTCGCTGCCGGAAGTAACAGGAGACGCGGGGATTCTGGTGGACCCGACAGACCCTGCCAGCATTGCAGGGGGGATGGTGCGGGTTTTGTCGGACGAGGCGCTTAGGCAGCAGCTTTCTGAGCGTGGCCGTGAGCGAACACGGCTTTTCTCAGCCAAGGAATTCGCCCAGCGGCATCTGGAGGTGTACCGCCGGGCGTTGGAGGGCTAAGGCGGCTTTCGAATGGCCCTGGTGGGTGGGAAGGGAAGGATTCCGGCGGTGATTCTTTGCGGGGGTTTAGGGACGCGTCTGCGCAGCGTGATTCCAGACCAGCCCAAGTGCCTTGCGCCTGTCGGGGGCCAGCCCTTCCTTGAATGGCTTCTGACGCGCCTCGAACGTCATGGTTTCAAGCGCGTGGTCTTATGCCTGGGCTATCGGAGTGGGCAGGTGGAGGATTTCATTCGCCGTCGCGGCTCTGGGGAGATGGAACTGCGCTGGGTGGTTGAAGCGGAACCACTCGGCACGGCAGGCGCGATTAAAAATGCCCAGCCTCTGCTTCGAGAAGATTGCTTTCTGGTGCTGAATGGTGACACCATTCTGGAAGTGGATTACCAACGGCTGATCGAAGCGCACTGCGAACAGCGGGCGCTCGCGACCTTGGCGCTGCGGCCGAGCGGCTCGGCGGGTCGCTACGGGAGCGTAAGGCTAGCGACCGACGGACGGATTACGGGCTTCTATGAAAAGGCTCCGGAAGCCAACGCGGCCGCAGCGGAAGAGGGCTGGATCAGCGGCGGAGTCTACGCGTTCAGTCAAGGGATTTTTGAGCGAATTCCGCCAGCCCCAGCCTCGCTCGAGACGCAGGTGTTTCCTTCGTTAGTCGGAGAGGGCTTGCATGGGGTGCCCTGCGACGGCTATTTCCTGGATATTGGAGTACCCGAGGATTACGCTCGGGCGCAGGTCGAATTACCGGCGAGGTTCACATGAGACTTATTCGATCCAAAGCTCCTCTTCGCATTAGTTTTGCGGGCGGGGGAACCGACGTTCGCCCGTTCTTCGAAAAGGACGGCGGGTGTGTCCTGAACGCCACGATCAATCATCACGCCTGGGGAAGCCTCAGCCCGCGCGAGGATGGCAAGATTCAGATCGAGTCCGTCGATTTGGGACTTTCGCTTAGTTTCGAGCCCCATGCGGAGATGGCGTATGATGGCAAACTTGACTTAGTGAAAGCCGCGATTCGAAACGTGGGAGGGCAAAGCTCATCCGGCTTTGACCTCCTCCTACACAGTGATGCCCCGCCGGGCTCCGGCCTGGGTTCATCGTCCACGCTGATGGTGACTCTGGTGGGATTGTTGCAAAGATTCAAGAATCTACCCCTCACGGATTACGAAGTGTCTCACCTCGCCTATACGATTGAGCGCGAGCACATGGGCATTAAAGGCGGGATGCAGGACCAGTACGCAGCCACCTTCGGCGGATTCAATTTTATCGAATTTGAGAAAGATCGCGTCATCGTGAATCCGCTTCGCATCAATCGCGAAGTGGTCAACGAGCTCGAACACAATCTGCTTTTGTGTTATACGGGCACTACGCGGGCCTCCGATCATATCATTGATGACCAGATCCGGCGATATGAAGGGCACGATGAGGATACGCTTTCCGGCCTCCGCCACCAAAAGCGGCTGGCTGTCGAGATGAAGAACGCGCTGCTCAAGCGGCGCCTGGACGAATTTGGCGCATTGCTGCACGAGGCCTGGCAGTTCAAGAAGAAGCTTTCCTCGAAGATTACCAATCCCAGAATCGATGAGATTTACGAGGTGGCTCGCAGGGAAGGTGCCTTGGGTGGCAAGATCACCGGCGCGGGCGGCGGCGGTTACATGCTGTTTTACTGTCGCTTCGAAAAGAAGCATCGCGTAGCCGAGGCGGTGAAAAAGCTTGGTGCTACACTCACTCCCTTTGCCTTTGAATTTCATGGCTTACAAACTTGGAGTATCAATGATGATTAATGTTGAGAGTAATTTTTCGCTTTTGGCATGGAGTTCATGATGAATAAAGCCGTGTTTCTGGATCGGGATGGGGTGATTAACGGCAAGGCGCCGGGGGATGGATACATCACGCGATGGCAGGATTTCAGGATTCTGCCCGGGGTGGCGGAAGCGATTCGGCGGCTTC
>Ga0209581_1002826_pt1 | contig 15815 bp, 10 predicted proteins | sample Coa_R2_FD_187160 | JGI IMG/M metagenome (GOLD analysis project Ga0209581, IMG submission 187160) | Surface soil microbial communities from Centralia Pennsylvania, which are recovering from an underground coalmine fire - Coalmine... | ecosystem: Environmental > Terrestrial > Soil > Unclassified ...
CCGACCAGTTTCTCGTTAAGGCTTTGGAGACGCTCGGCGAGACGGATGTCGTGCAGAAGCTGAAGTCGGCGTGGGACAGAGGTGAGCGTCTCGCGGAACTCGTCGCCGCAGAGCCGACCGTGCTTGTGCTCGACGGCCTTGAGCCTTTGCAGCACGGGCCGGGACCGCACGACCTCGAAGGACGTCTGAAAGACCCCGGCGTGCACGCCCTTCTGGCACGACTCGCGACGCGGCCCGGTAAATCCCTCTGCATCGTCTCGACCCGCGTCGGGCTTAAAGACGAAGACCTTCAGACGCCGTCCTTCGTGCAGGAGTCGGTCGAGGTTCTCTCGTCCGAGGCCGCGCGCGAACTGCTGCGTTCGCGCGGCGTGCGCGGCGACGAGGAGAATATTTGTGAAGCCGTCGAGTACCTGGGCTATCACCCGCTCGCGCTCGTGCTGGCGGCGGAGTACCTGCATACCTTCGCCGACTGTGACGTTGGCCGCCTGCACGAGATAAGTCTCCTGTCAGAGAAGACGAAGGAGGGCCGCCACGCGAAGTCCGTCATGGCCGCCTACGAGACTGCACTGCGGCGTGACGGCGACCCGCTCGACCTCGAACTGCTCGGCGTCATCGGCCTCTTCGACCGCCCCACGCGCTGGGAGTGGCTCAAGGCTCTCGCCGCGCTGCCCGCCATCGAAGGCGTCACTGAACACCTCGCCAAAGCGAGCGACCGCGAACTCTGGGAATCAATCAACCGCCTCCGACAGTGGGGCATGCTCGCCGACCCCGGCTCTCTCGGAACACCCAACCTCGACGCACACCCGCTCGTCCGCGAATACTTCGGCGAAAAACTCCGCTGCACCAACGAGTCCGGCTGGCGCGAAGCACACAGCAGGATGTTCGACTACTTGACAACCAACACAAAAGAACTTCCCGATACTCTCGAAGAGATGGAGCCACTCTACCAAGCTGTGGCCCACGGCTGCACAGCAAAAAGACACCAAGAGACGCTGGGTGATGTGTACTGGCTGCGGATTCAAAGAGAACAAGAGGCTTTCAATACAAAAAAACTTGGTGCGATTGGCGCGGAGTTGGCTGCTCTGACCGGCTTTTTTAACCCGCCGTGGGAACGTCCCGTCTCGGCACTCAATGAAAATTTTAAAGGTTATGTTCTGAACGAGGCTGGTTTTGACCTTCGAGCGCTAGGCCGTTTGGTGGAAGCAACTCAGCCGATGCGAGTTGGCTTGGAGTTCGCCATTCTGCAAGAAAGCTGGGCAAACGCTGCTATAAGCGCTGGCAATCTAAGCGAACTCCATCTCACTATCGGCAACTTGTCGCAAGCTCTGGGCTACGCCCGACAGGGCGTCGAATTGGCTGACCGAAGTGACAACAGTTTTCAGCGAATGGCTGTGCGGACGACATTGGCAGATGCCATTTATCAAGCGGGCGACTTATCGGAATCAGAAACCACTATGCTCGAAGCAGAGAAGATGCAGGAAGCCTTGCAACCTGTATTTCCTCTTCTTTACTCACTTCGGGGCTTCAAGTACTGCACCCTGCTGCTGCGCCAGGGGAAGTATCAGGAAGTACAAACCCGCGCTATCGAAACAATTAAGATTGCGGTGCGAAACTATTGGCTTCTCGATATTGCACTAGATCACCTCTCTCTGGGAAGGGCTTACCTCCTCCAAGCTCAACATGAAGACACCGGCGATTTCCTTCAGGCCACAGATTACCTGAATCAAGCGGTGAATGGCCTGCGGCAAGCAGGAGTCTTGGAGTATTTAGCTCTTGGCCTGCTGGCGCGCGCCGAATTGCGCCGCGTCAAGGGTGAGTTTGGACGGGCGCGGGCCGACTTAGACGAAGCAATATCTATTGCCACACGCGGCAGCATGGGGCTGTATCAGGCGGATTGCCATCTTGAATATGCGCGGCTGTATCTGGCGGAGGGCGAGAGGGAGAAGGCGCGGGAGCATTTGCGGACGGCGAAGGGGATGATTGAGCGCATGGGGTATCACCTGCGCGATGAGGAGGTGCGGGAGTTGGAGCGGGAGTTAGGGGAGGCGGCGGACGGGTGAGGCGGCGCGTCCGCGGGTTCCAGTTGGCGTCTGCGGTTTCGTGTCAGCGTTTGTAGAGACCCATGAGTTGGCCTTGCGCGACGACGTGGCCTTCGGTCGCTTTGAGGAGTTGGTCTTTGGTCGCGCCGGGCGCGAGATTCACGTCCGTGTCGAGCGCGTAGAGTTTGAAAAAGTAGCGGTGCGCGCCCGAAGGCGGGCAGGGGCCGCCGTAGCCGGTCTTCTTGAAATCGTTCTTGCCCTGCCGCGCGCCGCCGTCGAGCGTGTCGCGGGCGGGGACATGCTCGGCGAGGCCCTTTTCGGTCGCGGGGATTTGGTAGATGACCCAGTGAGTCCAGGTGCCGCCCGGCGCGTCCGGGTCGTCGGCGACGAGCGCGAGCGACTTCGCCGCTTCGGGCACGCCCGACCACGCGAGCGGCGGCGAGACGTTCTCTCCGTCGCAGGTGTACTTCGCCGGAATCATGCCGCCTTCGTCGAAGGCCGTGCTTGTGATTTTGAGCGTCATCTTCTCTTCACCTTTCGTGTTGGCGACGGGAGTCGGCGCGGCGACGTTTGCGTTCGGCGGCGCTGCCTCGCGGCGGCAAGCGGACGCGAGAAGGGCGGTTGAGAGCAGGGCTGTTAAGAATGTCCGTCGCATGGCTCAATGTATGTTATACGCGAAACAAAATAAGCTTGAAAGGTGAACGCGGCGGGGGCTGGGCCACCCTTCCCGACCTGTCAACTTCAGAGCGTCGCGCGGTTTCAGCCCGACGCCCTCATGTTCGCAAGTCAGGAAGGGCGGGCTTGCCCCGTTCTCTTTCGCAAGTTGTCAGAACGCCCAGTACCCCTGCACGAAGCGCGTGACGAAGAGCGCGAGGAACAGGAGCGACCAGACGGTGATGATTGCGCCGACGAGCGGCCTCGCCCTTGAAGCGCGCGCGAACAGGATGAACGCGGGAAACATGACGAGCGTGTAGCGCGGCACGCTCAGGACGAAATGCGTGCTCGTCCAGAGCAGCCAGTTCAAAGTCATCCATACGGCATAGGACGCGCGAAGACGCAGCCACGCCCAGACCGTCAGCGCGAGACCCAGGATGACGAAGAAGAACTCCTGCCATCCGACCATCTGCGCCTCCGACGGCGCGCGCGCCCAGACCGAACTCCAAGCGCCGCCGATGCCGACCCAGGGCCACGTCAGGGACTTCTGCCAGAACTGATCCTGCGCGCGCAGGAACGCCAGCGCGTCGCCCTGCGCCTTCAGGTTGATGAGCAGATAGACGCCGAACCCCGCCGCCGGCAGCAGCAGCCACAACCACTCGGTGCTGAGGCGACGCCCGCCGCGCCTGTACTCTTCAAACGCCTCGAACGCGAGCGCCGGGATGAGCGCGAGTCCGTTGACGCGCGTCATGCAGGCGAGAGCGCCGACCGTGCCGGCCAGCCACCAGCGCCGCAGCCGCGCGGCTAGAAAAGCGCCGACCGAGAGCGCGATGAAAAGGCTCTCGGTGTAGCCGATGTGCAGGAAGTAGCTCGTCGGGAAGATGAACAGGAAGAAGACCGACGCGCGCGCGACCGACTCCTCCTCGTCGAGTTCCGCGAGTTTGTGCAGCAGAAGTCCCGCGGCGAGCGACGCGACGGTCGAGACGAAGAAGGCGCTCAGGAGTTCGTCCCGCGTGACGAACGCGAACGCGCGGACGAGCCAAGGATAGAGCGGATAAAAAACAATCCAACGCGCCTCGACGCCTTCGCGGACGTAACCCATCCGCGCGATGTCGAGGTAGTGCGGCGCGTCCCAGCGGTTCCAGATCGCGAGCCAGCCGCCCGGACTCTGGTTCGACGAGACCGCGAACGCCTGCACGCCGAACAGCAGCACGAGCGCCTTGACCGCGAGCATCAGGACGACGAGCCGCGCGTCGAACAACTCCGCGAGCGACGAACCGCCCGCGCGCGAAGCCTTCGCCAGAGGCTCTTTGTGTTGGACGCCCTTCGCCGCGTGATGCTCTTTGTGTTGTGCGCCCTTCTTCTTCATCGCGGCCTCGATGAATCCTCTCCGCCGCCGCCGGGCGTGATTTAGCGCCGCGGCATTATGAAACTCTCCAACTCCTTTGCCAGATCGCCCATCACCTGGTCGGTCGCGTGCTCGTTCAGGTGCGGGTTCTCGGGGCCGACATTCGACGGGTGGAGCGTGACGGGGATGACGCGGAAGTCGAAGCCCTCGTTCCAATACGCCAGGTTCTCGCGATACTGCGCGAGCGAAGTCCGGTAGAGTTTGCCGTTGAGCAGGTGCACGCCCTCGTCGTGCCGCTCCTCCTCGGTCTCCGCGTTGCTGACGGCGAAGGCCGTGAAGCGCGCGCCGTGCGAGGAGGCCAGCTCGCTCATCTCACGCATGAGCGCGCGCGTCAGGTCGAGTCCGTACTGCATCCGCGGGCTGCGCGGCGTCAGGAACATTGCGAGGTGCGTCTTCTCCGTGGCGAGGTTCTCGTCGCGCATCCCGCGCCCGTTCGTGTCCCACCACGCCTGCCAGTCATTCTTTATCGGCCCGTCGAACGACGCGAGCGGCTGGTAGGCGGGCGGGTAGTGCAGCTCCCACCCGCGATCCCTCGACCAGTAGCGGAGGTTCTTCCGCAGCATCAGCGTCAGCTTGAGCCGCGGCGTCTCGGCAATCGGCTCGCCCACCTTTTCGCTCGGGCCTCGCAGCGCGCCGCCTTCGAGCCGGAAGGTCGGCTTGGGCGTCCCGTCCGCCGGCCAACTCGTCGGGAAGAGGTTGTTCCAGATGTCGTTCAGCGGCGTCTCCCAGAGGACGACGAGGTCGGCCCTGTACCTCACGAAATACTCGCGCAGCGCGAGCAGTTCCTGATCCTGCCCGTAGCCGCTCGCACCGACGGAGAAGACTTTGACGCGCCGGCCCGACGCGCCCAGATAGAACTGCAAGCGTCGCTCCGGCATCCACTCGTATGCGCAGGCCCTCGCCTCGACCTGCGAGTCGCCGACGAGGACGACCACGAAATCGTCGCCCGCGTACTCGACCGGCTGCCCGCGGAAGCCCAACTGATTCTTCTCCGCCGCGCTCACGTCAACCGCGCGCCAGCCGCTCAACTGCGCGCGCGGCACGTTTATCAAGCGGGCGACCGCCTCGCCGATGGCGAGCGCGACGAGGACGCTGAGCGCGACGACCTGGACGCGGGGGAGAAGCCTGTGCATTCTTCGTAAGCGAGACGTTAACCGAATTAAGACGCCGCAGCCTTCACGCGACCGACGGCCCACGGCAGACTACCTCTTGTCGTCCAGGAACTCGCGCTGCCACATCTCAAGCGTGAGCAGTTGCAGCACGTGCAGCGCGTAGTCCTCGCGCCCCGACTGGTTCAGCTCGACGATGCGTCGGACTTCCTCCGCGCGAAAGAGTCCGCGGCGCTTGACCGTCTCGCCGGAAAGCATCTCTTCGACGAGCGGTCGCAAAGGGCCGCGAAGCCACGCGCGAATCGGCGCGCCGAAGCCGGCCTTCTTGCGCCACACGACATCGCGCGGAAGTAAAGTTTCGGCGGCGCGCTTGAGGATGTACTTGCGCCGAAGACCTTTGAGCTTCAGTCGCGGCGGCATCCGCGCAACGAGTTCGACAAGCTCGTGGTTGATGAGCGGCACGCGCACTTCGAGCGTCGCGGCCATCGAAGTCCTGTCCGTGTAGTCGAGATTGAGGCACGGCAGAAACGTCTTCATGTCAACGTAGAGGAGCCGGTTGAGCGGCGCTGCCTTCGCGCAGCGAGCGAAGTAGCGCCGGTGAAGATAGTACGCGTCCACACCGCGCGTCGCTTCGCGCATCCCGTCGCTGTAAAGACGCTGCTTCGCCTCGTCGGTGAAGTAAGTCCCGAAGCCGAGGTAGCGCGACTCGAAGTCGAGCGCGGCGCTGCGCGCGAACTTCTTGGCGTTGCGAAGCGGCGCGGTCAGACGCCCCGGCATCCCTCCGGGCAGAGCGCCCGCGACCGCGCGCATCGCGGGCCGTCGAAGGCCCGAAGGCACTGGGTCGAGCGCGCCCGCGAGACTCATCGCGACCTGACGCGGGTAGCCCGCGAACACCTCGTCGCCGCCCATGCCTGAGAGCATCACCGTTAAAGTCTTGCGCGCCTCGCGCGAGACGAGGTAACTCGAAATCGCCATGTCAATGACCGGCATTTCGAGGTGACGGACGAGCATCGGCAGCAGCGCCGCAACGTCCGGCTTGAGCATCGTCTCGTGGTAGTCGGCGTCGAGAAGTTTCCCGACCTTGCGCGCCCAGGGCACGTCGCTCGGAATGATGTCGTAGCGCAGGTCGCCCTCTTCGATGCCGACCGTGTAGGTCGAGACGCGGCGGCCACGCCCGTGCCGGCTCATCAAAGCCGTGACGACCGACGAGTCAACGCCGCCCGAAAGGAACGACCCCAACGGCACGTCCGCGACCATCTCCGCGTGGACGACGCGGTCGAGAGTTTCCAGCACGCGCTCGCGCCACCACTCTTCGCCCTTCCCCTCCTCGACCTCGTCGAACGAAACGTCCCACCACTCGCGCACGCTCACCTCGCCGTCGCGCCAAGTGAGCACGTGCGCGGGCGGAAGACGATAGACGTTTCGGAAGAGCGTGTGTGGGTCTGGAGTCCAGAGGAAGGTCAACTGCTGGTTGAGCGCTTCGGCGTCCAACTCGGCGCGGACGAGTCCCGAAGCGAGAATCGCCTTCGCCTCCGAAGCGAAGACGAAAGACTCGACGCCTGATTGCCCCGCTTCGCCAACCGCACCAGACGACTCGACGCCCGCGCCCTTCGCAGTCGCATAAAAAAGAGGCTTGATGCCGAGCCGGTCGCGCGCGAGCGTCAGAGTCCTCTCGCGCTCGTCCCACACGGCGAACGCGAACATCCCGTTCAGAAACGGAAGACAGTCCGCTCCCCACTCCGCGAACGCTTCGAGCAGGACTTCCGTGTCCGTGTCGGTTCTAAACTCGTGGCCGAGCGATTCGAGCCGTCGGCGCAGCTCTCGGTAGTTGTAAATCTCCCCGTTGAAGGTGACGACGAAACGCCCGCCCGCCGACAGCATCGGCTGATGACCCGCGCTGCTCGTGTCAATGATCGCCAGCCTTCGATGACCGAAGCAGACCCGCCTGCCGTCACCGTCAACCGCCTCAGAAGTCCACACGCCCTCGTCGTCGCGCCCCCGATGCTCAACCGCCTTCAGCATCGCGCCGACGCGACGTTCAGGGTTTACGGAGATCAGTCCGGCGATTCCACACATGGCTAACAGCAAGTGATGAGTGATGAGTTGAAAGCCGCTTGCCTTTTACTCATCACTCATCACCCATCACTCATCACTTTCATAGGTTCTCCCGTCCGCAGCGATTCGATGATGCGGAAGGTTGCGCGCGTTGTTGAAGCGAGTTCGTCGAGCGGTATCGGCGGCGGCGTGCCCGCGAGGACGGCGGCGCAGACGGCGCGCACCTCTTCGCGCTGGCCTTTGTCCTGCGCGCGCAGACGCGTCGCCTTCTCGCGACCGTTGCGGTAGGCGACGGAGCTGCGGAAGTCCTCGATGACGAAGCTGCGGCCCGCGCCGAAAATCTCGACGCGCTCTTTCTGAAGCGCGCGGTCGCCTTCGGCGAGATAGGCAATCGTCCCGTTCGAGCCGTCGGCGAACTTGAGCGAGACGAAGACCGAATCGTCGTCCACAGCCTGCTCGTCGTTTGAAGAGACCGACTCGGCGAAGACGCGCTCCGCGGGCGCGCCCGTGACGAACTGCATGAAGTCAACGAAGTGGCAGACCTCTCCGACGATTCGGCCTCCGCCCTCGCGCGGGTCTTGCGTCCAGTGCGCGCGCGGGACGCGGCCCGCGTTGACGCGGTAGAGGATCGAGAGCGGCGCGCGAGCGTCGGCGAAAAACTCCTTCGCCTCGCGCGCGTGCGGCGAGAAGCGGCGGTTGAGGCCGACCGTCAACGACCCGCGCGACGCGGCTGCCGCTTCGAGCACGGAGTCGAGTTCTTCGTCATTCAGCGCGAGCGGTTTTTCGACGAAGACGCTCAGGCCGCGCGCGAGCGCGCGCCGCGCGAGTTCCGCGTGCGTGTCGTGGCGCGTGGCGACGACGACGAGGTTCACCGCTTCGTCGTTTAAAACCTCGTCCGCGCCGGAGACGAAGCGCGCGAACCCGTAGCGCCCGCCCACGTCGCGCGCCGACACGCCCGACGCCGTCGCAATCGCGCGGAACTCGACGCCCTCCGCCTTGAAGTGCGGCAGCAGCATCCGCCGCGCGTAGTCGCCCGCGCCGATGAGTCCCAGGCACACGCGTTCGGGCTTCGCGAGCGGCACTTCCGCACTCGTGCCTCCCCACACGGACTCGTGAATCTCGGCTCTGTAATTTGAAATTTCGGGTCTGAACTTTGAAGTCCGGTTCTCGACGTTGCGCTCGACCTCGCGCTCTGTGTCGTAGCCGATGACGACGGCGAGGTACGGCTCGTTCGTGTCGCCCGAAATCAACTCGTGCGCGCGCGCGGCCTCTTCTATCGGGAAGCGGTGCGTGACGAGCGGCGCGGTCTCGACGCGACGCGCGGCGACGAGGTCGAGGAAGGCTTCGAGGTTGCGCCCCTCAGTCCAGCGGACGTATGCAAGCGGGTAGTCGTGCCCGCGCTCCTCGTATTCGGGGTCGTAGCGCCCCGGCCCGTAAGACATCGAGACGCGCAGCGTCAGCTCGCGCTCGAAGTAAATCTGGCGGGGGACGTTCATGCCGACCAAGCCGACGGCGACGACGCGACCACGCAGCCGCGAGATTTCTCCCGCGAGTTCGACGGGTTCGGACGAAGATGTCGCGGCGGTAATCAGAACCGCGTCCGCGCCGCGCCCGCGCGTCCACTTCGCGACCGCGTCTTTCACTTCGCTGGTCGCCAAGCATCCGTCGTCCATGCCGAGCCGCTTCGCGAGTTCTACCTTCGACGCGTCGAGGTCAACGCCGAAGACGCGGCATCCGTTCGCCTTCAAGAGTTGCGTTGTGAGTTGTCCGACGAGACCCAATCCGATGACGACGACCGATTCGCCGAGCGTCGGCTCCGCGAGCCGCACGCCCTGGAGCGCGATTGCGCCGACGGTCGCGAACGCCGCGGACTCGAAATCAACCCCGTCGGGCAGGCGCACGCAAAGGTTCTTCGGCACGGACAAAACTTCGGCGTGCGCCGCGTAGCCCGTGCCCGCGCACGCGACGCGGTCGCCCGCGCGAAACTCCGTCACGCCGTCGCCCACTTCCGAGACGATGCCGGCGGCGCTGTATCCGAGCGCGTGCGACTCGTCCAACTTCTCGCGCACCGTCTGAAGCGTGCCGAGCAGTCCCTCGCTTCTGACTTTATCAATGACCTTGCGGACGAGGTCTGGCCGCTCCTTCGCCTTGCCGACGAGACTCTTGCGCCCAAGCTCGACGAACGCGCGCTCCGTGCCCGCGCTCACGAGCGACGCCGCGGCGCGCACGATCACGCGACCGCGCTGCGCCAACGGCGCGGGCACGTCCGCCACGACGCCCTCGCCCGTTTTCAAATTTTGCAGAAGCTGCTTCATCAAGTGAAATACCCTTTGTGTCCTTCGTGAATAACTCTGTGACCTCTGTGGTTAAGACAGACTCACTTAACGACAGAGGTCACAAAGGATTTCGCAGAGATCACTAAGGCATATCATTTTTTGCCTTCGCCGCACGCCGCGCCAGTGCTTCTTCGATCAGGCCGCTCACCCACTCGGCGCGTGCGTCCCACGTGCCGGTCGCGACGGAAGCCTGTCGAGCGAGCGCGGCCTCCGGGTCGTTCTCGTTCAGAGCGTCTTCGACGAGGCGGAAGAAGTCTTCGCGGCTGCGCGCGATGCGCAGCACGCCCCGCATCGGCTCGTATTCGGGGAGCGGCGAGATGACGACGGGCTTGCCCGTGGCGAGGTACTCGCGCACCTTGATCGCCGACCCGTAGCTCGTGAACGCGCGCTCAGTTTCCCACGGCAGCACGCACACATCAAAGCCTGCGGCGTAGCGCGGCAACTCGTCGTATGCGACCGGCGGGAGGAAGTGCGTGTTCGGCAGCCGCTCGACCTCGACGCCGCGCGACTTGTTGCCGATAAAAACCCAATGCCACTCCGGGCGCTCGCTCGCGGCCCGGCGGATCAACTCCTGGTCAATCAGCCAAGGCTCAATCGCGCCGAAGTATCCGAGGCGCGGGCGCGGGACGCGCGCGACCTCTTCGGCGACTTCCAGCCCGCCGCTCCCGACACGCGACCAGTGCTCGAAGTCAACAGCCTGCTCCAAAAGGTGCGAGCGCTCGCGCCCGCGCCCGGCCTCGTCGAAGAGTTTGCGCCCCGAATAGAGAATAATGTCCGCGCTGTCAATCGCGCGCTCGTGCAGGCGGCGGATCGTCGCCGGGTCGGTCGCGTGATCCATCGAGTTCTCGTCGTACTTGTCCGAGACCTGATAGACGACGAGCGACTCGTCGAGGCGACCGACCATGTCGGCGGCGGTCGGAATCGCAATCCACAGAATCGGTCGCGTCAGTCCGCGGCTACGCGCCAGTGCCCCGACCTGCGCGGCGAGCAGTCGGCGGTTCGCCGCGCGCGCCGCTCGGCTCCCGTAGAAAGGAAGCGCCGCGGGCGAGACGACCGTGATTCCCTCTTCGGTCGTGCGCGCGAGCTTCGCGTATGAGCGGAGCTTCCTCGCGACGCGCGGCAGGAGGTCTTTGCTCGCCAGCCCCGGCAGACCCATCGAGATGGAGTTCACGAACACGACGCGATTGCCCGCGCGCGCGAACCTCTTCATCAAGTGGTTCTTCGAGTGCGGGTGGTGGTACCACCAGTCTTCGCCGCCAAAGCAAACAAGCGATTTTCCGGTTAAAATCGGCAACTTTTCGAGCTTTTTCAGGCCGTTGTACGCGCCGGCTGAATACCTTCGGTCGGACAGAGGTACGCTTCAGGCACGCGGATTTTGAATGGAAGATGGTAACACGCGCGGGCTGCGGCGCGCATGAGTGCGCGGCGCGAAGGGTGTGAAGCGAGCGGCGAGGCCGGAACGCCTCGCCGCGTCAGAGACTGTTATTCGGCGTCGCTCACCAGCCGAGCGAGAAGGCGCACGAGGTTATCACCCAGCGCCCGTCGCGCTTCTCAAAGTGACGTGTGTAGCCGTACTGCGGCGTCGTAAAGTCGCGACCGCGGAAGGTTCCCGAAAGGCGCGCGCTGCCGCTCACCCAGGCCTTGTCGCCGCGGACGGTGACGCTCACGTCGTCCGTGTCGAGCGACGTGACGGAGAAGAGCGGGTTCGCGATCATCGCGAGCTTGCCCTCCTTCGTCATGCGTCCGCGGAAGGAGGTGAAGTCGTCGGCGAGTATGCGGTCGAGCGCCGCGAGGTCGCGCTCCTCGTGCGCGCGGACGTACTCGCGCTCGACCGCGAGGACTGCGCGCTCGTCCTCCGTGTGCGGCGTGGCCGTCGAAGGCCAGACGCGCGCGGTCAGACTCGATACCGTGATGCCGACGACGAAGGTGACGATGGCGACCGGAAGGCGTGTTGCGATGTTGCGCATGACCCGTACTCCTTGCTTTTCTCTTTTGTGATACGTTAGCACGCGCGACGGGCCGCGACAAGAGTTTCGCCCGTCCGCCGCGCGCGATTTTACAACTGCGCCCGTCGGTCGAAGCATCACTCCAAGAATCGAGATGAAATCTCCCCGAACGTACCGCGAGAGCAACGCGGAAACTTCTCCCGGCGGCGAGGCGGGAGGCGCAGCCGCCGGGCCGAAGAGTGCGCGGCGCAAGGCCGTCGCGTTCGCGCTCGTCTTCGCGGCGGCGCTCGGCGTGAGGCTCCTGTGTTGGAACGACGCGCGCGTCGAAGCGCCATCGGTGCAGAGCGCCGTCGCGCAGAACTACAAGAGCCTTGCGCGCTACTTGCGCGAGAACGGCGCGGCGTCTTTCTTCGACCCCGGCTCGACGACGTGCGACCCGGACTTGCTCGGACACCCGCCGGGTTATCCGATTCTTCTCGCGCTCGTCCACGGACTCTTCGGCGAGTCGGACGCGGCGGCGCAAATCTTTCAGACCGTGTGCGACTCGCTCGCGGCGGCGCTCGTACTTTTAATCGCGGCGGAGCTTCTGCCCTTCGGCGCGGCTGTCGCGGCGGGCGCGCTCGTCGCGCTCGCGCCGCAGTTCTGCTGGAACTCAGTCCTGCTCCTGCCCGACACGCTCGCCGTTTTTCCATTGCTGCTCGCGGTCTATCTCGTCGCGCGCGCTGGCAGTGGTCGCGCGCTTCTCAAGACCTTCGCCGCGGGCGCGCTCGTCGGCGTCTCGTGCTGGCTGCGTGCGAACGCGCTGCTGCTCGCGCCGTTCATGCTTCTAAGTTTTCCGTTTCTGTTCGCGCGCGGCGCGAGGCTTCGGCCCGCGCTCGCGCTCGTCGGCGGTGCGGTCTTCGCCGTCGCGCCGCTGACCGTCCGCAACGCCGTCGTCTTCGGCCACTTCATCCCGGTCTCGCTCGGCGCGGGTCAGACGCTCGTCGAAGGCGTCGGCGACTACGACCCGCAGCGCCGCTTCGGCCTGCCCGACACGGACGTTGAACTCATGCGGATGGAGGCCGAGGAGCACGACCGGCCCGAATACACTTCGTCGCTCTTCAAGCCCGACGGCATCGCGCGCGACCGCGAGCGGACGGCGCGAGCGCTCGCCGTCGTCCGCGCTCATCCGTTCTGGTTCGCTTCCGTCATGCTGCGACGAGCGGCCTCGATGCTCCGGCTTGAGCGGACGCCGCTCACTTCGACTCTGGAAGTCAAAACCGGATGGATGCGCGTGCCGCGGCTCGTCGTCCGCGCCGCGCAAAAGCTCTTCGTCACGGCGGTTGACCTTCCGCTCGTCCTGCTCGGCCTCTTCATCCTCTACAAAAAGAAGCAGGCGCGCACGCTCGCGCTGCTTCTTGTCGTGCCGCTCTACTTTCTTTGCGTGCAGTCGGCGCTGCACACCGAATATCGCTACGTCCTCGCCGTCCAATACTTTCTTTTCGTCGTCGCGGCGTTCGGGATTTATCAAGTCGGGCTGGCGGCGCGGCGCGCGTGGCATTCACTCTTCAACCAGCGAACAGCTTCTCCGTGATGGCCTTCAAATTCTCTTCGGCCTCGCGCCGGTAAACTTCGGCCCACTCGGCGGTCGCGCGCGCGCGCTCGCCGGCGAGGGCGCGGCGGAGTTGCGCGGTCAACACGTCAACGTCGCCGAAGTCGTAGAGGAGCATCCCGCGCGTCTCGCCCGCGCGCGTGGCGACGACGGGCAGCCCCGCCCAGATCGCCTCGACGCGCGACAGCCCGTAGCTGTCCAGCCCGAAGGCGCGCACGAAGGCGTCCGAGCGCCGCATGATTTCAAAGACCTGCGCGTGCGGCACGTTCTTCAAGACCGTGATCCACTCGCGCCCGGCGAGCACCTGCCTCTGGTAATCTTCTTCGCGCGCGAAGTCGCCGTCGAGCAGGACGAGGCCGATGTCTCTGCCCGTCTCGTGCCGCAGACGCTCGACAGCCTCGGCGGCGTGCAGGAAGCCGTAGTCGCGTATGAAGACTCCGACCGAGCAGACCCTCTGCGCGCGTCTCGCGTAAGGCTCAAGCGCTTTCTCAATCTCAGGCGGGAGCGCGGCCTTCTCTTCGCGCTCGGAGATCGGGAAAAGACTTTTGACGAGCGAGACCTTCTGCGTGACGCCGACCTCTTCGCGCAGCCAGCGTCCCATCTCTTCGTTGAGGACGACGAACTCCGTGACCGCGCCCGCGGCGAGACGGAAAAGGATGCGACGCGACGACGAGAATTTCGAGTGGCGCGGGGGGAGCGACCCGTCGTGGACGATCTTCAACCACTCGAAGCCGAGCAGACGCTTCAGCAACACCCAGACGGGCACGAGCGCGCTCGGATACTCGAAGAGGAAGTGTGTGCAGTCGGCGACGCGTGCGCCGCGCCCTTCGCGCAGGACGAGCGGCACTAACCCTACGCGCTTGTCGCGCATGAAGTGGACACGCTCGCCCCGAACTTCTTCGTCGCCGTAAGTCCAGAGGTGCAGCCCGCGCCCTTTGAGAAACTCGAAGAGCGTGCTGATATAAACCGAGACCCCGCCGAACGGCGGCGGGTACGGGCCTAAGAGGACGACCTTTTTGCTCATGCCGGGCGGAAGTCTGGAGTCTAACGTCTGGAGTCAGAAGTTCTGAGTCCAGAGTCGAACGATGTCGCAACAGCTCCCCTTTCAAGATTCGTCGGCTCGGACCAGCGCGCCGCGCGTCTCGGTCGTCGTGCCGTCGTACAATCACGCGGCGTTCGTCGCGGCGGCGCTGCGCTCGATCTTCAGGCAGACGCACGCGCCCGCCCGCCTGCTAGTCATTGACGACGGCTCGACCGACGGCTCGCCGCGGGTCATCGAGAAGGCTCTTGACGAATGCCCGTTCCCCTGCGAACTCGTCGCGCGCGAGAACCGCGGGCTGTGCGCGACGCTCAACGAGGGGCTTGCAAAAACCGTCGGCGAATACTTCGCCTACCTCGGCTCGGACGACCTCTGGCTGCCCGACTTCCTCGCCGCGCGCGTCTCATTACTCGAAACTCGCCAGCGCGCCGTGCTCGCCTACGGCCACGCGTACATCGTTGACGAGGCGGGCCTGGTCGTTGACTGCACGCTCGACTGGGCGCGCTACACCGACGGCGACGCGCGCCGGATGCTCTTGGAAGAGACTTACGCGCCGATGAGTCCGACGGTCGTCTATCGCCGCCCCGCGCTCGAACGCCACGGGTGGAACGAGCGCGCGCGGCTCGAAGACTACGAGCTTTACCTGCGCCTCAGCGCCGAGGGCGAGTTCGCCTTCGACCCGCGCGTGCTGTCCGCGTGGCGTAGGCACGGCACGAACACCAGCCGCGACTTCGTCTGGATGATCGAGGCGCGACTCGCAGCCCAGCGCGAAGTCGCCGACCGACTGAAACTCACAGGCGACGAACTCCGGCGCTACCAGCGCGCGCTCAACTTCGCGGGCGCGGAAGACCTCCTGCGCCTCGGCGACAAAATGGGCGCGCTCAAATTCCTGCGCCGCGGACTCGGCGGCGCTCCATCGGCGAAGGCGCTCGCGCGCGTCGCCCTCCGATTCGTCACGCCCTACTCGCTCGTCCGCCGACGCAGGCGGCGAACTGCCGCGCGCGCAGAGCGACGTTACGGAACACTCAACATCTAAACTGTCGGGCGCTCGATCCAACGCTCGTACCACAGACTCAAATTCAGAAGCGCCCAGAGGTGAAAGCCCCAGTCGCGCGCGCCGCGGCGGTGCTCGTCGAGTAGGCGCGTGACGAAACGGTAGTCGAAGAAGTCGCGCCGACGCATCGTCGAGTTCAACAGAAGCGCGCCGAGTTCCGCGCCCGTTCGCCCGCGAAACCAGCTCGTGACCGGTGCGCCGAAGCCGCGCTTGCGCCGGTAGAGCACGTCGCGCGGCAAGACCTCTTCGAGCGCGCGCTTGAGGACGTGCTTGCCGCTCGTGCCCTCGACTTTTAGCGCGCGCGCGACGCCCGACGCGTACTCGACGAGCCGGTGGTCGAGGAACGGCACGCGCGCCTCGACCGAGGCCGCCATCGTGATCTTGTCAACGCGCATCAGCAGAAGCTCCGGCAGCCGCAGCTTCAATTCGAGGTAAGTCATGCGCGCGAGGAAGTCGGACGACGGGCGCTCGCGCCCGATGCGTTCGAGGTCTTCGCGCACGACATCGAAGGACGTGAGCGCGGCGAACCGCTCGCGCATTCGCGGCGAAAGGAGTCGGCCTTTCAGCGTCTCGTCGAAGACGAC